>OGQR01000582.1_pt1 | contig 30733 bp, 32 predicted proteins | sample 1553271 | NCBI WGS metagenome assembly OGQR01 (sample SAMEA2579970, study PRJEB22360) | human gut metagenome | biome: human gut; feature: human-associated habitat; material: faeces | place: Denmark | collected 2008/2010 | reverse complement strand
TAGCGGGTGGTTTTCGAGAGAACTCCTCCTTCGTCGGAGTTCTCTATACAAAAAATAAAGCCGAAAACGGTTCGTTTTCGGCTTTATTTGGTCTGAGTGACACGACTTGAACGTGCGGCCTCTACCACCCCAACTGACGTGGGTCTGTCCTCTCGTGCGCTTTGCGTGCTTTCATACCGTTTCCGCTCCAAGACACTTGCTCCCCGAGCATTTTTTGTCCACTGTTTCCGCGTGTTCCGTGTTTGTCTGTGGTAAAAACTGTGGTCAGACCGCTTTTTGAGCGGATTCCGGACGGGGCTTTGTCGGCAGAAAAAAGAACAGAGTTTTTCTGCCGCACCCAAAAATCCGTAAATGGTCAGCCCTGTGGTCAACCGCGCTTCATTGTATATGCCGCCAGCCTGTTTCAATCCTGTCTGTGACACAAACTGTGGTCAAAATCCAAGCCCGAAGAATCAGCTTTTGCGACGCAGTAGACAAAGTAAAGGGATTTGAAAATTCCGGCTGTGACTTTGAATCAGGCTTGCAATTCCGTGCGCATATGAGCGGATTCAACATCACGAAAACCAAAACAATGTTGCCTATTTTTCAATCAGATCTTCCACCGTGCAGCCGAGAGATTTTGCAAGGCGATACACGGTCTCGACACTTGCTTTATTGATGTCCTTGTTGCGCTGCTCATACATTTGAACAGAGCGAAGACTGACGTCTGCTTTTTTTGCAAGCTCCGCTTGTGTGCATCCGTATGCGGTGCGAATACGTTTCAAATTGGTTTCCGCGTAGTATTCGCGTATTCGCTTGTCAACGACATCAACGAATTTTGTAATGTCTGCTTCGTGAAGAGGATGATACATTTGCAGCAGGTCGTCATAAGAGAAAACCCTGAAGATTTCGCTGTATTTTCTGCCCGAATACCATTGATAGTAAGCAACAGCCCAACCGATCCAGTATTCTTTTGAACGGTCGAACCGTTCTTTTTGTTTTGGGGAAAGCTCTTTGCCCATCGTTTCCGATATGATTTCGGAGGCAATCTCAATTCCGCTCATTCCCGCAAGGGCAGCGGGCTCTCCGTTTTCCATACGACCGGAGACAGTGCTCGCCGAAAACAGCTTGATAAAATCGTTGCCGGCTATGCCACAGGTATTGATGGCGTAATCGAAGGCATCACCCAACACGGACTGTGCTTTATTCAGATATATTTCTTGGTATGCGCGAGTCATCGTTTGTAATCCCTCCTCTTATAATATCCTGTATATACAAGCCGTCGCTTTCTTCCTCAAGCAGCTCAAGGTACAGTCGATTCGCCTCATCATCTCTTGCCTTGCGGAGAACATAAAACTCTTCTTTTTCGGCAACGTCAAACCCCTCAAATCGAATGCGGGAAAAAGCAAATTGCGATTTGAGAACAATCTGTTCGCCGAGCTTTCCGAGCTTCATTGCAGCCGCAAGCTGTTCAACGGAGATTGCATTGTTCAGAAAGGATTCCGCATAATCAAAATATGAGTCATCCGCACGGTAGCCGGTAACGATATCGAAAGCATTTACGTTTATGCCGAAATTGTCAATCAGATATTTTTTCGCTCTTCTTGCAATGGGCGTCCTGATTGAGAACAGGCGATGCTCGACAAGAACAGCGATCCAGTTGAGAATGGTGTAATCGGGGCTGTTCAGATTCAGGATCTTCATATATTCGGTATCCAATGTATAACGATTGCAAAAGCCGTCTCTTAAAGAAGAAACCGCCCACTCTTTCGCAAGCTTTTCGGTTTCGGTGCAGTAAAATCCGAGCCCGAAATCATTATTTCTTTTGCCCTCACCGAAAGAGGGTGCTTCTATGACTTTTTCTGAGCCGTGAAATAAGGTGATTATTTTGTTCATATCAGGCTACCTCCGATTATCTTCGCCTACATTGTATCACCAAAGCGATAATTTGTCAAGCGATTGCAAGAAAAAATATCACCAAAGTGATATTATCAAAGATATGACTTCGGGAATGACAGCTAATCGTCCGATCCTTTCGCAAGTTCCGTAAAAGCATCGCGGTATTCCTCAAGAATCCGTTTTGCGGCAGCGTCAATGACCGCGTCGGGATCGGATTTCGGATTGCTGTCCGAAGCATTTTCGTAACTGTCGCCGCAGGGCTTTATAACCGACAATTCCTCAAAGTAATCCGGCGAGTCAAAGCACCGCCTGAGATAATCATGCCCTCCGTCAACCGAGCAAGCTCCGCATCGGCAGGTGACAAACTCGTGGCGGTCGGTCGATTCAATGATGTCTCCGCACAGTTTGCAACGGCCGCGGTTATGTATGACTTCGGGCTTTGCGGAATGGTTCTGATAAGTGTCGTGGTTGCACATGATTGATACCCTCCGTGAATCAGCTTTGTTGAGTGGTTATTTTGAGTATTATACACCTTATGCGCGGCAATGTGAATAATCGGGAGGTTAAGAAGATAACCTGAAGGATGAGTTTACGCAAATAAATATCTGTGGTGCGCTCTGTTCCCGAGTTTTTGAACTTTATTTCGCTTTATCAGAGCATCAGCACGCAAAAAAGTCGATGTTCTTTGAATTTATGCTGCTTTTTCATTGCATTTTGTCGGAAAATATTGTATAATAAACAAGTACAAATATATCCATGTATGAGATGGAAAATGGCTGCAAGCTACAAAAAATTATTCAAACTGCTGATTGACCGCGAGATGAAAAGCAAGGAGCTCGCCGCAAAGGCGGGAATCAGCCCGGCAACGCTCGCAAAAATGAAAAAAGACGGCGCCGTCGTGAGCAGCGAGGTGCTGGTGAAGATATGTACCGCACTCGGTTGCACGATGGATGATATAGTGGAGATAGTGCCGAATAATAGGGATTGATTGAGAAAGGACAATAGTCATGCTGCGCAACGGTTTATATGAACAGGTGATCAATAAAGCACTGGAGGGCGAGCTTGCCACGACTGACAAGCTTGTGGAGACTGCGCCGATTGACGGTGGAGAATCTTCCAAAGTGCTTTCCAAATACATAGCCGAGATCATTGAAAAAGGACTTGATAATGTGCGTGATAGCGGAGGGGCACTTGCTGATCAGGTGGAGCTTGTCAATAAAATCGTTGCGACAATTATGACCGAGACCAACGAAGCTGAATTTGATTCCATGGCAGTGGCAAAACGCGCAGAACAACTTCTTGCGTTATTTGACAAAAAAGATAACGCGTTTGCCTTGAATGAAAAAGCAGAAATCGTTCGCCCGGAAACTTCAATTGCGCAAAGCTCGCTGTTTACGGGAGCCATTCACGAGCCGCAGATGTTTACCGAGCTGAAAAAGGAGATCGTCTCGGCAGATCGTATTGATATGCTTGTTTCCTTCATCAAATGGAGCGGCCTTCGACTGATCATAGATGAGCTTACTGCATTTACACAAAGGGGCGGCGAACTACGTATTATTACAACTTCGTATATGGGCGCGACCGATGTGAAAGCCGTTGAAGAGTTGAGTCATCTGCCGAATGCGAAAATAAAGGTCAGTTATGATACCAAACGCACACGCCTCCACGCAAAGTCTTATGTTTTTTATCGCAATACCGGATTTACAACTGCATACGTTGGTTCTTCCAACCTATCCAATGCGGCTATTTCTTCCGGGCTTGAATGGAATGTAAAAGTTACAAAGAAAGACCTGCCCGAAACGATTGATAAGATTGTTGCAACATTTGAGAGCTACTGGAATTCCAGAGAATTTGAATATTATAACGAGGGGCAGAGAGAACGCCTTTCTCGTGCGTTGAAAGCGGAAAAGTATTTTGATAGCAACAATGCCGAAACGTACACCTTTGACATTACACCATATTCCTATCAGCAGGAGATTCTTGATAAACTTGAAGCAGAACGTACCGTGCGCGGACAATATCGAAACCTTGTTGTAGCGGCTACAGGTACAGGAAAAACGGTCATTTCCGCATTTGACTATAAGCGTTTTCGCAAACAAAATCCGAATCAACCTTGCCGTTTGCTTTTCATTGCGCACAGAGAAGAGATTTTAAAGCAGAGTATGTATACTTTCCGTGGCGTTTTGAAGGATCAGAATTTTGGGGAGATGTTTGTCGGCGCTTATGTGCCGGAGAGTATTGATAATCTGTTCATGTCCATCCAAACTTTCAATTCGCAGGATTTCACAAGCAAGACAAGCCCGGAGTTTTACGATTACATTGTGGTGGATGAGTTTCACCATGCTGCGGCTCCGACCTATCAAAAACTGTTGTCTTACTATAAGCCGAAAATTCTTCTCGGACTGACAGCCACTCCGGAACGTATGGACGGAAAGAGTATTACAGAGTATTTCAACAACCGTATTGCGGCAGAAATTCGTTTGCCGGAGGCCATTGACAGAAAGTTGCTTTGCCCGTTCCAGTATTTCGGGGTAACGGATACTGTTGATCTGAGTGATCTCAAATGGGTGCGTGGCGGGTATGATAAGAGTGAACTGTCAAAGCTCTATACATTCAGCGGAATGATTGCAAACCGGCGCGCAGATGCGGTGATTTCCTCACTTCTCAAATATGTAACCGACATTGATGATGTGAAAGGACTCGGATTCTGCGTTTCGGTAGAACATGCAGAATTCATGTCAGGATATTTCAACGCACATCATATTCCGGCAATGTTTTTGACCGGTGCATCCCCGGATGAGGAACGAAACAATGCGAAAAAGAAACTGGTTAGCGGTGAAGTAAGGTTCATTTTTGTAGTAGATATTTATAACGAGGGCGTAGATATTCCCGAGGTCAATACCGTGCTATTTTTGCGTCCTACCGAATCACTGACAATTTTCTTGCAACAGCTTGGGCGTGGATTGCGCCTGGCAGAGGGAAAAGAGTGCCTGACAGTGCTTGACTTTATCGGCCAGGCCAATAAAAAATACAATTTTGAAGACAAGTTTGCGGCATTGCTTTCGGGTGAGTCGGGCAATGTACAAAAAGAAATCAAAGACGGATTTATATCGGTCCCGAAGGGCTGTTATATTCAGTTGGAAAAGAAGGCTGCTAAATACATTCTTGACAATATTCGTGCCTCTTTCGGTATGCGTGCCGGATTGGTTTCGCGTATCGCAACCTTCGCGGAAGATTCGGGAAAAGCATTAACACTCGAGAACTTTTTGGATTATTACCATCTTGATATACGCAGCATTTATGTAAAAGATAGCTTTTCTCGCCTTTCTGTATGGGCGGGTGTAAAAGATGATTTTAAGGAAACATTGGAAGAAATTATGGCAAAGGCATTTGCGCGCCTTGCTGTGATTGATTCGCGCCGCTGGATTGCCTTTTTGCTTGATATTTTGCCTCGACTTGTGGACGTGGATTTTGATCAGCTTTCCGATGAGAAAAAGAGAATGCTGCAAATGTTCTATGTCACCGTGTGGGGTGAAACTGCGAGTGACTGGAACAGTGATAAGGTGCTTGAAAATCTCTATAATCTTGCCGATAGTCCGGTTATGCTCAGTGAGCTGATTGCACTTTTGCAATATCGCTTCAATCATATTGATTTCATCGATGAACCTGTAAATCTCGGCTTTGCTTGTCCGCTGGACTTGCATTGTACTTACACGCGCGATCAGATTCTCGTGGCAATGGATTTTATGAAACCAAATACTGTTCGTGAGGGCGTCAAATACCTGCCGGAAAAGAAAGCGGATATTTTCTTTGTAACACTGAATAAGTCGGATAAGGATTATTCCCCTACAACCATGTACAACGATTATTCCATTAGTGAAACGCTGTTCCATTGGCAGAGTCAAAGCACCACATCTGCCGATTCCGCAACGGGAAGGCGCTATATTCATCACAAGGAGAGCGGCAATCGAATTCTTTTGTTCGTCCGTGAATTCAAATCTGACCGTAATTTCGGCGGTGCTGGCGCCTATACCTTTCTCGGCACGGCAAACTATGTGAAACACGATGGTTCGAGACCGATGAATATTACTTGGAAGCTCGACCGCCCCATACCGGCGAAGTTTTTGAAGAAGACAAATAAGTTAGTGGTAGGATAAGGATGTCAGAAAACAGAAAAACAAAAATCATGTTCGTCTGCCACGGCAACATCTGCCGCAGTCCGATGGCAGAGTTTATTTTCAAAGACCTTGCGAAAAAGCAAGGCGTGGCGGATCGCTTTTTAGTCGCTTCTTCCGCCACAAGCACGGAAGAAATTTGGAACGGGATCGGCAATCCGGTCTATCCGCAGGCGAAAGCCGAGCTTGAAAGGCATGAGCTGTCTTGTGGCGGCAAGCGCGCGGTGCAACTGCAAAAGAGCGAATATGACAAATACGATCTGTTCATCGGCATGGACAGCGCAAACATCCGTAATATGCTCCGCATTTTCGGCGGCGATCCTGCGGGAAAGGTACATAAACTAATGGATTACACCACCCGCGGCGGTGATGTCGCCGATCCGTGGTATTCCGAGCGCTTTGATGTGGCGTATCGGGATATTTATGAGGGCTGCACAGCACTTCTTGATGCCGTTCTGAAACAGGACAAGCAATGAAATGAGGCGATTTTTGTGACCGAAGTAGTAGCGGCTCTCATCTGGGAGGGCGAAAAGTTTATGATCTGTCAGCGCCCGGCGCATAAGGCAAGAGGACTCCTTTGGGAGTTTGTCGGCGGTAAGGTGGAACCCGGCGAAACCAAAGAACAGGCACTCATTCGGGAATGCCGGGAAGAGCTTGCCGTCACTCTCTCTGTCGGCGATCTGTTTATGGATGTTGTCCACGAATATCCGGATATTACGGTGCATCTGACGCTGTTCAACGCCACCATTGCCGATGGCGTTCCGCAGAAGCTGGAGCATAACGACATCCGGTGGATCATGTCCAGTGAGATACCGAATTATGCTTTCTGCCCTGCGGATGAGGAGATATTGAAGAAGATTAAAATGATGCAAATTGGTTTCGGTTCGTGAAAAAAGACATTGTTGGGAGGTAAAATGAGCAGTATTTTTGAAAACAAAGAAAATGCTATACAAATGGTGCATGGCGCATATAAAAAACTCAAGGCATACTTGTACTATGATAAAACTTTGGTATTTGCTAAAAAACGTTTGGCGGCGTTTGAAAGCGACAGAGAATCTTTCAATAATGTTCTGGAAATTATTGCCGAAAACATCTCCAAAGAAAATGTTTCTTTTTTTGACAATTTGATTACTAATGTTGATTTCAAAGTTCTTCCCAAAAAATTCAAATCATCTAAACATGAAAGCGATATAGTCAATGCTTCAGCAGATCATTCATGCAACATTTCTAAAATAAACTTTTTCATCGATATGCCGATAGAATTGTATATTATTGATTTTCTTTGGACAATTCTTGCTGGAAAATTAATAAATGATCGTCAAGACATTCTGTTATATTCTGGTGCTACAGCATTTAAACCAAGCTTGTATAACTCTAATCAAGACCTTTTTGAAGGAGTAGATTACACTTCTAATAGAGCATTTAAGCCATACTTTGGATTGTATTCTTCTTGGAGAAATGGCGCATTTAAAACAATACAAAAAATCCATCCGTATAGCGATTCCCTATTGTTATGCTTGGACTTGAAAAGCTTTTATTATTCGGTAGACTTTAATTTTTGTCAATTAGAGGAGCTTATGAAAAATGATCCCAGACTGCAACAATTTTCGTTTTTGACTGATATAATCAAAAAGATATACCATGCGTATACAAAATTGATAATAAAGTATAAAAAAGGGGTCAAGGTGCAGGATAACAATACGATTTTCCCAATTGGAATAACAAGTGCAATAGTGCTAAGAGAAATATATCTGTATAGATTTGATAGTCAAATCGTAAATACTCTATCGCCTAAATATTATAATAGATATGTCGATGATATCCTTATTGTTCTGGAAGCTGATAGAATTAATGAAACATCTACCGAGGAGCTTATAAATAAGTATTTGATCAACACAGGTTTGGTTATTAAATCTGGAACTGTGGATTTGAAATTTTCAGGCTACAGTAATGTTCGTATACAAAAAGATAAAGTTAATTGCTTTTTCTTTCCTAAAAATCAAAAGACTATATTGCTTGATATATATGCAGAAACAATTCACATGAATAGCAGTGAATCAAACTTGTTGCCTGACATAGATATCTTAAGTTCATCTTTTACTAATACAGCATATAATATTGAAAATCTTGATGTCAGTAATAAGATAAGAGAGCTAGGCTTTTTACGCAATAACAACTACAATGCAACAAGATTTGTTAATGCATTGCTTAGATTAGTTAAGAATACATACGTTAGTGCGGAAGTGATGAATCAATATTTTGACCAAATAGAAGAGTTTTATCAGGGAAGTCAAAGCGTAGAGTATTCTAATAATTGGAGATCGCTTTTTGAACTTTATTTGCTATGCAGAGAGAATAATAGAGCGAGAGATCTGTACATAAAGATAGGTGAAGAAATTAAAAAATTAAATTTTGATCTTCTTGAAATCGACGAAGTGTTCGAAAAGAAAAAGAGAACGATTTTAAAGCATCTTATTGCTGATTTAAAAGAGAAATTAGATATAGTTGCGGCTTTAACAACCGCATTAGATTATTCTTTTGGAAGAAATAAAAAGGTTCGAGAGCTGGCAATTCTCTTTAGAAATAGTAACATGTTAAATCATTCGATTGTTGCTTATCCATTGCTTAATTATTCGTGCATTTCAAATGTTTCATTGACTGAAGCAACCATTTCCAAGTTATTCGAAAAGTCTCCTAAGGCATTTGAACTGGATAAATTTAAATTGCAGTGGTCACCTAGATTTATTAACGCAATAGAGTTTTATATTGCTGATTATTTGCATTCGTTTAACGGTAAGGGATATGGTGACAATCCATGCTTAGTTCATGATAAATTTTTGGAATATAATCATTTGGGAGAATATGCACGAGCCGGTTATTTGTTTGAATTGACACAAGGTCACCCGAATTGCGCCGACATACAGCTTACAAATGATAGTCACAATAATCCCAAAGTGGCACTGGTAAACACGAATATATCCGTGGATGATGCGCTCAACTCAATAGTCGATCCGAAAAAATGTTTAACATTAAAAGCAAAGGTGCAGCTGTTTAAAATATTGAATATTACAAAGGAAGAGAAGGCTGATATTTTAGTCTTCCCTGAGTACTATTTTCCTTTACCGTGGCTGTTAGATATTTCAATGTTTGCATTAAAAAATCAAATATCTATAATTACAGGATTGCAGTATATAACAGTTGGCGGACAAGCATATAATACTGTTTGTAATTTCGTTCCTTCGGTTACGGGAAAGGGGTTCGTTAATGGTTTTATGCTGTTCCGAGAAAAGAATTTCTATGCTCCTGATGAAATAATTGAGCTTAGCAAAATCAATCATACTTGCAAAGATCATGATGTTCCATTTTACTATAGACTTAATAATGGGAAATATAAATACTCTACTATTTTGTGTTACGAGTTTACGGATATAAATTCGCGAGCAGCGATGAAATCAAAAATCGAATTGCTATTTGTACCTCAGTTGAATAAAGATACTAACTATTTTTCCGCGATTGTAGAATCGACAGCTAGAGATTTACATTGCTTTGTTGTACAGGCAAACACTTCTGCATATGGAGACTCACGCATAACAGCTCCTTATAAAACTGAGGTCAAAAATATTCTGCAAATAAAAGGTGGAGATACGGATGTGGTGATGATTGCTACATTAAATGTTGACGAACTGATAAACAAAAGAAAAAGTTATCAAGTGGATATAAATAGAGTGGCAGCTCGTTGTTACAAATGTAGGCGTTTTTCCACAAAGATTGATCGTAGAGTGTGTTGCGAAAAGTGTACGAACAAGCTGAGTAAGGGAAAAGTTAAAGGCACACCGCCTGATTTTAAATGAAGTTTATATGAAAAAGAACAGAAAACAAAAAACTACACAAAAGAGAAGTGAATTGAGACAAACGAAGGCTTAATGAAAATTTGTCCGAGCCTTCAGCTTGCAAGCAGATTAGTGCAGGTGCTCATTCTGACAACGCAAAGACAGCTGCAGCTAGATTTCAAGTACACATAAAAGTCAACTACTATACTAGTACAGACGAGCTTCTTGCGTGGCTCGATAATATGTATGCTTTAGACAAACGATTGAAAAAAGGCCACCGCATCTGGAAAAAGATGTTGAATTTGTTTCGGAAGCAATAGCTGTATTCTGTCAGGAGAAATGATATGATTAAAGAACTGATGCACGATCCGATATTCCTTGCCGGTAAGTCGGAGATTGCGACGAAAGAAGATTTACCTGTCGCGCAAGACCTGCTCGACACATTGATGGCGCACAAAGAAACCTGTGTCGGTATGGCGGCGAATATGATCGGCGTGAAAAAGCGCATCATTGCGTTTCTTGATGAGAGCGGACGAACTCCGGTATACACCGTGATGCTCAATCCCGAAATCATCAAAAAGGATGGTGCGTATGACACCGAGGAAGGCTGTCTGTCGCTTCTCGGAAATCCCCGCAAGTGCAAGCGGTATAAAACCATCAAGGTGCAGTACCAAACTGTGGAGATGCAGACAAGGGTGAAAACCTATACCGGCTGGACGGCGCAGATCATTCAGCACGAGGTGGATCATTGTAACGGGGTTTTGATATAGTCTGCAATACGATTGATACTTAATTGCTAACTTTCCCGTTTTCTCTGGACTTCCCGCCGTTTTCATGGTATTGTGTGTGCTTACAAAGGAGGTGCGCACAATGGCACGGATTACGGCAAAAAAATATGTTGCGGCAAGGCAAATGAAAAAGAACGGAGACTGCATTTCCGGGAACAAACCCGGAGGTGCAGTCTCCGTTTGCGTTACCGGCGAAGGGGCGATAAACAATGAATGACAACAGCTGTCCTTCCGCAATCGGCAGACGCATTGCCGACCTGCGCCGTGAAGTCGGGCTTACACAAGGAGAGCTGGCGGAAAAAGCGGATATTTCGGTGGTGCATCTGTCAAACATTGAACTCGGCAAGAAAACGCCGGGGTTGTCCACACTTATCCGCATTGCAGAAGCGCTCGATGTGGCAACTGACTGGATTCTGCGGGCAAACACACCCAGCACATACGCCGTGGCGAACGAGAAAATCGGAGAGTTGCTTGCCGACTGCACGAATGACGAAATGTTGAGCATTCTCCGCATTCTCGAAGAAGTCAAGAGAGCTATGCGGCATAACTGAGTAAGGAACGGCGTTAGCGGGACTGTCAGCCCCGCTTTCGCTTTTGAATGCAAGCGAAGGGCAATTTACAAGCAAACATATAAATCGCACGTGCACCGTTTTGGAGGCAATGTAAGCCATCAGAATCTGCGCCGCAGGAAACAAAGAAAGCCCCGCCGGAGCGGGGCTGTGGATCATAAAATATAATCGCTTACGCAGTCGTACCAATGTACATAAGTCTCGCCGTTCACGATCAACCGTTCGTTTTCTGGAAGCATTTCAGTCCAGAGCTTTCCGTATCGCTTATATGCCCAGTCGTTTTTGTTGAATCTGCGCCAAAGAACGGTTCGGCCGTTTTTGTCAAGATACTGTTCCGATGCAACGCCGTCGTTGAAGCACTGAATATCCATGACGCAGATGGTGTCATACGATTTTTCGCCGATTTGAACAGTATACCGTCCGACGATGTCCACAGTTTCTTTGTTTGTGTGCCCAACAATCTCATTTCCGCTTCGTGTCAATAAGCCCTTTGGCATCAGGTTGACTTCATTTCCGCAGTTATCCTCTCCGAAGCCCCAATTGTCGAGGAAGTCGTTTCCGTCGAGAAAGGTATAAAGCTTGCGCACTCCGTTTTCCACATGGCTTTCGGCAAGATAGCGGCAATGCGTGTCGGTGAGCTGCGCCACAAAACGGCGTTCCATCTGATCGATACAGCCGGTACGGTAATAGTCCTCAGCACCGTATTGCATCGCCGAAATTTCAACACCTTCAATTCCGTGTACTTCCGCTTTGCCGATTACCTTCATTTCGGTATATTCCGTGCGCTTTTGTGAGGGCATATCGAATAGTCCCCAAGTCAGCATTTCACCGAGCCGCGGAACCATAAGCCACCCCTGAAGCTCCTCCCAGCGGACAGAAAAGGGAGCAAGCTTGGATGGTTCAATTTTATAATCGGGTAAATATTCGGGCAATTTTTTCATAATGATTTCTCCTTTTGATTTATCTTTGGGCGGACAAGGATAATGCTGTCTGAATTTTTCCTTTGCATAATGCAGGCGACTTTTCACCGTGCCGACCGGGATTTCAAGTTGTCGGGCAATATCCTCCTGCGACAGATTTTTGAAGAAAAACAGATATAAAATTTGTTTTTCCTTACTGCCGAGAGCTTCAATGGTATCTATCACAATGCTGTGTTCCGTAATACCGAGCCGTCCGACCGCCAAAGCCGATTCGGACAGTGAATCCAAAGAAATATTCAGGTTGGCCGCTTTCAGTCGGTAATAGTCCATGCACTTGTGCTTGGCAATGCCGATCAGCCATGCCTTGAAGGCGACAGGATTGCTCAGCGTGTCAAATTTCAGCGTGGCGGTAAGGCATACATCCTGAATAATATCTTCAGCATCGTGCCTGTTCCCGATTTTGAAGTTTACATAGCGCTGGAGCGGAATCAGATTCTCGTGCAATAGCTTTTCAAATTCATCCACATTATCACCTCCTTGCAGATGGTCTTGAAATCGATTTCACATATATAGTCGGAGCAAACCATCAAAAGGTTCAAATCACAAAAAAATTATAACATAAAAAGTCCGGCGAGGCAAGCCATCAGAAACTGCGCCGCAGGAAACAAAGAAAAAACCATAGCGAAACAAAAAGTTCTGAAAACCTATTGACAACGCGTCTTTGCCATGATATAATAACAGAACAATGAGTTCTGAAATTATCAGAGGTGCGTTTATGAGAGTCATGAGTGAAGAAAAACTGCAAAAGCTCGCGGAGTTTATCAAGCAGTATGCGCGGGACAACAATGGGGAGTCCCCGAGCCTTGCGGATATCATGGAATATATGGGCATGGTCAAGTCGACAGCGTACCGGCATATCTTAGAGCTTGAAAAGCGCGGCGTCATTTCCTATTCGGGGAAAAACACGCTGGAAACACCCTTGCAGAAGAAAATGCACGTGATGTCCCGCCGTATTCCCGTGGTCGGAATGATCGTGTGCGGCACGCCCGATGAGCAGGAGGAGCATATCTCAAGATACCTTGCCGTTCCGGAGGAGTGGCTCGACGGTGAATGTTTTCTGCTGGAAGCATACGGCGATTCTATGGCGGACATCGGCGTTCATGCGGGCGACCTTGTGCTGGTCAAGAAGACAAACGTCGCAACCGACGGGCAGGTGATCGTTGCGCTTACGGAAGAAGGAAACACACTCAAACGCCTGCATTACGAAAACGGCAAGCCCGTACTGTATGCCGAAAACAGCAGCTACACCGAAAAACAGCGCGTCATTCACCCGAAAGAGCTGACGATTCAGGGCGTGGCGCTGAAAGTCATCAAAGATATCGTCTGATGCACTACATAGAAGCGAAAACAATCCTGTCCGCGAAAAATGAACAACTGCGCTTGACCGAAAGGAGAAAATATGACCCTTGAAGAACTGAAAATCCGTCAGCTGACAAATCAATATCTGCTCGCGCCTGCGGACAAGCTGACCGTGATGCGCGACCTTTGCGGAGTGCAGGCGCAGTTTATGACGAACGCTTTGCTCTCACTGAAAATCCGTACAAACGACTATGACGAGCAGACCGTCGCCGAGGGGCTTGTGAAAAACTGGTCTGTGCGCGGCACGGTTCACGTGTTTGCCGAAAGCGACCTGCCGCTGTTTATCCGGTGCAATAACGGGGCGGATTATCGCAAAAACGAATGGCAGGGATATTCCTATATGAAAAATCAGCGCCCGTGCTGGGCTTTGACGCCAGAACGGCAGAAATATCTTGCGGATATCATCATCTCGGCGGTTTCGGAAAGGGCATACACGCGCGACGAGCTGAAGGAGCTTTGCCGTGCAAACGGGATGACAAAAATCGAAGAGGATTGTATGTTCGAGTCATGGGGCGGCGGTATACGCGAGCTTTGCGTGCGCGGCTTTATGAACTACACCGTGCAGGAGAAAAAGCAGTATATCGCCTCGCCCGAGTTTTCTCCGATTCCCGAGGAAGAAGCAAAATTTGAGATAGCGCGGCGGTATTTTACGAATATCGCTCCCGCTACGATACACGACGCTATGTATTATACGGGCGCAAAACAGGCAGAGGTCAAGAATTGGCTTCGGGACTTGCCTGTCGAGTCATTTGACTTCGACGGCAGGACATATTATTACATACCGAACGGGAAAACATACGATGGGGACATTCCGCATTGCATTTTCCTTGCAGGATTTGACCAGCTTATGCTCGGATATCAGAAAAAAGAGAGTATTTATCTTAAGCCCGAATATCTTCGCGGCGTGTTCAATCTTGCAGGTATCGTTATGCCACCATTGCTCATCGACGGTGATGTGGCGGGAATATGGAAAAACAAAAACGGGAAGCTCGAAATCAAGTGCTTCCGCAGTTTGTCACAAACCGAAAAAAGCCATATAGAACAGGCGGCAGATAAGCTTTGGGGCGATATAAAAGCAATAAAATATGTTGAGGGATGATAGCATTTTTTACGCCGCCGACCGCTCCGAATGGCGGGCGTGGCGCTGAAGGTTATCAAAGATATTGTCTGATGCGCAAAGGAGGCATTTATGAAAAACAAAATTCCCATAGCCCGCTGTCCGAACTGCGGACGGGCTATTCTGTATTCGGACGATCCGCGCGACAAGCTGACTGTGACAGTCCGTGCGGCGGACGAAAGCTATCACGGCAAGGCAATGCTTTGCGGCAAGTGCAAAACCATGCTTGCGGTGATTGAAAAACCGAAGGTGGCGCGGGGATATGTCGCCATTCCCGTTACAAGCGCAACATTTTAATCGAAAGTGAGCCATCCTCCCGTCGGTGAAAACGGGAGCTAAGGGTGAGTATCAGACAGAAACGGAGCTGCGCTCTGTTTTCTTCCGACCACCCTTCCGCTTTCTTTGGTTGATTTTCTATCAAAACAGTTTAGCTGACTTGCCAAATGATATCTGTACTTTCCACAAGATTTCGGATACAATAAAATCGCGGTCGACCGAAAAACAAAAATAAGGAGCGATAAAATATGAAAACTTTAGGAGAAAGAATAGCTGACCTTCGCAGAGAAAGAGGTATCACGCAGGAAAATCTCGCCGGAATCATCGGCGTTTCTGCACAGGCGATTTCAAAATGGGAAAACAACGCGACCATGCCCGATATTATGCTTCTCCCGATTATAGCAGATACACTTGGAGTGACGATTGATGAACTTTTCGGAATCAGGCGTAAGGTGCAGGAAAAGCCGCTCAATTGCGAAGAAACTCCCAAGGCGGTTTACGACCAGATATTGAATACCATGTGGAGATCGGGAGATAACAACGATTTTGCGGAAAGAGCAAAAGCGCAGTTTGCGAAGAACCCATACGAGCACAGCGGATTCGTTTCCGAAGTTGCCGGCGCGGCATATGCAAATAAGGATATTGCTCTCACATATCTCCCGAGCGATAAGGAATCCTTGAAACTGCTTGAAAATGAAGATGCGGCAGAACTTTTGAAAATGCTTTCCGATAAAAATGTGCGCCTTGTGCTTGCGTATCAATTTGAAAACCCGGAAAAAGCTTTTACGGCTTCCTCTGCTGCCGCAAAGGTCGGGATATCCGAGGAAGAGGCGAAAGCCGCACTTGAAAAACTGTTTGATTGTAATCTGACTATGGCAAGGGACGTTGATGCAGGTGTTGAAGAAACGCTGCGTATCTATCAGGCATTTGGCACATATAAAATGCCGCTGCTTTTGTTCCCGCTCCTCTCACTGGCAGACCGTCTCGCGCATTTCAGAGAGAATTGGTACGGCTTCAGAGGATAACAATCGAAAGTGAACCATCCTCCCGTCGGTGAAAACGGGAGCCAAGGGTGAGTATCAGAAGATTTCGCAGAGCGCGACTCTGTTTTCTTCCGATGCTCACTTTTTCTTTTTCAAAAAATAACGGAGGTGTTATATGAAAGAATCAAACTACAAGACCTATGATGAGCTGCCGCTGTTTCTTAACGCAGAAACGGTTGCGAATGTGCTGGGGATTGCAATGTCCTCGGCATACGAGCTGATGAAGGAAAAGGACTTTCCCGCGTTGCGTGTCGGGAATCGTCTGATTGTTCCGAAAGAAAAGTTCATCGCGTGGGCGGAAATGAAAACGGAGGTGAGTAAATGAGCGGTATCTGTCCCGAGCTTGACGCAAGGCTTTCGGCGGAGCTTGACCGTTACTATTTTTCAACCGACGGCTCGGGGCTGAATCTCGACCGCCGGGAAAAGCACCGCGTGATAAATGCTCTGCATCGGCTGTGGAATATCGAAGAAATCGCTTGCTACGGAGTCGGCTTTGCAACCGAGGATATCCGAAAAGTGATACTCGACCTCATGAAGCCCGCGCATATCAGGCTTGCGTTGAAAACGGTTGATTTTAATTCCGGAGCGGCATATTCGCTATGGCTCGGGTGTGCGATTTTTATGTTTGCAAAATTTGATGAGGATCTCCAACATGAAATCAGGAAAGGAATTCTCAGTCGCGGATATTTGCCTTTGGTTGTGGCAGGCTTTCTATCCGAAGTGGTAATCACGGAAAAAGGCAGACACATCTCGCAACGCATCAAGGTGAATCTTTCTCTCAAAGAGAAAACGCAATACGATTTTGCACGCATCGTCACGCACGGCACTGCCCGCAAATCTTATGCGGAGGGTAACTACTTCATGGTGCCGAACAGCGTGCTGTATATGGATCTCTCGGGCGGTGAAATTCTGCTTTACGCCTGTCTGCTTTATTATGAAGACCGCAGGACACACACCTGCTATCCGTCCTTCCGTGAGATCGGGGAGCGGATCGGAATGTCAAAGAACACGGTGATGAAATATCTTCGTTCACTTGAAAAACGCGGGCTGGTTGAAACCGAGCAGACCTTGATAAGGACAAAGAGCGGTGAGGTTCACAACGGCACGCTGAAATATCACATCACGCCTATCGCTCCCATCAAGAAAGCGTATGACGAAAAGGAACTTGACAAGCTGAATCGGGAGGCGGAAATGCGGGAGCGGATTGCAAAATATGAGCGGCACACAAAAAACAGCGTTCATGCCGAAAATCACGCGGAAAACGGGCAAATGTGAAGATTTATCCGAAGGTCGATTTTCAAGCAGGAGAAAGGGCGTGCGTCAAAAACGCTCGCCCGAATCACATCGGCGGGCAGAGCCCTCCGTTTTTCGCGTGTTTTGACCGCATTTGCTCGCTTTTTCGCGGGTTTTGCACGAAAGAAAAATATGCGCAAGTGTGTGTCAAAAATCGCATGAACACAAATTCGGGCGCCTGCAATGCGAAAAAGTCAGTGTTTGCGGGCTCTTTGCAGGCGTCTGAGGCAAAAAAGGAGGCTTTTATGGAGAACAGGCAAACTCGTTTTTCTCTGCATATCAGCGAGGAAACATTGGACACGGCAAAGGCGCTCAGCAAGTCGGACGGCTCCAAAAGTGTCAGCGAATATATCGAAAAGGCGGTTGATTTTTATAATGCGTATCTCTGTAATCGCAGAGCACCCGAGCTGATTTCTTCCGAGACGGTGGATACTTTGCGGAGAGTGCTTGACAAATGCGAGCACGCGCGCAGCAGTGCGCTCTTCAAGCTGTCGGTTGAAATTTCAATGTTGCTCAATGTGATTGCGGCGACAAATGACATTGAAGGTGAAGACCTCGGCAAACTTCGTCACGCCTGCATTGAGGAAGTCCGGAGAATCAACGGAAGCGTTTCTCTGGATAACGCAATCGAATGGCAGAAATAAATTCGGGATCGCAATTTTTTTGATGCAGGAAACAAAGAAAAAACATCGGGGCGATTTGATAACTTTCCGATAACTCTTTCGATTTCCGCTGGATATATGAAAAGCTTTGTGATATTGTTGTGCGTGAAAGAAGGTAGGCGTGACATAAAGCAAGAAGAAAATCCGGCATGGCGTGTCACGCCCCGAATTTGCTACGCAAATTCCAAAGAAAGGAGAAATTAATTATGTCAAAACGACGTCCGAACGGGGACGGGATGGTCAGAAAAAGACCGGACGGCAGATGGGAAGCACGCATCATCGTCGGGCACAAAGAGGACGGCAAGCCGATATACAAATCGGTCTTCGGCAAGACGCAGAGCGAGGCAATGACGAAATTTAATAAGCTCCTCGAAACCTATCGCGGGGTGGAACTGAACGAGGATTGCCTCGTGAACCTGAACGAATGGCTCGACCGTTGGCTCTGCTATCAGAAGGATGTGGTGCGCCCGCAGACGCTGAACAAGTATGTTTTCTATGCAGATGCATACGTCCGTCCGTATCTCGGCTACAAGAAAATCTCGGCGATCCTCACGCGGGACATGCAACAGCTCTACGTAAAACTGCTCAAAGAAGGGCGCGTCACCGAGAGCAAAACCAAAGGAAAATCGCTCTCGGGCAGTACGGTCAGAGCGGTGCATATGATGATGCACAAGTGCTTTGAGATGGCAGTGGAGCAGCATATCATCGTCAAAAATCCGACCGACGGCACAACGATCCCCGCGCTGAACAGCACGGAACGCAAAGTATATAACGAGGACCAGCTCAAAAAGTTTCTGAAAATCATTGAGAATGAACCGTGGTGGCGCGACTTCTTCTACCTCGAATGTATGACGGGACTGCGCAAAGGTGAGATCTGCGGACTGCGCTGGGAGGACTTGAACGAAGCGGAAGGCAAGCTCAGTGTTGCACGACAGGTCATCCCAGTCCGGGGCGGAATTACGGTCAGCGATCCGAAAACCGACACCGGTATCCGCACGATCGTCCTGCCCGAAAGCGTTGTCCGCATGCTGAAAGAGCGCAAGAAAGCCATCGGCTCCGAATGGATTTTTCCGAGCCTGCGCGACGCGGAAAAACCGATCAATCCCAACACGGCATACGGTACCTTCAAGCGAATCATCAAAAAGGCAGGGCTTCCCGACATTCCGTTTCACGGCTTGCGGCATACCTACGCCACACATTCGATTGCTGTCGGCGTGGATGAAAAGACGCTGGCAAAGGAACTCGGACACACAAAACCGGGATTCACGCTCGACTGTTATGCGCATGTGACGGAAGAAATGCAGAAGCGTGCTTCCGAAGTTACGGGCAATGCACTTGAAAAAATCCTCGGAAAGGAGCTGAAACCGTGGGCAGACGAAAGAACGGACAAGGGCTGATCCGTCAGCGCAAAGACGGCAGATGGGAAGGCAGATGTGTGGTCGGTTACGATGAAAAGAATCTGCCGATCACGAAAAATGTGCTGGCAAAAACCAAGCGCGAGGTCGAAGAAAAGCTGAAAGCCCTCAAGGAAACCGTACAGAAACCGGTCGTGAAAACCGCCGCAGACATGCCGTTCGGTGAGTATATCGACTACTGGTATCGCAACTTCTGCGAACTGAGCATTGCCGCAACCACGCGCCTGAAATACGAAAACGACATCTACAAGCACATCATCCCCGGCATCGGAAAAATTCCGCTTGCCGCGCTCAAAAAGAGTGATCTTGAAAAATTTTATGCCGAACAGATGAAAAGCGGCAACCTCGACCGCAATGGTGTCGGCGATAAAAAACTGTCGGGCGCGGTCATCCGTTCGATGCACACCCGCATCAAATGTGCGCTCGATCAGGCTCTGAAGGATGGACTGGTCAACCGCAATGAGGCGGTCGGTTGCAAGCTACCGCCCAAGAAGAATAAAGAAATTGAGGTGCTGTCGCACGAAGAAATCGCGCGGCTGCTCATACAGGCGAAGGAAGAAGGCTTTTATGAGCTCATCCTTCTCGGACTTGCCACAGGCATGCGGCGCGGCGAGTTGCTCGGGCTGAAATGGGATGACATCAACTTTACGACAGGCGAGTTGAGCATTAAACGGGAATACACCACACTCGGCTCGGACTATATCATCAGCACGCCGAAAACAAAATCCTCGGTGCGGACGGTGCATCTGCCGCAGTCGGTGCTGAATATTCTCGGAGAGTACCGGAAAACAATCAACTCTGATTGGGTGTTTCCGTCACCGCTCGATCCGACACATCCGCGCAGTCCGACGAGTTGTCGCAGTCGGCTGTCGGATATGCTGGAGCGCGCCGAATGCAATCATATCCCGTTCCACGGTCTACGGCATATCTTCTCAACCATGGCGCTGGAAAACGGGCTGGACATCAAAACGCTGTCCGCCGTCCTCGGTCACTCTTCGGCGGAGACGACCATCAACGTATATTCTCACGTGACCGGAGAGATGGAGCGCAACGCCGCAAAGAAAATGGATGATGCCTTCGGCACGCCAAAGCCCGCAAATTCGCCCGTGTGCGACGATAACCCCGATGACGGGCAAACACCCGAACAGGAACCGAAACACGCTGAATTCACCGCCCAAAAGAGCAAGAAGCGCAAGCCCGGCACGGGATGTATCTCCAAAGTTTCAAAGAACACCTGGCAGGGCAAATATACGCCCCGCGGCAAAGACGGCAAACGGGAACAGCATATTGTCTACGCAAAGAACGAGGAGGAATGCGAGAGGAAGCTGGGGGAGATGATAAAGGAAGTACAACAACAATTAAAACTGTAAAGATGAAATCCTGTTTCGATTTTGATGTTTTGCTTGAGCAGATAAAAGCTAAGGCTTAAATGTGAAAATAAAAGGTACATGAAAAAAGCTATTCGATTGATTATTATAAATATTTATATTGACAAAATAAACAATTTAGTTTATAATAGATAGCGAAGGGGGAGTTGATATGAGAATTGATGAGCAGTTGAAGATGCTTTGCTTAAAATCTGATATGTCATTAGCTGAAATGGCAAGGAGACTTAATAAGACGCCTCAAGCTTTTAACCAAAAAATTAAACGCGGAAGTTTTTCTGTAGAAGAATTAATTGATATTGCCCTCGTAGCTGGATGCGAGTTGAAATGTGAATTTGTTTATCCAAATGGAGATAAGGTTACTATTGAATAATTATGGGAAATATTATGATTGAATATATTGAAGGGGATATATTTGAAAGTCCGGCTCAAGTCATAGTAAACACAGTAAATACTGTTGGAGTTATGGGGAAAGGCTTGGCACTTTCGTTTAAGCAGCGTTATCCTCAAATGTTTGAAAAATATAAAATGGCATGTGAAAAGCATCAATTGACAATTGGTAAATTAATGTTATTTTATGAAGCTGATCATTGGTTATTGATGTTTCCCACAAAAGAAAATTGGCGCAATCCGTCAAAGCTTGAATATATTGAAAAAGGTTTAATGAAATTCGTTCAGACATATGCAGAAAAGAATATTACCTCGATTGCATTTCCTCGCTTGGGGTGTGGTAATGGTGAATTGAATTGGGCAGATGTTAAACCACTTATGGAGAGATATCTCAAAAAATTACCGATTGATGTATATATATATCTTGGTACAAATCCAGACATTACTCCGGAGCATAAAGAACCTAAAAAGACAATTGATTGGTTAAAGCAAAATGCTAAGGATATGTCTTTCAATGGAGTAAAGGATGATTTGTCAAATCTTAGTGCTATGTTGCCATACTCTTTTGAGATTGGAAATCAGCAATTCCAGATGAGATATCAAGGACAGACACTTTCAATTACATCTATGACTACAAATCAAACATGGAATGTTGAAGAAAATCAATTATACTCGATTTGGGATGACATTCGTATAAATTCAGTATTTGCTGAAAAAGATGACTCAGATATAAAAAAGCTTGTGTATGGATTACTTCATGCAACCGGATATCTTTCAAAGATTAAGATGTATGATTCCAAATCTGAGTGCATGGTTCCGGGTTATCAAATTAATTCTGGTTTGGGTAGAGTTCTTGGATTCAAGGAGGGCTGATATGGAGTATATTGACATTATCCGTGATAACTCTGAAAATAGAAGTCCAGTTTCTTGGTGGCCTAAGTTTGCCTTTCATTATACGGATGTAACAAATGCTGTTAGTATTTTAAGTTCTGGATTTTTATACAGCCGTGCAGACGCAACACATTTGAGAGTTATGAAAAATGATAATGCAAGCCGTCAGGTTATAGATATGACTGATTCAGATGTTGTATCCAAAGTGCGTTTCTATTTTCGTCCACTGACACCGACTCAGTATTACAATGAAGGATATAAACATCCTGCGTTGCGTTATGACGGCGATGAAAATGCTAACGTTCCGGTGCCGATTTTTTTTGCTGTTTGACCTTGAAAAGCTGTTAACTCTACCAGGTGTAGAGTTTTCAGAAACTTCACAAGCAGGTCATGGAGCGAAGGTGTACAGTGGCGTTGAAGCCTTTTCACGATTGAATTTTGATTATATTTACGATAATTCTCTTGAAAAGTTAGAAATCACCAAATCTTATCGCCATGCAGAAATAGTTCACCCGAAATCGCTGGCAATAGGCTCTTGTATTAGCAATATTTTGTGTAGAAACAACCTTGAGCGTACAACACTTTTAAATTTATTAAGAGAAGAAGATCCTCTTGCGTTTATACGGTATCAGAACATCATAAAGACATATCGACATGACACGTTTGAAAATAATGGTGTCTTTCTTACCGACTGCTCATATCATGCAAACACAATAAATATTTCTTTCTCTGATACGTATTATGGTAAGCATTATATTGAGAGGATGATGGATAAGATTGGCCTTGGCACGCTTAAACCTATCAAAGTTAGAGTGTGGCTTAGGTGGTTTAATGCAAGAACAACTGTTCATCAAGAATCTATAGAAGCCCAGGTGGATATTACGAATCCTGGCGGTGTTCTCACTATTACAGGCCTCCCGGATATTTCTGCGGCGAAGGATATTGGTATTAAAGTTTATTTTGACGATAAGCTTATGTGTTATGCAATTCAATCTCTGGAATCTTCTGAGGTTTTGAGATAAGTGAAAAAAACAATGGTCAAAGAACAACTTCAAAGATTTTTTGAGAGAAATCTTTGACCATTAAGGTTTAATGCCAAGCAAACATAGAAAAACCAAGCATGGTTAAACATGGTTTAACCTATAACGGGAGTTAATATGTCAAAAAACCAAAATAGAGGTCCGGCGCCTTCTCACAAAACGGTTAGTATTCTAATCGCACGAGCAGGTGGTAGATGTCAGTTTGAAAACTGTAATAAGAATGTTTTTTTGGATGAAGTTACGTTAGACGATACAAACGACTCCAATGTTGCCCACATAATTGCATCTAGTCCGGATGGTCCTAGGGGGAGTAAAGCTCAATCGGTTGCAATGTCAGATAAAATCGAAAACCTTATGTTAATGTGTTTAGACCATCATCATTTGATAGATGAAAAAGGGCAGGACCGCATTTACACGGTTGAAAGATTGCGCGCAATGAAAGCGTCACAGGAAGAACGGGTTCAAAAGTTAATGGACAACCTTAACGCTGATGTAACCACTATGCTTCACCTTACCTCGCCTATCAAGGGAAAACAAAACGATTCTTTCTCTGCTAGAGAAGCAGCGAAAGCTTTTTTACCTCGTATGAGAGCAGAATCAGAATATGCTATGACAATAAGTGTTCCCGCATTAGGTGAGTATAAAAGTGCGGAATATTGGCAAAGCGCAGAGTATTGGTTAGATAATAACTATAGATATAATGTGGGAGCTAAATTAAACAATTATCCTAATACCCACTTTTCTGTTTTTTCGCTTGCACCAATTCCTTTGATTATGAAACTAGGATTTCTTATGGGCGATAAGGTGCGTGCCAATGTATATCAAAAAACAAAGCACCCTGATACCTGGGAATGGCAAAGTACGGAGCTTACTAATGCTTTTAAAATCGAAAAAAAGACATTTGAATGTGGAACGGGTGTTGCAATTGTGCTGTCGGTTACTGCTGAAATTGAAATGCAGGCAGTTCTTAAAGTGGCTGCTTTTAAGGCTGTATACATTCTACGTGCGGAGCGTCAAGAAGATGAAAGCATTAAAAGTGAAAAAGATCTTTGTGCCTTTTGGCATAAATACAAAGAACTATGCGAAAGTTTAAAAGGTGAAGAAGAACTATCTGTATTTTCGTCGGTGCCTGTATCTGCAGCTTTTGAAATGGGTAGAAGATATATGGTGGGTGTATATCCTAAAATGATTATTTATGATAGGGATGGAGATTTCTTTAAAACCTTAACAATAGGAGCTTAAAATGATTGACAGAGAAACTTTGTACGAAAAAATATCGGATGCAATCAATATATCTGAGGATATGTTTGATTACGCCGAGGCAGAGTATAAGAAAATAGCTAAATGGATCGAAGCAAATTCCAAGAATTATGATATAATGATCTATCCGCAAGGTTCATTTGCTTTAGGAACCGCAGTGAAACCTTACGACCGAGAAGATGAGTACGACGTGGATTTGGTGTGCGAATATCAAAAGGATTATGGATTTACTGCAAAACACTTAAAGAAAACAGAAGTATACGCTATTCTTACTAAGTATGCAAGAGCTTTTCGTATTAAAGAAAAACGTCGCTGTTGGCAGGTTACATATGAGCACAATAAAAAATTTCATCTTGATGTAATTCCGGCGATACTTAGAGAAAATTATATTGATATTACGGAACAACTTTCATCCGAGAGATATGAGTATATCGGCAGCAATCCCAAAGGATACATCTCTTGGTTTCAGTCCAAGCAATGTATTCGTTATAATGCAATTAGAACAGGTATTGTAGCTAATCAAAAGGGAATTTACACATACGGAGAAATTAAACCTATTAAAGCGTATAAAATCAGAACTCCTTTGCAAAAGACCATTCAGATATTGAAGCGTCATAGAGATATCATGTTTAAAGATGATCCCAACAACCTTGCACCGATTTCTATTTTGATAACGACAATTGCTGCTGACCTGTATAGAAATGAAGATACAATAAGTGAGACCCTAAACTCCATTTTGGACCGTGCCAAGAAATATGTGGAGGAACGTAAAGAAAATGGGGAGTATTGCATATACAACCCTAGTCTTCCTAGTGAGAATTTTGCAGATAAATGGGCAGAACACCCCGAAAGAGCAGACGCTTTTTTGAACTGGCTTGATGATGCAAAAAAAGATTTGATGGATAATTTTACTACGGCACAATCTGACGTTGAGATTGCAACGCTTGTAGAATGCGCTTTAGGACGTAGTGTAACTCAGTTTATTTTTAGAGGTAACAATGCAGTTATAACTGAATCCTCTAACGATTGCGAAGGGGTAGAGAAAGCACTCGTTCCCTATAAAGTGCAGGCAATATTATCGGCTCCACAACGGCAGAAACTCCCCAGTTATCCCAGGGGATATAGGGTTATCATTGGAGCTACAATTGAGAAACCGGATGGTACAAAATATAGGTATAAAAGTGATGACGCACCTATAGATAAAGATTGCTCAATTGTATTCACGGCAGGATTTAGTGGTGTACAAAAGCCATTTAAGTTAAAATGGCAAGTTGTAAATACTGGTTATCAAGCAAGATCTGCAAATGCATTGCGTGGTGAATTTTCAGAAGAAGGTATGAATGAGATAAAGCACCACGAAAGCACATTATATACTGGTTCACATGCGGTACAATGCTTTGTATTTAAGAAAGGGCATTGCGTTGCACAAAGCAAAATTTTTATTGTGAATATTAAGTAAGGCACGGAAGAGAAAATGCTTTTTTGATACGCAGTAAACAAAGAAAAAGGTTCTCGGAGGGTACATCCGGGAACCTTTTGAATTTAGTTTTTTGGGAAGAGCGTACCGGAACAGAAGCGACCAAACGATTCGTCTATGCTCCAACTGTGGTCAAACATGTGGTCAAAAAAAATTCGGAATTTCGGGTGGTGCGAAAGTGGTGGGAAAACGCTCGATTTTGCTCCGAAAATGCAAAAAATAAAGCCGAAAACGATTCGTTTTCGGCTTTATTTGGTCTGAGTGACTGGACTTGAACCAGCGGCCTCTACCACCCCAAGGTAGCGCGCTACCAACTGCGCCACACCCAGATACCATGCCCTGTCGGGACGCTCACGTCCCGACAGCCCAAATAGTATAGCACACAATATGGAAAATGTCAAGTGTTTTTTGCCCGTCATTGTGACGAGCAACCGTGCGTGAGCGGTCAAAAAAATGTGCATTATGCTGTTCACGCCGTCCTATGTGCGCCAGCGCCGGATAAGCCTCATCGGCGCCGAAGCGTTCGGTACAATGCAGGCGTTCCGCACATATCGGATATCCGACTGCAATTGCCGGACGACCGGCTCATATCCGGAGCGGGTTTCCGTCCTTTCCAGCAGTGCGGTCAGCAACCGCTCCAGCTCTCGGCGAGTCATGATCTGATGCTTAATCAGAAAATGCTAAAACGCCTGTCGCGCCGACGTTTCTATTCCCTGCCCCGGGCGAACCGGATAGCCGCACAGCGCCAGCGGAGATTCCGATGGCGCGTCCGCACCCTCACAAAACGGGTCGGTAAACCGCCCTGTATGCGCAACCCGCGCCATCCGTACCGGCAGGATACTGTACCTGTACATCATCCGCCGATATTGCAGGTCATTCAGAAATGCGCACCGGCAATTCTCGCAGTACTTCACCTCCTGCATGACGGCATCCCCTTCCATCGTAGGAAGCACGGCAAGCACCTCTATCACCGGGTGACGGTGCCGCAGGCACAGAATGTTCACGCCTCTGTATATGTACAGAGTTTCCGATTTCAGGGGGAATGTCTCAACAGAAATCATACCGGAATCCGTCCTTTTACAGTTACAGCAGTGTCCCGCCGTGTTTTCCGACAGGTTTTGTGTTCCGCCGTCATGGCGCCATTACTCCGTTTTCCCTTACCGGTTCTGCCGCATGACCTCAAACGCCAGCACCGCAGCTGATGCCGCCGAGGGGAGCGAGCCGCGGAAGCCGTGCCTGTCGCTGTATCCGATGCGGACAGTCAGGTCGGCGTGCTCCAGCACGCCCCGGCTGATGCCCCGCTTTTCACCGCCGATCACCAGCAACAGCGGCAGGCGCAGGTCTGCCTCGTACAGATCGACCGAATCGCGGATGCCCGCGCAGATCACGCGGAACCCCCACGACCGGAACAACTCCGCCGCCCGGGGCGGGTCGCAGGAAAAGAGCGGGAGCTTTTCCGAGGTACCAGCCGATGATTTGGCAACGATTCCCGCCGCACTCATCCAGTTGCGTGGCGGCAGAATTGCGCCGTCCGCCCCGGCGGCGTACAGGGAGCGCAGGGTATATGCAAAATTGTACGGATCCTCAATCCCCTCCGGCAGGACGTAAAAGCCATCCCGGCGTATCGCATCGGGACAGGCTTCCAGCTCCGGAATCGTTCGCCCGGAACAGCGTGCGGCAAAGCCGCCGTGCGTTTTACCAGCCGTCATGGCGTCCAGCTCCTCCGCGCCGACCAGCGTCACCGGAAATCCCAGTTCCCTTCCCCGCGCGCGCAAAAACGCCAGCTCTCGCGGCTTGCGCTGCGCACGCTCGCGGTCGGCGTACACCTCCAGCACCTGACGGTCGTTGAAGGCGCGAACGGCAGGATCCAGAACGGCGGATATGGCGGTCATGCCCTCAAGCAGGGCGGTTTCAGGTACGGATGTACTCATGTATAATTCCTTTCAATACTTGACCTTCGCGGTTTTGAAGATATATTTTCGGTCGCTGTCGCATACATTTTCAGCAAGAAGCCCGCCGGCGGCATACCCGGCAGGGAGGGGAGGCTGACATGATGAACAGGGAATCCGACCGGGAACGGTGCGTGGTGCTGGCGTCGTATCTGGTGGAGAACCGTGCCACGGTGCGGGCGACGGCGCAACGGTTCGGCATCAGCAAAAGCACGGTACATAAGGATGTGACCGAGATACTGCGACACGTGGATCGTGCGCTGTACGACGAGGTCAGCCGCGTGCTGGCGACCAACAAGCAGGAGCGCCATCTCCGCGGCGGCGAAGCAACCCGACGGAAATACCGGCAACTGGCAGGCGGCTGACCGGATGCCCGCTCACGCCCCGCCCAGTGCGTCCAGTTTTTCCCGGACGCGTTCCATATCCGCCAGCATATCCTCCTTTTTTGAGGCATCGCGCAGCAGTGCCGCCGGATGGTACACGGCGGTCATGCAATACTTTCCCCGCTGAACGAATATCCCATGCTCCCGCGTGATGCGGAAATCCGGTCGGATCAGCCGCATGGCTGCAATGCGCCCCAGGCACACGATCAGTGCGGGATCAATCAGTCTGACCTGCTCACGCAGATAACCGATGCAGGCATCCTCCTCGGCGGGCAACGGGTCACGGTTATGCGGCGGGCGGCACTTGAGAATGTTGGCAATGTACACCGACTCGCGCGCAATGCCCACCGCGTACAGGTATCGGTCCAGCAGTTTTCCCGCCGCACCCACAAACGGAATGCCGGTCTTGTCCTCCTCGCCGCCGGGCGCCTCGCCTACGAACATAAGGCGCGCACGGGAGTCACCCACGCCGAACACGGATTTGGTGCGTGTTTCCCACAGGGGACACGCCCGGCAGTCCGCACAACGCCCGCGCAGGCTGTCCAGCGCTGTTCCGGCGGATGTATCGGCTGGTGTATACGTATCTGTCACGGGGATCACTCCTTTCGGTCGGACGGATCGGCGGCATCTGCGTCGGGCTCGTCCGGCTGTTGCGCCGCGCCGGATGCAGGGGATGCCGGCATCATCCCCGCAAGCGGGTTATGCCGCATGGCTTCCTCCATGCTCCGGCTGGTCAGGTGGGTATATATCTGCGTGGTGTTGAGTTGCTCGTGCCCCAGGATGTCCTTGAGCACCCGGATATCCACCGCGCCGGACTGGTACATCAGCGTAGCGGCGGCGCAGCTTATGCACCGACAGCCGCCGCGCTCCCAGTCCTGCGGTGGCGAGGTACTTGTACACCATATGCTGTACCCCCTTGTCGCTGAAGCGCGTGCCCCGGTTGCTGAGGAACAGCGCCCTGTCCGTCACCTTTCCGTTTGCCGGATCCAGCCGCTCGGCAAGGTGGGCAGTCAGGGCGGCGACGCAGGCATCGTTGAGGTAAATGACGCGCTCCTTGTTGCCCTTACCCACCACGCGCAACGAGCGCAACTGCGGATCAATATCCTGCAGATTGATGCTGACCAGCTCGCCTACACGCATTCCGCAGTTGAGAAACAGTGTCAGGATGGCATAATCACGCACCCGATGGGGCGAATCGCGGTCTGCGGCAACGGTTTCGAGCAGCGTGACGGATTCCTCCAGCGTCAGGTACTTGGGAAGTGCCTTTTTCTTTTTGGGGGAATCAATATTGGCGGCAGGGTTGACGGCAAGGTAGCCGCGCTTGTTGACCAGATACTTGAACAGTGCCTTGATGGAGGACAGCTTGCGTGCCTTGGCAGAGGAACGGTTTTCGCGCACCGAGTCGGCGTAGATCAGGAAGGCGTATATCTGATCCGCCGTGACCGTGCGCAGGTATTCCAGATCCACCGGCAGGACACTGACGGTGGCAAAGCGCTCGGGGTCATTCAGCACCTCGGCGTCCTCCCGGCAAAGCAGGTACCGGAAAAATGTGCGCAGGTCGAGCAGGTACTCCTCCACCGTGCGTTGCGAACAGCCCTGAATGGCTGATTTATATGCGGCGAACTCCTGTATGACGGCAGAGAATTCGCTCACTTCGATCTCATGGCGCACGGTCTGCTCCTCCTTCCGGATCCCGCACACGCGGGATTTTTATCATGCCTTCATTATACCCGACCTAAGCGGAAAAAGCAAGAGCTTTTCCGAAAAAGGCAACAGATTGTGCATTTTCAGTGGATAAACTGTAAATATTGTCTTCCGCGGTTGATTTGGTCACACTTTTTCGCTATAATAGAGGCTGACCGATTTCCGAAACGATACCCTTTCCACGGAGGCACATATACACATGAAGCAGTTTTTCTCCCGCTACTCCTACGACAGTATGCGGATGTTTCTTGACCAGTTCGCCATATCCCTGTTCGGTTTCTGTCTGGCGCTGACGGCGGTTCAGATGGAAAACGACACGTTGCTGCTGGTCTTCAGCCTTGCGTCCATCCTGTTCTATCTCGCCCTGATTTACGGCGTAGCGCAACGGGTCGGCGCCAAGGACAGAACCTCCGTTGAGCTGGGCAAGCTCCCGTTTCGCCCTTTCATCGGAGCGCTGATCTCCCTGCTTGCCAACAGTCTGAATCTTGTTCTGGCAGGCGTTGTGACGTTGCTCTCGCTCCTGCCCGGCGGAAACGCCGGCATGGCTCGCTTTGCCGCGATGTTTCTCAACGGGATGTATCAGGGTGTATACACGCTGATCAAGGTCGGCAGCATCTCACTGAACAACTGCTGGTGGGCGTACTTTCTCCTGCCTCTGCCTGCCCTGCTGGTGTCCACGGTCGGGTACATCGCCGGAGTCAAGGACTGGCATCTGACCGGTCTGTCCACACCGGAGCTGCCTGCCTCCGACCGTCCTACGCGCAAGGAGCTTCGTGAACGCAAGCAGGAAGCTGCCCGCAAGGCGGCGGAAAAGCAGGCGCGCGACCGCATGGACAAGGACAGTAAGAACTCTGATTGAATCCGGCTCC
>OGQR01000578.1_pt1 | contig 30811 bp, 17 predicted proteins | sample 1553271 | NCBI WGS metagenome assembly OGQR01 (sample SAMEA2579970, study PRJEB22360) | human gut metagenome | biome: human gut; feature: human-associated habitat; material: faeces | place: Denmark | collected 2008/2010 | reverse complement strand
CTGACCGAGCCCGCCGGCGCGCCGGTCAGCAGGTTCCACAGCCGAACCGTCTCCCCCGCCTCACGCGTCTTACCCAGCAGAAGCAGTGTCTCAGCGGATGCCGCCAGACTGTCCTTGACGCCCAGCCCGCTCAGGTACCCGAACAGTGCCCTGCTCTGCTCTGCCGGCGTATCCGCGACAGCCAGGCGGGCTTCCAGTGCGCACAGCGGCGGCAGGACCGTCTGCCGGACACGGTTGGCGGCGGCAAGGATCTCCCGCCCGCGCGCCGTCATCTCGGTGGTGTAACCGTCCGGATTCATGCTCCAATCCCCGGCGGACAGGTCTGACATTTTCTTCCCCCGGATGCGCCACGTGTCGGTGTACTCCGCAAAAGCGTCCAAGTCGGTCAGGCTGATGCCGCACAGCCCCGTTTTGCACAGCGACACGACATCCGCCGTCTGGTAACCCCGACGGATACAGCGTAGTGCCAGCAACAGCAGCCGCGCGGCGGGGCGGTCGGCAAGTCCGGTCCGCTCCGACAGAAAGAACGGAATATGTGCCGCCTCCAGCGCCGCATCCAGCACACCGCGCCACGCAGTCGTGTCGCGCACGACCACGGCTATCTGCCCATACGGAATCCCCGCATTCCGCAACTCTCCGATATGCAGTGCGGCGGCGCGGGCTTCGCCGTACACCGTGCGGGCGGTGATCAGACGTACTGCCCCCCGGCGGTCTTCGTCGGGAATCAGCCGTGCCTCCGGCTGAATGCCGAAGCGCCACAGCCCGTCCCCCAGAATGCGCAACTCGGACGCGGCTGTACAGCCGTCATCCGGCAGGACGCTGTCACACGAATCCGTGCCGACATCCGCGCACAGTCGTTCCAGCCTACGCACCGTATCCCGCATACTGTCAAACTGCGCACCGTCTCCGGCTCGCCCCTTCATGCACAGCGTGACAGTTACCGCCGACGCCTGCGCCAGCATGACCCGCAGAGCCGCATATTCCGGCGCCGTAAAGCTGGTGAAGGAATCCAGGTAGACCGTCGTCCCCCGGAAAAAGTCCTCCCGCTCCAGTACCCCGGCTGTACGCAGCAGGCGGTCGGCAGGATCATTGCCGCACAGTTCGCGCAAAAGTCCCCCATAGGCAGCGCTGACAAGCGACAGGTCGCGTAGTTTATGCGCCAACGGAGCATCCGACGGGAGCAGCCGCGCAGCCCGTTCCAGTGCCGCCGGGGAAACGGCGGCGCGCGACAACTCGTCAGTCGCATCCAGCATCAGACGGCAGAGTGCGGGATCCCCATCCGGGGCAGGGTTCGTTCCGGTCTCCAGCAGTCCGTGCAGTTCCCGCAGGGTACGCCACATCAGCAAGGCACGCGAGGCGCGGGTCAGCGTCCCGAAGGCACGCCCGCCGAAGCGGTCAGCGACCGTATCGCACAGGCGCGTAAAGCTGAGCACCGACAGGCGCTTCCCTGCCTCGGGCGGCAGACCGGGCAGAATGCCGCTTTCTGCAGAGTACAGCATCTGTTCCGGCACAAGCAGATAGACCTGTCCCTCTCCGGAGGACAGGTCGGCGCGGATGCGTTCAATCACGGTGCGCGTTTTGCCGCTACCGGGACCTCCGAACAGCAGGTTCAGCATGAAGTATCCTCCGTTTCCGTACAGTTTTGTTGCACTGCCGCTCCGTGCAGGGCGAGGTTTCTTTCAAGCGGCGCACGCCCCCGCCACGCAAAGGCCCGCTCCCGGAAGCATTCCTCCGACATTCCGGCAAGCGCTTCTGGCGTCAGGCACAGCAGTCGTTCCGTGCGGAAAAAGGCAAGCGGCGTGTCATGCGCTCCGGAAAGCGCCGCACGGTTGAGCGGACAGACCAGCTGGCAGTCGTCACAGCCCCAGATCAGCGAATGCCGCCGCAGAGCATCCTGCTCTTCAGGAGTCAGTGCGCCCTTCTTTTGCGTCAGGGCAGACAGGCATTCCTGCACGGGATGCCCGTCCGCATCGGTAACCGGACAGGCACGGCGGCAGGCACCGCATCCCGGACAGGCAGGCGGCTCGGTCGGGAAAATGCCCGGCGCGTGTCCCGTAACTGCCGCAAAACCCGCTCCGACGATCACCTCCGCGACAAAGACAAAGCTCCCGTACTCCGGCGTGATAAGCAGATGGTTCCGTCCCAGAACCCCCATGCCCGCCCGTGCCGCCGCCTCACCCTCCGCGAGCGGGGAGTGGTCGGAAAACAGTGCGAACGGGATGTCCCGGAACTGTCCGCGCAGGGCTGGGAGCGCCCGATCCGACAGCTGCCGAATGTAGAGATGGTAGTCGCGCGGTACGGCGTACAGTGACAGATTGCGCTCCGGTGCGCGTGCATCGGCGGCGATCAGATAGGGTACGGAGAAAAACAGTACCGTCGCGTCCGCCGGGATACCGGCGCGCTCCAGCAGGTAGGGACGGGTCACGCGGCAGGCATTCAGGGGGATCGGGAAGACCGCCGTCCCGACCTGCTCCGCTACGGCGTCCAGTATGCTTTTATCCGGCACGGTTGCCCTCCTTTCCGGGGCGCCAAAAGGCGCCCTTCTGCCGCATTCCGAAAAGCCGGCGCACCCGGCGAACGGCTGGGTGCGCCGGCGATTTGTCTTACATCTTGTCTACGGGATAAAGGATTTTCAGCTGGTTGATCTTCTTCTGATACGCTTCCTGCTGCTTCTCCTGCATGACCTGCTGGTACAACTCCTCGCGGATGTCGGCGTAGGAAATGGGCGTTGCCTCGTTCTTCTTGTTCATCCGGATGAGGTGGTAACCGAACTGAGTCTTGACGGGACCGGTCAGCTCACCTTCCTGCAGGGCAAACACGGCTTGGTCAAATTCCGGAACCATCTGCCCGCGGGCAAAATCGCCTAGCGAGCCGCCCTGCTTGCCGGAGGGGCAGGTGGAATACTGCCGTGCGGCATCCTCAAAGCTGATCTTGCCTGCCCGGATGTCCGCCAGAATGCTGTTTGCCTTTTCCTCGGAGTCCACCAGAATGTGACTGGCGTTGACGCTCTCCTCCGCCTGCAGGTCATCCTTATGGGCGTCGTAGTAAGCGCGCACTTCCTCCTCGGTCACGCGGACGGACTGGATGCACTTGGTGATGGCATACTCCATCAGCAGCTGCTCCTTCACAGCGGCAAGCTGCGCCTTGAAGGCGGGTTCGCGCTCGTAGAGGTTGCGCTGCGCATCCAGCAGGAACAGGCGCTGCGCGATCATCTGCTCCAGTACGGCAGCACGCCCCTTCGGATTGTTGTACGCCTGCCCGTTGCGCCCCATTGCCTGAATGAAGCGAGTCACATCCTCCTCGGTGATGGGCTTTCCGCCCACCTGTGCCAGCACCTGCCCGGCAGGCTGTGCGTTCACGGTATTTCCCAGATCTCCGGGTGTCAGAATTGCCATGTCTGTTATCTCTCCTTGACGGCTCGTCACGAAATTCATAGTGACACCAGTATACCACAGAAAAAAGGAAATTGCAAGGGCATTTTGTAAAGGAAACGCTAATTTACTGCAGTTTTCATAATTACAGGCAGCGCCATCTGCGTCAAAACACCCTGTACTATCCTGCATGGGGAAGTTGCTATAGATCTCAGACTGACCTCCCGTCAGTCCGATTAGCTTTCTTCCTTCGCAGAACCACCCATGCGACGAGTGCCAGAATACCCAACACGGATGCGCCAAATGCGACTATCGTATACCCCAGCCGCCTGTCAGCGGTTGTTTCATCGGTTTCGCCGGTATGCGAGGAGTCCGGGACTGTCATTTCGTTTCCGGCGGACGCGGAAGTTTTTGTGTCAGATTCCGGTTCGGATTCGGATTCCGTTTCGACATCCGTTTCAGTCTCGGGCGGCAGTTCCGGATCGGGGATCGGGGTTGTGTCAACAGGCGTTTCCTGCTCGCCGACGCGCCGCACTTCTACCGACAACGCCGTCATACGCAAGCCGTCCGCGCTATAGGCAACCACCAAAGCAGAGCCGGGCTTGACGGCTCGGACAGTTCCGTCGGAAACCGTCACGGCATCGCCGATGACTTCCAGACGGTATCCCGTTTCATCTGTTTCCAATCCCAGGCTTGCCTCGGTGTTTTCGGTCATGGTCAGCAGGCTTTCCGTAAACCGGATTGTGCCTGCCGGAGCGACCTCCTGCACGTGTGCGCGATACATTTTCACCATTTCCGCGTCGTCCGGCGCCGTCTCCAGCAGCTCCACACCGGTCAGCTTCCCCCGGAAGTCAAATCCCCCCTCGACCAATCTGCCGATATATAGTGTTTCCTCCCCGCCCGCAGCAATAAAATCGGCATTTCCTTTTCCCGCTTCTTTGCCGTCGATGTACACAACCACGGTGTTGCCGCGACGCACCGCCGTCAGCATATGCCACGCACCGGCGTATCCGCGCATATCTACGCCCAGCGACACGGCGGTGTTTCCGTTTCCGGTCGGGGCATAGATTTTCAGCTTGCCCCACTCCATAAACAGTTCAAAGTGTCGGTCGGTTGCCTTGGTTCCGCGTGCAAGCAGGATATTGAAGGAGGAAATGTCATCAATCTGAAACCACAGATTTACCGCCTGCCCGTCCGTAAAGGTGAACCCGCTCTGCTGTGCCTTTCCGCAGTCGTTCCCTTCGATGTCGATCACAATGGACGCCGCATTGCCGGCTTCCCTCGCCATTTCCCCGGCACTCAAAACGCGTGTATACAGTCTGACTTCATCCAGGATGCCGGCATATGGGATAGAGCCGTCATTCAGCGAACCGATCGACAAGGTTTTTGTCGTTTCGGATATCTTGCCGCGAACTGCCGCGTTGCCGACATTCTGACCGTCGATCCAGGTCGAAATATGCCCGTCCTGCCAGGTAAAGACCAGGTAATGCCAACCGGGTGTGCGGTCCAGGGAGGCATTCAATCTGATATCGCCGATCTCCGGGGCGTAGAATTGCAGATTGCCGGACGCTGCGTAGAATTCAAAGTGCCCGTCCGTCTTGGGTCCTTTGGCAAGCAGGACATTGAATCCGTCGGAGGCAGCGCCGTTGTACCACATTCCGACGGAGCATCCCTCCCGGAACGTGTAGGTGACATCCGCCGCACCGGCACCGCCCTTGGCGCACACCCAGCCATAACCGGACTTGCCGCTGTCGGTCGCAGCGCCGCTCTGAATGGGAAACAGTTGGCGGAGCTCTGCGCCGCCGGTAAACAGTCTGCCGCGGTTGTCCGGTTCAAAGGATACGGACATGGCAAGACCGTCATCCAGCTGCACCTGCGTATACGACATACGCGTCTTACGGTAGCCTGCCGCACGGACACCGACCACGCCGAGCGTGTACACCACATCGGCATCCATATGCTCGACGGTCAGCACGACCGTTGCAGCGTCCTCCCCCAGCACAGCCGCAGTTACACGTGCGCCGTGATTAAGCAGGTACTGCTCTGCTATCCGGACACTGTCGCTGTCCAGCGCGCGGTCAAAGCGCAGTAGCAGTGTACCGTCCTCCACGCGTTCTGCCCGGAGCAGACGGGGCGCCGCCGTATCCGCATCCGTTGTGAAGGAAAACCCGCGTGCCATTGCCGAACGGTTTCCGTTGTCGTCCAGGGCGGCAACCGTCACGTGATAACGCGTTACCTCCGAAAGGCCGGTAAAGGTATAGGACAACTCGTCCGCCGGGACGAAGTCCACACGCTTTCCGTCCAGATACAGCTCATAACCAAACAGGCTCACATCATCCGTCGAAGCGGACCAGGTCAGCGTTGCCCCCTCATGCGTCACGTCGGTCAATGCGGTATTTCCCGGTGTGGTGGGTGCGACCTTGTCGGCAGGATCCGCCAGATTGAAGCAACTCACCCCGCGGACGGCTGCTCCGTCACTGACCTGCAGCGTAACCGATTCCCCGGCGGCGAGGAAGAAGTAATTGTCCTCACAGGTGAAGACAGCCGTGTCATCCACCAAAAAGTGAACAGACGCAGCGGGCACGGAGCCGGTGTTGGTCACTGTGATCTGATTTCCGTTCTGTGACCACGTAAGATAGGTGCGGGGCAGACAGAACAAACTGCCCGTGCGATATTCGTAGTTCATGTACGTGTAACTGCGGTTGTACAGAGAACCTCCCAGCAAAAGGTCAACCGTAATGATCAGCGGCGTAGAAGCGGTCTGCTCCGCAGTCAGCGCAAATACGCCCAGCTCACGCAGGCGTCCGACACTTCCCTGCCCGTCCCAGGTTTCGGTGCGGACTGCCTCCAGCTGTGCATTCCACGCCGTGACACGAACCTGCCACTTCTGCCCTGCCGCAAGTGCGTCCGCATCATCCAACAGGTAAACCGGCATCCGGAAGGGCTGATCCTCCCCGGCGGCATTGCGCGTATGGTAGCGGTCAAATTTACCTGCCGCCATCAGCGGACGGTATGCGTCCTGCATCAGATAGTAGGCGATTTTGGGCGCACCGTACCAGTCCACGATTGCCCAGGACGCTCCCGGGTACACATCATTGAGCTTGTAGACACAGTTTGCGGTATTGTACGGGAAATTCATCCGGGCATTCTGCGCCGCGAGATAATCCGCCTGCGCCTGCGCCAGCTGAGAGCCGAGCACCATATCCTCCAGACTGTCCACCTTCAGGAAAGCGGAGGCATAATGCAAAAACGTATCCACATCATACCCGTAAGGAGTGGGCGTCCATCCGGTCGTTCCGTTGAAGGTAGCGGTATGGTATGCAAGCACACCGTCACGGGACAGCGGCCACTCGTGAAGACTGTCACCGGTCGCAAACTTGGCGATGGAATCCGGGTTCATCATGCCGTCCAAGCCGTACTCCATCAGGTTCAGACCCCGGAAATCCGCGTAGGTCTTGCAGTAATGCTCCGGGGAGGCGCCGGACCAGTGGATATGATCGTGCGCGATTCCGCCGCCGCCGACACCGCCGTCCTGCCGCCAGAACACGCGTGTTCCGTCATATTCGTATGTCAGTCTGCCGATTTCATTCAGATTCTGATCGTCCAACGCGGCAACACCCTCGTTACCACCGCCCCAGATAATCAGGGAAGCGCGGCTACGCAGACGCTTGGCATTCAGCCGGATGGTTTCGCGCAGGACATCCATGGGCTGTGTCTTTTGAGAATCCCAGCAGCAGGGCCATTCCTGGTAGACGCAAATGCCGTACTCGTCGCACAGATCGTAAAATTCCTCCGTTTCCAGCAGTCCCCCGCCCCAGGCGCGCAGGAAATTGATACCGGCATCCCGCGCACGGGACAAAATGCGGTCGTAATCCTCCCGTTCAAAGCGCATCATAGCGTCAATCGTGCACCAACCGGCGCCCTTCATGTAGACGGACTGCCCGTTGATAACGACGGTTCGGTTATAGGCGGATACGCTCTCCCCGTCCGGGTAGGACGCATAGGCAAGCTCTCGGATTCCGAAGTCCGCAGAGGTTGTCCGTGTGGCGCCGTCGGAGCCGGTGTAGGTCACATACATGGTATAGAGATTCTGCTCACCATACCCGGCGGGCCACCACAACCGCGCGTCCGGAATGTCAAAGCGCAGATGCAGGGCGGTTGCAGATGCCGTGCCGGCGTGAACCTGCGTGGAGAACGAGTAGGTCTTCCCCTCAAAATTTTTCGGCACAATCACACCGGTCAGGATTCCGTCCAGGCGAGCGGAGCCGACACGCTCCAGCTCACAGTACAGATCCACGGTGCCCTTTTTACAGTCGTAGGTCGATACGAACGGTCTCTCCATCTCAACCCCCGGCACATCCTCTACCCGAACCGACTGCCAGATACCAAGCGGAACCAGTTTCGCATAATGCCAACCGTAAGAACAGTTGAATACGACTGTCTGCGCGTAATCCTTAGCCGGCTTGAGATGAACAACCAACGTGTTTTCTCCCTTGCGTATGCTGTCCGTTACATCGATATACGGACCGCCAAACATTCCCTCATGCGAGGCAATCTTTTTGCCGTTGAGGTAGAAATCCGCCACGTTGCATACACCGTCAAATGCAAGGCGGACTCGATTTCCGTTGCCCTCATAGGCAAAGGTGCGGCAAAAAAACCAGTTCTTTTCGCTGTATCGATTCGCCTTCACCATGTTTTTGCCTAAGTACGGATCCTCTATAACCCCTGCCTCCATCAGACCGGTGTAGATGCTTCCCGGCACCTCTACCTCATACGCAGAACCCCATCCGTTTCCGGCTGCCAACTCCGATATCCGACCGGTGGATTGCATCTTCCAGGTTCCGTCCAGCGTCAAAGTCCAGGCACTGTCCTCCGAAGCCGTGCCGCCGGCTCTCAGCGCAACCGACTGCGGCTTGCTCTCCATCGGTCCAGCCGAGGGCTTGAGGTAGGTTTGCTTTTCATACTTTGCCATGTCGTCCGCGCTGACCGGAATCACGACTGCCGGAATCGCGCAGAGTGTCAGGGCAAATCCAAGCAACCAGGCGGCAAAACGTGTGCATCCATGCTTCATTCCATGCTTCATAGAGACTTCTCCTTTTTATTATGAATTGACCTTTGAATAGAAGCTTCGGTTTCTAAGACAGTATCTCTATTATAGAGCAAAAACACGAAAAAAGCTATTGACGATTGGCGCATTGTGTTGTAAAATAGTCTCAACGAAAGGAGGCGCGGATCATGCAGATTGAATCCATATGCGTAACCAACCATATCTGCGGCGGGTTTGAACAGGTTTCCATGGGGCGGAACGCCGAGACAAAATCACTGCCGTTTCTGTCCGTCGTGCAAAGCACACACGGTTCCTACCGCATTGCGCTGGACGACGGTCCGGCGCTTGAAACCGGTGAAATGGGCGTATTCGTTGCGCCCCGCGCACGGATGCAGCACCTTTTACATATACCGGACGAACGGGACGGAACCATGTCCGCACAGTGGATTTTCCTGGATGTGGAAGTCAACCGCCGTTACCGGTTGGACGATTTGTTTTTGTTCCCAACTGTTTTACCGGAAAAGTACCATCAGGACATATACGTTCTGCTCCGACGCATCGCCGCAACCGAACGGCTTACGGATCGGCTGCCGGACATTCACCGCCTGCTGTGTATCCTACTGGAAGTTGCCATGCCCATGAAAAGCGTGCCGGAGGACGTTATCCGCCTGCGGAATTACATCGAAAATCATTTTTCCCACCCGATATCGACAGCTGATCTGGCAAACATTCTGCACTGCTCCCGTGCGGGCGTGTTCCGCGCTTTCCGACAGTCATTCGGAAACACCCCCGGTCAATACATCACAAATGTTCGCATCCGGCACGCCCAGCTGCTTCTGCAGAGCACGGACATGACTGTTGCACAGATCGCTTCCGCCGTCGGCATTCCAGATGCGGCATACTTTTCCAAGCTGTTTCATCGCCTGTCCGGCTGTACTGCCGGTTGCTGGCGGGAAAAATCGAGAGAGCGGGCATGACGATTATAACACTACGTTCCGTGCCATCAAAGTTTGTCAAAAAAGGTTGAAAAAGAGCTTCAGGTATGGTATAATAGATGGGAATGGCGCAAAAGCTGCAAATACAGACAAAAGCCCCCCGCGCGCCGGAGGGAACGGAGGAAAGCATGGACTGTAAGGAATCAAGACCCGCCTGCGGACTTAAGCCGGGGTTCTCCAACGAGGCGTACATCCGCCTGCAATCCGAAAAAATACGGAGCCGCATCGGGGAATTTGGCGGCAAGCTGTATATGGAATTCGGCGGCAAACTCTTTGACGACTACCACGCGTCACGTGTCCTGCCCGGTTTTTTACCCAACAGCAAGCTGAAAATGCTCTGTGCCCTCGGAAATGATGCGGAAATTGTCATTACCATCAACGCTGCCGACATTGAGAACAGCAAATACCGGGAGGATCTGGGCATCACCTACGACCGCGAGGTCATGCGGCTGATCGACAGCTTCCGCCGGGAGGGACTGTACGTCGGGAGCGTGGTCATGACGCGGTACAGCGGGCAACGTGCAGCTGATGCGTTCAAGCGCGCCATGGAAAACGTGGGAATCCGGGTATACCGCCACTACCCTATCGAAAACTACCCGAAAGACATCGGGCGCATCGTCAGCGAGGACGGCTTCGGGCGGAACGAGTACATCGAAACGACCCGCTCACTGGTCGTGGTCACCGCACCGGGTCCCGGCAGCGGCAAGATGGCAACCTGCCTATCCCAGCTTTACCATGAAAACAAGCGGGGCGTCAAGGCAGGCTACGCCAAGTTCGAGACATTCCCTGTTTGGAATCTGCCGCTCAAGCATCCGGTCAATCTGGCGTACGAGGCGGCGACTGCCGACCTTGCGGACGTGAATATGGTCGACCCCTACCATCTGGACGCCTACGGCACGGTGGCTGTCAACTACAACCGGGATGTGGAAATTTTCCGTGTGCTGGATGCCATGATGTCCCGTATTTTCGGGGTCTGCCCCTACAAAAGCCCCACCGATATGGGCGTAAACATGGCGGGCTTTGCCATTTATGATGATGATGCTGTGCGGGAAGCGGCGCGGCAGGAGATCCTGCGGCGCTATTTCCGGGCGGCGTGCACGCGCTTGCGAAACAACGGCGACTCGGATGAGCTGCGCAAGATCGAACTGCTCATGGAGGAAGCCGGCATTCGGGAGACTGACCGCGTCGCGGTTCCTGCCGCCCGCGCAGTTGCCGAACGCACCGGACGCCCTGCCACTGCCATCCGTCTGCCGGACGGACATATCGTCACCGGCAAGACAACCGACCTGCTTGGCTCTTCGTCGGCGGCGTTGCTCAATGCGCTCAAGTATATCACCGGAATTCCGGATAGTGTTGATCTCATCTCGCCGGAGGTCATCCGCCCGATCATGCATCTGAAGGCGGAGCACCTCGGCAGCCGTAACCCGCGGATGCACACGGATGAACTGCTGTTGGCTCTCTCCATCTGCGCTGTCACCGACCGGTACGCATCACTGGCGATGGAATCGTTGGCAGGGCTTGAGGGTTGCGAGGTGCATTCAACGGTTATCCTTGCGCACGCGGACGAAAAGCTGTTCGGTAAGCTCGGTGCCTATGTGACCTGCGATCCTGTATACGAGCAGAAAACGCTCTACCATCATTAAAAACCGCCCGAGGCTACCTGCTTTATGACGGGAGCGCTTCTCCGGACACCCTCGCATATCCGACAGGATTCACCCCTTTCCCCTACCCCTCATATGCTGATACCAACCGTCGTCCGGCTTCGGTCGGCTGTTATTCCGGAGGTCTGCCGTCGCTATGCCTCCGGTACAAGGAGGGATCGGCATTATGCAATCTGTTTCCGACACGCGTCGGCATACCGTACACATTCGTCTTCCGCTCAGCTGTCTCCGCCCCGGGGAGACCGGCTGTGTGGTCTGCATTGACCCTGCCTCACCCCTGCTGGAGCGGCTGGGCGATTTCGGGCTGATGCAGGGAACGCATATCCGATGCGAGCGCGTCAGTCTGTTCGGTGACCCGGTCGCGTACCGCATCCTGCCCGCCTCCGACGCGGGGAACGGAACTGTCATCGCTCTGCGCCGTCGGGATGCAGGAGTGCTGACCGTCCGGATCGCCCGCCACGTGCGTCTCGTTGCGCGGAAGGAGAAGGGGCTATGGGGATAGGGCGTTTCCGTGACCGGAACGCAGCGCACGACTGCTGCGCCGAACCGGTCTTCGTGATGGCGGGCAATCCCAATGTCGGCAAATCCAGTCTTTTCAACGCGCTCACCGGCTTGCATCAGCATACCGGCAACTGGACGGGAAAAACAGTTGGCTGTGCGGTCGGATACCTGCGCGGTCAGCGGAGGGAACAGCACACACGCATCGCTCTGGCAGATCTGCCCGGTTGTTACTCGCTGTCTCCGCGCACGGGCGAGGAGCGCGCGGCACTGCATTTTTTGCTGTCCAGCCGTCTGTATGGCGCGGTGGTGGTCTGCGATGCGCAGAACCTTGAGCGGAATCTGCCGCTTGCTTTTCAGCTGGAGGCTCTCCTTCCGCAGAACCGTATCCTGATTTGTGTCAACCTGATTGATGAGGCGGAGTCACAGGGAATGACGGTTTCGCCACAGGCGCTGGAGGCGGTTTCCGGTTTTCGGACAGTGCTTACCTGCGCCCGCACCGGGCGCGGTGTGAGTGAGGTGCGGCAGGAGATACTCCGCATGATGCAGGAAAACGGCACCGCCGTGACGGCGCCGGCAGATGCCTCGATCCCGCCGGCAGCATCCTGCTTTGCCCGTGCGCGCGACTGTTGTGCCGCCTGTGTCCGCCCTTACGTTGCACCGGAAGTCTCCCTGACCACCACCGGACGGCGTTTCCGCCGCGCACCGGGTCGGCGGAAACGGCACACCGCATCCGGAGCATGGCTTGACCGCGTGGTGCTTGGACGGGTGACCGCGGTTCCGGTAGCGCTTCTATTTCTCGCGCTGATTCTTTGGATCACGATATACGGCGCCAACCGCCCATCGGAATTGCTTGCGGACGGTCTGAATCGCCTCGGTGACCGGCTGGCAACTCTCACGCTATGGTCGGCTTGCCCAGCCTGGGTTTCCGGGTTATTGCTGGACGGCGTGTATGCGACTATTGCGCGGGTGGTAGCCGTGATGCTTCCGCCGATGGCAATCTTCTTCCCGCTGTTCACACTGCTGGAGGATTTCGGCTTTCTTCCCCGGATTGCTTTCAGCTTTGACCGGTGCTTTCAGGGCTGTCACAGCTGCGGCAAGCAGGCGCTGACCATGTGTATGGGGTTGGGTTGCTCCGCTGTCGGCGTGACGGGATGCCGCATCATCGACTCCCAAAGGGAGCGTATGATTGCAGTCCTGACCAATGCCTTCATGCCCTGCAACGGAAAATTCGCCACACTGCTTGTCATGGCGGCAGTCTGCCTGCAATTCGCCGGGAGCGGTCGCGGTGCGACGGAAAGCCTGCTTCCCGCCTTGCTGGTTACTGCTATGATACTACTTTGCGTGCTCCTGACTCTGATGGTCTCCCGCCTGCTCTCCGCAACGCTCCTTCGCGGTCAGCCGTCCGCGTATCTGTTGGAAATACCACCGTACCGGGTGCCGGATATTCCCACGGTATTGGTTCGTTCCCTGTTGGATCGGACGCTGTTCGTACTGGGGCGTGCGGTGGCGGCGGCAGCCCGACCGCTCCACCCCCTGCGGGCGCCGTGCTAGGGCTGTTAAGCCATATCGGTACGTCGGACGGGAACCTGCTCCTGACGCTTTCGGCGGCGCTGGATCCTGTCGGCGCATGGCTCTGCGTCAACGGTGCGGTTCTGCTGGCACTTACGCTCTCCCTGCCGGCAAATGAGCTGACCGTTCCGGTACTGCTTCTGATCCTGCAAAGCGGCGGCAATTTGACAGACGCACCGGGGGCAGGCGCCATCGGCGGAACCCCGTCCGCCGCCGGATGGGATATCTGGAATTGCATCGGATTTCTCTGCCTGTTCCTCTTCCACATCCCCTGCGCCACCACGCTTCTCACTGTCCGGCGCGAAACAGGCAGCCTACGCTGGACGCTGCTCGCGGCGGCACTGCCGCTGGCGGTCGGCATCGTGCTGTGCCTGCTCCTCTCCGCGCTGCGGGCATTGCTCTCATGACACCCAAAAGGGACGGATTGTCACCCGGACAGTTCCGCCCCTTTTTGTTTTCGGTCAGCTGTACATACTGTTGACGCTCATATACTTCCAGAGCTGCTCACCATGGTATTGCTCGTCGGTCTGAATCCGATTGAGCACCTTGCGCAGATCGTTCTGCGTGAACTCAAACACGCAGGTGTTGTACAAAGCCGACACATGCTTTTCGGTGGACAGCAGATCGGCACACAGATAGGAGTCAGCCTGCTTTTCCGGCGTCTGGGAGGTAGGATAGAATGCCTGAAAGGCAGGCGCCGGATCGGTAGCCGTGCTGGTGCGGGGGCTTTGCCCTGCCTCAATCTGATTGAGCATATCCAGATGTGCGCGTTCGGTTCCGGCAATGCTGTCGAACAGCTGGCGGAGCTGGGGATCGTGCGCTTCCGCGGCATACTTGGAATACTTGTCGATGCAGAGCTTTTCCTGGTTGCGCATATCCTTGAGCAGGGACACTTCCTTCTGAGTCAGTTGCATGGAATACTCCTCCGTACAGGTAAAGATTCGGGCAACGCCCGTCGCCTGGAGTATGGAGCAAACCGCAGGACTTTATTCAGCGGATGCTCGCAGAGCGCGGGAAAATTCCCGACAGGCGGCAAAGGATTCCGTCCGGGACACATATCCGGCGCCATCCCCGCATACAGTCTGTACGAAACCATAGATACGGAGGTACAGACCATGTTTCCGAATCGGAATATCAGGTACGTGCGACGCAGGACAGTGTCCGCGCTCTTTTTCACACTTCTTCTGTGCTGGGCGACGGTTTTGGCTGTCTCTGCCGCCGACACAAACGCTCCGCAGAGCGGACTCAAAACAGGCATTGATGCTTCGGCAACGTCCGGGCAGGCAGCCGGCGATGTCAAAGCAACGGCAACCACCGATCCCCTTGCCAGACCGGTCTCATATGGACTGCGGGTGCTGTCCGCCCGCGAAGAAATGGTGCTCTCCGGACTGTGCGGCAACGAGATCACGGTTACGAGGGATGACATCTGCCGTGCGCTGAACCTGTCCTCGGTTTCGGCAATCACGCTGACCGCCCTGCCCGATCCCGCAAAGGGCACTCTGTTTGTCGGTGCGGCGGGGGCAGCTGTCGGGCAGACGGTTCCGGTCGAGGCGCTTCCGCTTCTGTCCTTTGCCGCCGCCAACCGCGACGCCCCCTGTGAGGCGACCGCCGTATTTACGGTCGTCGGCAGTGGGTATGAGATTACCTGCCGTTTCTGTCTGCTGGAACGCATCAACTACACGCCTACCGTGGCGTTGGCTTCATCCGTCAGTCTGGAAGTCATGACCTACATGGATATGCCCGCACAGGGCTCGCTGTCTGCCTACGACCCGGAGGGGGATGAGATAACCTATGAGATCACGTCCTACGCCGCCCACGGGCGCATCCGTCTGACAGACCGTCACACCGGCGCTTACCTATACACCCCGGACGCCGGTTACGTAGGAAACGATGAATTCCGCTACGTTGTGCGCGACCGGTACGGCAACTACTCCACTGCCGCAACGGTGTCTGTCCGTGTACACGCCATTCCCACCGCCGTAACATTTGCCGACACCGAGGGAAGCACCTGTGCCGCCGCCGCACTGCGGCTCGGGGAGGCGGGCATAATGAACGGCATCCGGGTCGGCGGCAAGGACTACTTCCGCCCGGATATCGCGGTTACACGCGCCGAGTTCATCGCCACTGCCATGAATGCCGCCGGAATCAGCCCGGACAGCAACGGATTCACTGACAGCGCAGCCGCACGTATTCTCTCCGGCTACGCCGATGCAGGCAGTATTCCGGTCGGGATGCGCACCACGCTTGCCTTTGCGTTGGAGAAGGGCTATTTTGCCGGGAAGAACGGCGCGGATGGCAGGCTCTACCTGCACCCGGACGAGGATATTTCCCGTGCCGAGGCGGCTGTTCTTCTCTCCAACATCATTGGCTACGCCCGCAACACGGCGGTCAATGCCTTCGCTGATGCAGACACAATCCCGACTTGGTCCGTGCCCGCCCTGTCCTCGCTCAAGGCGTTAGGGCTTCTGTGCAGTCCGAACAACACCGCCGCCCCTGCCGGGCGTATGACGCGCGGGGAAACCGCCGTCTGGCTTGAGAAAACCATGCGCCTTATGGGACGGTAGAGACATCCGGAGTCGGTAATCTGCTGCTTTGGAACAGACAAAACCGGCACCCGTCCAATGGCGGGCACGGACGGCTGTGCCGACAGTAATCGCGGCTCCGACGCGCCTGAAGCTTCGGGGGCTTCGCCGTTCCGTGGCTATTACCCGATATGCCTCAGTCGGGCGTACGTGCCCATCAGCTTTTTGGTTCCGGCGGTATCAAACATGACCTCGAACAGGATGTCGCCGCCCATCGGCTTGACCGACAGGATAACGCCCTCGCCAAAGGTCTGGTGCGCAACGCGATCGCCGGGCTTCAGCGCCTTCATGTCCGATTTGCGCCGTGCCATGGCGTCAGCGTCTGCGGGGCTGACCGGTTGCTGTCCGACCGTCAGGCGGTCGGTGTGAACCGGCGCCCGGCGGCGCTGTCTTTCGGCGGGTGCCGCCGGCTCTGCCGGCTGCATCTGCGTGAGATCCTCCTCCACGATCAGCTCTGCCGGGATCTCCTCCACAAAGCGGGATACCGGATTGTACACGGTCTGCCCATACCAGATGCGTGTCTTGGCGTGGATGAGAATAATCTGCTCCTTGGCGCGGGTGAGGGCGACATAGGCAAGCCTGCGTTCCTCCTCCATATCCTCGGGTTTCCCAATGATGGTCTGCATACCGGGGAAAATGCCGTCCTCCATGCCGGGCAGGAACACGACCGGGAACTCCAGTCCCTTGGCACTGTGTACTGTCATCAGCACCACGGCGTCCGCCTTATCGTCATACTTATCCACATCGGCGACCAGGGCGTTCTCCTCTAGGAAGCCGACCAGCGTCGGATTTTCGGTCTTCTGCTCGTACTCCATCATGTTGGATTTCAACTCGTTCAGGTTCTCAATGCGCTCGGTTTCGGATTCGGTGCTGGTCAGCAGCATCCGCATATAGCCGGTCTTGAGCATCACGGCATCAAACAGTGCCGCCATATCCGACTGCGCGGCGACATCGGTCAGCTCGTCAATCAGCGCGGTAAATGCCTTGAGATTGGCGGCGCAACGGGCAAGTGCAGGGTACTCGTCCGCGTGCGCCATGATGTCGAACAGGGAGCAGTTCTGCTCCTCCGACAGCTGGCGGATGGCGTCCAGCGTCTTGTCCCCGATCTTGCGCTTCGGCTCATTGATAATGCGGAGCAACCGTTCCTTATCCGCATGGTTGCTGATCAACTGCAGGTATGCGATGGCATCGCGTATCTCCTTGCGGTCGTTGAAGCGCGTGCCTCCCACCATGCGGTATGGGATCGCACTTTTGGCAAAGGCACGCTCCACGGAGCTGGACTGCGAATTGGTGCGGTACAGTATGGCAAAATCGTGGAAGCAACGCGGGGTGCCGTCCGGGCGGGGCTTTGCCATCATGCGGTGGATGGTATCCACGATGGAGCGGGATTCTGCCACCTGATCCTCCGCCGTGCGCAGGATGATTTTTTCGCCCTGACCGGCACTCGTCCAAAGGTTCTTGCCCCGACGCCCCTGATTATGCGAAATAACCCGGTTCGCCGCCTCCAGAATGGTACCGGTCGAGCGATAGTTCTGCTCCAGTTTGATGACCCGCGCATCGGAGAAGCGTCGGTCGAAGCCGAGAATATTCTCGATGGTCGCCCCGCGGAACTTGTAAATGGACTGGTCATCGTCACCCACCACCATCAGGTTATGGTGCCCGCCGGACAAAATGACCGCCAGCTCCAGCTGTGCCTGGTTGGTATCCTGATACTCGTCGATGCAGACGTAGCGGAATTTCTTCTGATAGTATTCCCGGACGTCATCGCACGTGCGGAGCAGGCGCACTGTCTGCATGATGATATCATCAAAGTCCATCGCGTTGGAGCGCGCCAGCTCGGCGGCATACTCCCGGTAAATGGCAGCGATCTTCCCTGCCCTGTAATCGGCACCAGCCGCCTCGGCGGTATCCTCCGGCGTGCGCAGTTTATCCTTCTCCCGGCTGATGGCATTCATCACACTCCGGACTGGGAATTGCCTGTCGTCGATGTACATCCGCTTGAGAATCGCGGTCAGCGTTTTCTTCTGATCTTCGGTGTCGTAAATGGTAAAGGAACGGTCATACCCGATGCGGTGCCCGTCCCGGCGGAGCATACGCATACACACGGAATGGAAGGTTCCAGACCAGACATCCTTTGCCATCTCCTCGTCACCCAGCTGTTTGACCAGCCGCTCGCGTATCTCGCCTGCTGCCTTGTTGGTAAAGGTGATTGCCAGCATCCGGTAGGGCGGGCAGGGATCGGTGATAAACTCCGGCAGGATACCGGCTTCAATTTCGGCAGCGCTCAGCGGAGAGTCAGGCGCAGCCGCCGCCTCCAGTTCCGCAACGCGTGCCTCTGTCAGATTCTCCGGCACATCGTCGTTCTCATACGCGTTGCCGTACCGGATGATGAAGGCAATGCGGCGCACCAGCACCGTGGTCTTGCCGCTTCCGGCGCCTGCCAGCACCAGCACCGGTCCTTCCGTTGCGTATACCGCTTCCCGCTGCTTCAGGTTCAACCCGGCGTACACCCGGTCGAACAGGGCACGCTTTGCGGCAAGGTAGCGCGCATCAAGTCCGCCTGCCGCCGGTGCGGCAAGCTCTGTCATGGTCATGCTATCCGTCATATGTATGATCCTTTCATTTTCGGCTTCCGGAACCGCCCCGTTGCAAAGCAAGCCCGGCGGGGGCTGTCGCACGTGCGGCAGCCCCCGGAGACTCAAAGTACGGTCGCGCCGACGGTCTATGCGAAGGTCAGTCTGCCTCGTCCTCCGACTGTTGCCGGTTGCGGTTCTGATTCTGATTCTGGTTTTGATTCTGCTCGGACTGATTCTGATTGTTCTGGTTCTGATTGTTCTGACTCTTATTCTGATTCTGGTTTCTGTTCTGATTGCGGTTCTGGTTCTGCATGGAGTAGACACCATCCTTTCTTATTCGGCACGGCAAGCGGGACGCCGCCCTGCCTCAGGAAAAGTATTCCCCCACATTCCAGCCGCTTATGCGGAACAGTCACAAAAACCCGGTATCTCGCTCACGCAAGCAGGTATCGTGTATCCATCTGCCGTCGGATATCACCCAGTGCCTTGATATAGGCTACGGCAAACACGATATCCAGCACGGTATTCAGCGGTCCGAATGCTTCCATCACCGTGCCCAACGCACGCGGGAGCGTGAACATATATACCACCGGGAACACAGCCACCACGCAACCGATGACGGTTGCAATCAGGACGCCGCGCTTCAGTCGACCGCGTATCTCCTCATCGGCACCCGCAAGACGCGGATCGCTCTCCCGCCCGATCGGGGAGCCTGTATAGCGATCAATCACGCCGGAAAGCATACGCCGCACCACCAGCAACAGCAGGATGAAGCAAAGCTGTGCCAGCAGAAGGATCGCACACGCTACGTAAAAATCCGTCCGCGCATCGGCGTCCTTGAGCATCCGGTTTGCGTTTTCCAGCAGGACGGCGTACCGCGTCGGGGAGTAGGAATCGCTGTCCATGACGCCCCCGGACACAAACCCATGCAGGATAGCGGATTGCCGGACGGTCGCCACCGTTCCGATCAGCAGAAACGCAGTCGCCACGCCCATGACCGGTTCATACCGCATCCGCACGCACTTCAGCATGGAAACTGCGGCACACAGCACGCATATCCCGGCAACCGCATCGGGCAGAACATTGATTCCGTCCACAAAGAAGTCAATTGTCAGGACTGCGGATGCGCCCAAAAGAAACAGTCCCCGGCGCACGGCACGGCAACGCACGAGATCGGGATGTGCCTCCATATAGCCGTCCAGGGACAGCCGCAGGGAGGCAAGGAATGGCTCATCACGCCGCACCGCTTTGGCATAGCGGATTACGCGCACCAGCCACACGATGCCGAACACCAGCATGATCGCAACCGAAAACAACCTCAGCAGTCCCACATACCCGTACAGGAAGGACCACCGGAGCCACTTGTCCTCGCCGCTCTGATTGCTGAACAACACCGTCAGTTCGGGCAGGACAGCCATCACCTCGCGGAGAGTCATGAACACCAGCGTGCGCCGCAAAAGCCGATCGGTACTGCTGTTTCCGAACGCGTCTGATTTGAGAACTGCCTGCCCGTCGTGCAGAAAAGCAAGCTGTGTCAATCCCAGCGCGATTTCGCGCCATGCCGGAAACAGCACAATACAATCCAGGATGGCAAGGGTGAATACCACCAAAAGCTGTTCCACCGGCTGTTCGGACGACGACGTCAGCCCGAAGATGAACGGGATCGCCAGAATCCGGATGGCTGCCAACAGGACAAGCCGCCGGAACAGGCGGATAGCCTCGTCAAAGTGTCCCTCCAAGAGCGCAAGCCTGCGCAAACCGCGGAGGATCAGCAGGTACCCGATGATATCCGGCAACAGGTCAAAAACGCCGACAAACGGATCAAACAGGAACACAGCACCCGCCACGATACAGCCGAGTCCCAACGCGCCATCGCGTCTGCTCTTTTTCATACGCACACCTCCGCTCCCGGTCCCCGGAGCCGGCTACCGGCTTTCGGGGAACCTCTACTTTTTTCTTTTTCCGTTCCGGCGCGTGCGGCGGGATTCCTCCCGCTGACGGCGGTACTCCATGCTTTCCTCCAATGCCCGCTTGGAACGCTCCTCCAACTTGTCGTTGATGCGGTTGATCAGAGCAAAGCGGGAGCGCTTGCGCGGCGCGTTTTCCTCCTCACCTGCCGGACAGATCAGCCGGTAGGCACGCAGCAACGTCAGGCAGACCATGAGATAGCCGATAAGCTGGATCAGCAGGACGATTTTGGTCACGGTCTGATCCTCAAAGGCAGCGACCGCAGGAAACAGGAGCAGAACGACCTGTCCGACCGCCCACGTCCCCAGTATCCCGGCGTCCCACGGGATGGCACTCTTCACTTTCTCCGCGCCAACCTGGCGCGCAAGGCAGTCCGTCGCGGACAGCAGTCCCGCCGTATGCACCAGCTGAAGGAGGAACAGCACAAGGTTCGGAACGGTCGCGTCCATCCCCGGCAAAGGCAGCTCCCACAGGAACACCTCGCCGAGAAACGCGACAGCCCCGTACACGCCCAGTGCGATCCACCCGAGCGAGGTTGCCACGGTTATACCGAAACGGTGCTTATACTCGTACAGCTTTCCGGCGGCTATAAAGCTCACAGCGCCACCGACTGCATAGAAAGCGAAAGCGTAATCCCCCACCGCAAACGACAGGAAGGTCAGGGTAAAGTACCCCGCCAGCAACAATCCGAAGCCCATGATTCAGCGTTTCCCCCTTGCCGTGCGGTATTGCGCCGTTCTGCGCGTCACACCGTGCGGTTCACGTTGGAACCGCAGCAGTTCTTATACTTTTTTCCCGACCCGCAGGGGCAGGGATCGTTACGTCCCACCTTGGGCGCGGCACGGCGGGGCGCCAGCACAACCTTTTTGGCAGATGGCTTGGAACCGCCCTCAAATCCTTCGATCAAAGGCTTGGCAACCTGCACACGCTTGATTTCCTCGCGCGGCTTGGGCGCAACGGTCAGCAGCATACGCACGGTTTTGTCGCGTATCTCCGCGACCATGGCATCAAACATATCCGCGCCGACCAATCTGTACTCGTTAACCGGATCACGGTTGGCATACGCCTGCAATCCGATGTCGTTTTTCAGCTCGTCCATGGCATCCAGATGATCCATCCACGCTCTGTCCACGTTCTGGAGCAGGATAACGCGCTCCACCTCGCGGAAGGTATCCGGCGTGAAAAGCTGCTCCTGCGCGGCAAGGCGCTGGTCTGCCTGCGCAAGCAGGGACGACAGCAGATCCTCGCGCTTCAGCGACTTCAGCTGCTCCGGCGAGTAGCGAAGATCTTCATCCCGGCAGACATAACCCAGCAGGGACGCCCGCAGTCCGTCCAGCTCCCAGTTCTCCGCGTGGTCATCCGCCGTGTGCGCCAGCACCGTCGCCTCAATGGTCTCATGAATCATGTGGCGCAGGGTTTCGGTGAGATCCTCATCATCCAGAACCTGCTGACGCTGTTTATAGATCAGGTTACGCTGCTGGTTCATGACATCGTCATACGCCAGCACATACTTCCGGCGCTTGAAGTTCTGATCCTCAATGCGTTTCTGCGCCGACTCGATGGTGTTGGACAGGATACGCGCCTGGATTGGCGTATCCTCATCCACGCCCAGTCTGTCTATCATGGCAATGATGCGCTCATTGTTTCCGAACAGGCGCATCAGGTCGTCCTCCAGCGAGATGAAGAACTTGGACTCGCCGGGGTCACCCTGCCGTCCGGAACGGCCGCGCAGCTGGTTGTCAATCCGGCGGCTCTCATGACGTTCGGTACCCAAGATGAACAGACCGCCGGCGGCACGCACTGCGTCCGCCTCCGGGGCAATCTCCTCCCGGTGCTTGGCGTACAGCTCCTGATACTGCCTGCGCACGCCCAGAACCGCCTCGTCTTCCGTGTCGGCACTGCCGGTTGCCATCGCGATCAGACCTTCATCCACACCGGCGGCGCGCAGGTCTGCCTTTGCCATGTACTCCGGGTTTCCGCCCAGCATGATATCGGTTCCGCGTCCTGCCATATTGGTGGAAATGGTCACGGCGCCGAACTTGCCTGCCTGCGCCACGATCTCCGCCTCACGGGCGTGGTATTTGGCGTTCAGGACGGTGTGCCGGATACCCTCCTTTTTGAGCAGGGCGGACAGCACCTCGGACTTGTCAATGGAGACAGTGCCGACCAGCACCGGCTGTCCCTTCTCGTGGCACGCCCGCACCTGATTCACAACGGCGCGGTATTTGCCGGCTGTCGTTTTGTAGACCGCATCATCATGATCCTTGCGGATCATAGGCATATTGGTCGGTACGACTACCACATCCAGCTGATAGATTTCGCGGAACTCCTCCTCCTCGGTCAGTGCGGTACCGGTCATACCGGACAGCTTGCCGTACATACGGAAGTAGTTCTGGAAGGTGATGGTGGCGAGCGTCTTGTTTTCCTTCTGAATGCTGACGCCTTCCTTCGCCTCAATCGCCTGGTGCAGCCCGTCGGAGAAACGGCGACCGGGCATAAGACGTCCGGTAAAGGCATCCACAATCATGACGCCGTTCTCGTTGACCACGTAATCCACGTCCAGCTTCATGCAGCCATGCGCCTTGATTGCCTGATTGATATGATGCGCCAGAGTTGCGTTCTCGGCATTGGTATAGGTTCCGGCGGGCAGGCTGAAGAATTTCTCTGCCTTGACCACGCCGTGCGGCGTCAGAACGGCAGTATTCGCCTTCTCGTCCACAATGTAGTCCGCGTCGATGTCATCGTGCTCCTCCTTGGCATCCAGCTCGGTCACGACGTACTTACGCAGGGTGCGGACAAACTGATCCGCCCGCTCATAGAGATCCGTGGGCTTCTCGCCCTCTCCGGAAATAATCAGCGGCGTTCGTGCCTCGTCGATCAGAATGGAGTCCACCTCGTCCACGATGGCAAAAGCGTGCCCGCGCTGTACCACGCGCTCCTTGTACACCACCATGTTGTCACGCAGGTAATCGAAGCCGTACTCATTATTGGTGCCGTACGTGATATCCGCGTTGTAAGCGGCGTGCTTTTCAGCCTGCGTCTGCCCATGAACAACCAGCCCGGTGGTCAGTCCCATGAAGCCGTAGACCTTGCCCATTTCCTCGGCGTCGCGCGCTGCCAGATAATCATTGACCGTGACGATATGCACGCCGTTACCGGTCAGTGCGTTGAGGTAGGCGGGCATGGTAGCAACCAGCGTCTTGCCCTCACCGGTCTTCATCTCGGCGATGCGTCCCTGATGCAGGATGATGCCGCCAAGCAGCTGCACATGGAAGGGGCGCTTGCCCAGCACGCGGTCATCTGCCTCCCGGACAGCGGCAAAGGCATCCGGGAGGATATCATCCAGCGTTTCTCCCGCCGCCAGCCTGTTCCGGAACACCTGCGTCATGCCGCGCAGCTCCTCGTCCCCCATATCCTTGTAGGTTGGAGCGAGAGCCTCGATCCTGTCTGCAATTTTTTCCAGCTTTCGCAGCTGATGGTCACTGTAGGTACCGAATATCTTACTGACGATACTCATTTTGGTAAGAAATCCTTTCTGTCTTTCTGCCGCGGCGCTGCCGCCGACGTCCTGCCCTCGCAGGTAACCCGTCTCTGAGGTTCCCCTTATTATACTACTAAAATGCAAAGGAACCCGGACATATTTGTAAATTTTCAGATAATACTTGCATTTGGAGGAGAAACGTACTATAATGGAGCGGAGATTTGCCACGGAAAGGAATACACTATGCCCCGCATACATATCGTTCTACATGAGCCGGAGATTCCGCAGAACACCGGCAATATCGCCCGCACCTGTGCCGCCACGGGCGCCTCGCTGCATCTGATCCGTCCGCTGGGCTTTTCGGTTGACGACCGGAAAATGCGGCGCGCCGGACTGGATTACTGGGACAAGCTGGACGTGCATTTCTATGACGGACTGGAGGATTTTCTTGCCGGGCATCCCGGTGCGCCGCTTTACTGCTTTACAACCAAGGCACAGCACGGGTATACCGACGTGACCTACCCCGATGAGGTCTTCCTGCTGTTCGGCAAAGAAACGCGCGGGTTGCCGGAGGAGTTTCTGCTCTCACGCCCCGAATCCTGCGTCCGCATCCCGATGCTGAATCGGCTCCGCTCGCTCAACCTGTCCAATTCAGTGGCAATCGCCGTATATGAAGTGTTGCGCCAGCACGGATTTGAGGGCTTGCAGGAGGTCGGCGCACTGCACGACCACGTTTGGGGGGAGGGTCAGCTATGAACGGAATCGGAACCGTCTGCGCGGCAATGAGCGGCGGAGTAGACAGCTCTGTCACAGCATACCTGCTGCAAAGTGCAGGGTTCAATGTCTTTGGCGCAACCATGCGACTGTACCGTCCGGAGCAAAACGTCACCGGGCAGACAGAGCCCCAGCCCTGCGGCTCCGACCGCGACATAAACGATGCCCGTGCCGTGTGTGACCGGCTGGGCATCCCGTACCGGGTCTATGATTTCGGTCAGCTGTTCCGGGACACCGTCATCCGGAATTTTGCGGAGGAGTACGCATCGGGCAGGACGCCCAACCCCTGCGTGCTGTGCAACAAGGTACTTAAATTCGGCGCACTCACCGACGCCGCACGGGCAGACGGTGCCGACGCCGTCGCCACCGGGCACTACGCCCGCGTGGAGCACGACGCAGGCGGGCGGTATCTGCTGAAATGCGCCACCGACGCAGGCAAGGATCAGTCCTACGTGCTATGGCGTCTGAATCAGGAACAGCTGTCGCGCACACTCTTTCCGCTTGGCGGTCTGACCAAGCGGGAGGTGCGGGAAATTGCCGCAAGCCAGGGGCTTGTCACGGCGCACAAGAGCGACAGTCAGGACATCTGCTTTATCCCGAACGGAGATTACACGGCATTTCTGACAGGCGTGCTCGGTCTGCCCGATCCGCCCGGCGATTATGTGGATGAATCCGGTCACATACTGGGACAGCACCGGGGCATTCTGCACTATACCGTGGGACAGCGCAAGGGACTGGGCATCGCGCTGGGCGCTCCCATGTTTGTTGCCTCCAAGGATCCGGTCAGCCGCCGCGTTGTACTGACCACGGACGACCGGCTGTACACGGCGACCGTACCGCTGACCGGGCTGAACCTGATTGCCGCTGACCGTCTGGATGCACCTGTCCGGTGCCGTGCCAAGCTCCGCTACCGCCACCCGGCGGCACCGGCTACACTGCGGCAGACCGGGGACAGAACGGCGCTCCTCACCTTCGACCAACCACAGCGCGCCCCCGCACCGGGACAGTCTGCTGTCTTCTACGACGGCGACACGGTCATAGGCGGCGGTTTCATTGAATAGGAGCATTTCCCGATATGCCTCTGCGGCAAGAGGCAATAGACATTATCCGTATTTTTCCTGTTCCGTTTTTCGACAAATATCCCGTGCCCCCCTTTACTTTATCCCGGCTTTGTGGTATAATGCTACCTGTACAGAAGAAAAATGGAAGCTGTATAGCTGAATATACGAAAGGAACGGTTACATAATCATGCACAGTCCTCAACACCGTCTTGTAAAATGCGTTGCGCTTGCCCTGGCGGTTCTGCTGCTTTCGGTGGCGGCTCTTGTTCCTGTCTCGGCTCTGGAGCCGTACGGCAACAATATCCGCATCCGGAATTGGGTCAACAATGACCCGGCGTACACCTTTTCCGAGCAGTACATGACTTCGGTCTGGTACCGGAACTTCTCGGCGCTTACTCTAACGGCAAATCCCCGCAACAATGTCCTGCGCATCGCGCTCTCCCAGCTCGGCTACCATGAAGGCGACAGCACCAAGGACTTTGACGGTATGAATAAGTCCGGCAGCAGCAACTACATAGAATATGCGCGCCTGATCGTTCCCAACTACAATGACAATCACTACGAGTGGTGTGCCTGCTTTGTCAACTGGTGCCTGAATCAGGCACGTATCGACTACGCCTACGGCGAGATAGGCTGCTGGAAGTGGGTCGAGTGGCTCAAGCAAAACAAAATGTTCCAGGATTCCTACGCCTATGGCGGTGACTACACCCCCCAGCCTGCCGACATGATCTTCTTTAACTGGAAGGGCGTGAATACCGGCAGCGGACATATCGGGTACGTTCTGTATGTAACCGACACAACCATTTTCACGGTGGAAGGCAACACCAAGGACGAAGTCGGCATCCGGTCTTACGCGCTGGATGATCCCTGCGTGATCGGGTTCGGCACGCCGGATTACGAAAAGCACGCCGGGGAAAACGCCGAAGCGACCATTGATTTTTCCTGCCGTGACGGAATGCCAATGGGACGGTACATCCTGACCAAGGATCGCGTGGCTTTGAGCTCTGCCGCCGACAAGAATGATCGGCTGGCTCGTCTCCAGCTTGGATCGACCGTTGTTCTGCTTGGCACCGACGGAAACAAGGCGCACGTTGTGGCAGACGACAAGCAGGGGTGGGTTTCCAGTGCCTCGCTCCAGCTGCTGGACACGCTCCCCTCGGTCACCTTCAAGGCAGACGGGGAAACGGTCGGACAGCTCCCCTTTGAAAAAGGCGTTATCTACGGGGATATTCCCGCCGTTCCCGAAAAGGCAGGCTACACTGCCGCGTGGGACTCCTATACGTTGGACGACAGAAGCGATGTGACGGTCGAGCCGGTCTACACGCCCATCCGCTACACCGTTACCTTCGTTGCGGACGGAAAGACCGTAGCGACTGTTTCCTTCACCGCAGAGGACATGAGCATAACGGCACCGGATGTGCCCGCCAAGGCAGGCTTTGTCGGCACATGGCCCGAGCTGACCATCCCTCTGGCAGACACAACGATTGAAGCAATCTATACCGCCGTCACCGAGTCCGATGCACCGACCGAATCCGGCACCATGGTGCTTCCCATTGCAACATCTACTGCATCCGATGATACCGGAACAGGCAAGCCGGTGGACGGTTGCGCATCGGTTGTGGGACTTTTGCCCGCCGTCATTCTTGCCGGGCTGTGCCTGCCGTTGCTGGTCGTACCGATCCTGCGCAAAAAGAAATACTGATACGCGTTCCCGGACAGATCGGGGGTGTCGGAAACTCATTTCGAGTTTCCGACACCCCTTTTGCCTATACCGCGCCATGACGGCGGGACATATGTTTTTTTACTCCGTCCCCGGCAGGAACAGCACGCGCCGATCCACCGTCAGCACCGCAAGACGGTACTCCTTGCCGTCCACCGCGACCGCGTCCCGGATGGGCGCCACCGCTTCAGCCAGCATTCCGTCCCCGCCCCGCACGGTCATATGACCGTCGGCGTGGACGCAGACCGTTGCCTCCGGCAGGCAGGCAACCGAGATGACATCGCGCAGATCCTCCACGCGGCACGCTTCGCCCCCGGCATTGCCGGCAACCAGAACCCGTCCGTCGGCAGTCACTCCCGCCGTGTGGAACTCGCCGCAGGCGATCATGACCACGTTCTCCCAGTCCCCGACGGCACACTGTCCCCGGCTGTTGTCACCGGTCGCCACGCAATGACCGTCCGACAGCACTGCCGCCGTATGGCGTACACCGCAGGCAATATCCACCACGTCATGCCACGCCGCAGTGTCGCACCGACCGTCCGGCGATGCACCGATTGCAAACACGCGCCCGTCTCCCCGCAGGGCGACCGTATGTGAGTACCCGCAGGCGACTGCAAGATAGCACGCCGCGCCCGTCCGTGGCTGCCCGTCCGGCACGCTCATGAGCGCCGCGTTGAGGGCGGCACAGGAGCATTGTCCGTCGCGGTTCAAGCCGACGGCATAGACCGCACCGTTTGTCACTGCGGCGGTATGATTCAGTCCGCAGGAAACAGCCGTCACGTTCCGAAGGTGGGTAACGCCGCACTGCTCGAAATCGTTTGCTCCGACAGCGCTGACCCGTCCGCGCGGCAGAACGCGCACGGCATGCGCGATGCCGCATCCAAGCAGACGTCGTACCTGACGGGCGCCCGCCGCCTGATCCATTCTCGGATTCCACCGGGTCAACAGACTGTGCCCGACCCCGGCGCGGAACAGGCGAACACCTTCGACTGCCTCCGGAGAAAATTCGCTTCCTCTGAGGTGTACCCGCAGACTGCCGTCCGGCAACACGAAAACGACACGGTTTTTCGCCCCCGTCATGGCACGGACGCCGCGCAGGGCGTCCAGTATCCTGCCCCGTTTACCGGTGTGCAGGATGCGTCCGTCGGCGCACAATCCCAGTGTTACGTCCGGCAGTGCAACCACCTGCAGAACCCGCCGCCAACCGCCGACATCACATTCTCCCGATGCGTTCCGCCCGGTTGCCAGCACGTGACCGTCTGCACGCAGTCCGACCGTGTGGGTACCCGACGTGGAAGCCGCCCAGATCTGTGCCCAGTCCTCCGTGTCACATTGCCCCTCCTGATTGTCGCCGGTCGCGGTCAGCCTGCCATTGGCAGACAGGCTCAGCAAAACAAGGTCATTCTCACCGGATTCCGCCCGGCGGATCACGCCGTTTTCCTCCCGCACGAGCCGACGCGCATCATACAGCCAGCGGAATGTTCCCTCCGGCGTGAGCAAGGTCAGCGCGGTCGCGTCCGTCTGAAGGCAGGATGCAAGACGCTCGGCTTGATCCCGCAAAAACGACGCGTAGCTGAACCAGCCGTATGCTTCCGAGAATGCCGTCCGCGTATCGGTGCGGCGGCGTTCGGGCGGCTTGGACACGGAATTTCTGCTTTCCTCCCCTGCCGCGTTATCGAATATAGTATAGCCGTCATACTGACGCAGGTCACGGAATGCGGCAAAGGATACCGCGCCGCGACACTGTCCGTCAGCATCCTGCCCGCAGGTCAGAATCTGCCCGCTGTCCGTCATGGCGGCAATATGATTATGCCCACAGCAGACGGCAAGCAGGTGACTCCACCCGCCAACCGCGCACCCTACCCATCCGTCCGGATTGCCAGGACTGACAGATCCTACATACACCTGCCCGGCGGCAACGGCTGTCCCGTCTGCGCACAGCCCCACCGTACAGGCGTCGCCGCAGGAAACAGCCACAATCTGCCGCCAGCCCGAGACACCGCACTGTCCGCGGGCATCCTCTCCGGCGGCAACAACGCGACCGCCAAACTCCAGCCCGACGAGATGCGTGCATCCGGCAGCTATCGCCCGTATGTCGCGCCAGTCGGCAACAGTCGGCTCCACACTGCCGTCCTCGCTCATGGCAACCACGGTGCCGTCCGCACGCAGTCCTGCGATGATATGCTCCGAGATCACGACATCCTGCAGGGCATCCCATCCGGCAAACAACGCACCCGCGTCCGAAGGCAACCGGTCGGAATCGGCACGGCGCCGGGCTGCGTCCAATGCCGGATGCTTCCCGCAGAAACAGATGCTGCCGTCCTGCGCCACACCCAGCGTCAGCGTATCCGAACCGCGCAGCAAGCGGATATGCGCCCAGTCGGCTACATGACCGGTTTCCGCATCCGGCGCGCCGGCATACAGCACGCGCCCGTCCGCACGCAGTCCCAGCGAATGCGTCCGGAAAGCCTGCACATACACGACATTTTCCCACGCATCGGTGCGGCAACAGCCCTCGGTATCGTTGCCGTCAGCCTGCACGTGACCGTCCCGGCACAGCGCCAGCACGTGCGATGCGCCGCAGGACAGCGCCACGATATCCCGCCATGTGCCCGGCTCCGACAGTCCCCCGGTAATGAGAACATGCCCGTCCGCCGCGATGCAGGCGGTCAGCCTGGCTCCGCAGGCAAGCCGCCTTCCGTACCGGGTCGCCTGCGTCAGTCGGAGCAGGTATGCCTGTCCGGCACGCTGGATTTCTGCCCGCTGTGCCCGGCGGTCGGCGGAAAAGTCCTCAAACTGTCCGAACAACGGTGTCCAGTCGAACAAATCGCTCCAGCCGGTGTCCACCCCGTCGCGCGTTCCTCCTGACAGGCACCTGCGCCGCGTGCGTGTTTCCGGCAATGTTACGTTCCCCTGGCGGTCGAGCGCCAGCAGTCCGGATGCCCCGACTGCCAGTGAAACATACCCGGCACCGCCCGGAGCCGCACCGGTGCGGTTCCCGGTGCGGAGTTGTCCCTCGGCTGTCAGCGCACGGATACAGCCGTTCGATGCTGCCACAAAAACCAGATTGCTCCATTTCCGCGCCCAATACGGCAGGGGGCGGGTGGAAACCAGCCGCCCGTCCGCAGTGACGGCGTACGCCGCATTGCCCTGCACGTCGGAAAACAGTCCGACAACCGTCCCCCATGTGGCTATGTGCTCCCGGAGCGCATAGCTGCCGCCTGCGATCAGCACCTCGCCCGCGGCAGTCAAGCCCAATGTAAAGTCCCGTCCGCAGCATATGTCCCGGACATCGCTCCATTCCGAAGTATCGGTACATCGGTCGGACAGCTCCCCGGCACACAGCACGCGTCCACCGATCAACAGGGCGGCGGCGTGCGTCGTCGAGCAGGCAACCATATCCACCCGACTCCAGTGCGCGACGCCTGCGCGGATACCGTGCGTGTCCCGCCCGGCAAAGCGTACGGAACCGTCGCCCGTCAATCCCAGCAGGTAGTCACGGCTA
>OGQR01000565.1_pt1 | contig 31463 bp, 30 predicted proteins | sample 1553271 | NCBI WGS metagenome assembly OGQR01 (sample SAMEA2579970, study PRJEB22360) | human gut metagenome | biome: human gut; feature: human-associated habitat; material: faeces | place: Denmark | collected 2008/2010 | reverse complement strand
CATCCAGTGCCGCGCGAACAAGCCGATGGGAAAGTCCCCCTGACAGACCGGAAAACCCGGCCAGTTCGTCCGGGTCAGCCAACCTGAAAAACGTGTGCAGGAAGGGGAGCAGGGCGGAGCCGTCGGTTGGTGCCTGTCCGGCACGGATTGCGTCCAGCCATACTTGCAACGCACCGTCCGGCATGGTGCCGGTCAGCATTGCACACAGGCAGTCCGGGTCTGCCGACGCTTCGCGCATCAGCAGACGGATGGCACTTGCCGATGGTGCAGACGGATCATGCAGCGTTTCGTCCCGGAACGCCTGCCCCTCCCGACGGACAGCCAAGGGGGTCATTGCGTCTCCGGCGGCGTGCATAGCGCGGAGGTATTGCATTGCAAGTCTGTCGTTGGAGGACGGGAAATCATCCGGGAGAGCCGGAGTCATATCCGACAATGCTTCCCGCAGGAGCCCGGACAGGGCTACGGCAGCACCGTCGCCTTGCCGCACCCGCGCGGCGGAGCGAGCCGGAAAGTCCGGCTGAGCCAGGACCTCCGCCGCAGCACGGAGAAGCGTCAGGTCTCCGCTTTCCGTGCCGAAGGCAAGTGTTCCGACGCCCAAACCGGACAGAACGGATACCCCGGCATCGGCGAAGTGCTCCGCGCTTGCCGCCGACCACGGGAACGGCAGCTCCAGCACGAGATCCGCTCCGCCGCAGAGAGCAGCCCGCGCACGCAGGTACGGGTCGGCGGCAGCAGGCTCGCCCCGCTGGACGAAGCGTCCGCTCATCACACATACGATGCACACGCCGTCACCCAGCGCTCCGCGCACCGTACGCAGCAGGCGCGCGTGCCCGTTATGAAAAGGATTGAATTCGCAGATAACGCCTGCGGCAGGCGAAAGCGCAGCGTGTTTCATAGAAGCAGTGACTCCTTACTTGAAGTACCTACAGTATACCACATTCCGGACGTCCGGGCAAGTCCCCCTGACGGATTTTTTGCTTGCGAAAGCGAGGGGCGTTCCATCGGCAGACAATTTGTAACTTTTCTCATGTTTCCTGACTCCACCATTGACAAAGCCTCCGGCTGTCCGTATAATTGTACGTAGGATCTGCAGGCGATGCAGACCATGAATGGGAACAGAAGCGGCAAATCCGAGAAGAAATTGTCGGGCAGGAAGTTCTGCGCCTTGGCAGTCAGAGCAACCGGCTTTTCCGCAAGCCGGAACTGCCAATATTTCTTCGTTGGTGAGAAAGGAAAGGTCACATATGAAAATTGAAATAGGTGAAAGCTTCAAAACACCGTTTGCGAACGAGGCAGGCGTGTATCAGGACGGCACGGTGCCACTGTACAGGGATGTAGACGGAAGATTGTGGGGCATGAGCGGGCATTCGCATATGGGGCACATCGGAATGTTCTGCGGAACGACGCTAAAGGATATGCGGTATGTATACGAGGCGAAGACGGATTTCGAGGTAGGCGCCGCCGGCACAGCGTTCGCCGGGATCAAATACCCGGAAGGAGTTTTGGCGCGAGGGAGCATCTGGCCGTTCGGCTTGTACATTTGCCCCGGTACGCATAGATTCTTTTGCTATTTTCACAATGAAACAGGTTGGAACGGCAAGGGCACTGCTTACGATGCGCTGGGACCTTGCGAGCAACCGCGGTTCGACTCCGATTTCCGGCACGTCGGTATGATGCATTCGGACGACGAAGGACGGACATGGACGTTTGACAGATGGGTTCTCACGGGAGAAGCCGTGTGCTTTACGGAAAAATATATTCCCGAAAGTATCAATGCCAAGGGGCAGACCGGGGACGTGGTCAATCTCGGCAGCGGAGATTTTTCATGCTTTTTTGATGCAGAGTTTTTGTATTTGTTTTATGATGTGATCCATGTGGACGTTGAAAAAGGGGAATGGCTTTCCTGCGATGTTTGCGTTGCGAGAACCAGATTGCGCAGGGACGGGATCATGGGTGATTTCGTGAAATACTATGACGGGAGCTTTTCCGAAGCCGGAAATCTGGGCAAAGAAAGCGTGATCGTCAGGAACGGCTGGCACCCAAGAGTCATTTTTGATACAGCAAGAAACCGCTACCTTATGTGTTATAACTTGTTTGACAGAACGTTGGTGGAAAAATTCGGATTGACCGAGCACATGGTGGTTTCGGAAGGTAAGAGCCTGACAGAATGGGGAGAGCCGTTGGCATTGCGGGACAGGGACGGACACTTCTTCGGAAATCATTATAACGCCATTGTGTCCGCTGATGCTTTCGGTCAGCCCTGCGAGTGCGTCGGAACCGTCTGCATAATGACCGGACATAACGGGACGGACGTCACGGGGTATGACGCCGAGATATGCGGCTGAATTGCGGAAAACACTGCACGGTGACAAGGTAGGTATTTCCGGCTTGGCGCCCATTGCGGATTGAACGGAACCATCAAAACAGTCTTGCTCCGGCTTTTTTGAATTTGCGCTTGACAGGCGCGGAAGCATGTGGTATAATAGCAGTGCGTTGCCCCAAGAACTCCAGATCCTGTCAGATTTGAAAGGAGCTTCCCATAGTATGAAACGCCGGTTCTTGATCGCGAGCATTATCATGACTGTTGTTCTTGCCCTTCTTCTGCCGTCCTGCGGGACAGACGGTCTGGAAACGGCAACAACCGTTCCGGAACTTCCGTCTTCGACAGATGCCGAAAGCGAAACAACTGCCAAGCCGGATATGTCCGGAGTGAAGTTGGAAGGTTCGACCTTCTCGGTTCTCTACCGCTACGGAGCCGGCTCATATGATGTCAGTGACGTATATTCGGAAGGACTTAACTCCGAACCTGTGAACGATGCCGTGTATACGCGCAACCTTCTGCTTGAGCACGACCTCGGGGTCAGTTTCAAGGCGGTTTTGAGTAAATCCCCGGTCGGGATGGTGCGGAGAACCGGCTTTGCCGGAGACGATCAGTTCGACCTGATCACGGACGCAATGAATCAGATGTTCCCGCAGTCACTGTCCGGTTATTACCATAACTGGCGGAAGCTGCCGCACTATGTTCCATCTGATCCGTGGTGGGACAGTAACGCGGACGAAGCACTGTCAGTCCAGAATGTGGTGTTCCTCGCCGTCAGCGATGCCAGCATGAGTGCGTCGAGCAATGCGCGTTTTCTGTATTTCAATAAGCATCTCTGCTTATACGGTATGGTTGCGCCCTACGATCAGGTGCGTGCCGGCACGTGGACGATGGACTCCTTTGTGGATATGGTGCAAACGGTTGCCTTTGACCTCAACGGAGACGGCGTTTGGGATGGGCATGACCGTTATGGGCTGCTCTCCGAAACCTCGACATTCTTTATCAGCGGCTGTGATGTCCCGTTTACGACCAAGGACGAGGACGGGTATCTGACGGTTTCCTTCGTATCCGAACGGACGTCCAACGTCATTGATAAGGTGGCTGAGCTGATGCGCGACAAGACACACCTGCTGTCCTTCGATGCGGCTGCCAAAGGGCAGGATACGTCGGGGTACAGGCATATTTTTGACTACGGTCGCTCGCTCTTCGCGGAAGATCACTTTCTTTTCGTGCAGAACGGCGCAGGGGATGCCAATTGCTTTGTGGATATGCGATCCGAATACGGCATCCTGCCGAATCCCAAGTATGATACGTATCAGGAGCGTTACTGGCATCTGGTAGATCCGTTTGCCTGCGCGTGGGCGATGCCGTCATCCGTCAAGGATCCGGACAGAGCGGCAGCTATTATGTCCTACTGGAGCTATCTCTCACATGATACGGTGGTAGATGCTTTCTACGAGATCACGTTGACATATAAGCGGCTGAATGCTCCCGAGGATTCGGATATGCTGGATCTGATCCGAGACTCCATGCGCTACGAAATATCCACTGTTGGAGATATGGGCATCACGTCAATCGTGGCTGGAACGGGGCAGGGAAGCGGTCTGGCATCCGCATACCAGAAGCGAAAGTCGGTCATCGAGCGGAAGCTGAACGAAGTCAGCAAAAAATACGCGCGGTTTAATCCCTGAAGCGGCGGTTCGCGCAGTGTTTGCCGCACGCCGGTACCACTCTTAAGAGCAGTACCGGCGTGCGGCAGGACGAGACGCTCGCGGTTTCCTTAATTTTCAAACTTTGGTTCAAGCTGACCTTGCGGTTGGCTTGGTACACGGAGGGATATCGAAGTGGTCATAACGAGGCGGTCTTGAAAATTTGCGAGCACAGCGGTCGCAAAAACCGTGAAAAACCCCTTGCAACACCTGACTTTTTCGGCACTCCGACAGCAGCACAAAAGCACATTTCTAAAAGAATTTCTAAAACAATTGAATATCTGATGATTTCTGTCGAAAGACAGTTTCATATACGGAGAGGTATCGAAGCGGTCATAACGAGGCGGTCTTGAAAACCGTTTGGGGGCAACCCCACAAGGGTTCGAATCCCTTCCTCTCCGCCATTTAGCGGCTAATCACCGCGTTGCCGCAAGGAATATCCTTGCGGCTTTACATTTAGGAGGGCAAAATGAATATTACTTGGAGCGCAAATTTATCTTCTGTGTCCAAAGGTAGCAAACTGTTTGAACCATTTGACATGAAATTATATGAAACTAAGCTCAAAGAGTTTCATGATTTGCCTTCAACAGAAAAGGCAAAATATAAGGGCGCCGATGATTATGTTGTAAAAAACGGTGGCCCACAGTTATGTCCACTGAATTACAATTATAAAAAGATTTATGAGGAAACTTCAAAAAGATTAGAAAACGGATCTGTTCCCGAAGTCTTGCTGATAGATTTCTATATGCAAAACAAACTCATAGATGATCTTTTGTGTTCATTAGAGAATGAAAAGCACATTAGAGAAATCTATCCAAAAAAGAAATTGATGGTAAAAGGAAATGGTGGTATAAACACATCAGAAGCGACTATTTTAATGGAGTGCATCAGGCAAGGAAGGAGTTTATTGCAGCCGGCAAAGACGCAGATATGTTAGCCAAGCCATTGATACACTTCTATGCAGCATCCGCATATGCATATGCCATTATTGTTATTAACTCTCCGCTACATAAATCTATTGATTCTTTAAGAGGATCGCACGGTCATGTATATAATCACAAACAATCCACGATTGATTTTGGAGGAGATACTCCTTGTGGGACTTTTATTGATTTATTGGGTGCCATTCCTGTTGTTCATGTAAAAAACAACAATATAGACCTTAAATATCCATTATTAACATCTATTGATTTAATTCAAAACAATAATATCAGTCTTTCTCTTTTGTCTTTGCTTTCTATGGTACCTGAATTAAGTAAATTTTACTCTTTGTATGATAAGGACCATCAATCAGTTCATAAACTTAATATTGATACTGGAATTGTGAATAAAAATGTGACATATAATTTTTATATCGGAGACGGAATAAATAAACCCAACTTGGACAAATTAAAAAATGCCTTCAAAACAGAAAACATTGTTGAGAATCAAGGAAACTATATTGTGTCTGTCTCGGAAATCGATAAAATAAACGCAACAATCTACCAAGATATTAAAGGAGATTTATGGTATGTCGAATCGCCAATCAACGATTTGGTGTTACCAGAGATTTCACTGCATTTTCTAATCATTAGTGCCCTGTGCAATATAATGAGATATTCCCCCCACGAATGGAATGAAATACTAAATAACAAAGTATCTTCGCAATTTTCTTTGCTCGTAAGTGAGTATATTAGATTGTTTGAGCAAAAATTTCCGATGCTTGCTGTTCAATACCTAACCAATTATATTCCTGTACTAAACATTTCGGGACAATGAGGTGCAATTATGTGGGTAAGAAATAGATATACTGGTCCTGGTGGTGGACTTTATACTGGTCCTGGTGGTGGACTTTATACTGGTCCTGGCGGTGGTGCTTATACTGGTCCTGGCGGTGGACTTTATACCGGTCCTGGCGGCGGACTTTATACTGGTCCTGGCGGAGGGCTTTATACCGGTCCCGGTGGCGGACTGTATACCGGTCCTGGAGGCGGACTGTATACTGGTCCTGGCGGTGGTGCTTATACTGGTCCCGGTGGCGGACTGTATACCGGTCCTGGCGGCGGACTATACACCGGTCCCGATGCCAAGCCATATATATGCAATTGGCCGCCAAGAGACTATTTACTTCAAGCTCTAAAGAGAATGGGTAGAGAAGACATTATTAGGTATATGTTGCAAAATGGATTTTAATGATAACAATACAATATTATTAGAAAAAGCACAGCCCACCTTATGGCAGGGCTGTGCCTTTTCTTATACCTTATTTGAGAACATCAGGATCGTATTCATATGCCACGCGGATTTGTTGACGATCCCGAAGGCGATGTCGCTGACGAGAAAGTCGACGATGGCGGCTTTGGATATGATATACTTGCCGCTGATGCGGACGGCATCGATGTGCTTTTGCTGAATGTGGGACAGCACCATGCCTCGGCTGTAACCGATGATCTCTGCCGCGGTATCGATGTCAAGGGCGTCGGCTGTATACCGGAGTCGCTTCTCCACATGCGCTCGGAACGCCTCCTGGCATTCATCCGCAAGGGTGATATAGCACTCTGCGATGGTGACGGTGTCCACGGGACGACGGTTCAGTAACACCGCCCGCTTCCGGGGCTTGGCATTGAAAATCCCCACGGGGATCTCCTCTCGCCTTGCCTTTCTTTGCTTCTGCAGGTAAATTTCTACGTCCTCCAGGCGAATGATATATCTGTGGGTTGCGGTCGGACGAATGCGACACGGGAGGATACCATTGTTCAGCATCCACGCCGCTTTCCTCTTACTGACATGGAGCATTTTATAGAGCTGCTCCAAGGATATTTCGCCCTCCCCCAGCATATCAGCTCACCTCCTCGTCATCATCGGCAAGGAGCTTGCCGAGCTTCATCCCCGCCTCGCCCGTGGCGTTGACATCAAGGTGAGAATAAATATCTGCAGTCGTACTCATATTGCTGTGGCCGAGATACTTCTGAATGACCTTCATGTTCACGTCCAGCGACACGAGAAGCGAAGCGCAGGTGTGGCGCAGGTCGTGGAAGCGGATATCCCGCATCCCGTATTGCTTCAACAACTTCGGGAAGTGGGAGGTGATATAACTTGGCTTGATCAGCTCACCCAAGGGGTTGACACAGACCATGTTAAGATATTTTTTGCAGTAGGCTCGGCGAAATTGTTTACGATAAAGCTCCTGACGTTCCTTGTGTGCAAGGAGTATTTCCTTGACCTCGGGGATCATTTTGAAGCTGCGGCGTGAGCTTTCGGTCTTCATCTCGTCGCTGACCACCTGCTCCATTTTGCCGTTGCGGACAACCTCCAGCACTTTCTGCCCGATAAAGATTTTGTCATTCTCAAAGTCGATGTTGCTCCACGACAGCCCAAGTGCCTCGCTTCTTCGCAGTCCGCAATAGACGGCAAGGACGATGGGAATATAGATAACGTCCTCTTTGGCGTGTTCGAGCAGTGTCTTGACCTCGTCCACCGAGTAGAAGTCGCCGACGAATTTCTTTGGCTGCGGGCGCTCCACTCTGTCCATGGGATTGTATTCGAGGATCTCCTGGCGTATGGCGTATTCGAAGGCGGTGTGCAGCAGATTGTGATAATGCAGGATCGTCTGCTCGCTGTCGCCGTCCTCGCGCAGGTAATCGTAGAAGCCGTGAATGAGGCGGGGCTTGCAGTCGGCGAGCGTGATCTTTTCGTCAAAGTATTTCGCCATCTTTCCGCTCACTCTTCTCTTGTAGCCGTAGTATGTGGACTCTTGGATCTTGTGGATGTGTACGCGGTCGAGCCAGTCGTTTAAGAATTGCAGAAGAGGATATTTGGTCGGATCGTCGTAGCCGTCAAGGAAGCGCTTGTACTCGCTTTCAAACTTGTTCTTCGCCTCTCTGACAGCCTTGTTGATGAGCGATTTCGTGGAGCCGGCAGGCAGTCCAAGCCCCAGCCATTTGGTTTTGTTTTTCTGCGTTACGGTATCCTTGTAGCTGACCACCAGATACAGCATCCCTCTCTTTTCCTGAACGCTTCCCGAGATGTCCTTACTCAGTTTATTTGCCATATCAGCATACCTCCTTTCGCTTTGCGGCAGCACACAAGATACCACATTTATCTTCGATTATCCAGTCCTGTGGGTTCGAAGTTACATTTACAACACAACTTTTTTTCGTGTGTTTTTTCTTTCCGCGGACAAATTCCACCACAGAGCTTTTCGAGATGCGGTATTCCCGTCCGACTTTTTTGGCAAATACCTTTTTCTCATGCACGAGTCGTGAGGCGAGCTTGGTGCTGATGTTCAGACACTCTGCAAGCTGGGCGAGTGTCATTGCGTCGGGGTAATTGCAAAAGATATTGTTATTGAGCATTCCTTTTCCTTTCGTTACATATAAAGGCCGTATTCGTTTTCACGTTCTTGGTTTGCGCTGTACTGTAAAAGCGCCTTGGGTTCGACCTTGATGCCCATCATTTCCAGCATCATCACGGTCATTTTGTCGAGCTGATGCTCCTCAACCGGTGGAGTAAATAATCCGTCGTATGGCATAGCTTCGAGCAGATTTTTCAAAAGATTGAAGAGTCCGTCGCCCACGGTGTAGCTGTGTTCCGGGCGAAGATCGTTTACATACGACTTGTACTGATCCGCCAGCCCCGATTCACAACCGCCGAGGAGATAGTAGATCTCCAGATTCTTTCGCAGAAGTTGCTCGGCAAAGAGCTTGTTGTCACGGCATTTATGACCGTCCGGCGTGGTAAAGGTGATATACTTATGCCCCTCCTGCCAGTCCACCTTGTAGCCGTGCATCTCCATTTCAAAGATAAAATCTTCCTTGGATCGCGTGCGGCAGGCAATGGAATATGCTTTGTTTCGTAGCTGTGATTTCCACTTCGGCATAGTCCCGAAGGAGGATTTGGTTTCGGTTTCCGAGAGACCGTACTCCCGGCAGAGCCTGTTGGAATACTCCTTGACCTGCCGCATCTCGGCGGCACTCTGATGAAATTTCTTTCCCGTTTCCATGTTCACCGAGTTGAGTATCACATGATTGTGGAGGTGGGCGTGATCTCTGTGCGTGGCAATCAATGCTTGATAGCCACCGAAGTATTCGGCGAAGCGCAGACCGATTTCGTGAGCGACTTCGGGCGTGAGATCATCGTCGGGACTGAAGGCTTGTACGATGTGAACGTAGGTCCTGCCGTCCTCTTTTTTGAATTGCTTTTTGACAAAAGTGAACTCCTGAAGCACCGTATCAGGGGAGCAGTTGATGCCAGAAATGAGATTTTCATCGGTCTTTTCCCGGTTCATCACGTAGGGAAAAATGTTATTCATTGGGAAACCTGAAGCAACGAATTTAACGATTGCCATATTTTTTCAAGCTCCTTTCTCGTCTCGGTAAGGTTGATCTGGGATGCATATCCCGCGTTGACGGCTCGCGTGAGCTGGTTTACGTTGTTTCCGATGCGGCGAAGTTGCGCAGAGAATTCGTCGAGGTTATTAATAATAACGATGTCTTTTTTGAAGACACAGTCCCGGACGAAGTCGCTGATGAGTTGATAGTGACCATAGGAACGATCCTCAATCCACTTCTTTTCTTCAGCAGTCACACGAAAAGAAATGATACAGCTTTTGTTTTCTTTATCATTCATAGAGTGAAATCCTTTCTGTAATAGTGAAATATTCCGCAAGCGGAATGTGGAATGTTGCCTTGCGGCAACGTGATATAACGGTGCAAACACCGTCGTGATATTTCTTTTGCAGGCAAAAGAAGTTACGCCTACGGCGTAGGGGTATGGGCATAGCCCGACGCCTTTGCGGCCGCCATTTGGGCGGTCGTAATACAAAGGCGAAACTGGCGATAAACGCATCATCCGACATCCCCCGCAGGAACGCAAGGGACGAAAGGGACGGAATCTGTGAGAGCAGAAGAAACAGAAGCACTTGAGGCACTTGAGGCACCATCAGAGGGAGGACGGTATTTGACCACAACGTACTTCTGTCCGTTGCTCCGCTTGCTCTCGAAGAAGACACCGAGGTCTTCCAGCTGATAACGGTAGCGGTTCATCATTTGCTTGAGCCCCTTGGGGTTGACCTCTTTCCCTAACGCACTGGATACGTGCTGAGCCAGTTCGGTGTTCGTGCCTACGAATCCATGGTTTTTTGATCTCCAAACGAATCCAAACACAAATGCCATTTCATCGGGAAGCATGGTTTCGGGCATGGTCAGGCTGTCGGCAATGAGTGTCCAGACGCAGGCATCTTTATCGAGCTCCAGCTGTATCTTTCGGTCGCGTATATCCCTACCCGAAGCATAGAGGGTAGCGAACCGTTCGATCCTCTCGTTCTTGTCCAGGACGAATATAGCATCCACCGCGCCCGAGATACCTGTACTGCCTGAGAGTTTATTGACGGGATCCTTATCGTTCATCTTCCGCAGATGGTGGACGAGCAGAAGGCAGATTCCAAGCTCGTCGGCAAGCTCCTTGAGGATACGAAGCTCGGCGTAGTCACCGCCGTAGGAGACCTCGGGAGTGGGTGTGCGGATAAGCTGGAAGGTGTCGATGGCTATGAGGGACACCTCCGGGTGTTGACGCTTGAAATCCCGAAGCCAATCGCAGACTCCGCTTTCGATGGAGGTGCATCCCGTAGCGAAATACATCCCGTCGGGAACGTTGTCCGTGATGGTGTTCAGGCGCTCCTGGATCCGCCTCTCGCTGTCTTCCAGGCAGAGGTAGAGCACATCTCCCCTCGTCACGTCAAGCCCCCACAAGGGCGTTCCTTGGGCGACGTGGACGCAGAGGTCAAGCACCAGCCACGATTTGCCTACCTTGGGTGAACCGCCAAGGATGCAGAGCCCTTGAGGCAGTAGCGTGTCAACGCAAAACTTCGTAGGCGGAAGTCTTTTGTCCATGAGTGTTTCACCGTCTATCACGGTGAGCTTGTGTGGATTACTTTGCATTCGTAATCTCCTTTCGTGAATAGTTTTTTTGAGAAATGAGCCCGTGACCTCGTTTCCCGATATGTGGCTCTTTTTCTTCTGCCGTCCTTTTGTGACTTGGAAACAAACGCAAAAAAAAGGGCAGGCATCTGTTGCAGAGCATAACGAAAAAACATAAGCCAAAACTTATGGTTTTCCTATGTACACTCTAACGCAACAGATACCTACCCTTGATTCCCGGTTAAGAGGTCGGGAGGATGGATCGTGTTTTTTTACGCGATAGATAAAAAAATATTCAATTGTGAATCGGCAAAGCTGCTGTTATGTGAAAAGTAAGGTTACAGCGTCTTTTTCAGCCTGTGTGCAACGCAAACGGCAACGCCCTGGATCTGAAGTTCTTCGGGATAGATGTCACCGTAACGTTTTTTGTCCTCGTTGCAGGAGCGAAGGAAATATCTGCCCTTGGCATTGTTGAAGCCGAGGACTTTCAGGTTGTTGAGTCCCCCATCAAGTGCAACGACAATGTCACCGATATCTGCGGTGTTCTGCTTGCGGATCATCACGTAATCGCCGGGATGAATCCCTGCGTCGATCATCGACTCGCCCTTTGCGATCAGCGCAAAGAATTCGCCCTTGCCAACCAGTGATTCAGGCATACGAATATATTCGATGACCTGCTCGGTTTCTTCCTGACCTTCTCCGCAGGCTACGTAGCCAAGCACGGGCATGGCGTGAGCGACCTGCTCCATCTCCATGCGGCGGGTGCTGACGGAACGGCGACCGTTGTATTCCAGCTCGCCGTCCTCTTTCATAGCAGAAAGATAACGATGCACGCTGGTAACGGCAATGCCTGTTCCTGCCGCGATGTCACGCACCGTAGGCGTTTCACCGTAGCTTCCGTAGTATTCGTTGATGAAATCAAGGATGATCTGCTTTTTCGAATCGGTAGTTCTACTCATCGCTTCTCCTTGGAACAAATTGTTCCATTCGACATTATAACACAGGATTTTCCTCTTGTCAATAGGGCTGGAACAAAATGTTCCATATTTTTCGCAAAATTTTTTTAAGCGCCCATAATGCTTCGACTTTTAATGTGGTCGTGGACCTTGGGACCACAACCAAAACACAAAAAAGTGGTCTGGGATGATTTGATCCAGATCGCATAGAGATGTTAGATTCGTTTAAAAGTAGGGTGGGGGGAAAAAACCCACCCTATAATCGTTGTTTATATCGTTATTTCAGTTGATATAATAAAACCGACGTTTGAGGCAAAAATATTAGATGAACCTATTGCAATTTTCAAAAAAACGGTGTATAATGTATCTAATAAAAGTGCCGATTGCGGCAAAAATATTAGATGGAGGTTATTATGGAGATTAAAAGAGACGTTTATCTAAATAGACTTATTGTCAGAAAACACAACGGCTTCATAAAGGTTATTACCGGTATTCGCAGAAGCGGAAAATCATATTTGCTCAACACTTTGTTTTATAATTACTTAATTGCAGAAAACATAGCAGAGGATCATATTATTAAATTTGCGTTCGACTCGGCTGACGATTTATTGAAAATCGGAGAAGATCCTATCGTTCTCGATAATGAACGTGAGGACAGAAAAGTCGATCCCTCTAAATTTTTGAATTGGTTGCAACCACAGATTGCAGACAAAAAGATGCACTATATTCTGCTTGACGAGGTACAAAAGCTCGGAGCGTTTGAATCGGTTATGAACGGATTTCTTCGCAAAAGCAATCTTGACGTATATGTAACCGGAAGCAATTCCAAATTCTTATCAAAGGATATTCTGACCGAATTTGAAGGCAGAGGTGATGAGGTTCACGTACTCCCTCTATCCTTCTCGGAGTATTATGCGTTCAAAGGCGGCGATAAAAGCGAGGCCTTTGACGATTATTCTATCTATGGCGGCTTACCGGCTGTAGCACTTATGGCAACCGAAGAACAGAAGTCCAATTACCTTATTTCTCAGATGCAAAATCTTTACTTGCGCGACATAAAAAATCGTTATGGATTGCAGGACGAAGTAACCATTGGAGAAGTTCTTGATGTTGTTGCATCCAATATCTCGACTCTTACCAATCCTCGAAACATCGCGAACACTATGAATAGTGTTCACGGCGGCAACAGAATCTGCGATGCTACCGTAGACCGTTATATCTCCCATATGGAAGATGCCTTTATGCTCACCCGTGTGAAGCGATATAATGTCAAAGGCAGAAAATATATAGGCACTCCTTATAAAATTTACTTTGAAGATATCGGTCTTCGCAACGCTCGTTTGAATTTCCACCAGATTGAAGGCACTCACATTATGGAGAATATTATTTATAATGAGCTTCGTTACAGAGGCTACCAAGTGGATGTGGGTATGGTAGAATCACGCGAAAGAGACGCAGACGGAAAAGAAACCCGCACCCAACTCGAGATTGACTTCATTGCTACTCTCGGCAGCAAAAAATACTATATTCAGTCCGCGTATGCGATTCCCGATCAGGCCAAGTACGAACAAGAAACCGCATCTTTTGATAAGACCATGGATTCTTTCAAAAAGATCGTCGTTGTTGAAAAGAGTATGAAACCCCGTCGTGATGAAAAAGGATATGTTATGATTGGCGTAAAGGAATTTTTGCTTGATAAGGATAGTTTAGAAGCATAAAATATTACAAAAAGGGATGGCTCGCACCATCCCTTTACTGTTCAAATGTTCTTTTGACGTTTTCTCTTGTTCTTCGTTGCCTCAAAGCTCACATTCACAAGGAACCGCACTACATCCTCGGGCGCGTCGGGCAGAAGCACCGATATCCAATGGAGCTTGTTCATGTGGTACGCCGGGTAGACGCCATCGGCTGCACCAAATGAGCCGAACATCTCAGTCGGCAGCTTCAGATTGACAACGTCGATGACCTCGTTGCTGTCAAAACCGAACTTGCGACGTGATACCCGCGTCACGAGCGCATACCACTTGCGATTATCCTCGTGCCGGAGCACCGCCGTTTCAAAATCCTCGTCAAACGGATAGTCTGGCGATGTGTTGTATGTAGTGAGGCAGTAAGAAAGGAAATCTTGTTTTGTCATCGGCTACTCTCCTGATTCTTTTTTCTCTTCTTCTGCCGATATCTCTATGGTTTCTGATAGATCAACATAGCAGCTCTTATCATTGAAGCATCGACGCAGATAGTCATGACCACCGTCCACGGCACATGCACCGCATTTGCAGGTGACATATTGATGCCTGTCGGTGGATTCGATAATATCTCCACAGAGTTTGCATTGTATGGCGTTTTTGATGATTTTTCTCATGCTTGCATCTCCTTGCAGAAGGCTTCATAATTCGCCAGTTCGCGCTCGGTATGATATACGGCATACTCGATCGTATCGAAATAACAGAGATAGTCTTGCATCACAGCGTTGAAAACCGTCGCCACGATCTGGGGAGGATTTCTGAATGCTCCGCATCTGAATACGCCGAGAATCACCACCTCGTTGCCGTTGACAACGGCAATTTCAAATATGCGTCGAATTCGTGCTGTCAGCAGTTTTTCGAGTTCTGTTGGCGTTATCTTTGCTGCTTTATCCCCTGAATGAGGATTCATCGCGTTGCTCGGATGCTCACGCAGGTTCGGTGCCGCGCACGTAAGGATATTCACATCCCACCAGTCCTCTTTTGGGAGAGGCTCGGAAAAGTTTGTATCGTCCTTGAATACACACACATTCGGCGTATAGATACAATCATTGTTGTAGAGCGGATTCGCCGCCTTGCGGTGTGGGGCATAAAAAGCCGTCCTCAGCACATTATTATTGAGGCAGGGGTAAAGTGTTGTGCATCGGCAGAGGCATTCCTCTTGGGCGGAAGAACCGTTCACAACGCCACCGCCGGGGTTGGTTGCCGAGGCAAAGTTCAGCACGCATACCTTCTTGCATTGCTTGGCATATACCTCCGCAGCTTGCAGTGAACGTTTACCGCTGACAATCACTTTTGCCTTTCCTGCTCTGTGAAGCGAGGGAACGATTACGGATTCGCGTTCCGAAATGAACACCTGAGCCTCGGTTGATTTTTGAATGGCTTGTATCAATGTCGGATCTGATGCGTACAGCCGTTCTGTGTCGCGGAATACCTCTGCGTTTTTGTATCTTCTGTCAATCATTTTGTTGTTCCTTTCTTGGGTAACACACAAGATAACACAGAAAGAGGAGAAAGTCCAGTGATTTCGTTTTCTCTTTGGATTTTTTGATATAAGATATAATGTCAACAATTATAAACCGCAAGGCTTGATATTATATCTCTAATTGATTATTGATATGTGCTCCCACAGTTTTGTTCCATGTGCTACAGCGCTCTTGTAAAATATATGCAATAATTTTCGGAAAATCTCGAATTGTATCTTTTTTATATTCTTCTACAGCTTCATCCCATGTTGGCATGTAACCATTGTTCATATAAAAGCTTCTAAATTGTTCAGATACAAAATTAAAGTAGTCTAATTCGTATTCCCCAAATCGTTGTTCTAAAGGTGTTTCCGATGCGGAAGCATATATCATATTTAAGCGAGAAACAAAATCCAAATTGCCGTAGGTATCCTTATGGTAAATGAAATTGTATGCTCGTTTTTTCAAGCCATTCATACTTAGGGTCACCTCAAACGACCTGCCATCTGCCAATTCTATAGTCTTTCCGTTTTGTATTAAAAAATGGTCTTTGATATAAAGATGTCTGTTACTCTGATAATTATCTAAGAACTCTTGATTACTCAGCTTTATTTCCCATTGTTTATTCGTTTTGTTAAAGTTAAAAACATTATAAAACATCTGAATGTTGAACGAAAGGAACTCTGCTTTATCTTGATCGCGCTTTAAAGTATATGATTTTTCATTGGAGATTGAAAGAAGTTGTTTCTCTAACGCAAATAGTTCGCTGTATGCGGATGGGATGTCTTTTGCGGAAATAAAAGTCTTACTGATTATAGATTTTTCTTTTTTTACACCGCTTATGTTGCTAATCACATAAAAAGAAAACAGTTGTACAATATCACTAAGAATCAACTTTTCATTATTCTTCTTTCTAATCCACCAAATTTTTGCCAAGACCATGAATACTAACTTCATATCTGCCTTACACATATTGTTCAGAAGCAGATGGAATACAGGACGAGAAGTTGAATTGGCACCATTCATATATTCACAATAAATAGGTGAATGTGGCGTGTATTCTAACAAATTTTTTAGAACAAGAAGAAAGTCCGATGCTTTTTCAAAAGCCGCCTGTAATTCGCTATCAATAAACAATTGGCATATATGTTTTTTGTCGGTTGTTCCATAACGCAATTCATTGTCAAATTTATCAAAATCGTATTCCGCTTCTTGGTCAGTAAACAACGATACTTGAAGCATGAAATTCATCCATACATCCAATGTAATCTTATTGCTGACATTCAAAACTTCTTGCAATCCAAAATAGTTCTTTTTCAGCTGTGTCCATGTGTTTAATGCTAAGTCGCCCGTTTCGCTGGTAATAGATTGAAAATAGTATGCCTTAAGGATATCCTCGTTGTCCAACCTTAAACCTTTCTCGTTTATATCCAAAAAAACTTTTTCACTTTCTCCTACGCTATTTCCTTCAAATACAACAACTGAGATTCGAGTTTTGAAAATATTATCTATTATCTCTTTAACCCTAACTAATTTTTCAGGCTTGGTGCTCTTGTTTTCAAGGTCATTCATTAAAACCGTGTTTAATTCCGAACAAGCCCCTATATATCTTTCCTTTTGATTATAGAAATCTTCACCATGATAGGAAAATATATTATCTTCAAATTCTTTAGTACAAGGATTCAAATCAGTATATATTTCAGAAATATATCGCTGAAAATCAGAAAAACAATTAGCATCAAAAGACAATTTAGCTAACCTTGGCTGTCCATTGTTGTCATATCCTTCGGTGTTGTTTTCAGGTTTGTGTAGTTCAAATTTTTTCAGATTAATCAAATCATTATACACATAAAACTGTCTTAATAATACAGTTAAAAAAATGATAATCGATGTAATGCGTTGCTGTCCATCAACAAGACTATATACCTTTGTGCCATTTTTATGAGAAACTGCAATTTGACCTAAATAGCAATTTCCTCTATTAATATCGTTGTATAGCTCTTCCAACTGTTTTTCTTTCCAACGGAATTCTCGTTGATAATCTGGTATTTTTATGGTTCTTTCACTCTCAAAACTCCATTGATTTTCGTCAGCATTAGAAAAACTTGATACGATTTTGCATTCCTTATATGTAAACAGAAAATCCTTAATTGTTGTATAAGCACCTTTAACTTCCATTATATTATACCGTCCTTTGAGAATTACTGTCCAAAATAATCAAGATCAATCTTATAGATAGCAAAAGATTGAACTTTGCTGATGCCGACCTCATTTCTTATCAACAGTTCGGCAAGATAGTCACCGTCAATCAATTTGATGTTTTTCTGTTGCTGCTTTTCAGCAAAGACTTTGGCTTCATTGGTAAATGTTGAGCTTGTGATGAATACGCCTTTTTGGATATTCTCCATTGCTCCGACAAAAGCCTGTAATTCCTTTCGCCCAACCTTATTAGTCTTGCCATATCGTTTGGCTTGAATATAAATCAAATCCAATCCCAGCTTGTCCTCGCTGATTATTCCATCGACACCGCCGTCATAGGAACGTCCCGTGACAATGCCCGCAGTCTTTACATAACCATACCCCATTTTTAGAAGCAAATCCATAACCAAATATTCAAAAAACGAAGGGGAATTATTGAGAATCTGATCAATTAGTTGTTCTTTGATAAATGTAACATGTTCGTTGTATGCGGACATTACCTTTTCTTCAGGAAGACTTTCAGTAGTCGTGATATGTTTGTTCGAGTTCTCATATGTGCCCTTGGCTTTGTCACCTATAAGTGCAAAACAAGGTTTTTTGCCTCTGTGCGAAACAATTTCGAACACCTTTACCGGGAAAGCAGAAGGAAAATCCAAACCGATACATCTTCGGCGAATTTGGCTGTTTACTACAGCAACGGGTTGCTGTGCGCCAAAATTATATAATCCTTGATCAATTATTTCGTTATAGACTTCCTGCGAGGTTAATCCCTCGCTATGTTTTGACAATACTTGTTTTATAGCTTCTAAAATTGTCATAACTTATTCTCCCTGAGCTCCATAAACCTGCATCGCTGCATTGAACGCCTCAAGAAATTCTTCTCGGGAAGTAGGTTTTTCCTCAAGGGGAAATTCACGAATCAAGTGGTAGCCCTTTAAGGCATATGCATTAAGTGTCTTAATTCCTTCTTCAGACAACATCGTGGATTCATCGCTCAAATATCGAAGCATAATATCCTCAAGTTTAGGACTTTGTGGATCTATGCCAAGGCGTTTTGCTTCAGTAGCCACCAAAAGTCCAGCGATGTGCGCTTTGCAAGAATGATATGGCTTGGGATATCGGTCTACCAAATCCTTGAGATCTGAAGTATCCTCATCCAGTTGTCCTGCCGCCATGCCAATAAGAGCACAGCAGTAGTAAACATCGAACTGAATAAACTTGTTTTTGTCATCTGCACCGTGAGAGCCTTCAAGGTTGATGATGTCGCTAAAAAAGCTCTGTGCGTTTTTTGATATTCTAAAATGCATTATACTTCATCTCCTTTATGCTCTTGTTGATAAGAATCAAAGTATCCAATTCCTTCGTGTACGGTGACTTCGCCTGTTTCTTTGGAAGCTACGATAGTCAAATACTGCGAATCAGCATTGCCGTAGAATCTATCAGCGAAACGCTCAACCTCCGCAGACTGTACAAACGCAATTATCTGATTGAAGACCAAAGGAATAATATCCGCAACGGCCTGACGCTTATCAAAGTCCATTTTTCCTGTGGGAGAATCAATGACAAATGGGAATTCAAGTTCGGAGTCTTCAAACAATGTTCCAAGGAAGCAATATCCGATACTCAAGGTCTGGCCTTCGCTTGCGCCATCTCTGTTTTTGAGTTTTATGTAACCGTCGATATTATCAATTTCAATATAATCGTCGGTAATAACGCGGCGTACTTTTTCATTGGTCTTTTTAATAATTTCTTGCTTCAGTTCCTTAGTTGCCTGAACCTTGATTTCATCAATAAGGGATTGAACAATATTCTTTTTGCGAAGGGCTGCATTTGTTTTTGTTGTAGAAGCAATTTTAGCTTCATATTCCTTGTCAGCCTTATTCGCCTTGTGAAGATTGTTTTCCTCGGTCAAAGTTTCATCGGATTCATCTTTAGACTCAATAATTGCCAACTGAGTTTTTGCAGCAGAGATTCTTCCGATGAGGATGTTTATTTCGCTTTGCAACAGCTCAACCTGCGGGCCACCAGCCTTGATAAGCTTGTCCTCTACAGCAGTAAAGCTTGCGCTCAAGCGAGTCTTTTGCTCCTGTAAAGCACCAAGTTCTTCAAAAGCAGTAACCAAACGAGTATCGTAAGAACTGTCCATCAGCACGCTCTTGATGTTGTTCAAAACTGCTTGATGATCGCTTCCCAAATACCGTTCGGCATTTTTCAGTATTGCAGCGCGCTCTTTTTCACCGATACATCTATCGCAAACGCAGTTTGTGGCATTGGCAAGTTCCGTGAAAAAGTCTTTGGAACTGCTCTTGGGAAGCTTCAGCTTCTTCATGGCAGCACCCAGTTCATTCATACGAGTGCAAAGAGATTCGCTAACAAGATAGGGCGTTTTAAGCATAGAGATAATTTCTATAATCTTAACGTCAATCTTGCCGCGATTTTTTTCTTGAGCGGTGATAATATCGTTCTTTTCTTTGTTCAATGCCTCATAATTCTTGTCCAGCTCCTTACGAAGCTTTTCTTTCTCCGCCTTTTCTTTTTCACAACTGGAAATTTCGGCGTTGAACTCTTTTTGTTTCTTCTCCAACAGGGTAATTTGCTTGCGAACGTTTGCTTGCCTTGTACGAAGATTGCTCAACGATCCGTGAGTGCCCTTGGAGCCACCCTCGGCATTCTGAATTTCTGTAAGGATATTTGCGTTCATCGCAAGGATTTGATCAAGTTCGTCCAAACGATAAAGATAGCGAATCGTTTCGTCGGCTTCGTTAGAAGTTCTGTCCATCGACTTCTTAGCCTGTTCACCGTCGAAAACAAAGCGGCTTACAAATTCAGATGTAAAGATTCCCTTAATAGCCTCGGGAAGGCGCAGTCCCGCTACGCGACCCTTGGGAGGTGCGAGGGTTTCTATTTTCGATATTCCTTTGGCATAATCCAAAGATAGAAAATATTTGTACTGCTTTTCGTCAAACTTGACAGTGATGCTGAATTCACCGTTGTCGCCGCTTGTAGTAGTAGGCTTGAATGATTTCACCTCGGAAGGTGTCCATTCGGCGGCGCTTCCATCCAAAAGTCCTTTGATCAAGGTCATGGTGGTGGTTTTTCCTGTACCATTTGCCATCATGACAAAGTTGTTCTTAATGACATCGCCATCGTTGTTAAGGAAAGAAATGCGAAGGGACGATATCTTTCGAATATTTTTATATTCGAACTCAAGAATTGACATTTTCATCAGTCGTCATCCTCCGTTTCATCCGGAAGTAAGGATAAGATAATTTTCAAATCACTTTCCTTGGCGGTATCATCAAATTTGTTTTTCACAAACTGTTTGAACGCTTTCTTAAAATCAGAAGGGTAATTCGATTCGTCAACAACCTTATCAATGGTTGCTTCAATGATCTTATTCCTCATCTTCGTTCCTCCTCGTTTCGGAAAGCTTGGTCAGCCATTCCTTTCTTTCTTGATCTGCGTTGTTGTCGTTTTCCGCGAAATCATCAAGTATAAAGTCAATCACAGTAGCTTTTTTATTGGGATTCCTTTTGTCAAGTCTCAACGCACGACCGATTCTTTGTGTAGTCACAAGTTTCGAACGGTCGGATGCAAACAAAAAGATATTGGTTACGCTACTGATATCAATGCCCTCAGATATCTTTTTGCAGGTTAGTAAACAGTCAATTCTGCCCTCGGCGAAATCGTCAAGGTTAGACTTTTCGTCATCTGCGTAGTAGGTATGATATCGATCTGTATATTTTACGAGAACATCTTGAAGCTTTATTCCATATTCCATTTCCTGAACGAAAATAATGCTTTTCTTAAGCAAGTCAGTATTGTGTGAAATAAAAGATTCGAACTCGTCAATTTTGTTGATAGCTATTTTGTTTATTCTCGCGAGTTGTGTAAACATTTCTGTTTCATCCACCGCTTCTCCGGCTTCTTTTCTTGCATTAAACGCTGCGATGATTTTTTTCTTCTTTGCCTTTTCTTCTTCTGTTAAAATATAAGGCAGAGGAATATAGTCAAACTCGCACAAGATGCCTTTTCGAATAGCATCTTCCAGCGAGAAGGTGAAGATGATTTCGCCTATTTCCGTTTGAATAAAATTATTACCTTCATCATCGTATTCACGTTCCGGAGTTGCACTCAAGCCGAGACGATATCTATACGGAGAAATTCGTCCGGATAGATTTTCAACAAACGAGTTGGAACCAGCACCATGAACCTCGTCAAAAATGAATAGGGTGTCATTTTTATAATCGCCGGGCATACGACCAAGAAGATTAAGTAATTTCGACAGATTACCAGCATCACGGGAAATCAGCAAGATTGCATTATCCGGATGCATAATAAATTTGTTGAGATCCTTGTGAGATTCGTATTGGTAATAAATTTGCTTGTTTTTGTAGTTGTCACGCGTCTGCTTCGCCCATTGGTCAAGCAGATCGTTGCCAAACATCGTAATAACAACTCTACGAATCTTGTTTTCTTCGAAGAGTTTGTTAATTATTTTCATGGCAGTTACAGTTTTGCCGGTGCCTGTTGCCATTGCCAATATGCCATGTTCCTTTTCCATGAAGCACGATACAGCCTTATCTTGATGAGCCCATTTGTTGTTTGGCTTTTTGGCAAGATGATAAGGCCTATCTGCTGTGCGCAACTTGAAAATCTTCAGCTTGATAGCTTCAGGCGTGGTATATATTTTCAGGTTGCTATCCTTACAATACCACAAACGGTTGAATCTTTCTGCATCAGATTCAACGTATTCCTTTGTGCCAGCCCAAGTTTTAAACACCTTTATGCTTTCATAATTTTGAAAGCCGTGAATGCTATCATTTATAGAACCAGAAAACGAAAGGGCTTCACCGTCCCTGTAAAAGACTCCAAATTTATCATGAAAATCTCCATTTCCAAGTTTCTTACAAGGGATTGCGAATTTCATTTCAATGATGCCATCATAAAGCATCCAAGAGAATGCATTAAGGATATCCGATTTCATTTCAGCTTTCAAATCATCAACATTTCGAGAAAGCGCTTCTTCAAATTTCGCATATACACTGGGATCGTCTTCGTTGGATAAAATGATCGCATCGGAATCATCATTTGAAAGAATGGGGCTGGTTATCAAGCGCATTACGCCACCGCGAGATGCAAAATCGCTCAAACCTGCGACGTTATGCGAGAGCCACCCCGTTGTGAAGTAGCCTACGCCACGGTCAAAACGGCTAGCCCACTGGAGACAAGGTTGATACAGTTCTTGTACCAAGTCATTTTCAGATGTATTTAAGCATGGTTTCACCTTGGGATATTCCATAGACTACTACCTCCTTTAGATATCTGTGTCAAGATGGCACAGATGGTTATAAAAGTCTTTACTGTAGCGTTTTTCGTCTTCCAGTAGTTTTGCACCTCTGTCAAGGTGCGCTTTTACTGCGCCAGGGAAATAATCTTCTTCGCACATTGCTTTGTTTTCACAGTTGATAATCAATGTTTTGAAGATGAGATCGTGATCTCCAAAAATCGTCTGTCTGCTGAGTTCCAAACCATTATTGTCGGTTTCATAATCGGCCTTTTTCAGCTTTCCTTGGCGGATTGACAACGCTATCGCAAGTTTAGAAAGAATATACGGCTGAAGCCCTAAAGATTGTCCGAGTGCAAAGAAGATTTCTTGTGTTTGCACTGAGGTATGAAGTTTATTTGTCATAATCTACCTCCAAAATAAGTGCCGGACAAAATTTCGGTGTTGCCAAGAGTTGTGTGATTAAGTACGAATGTATTAGAAATTACATCCGATACAACATCCATATAATCGGATACGATTTCTTCATCGGTAGAGAGAATAATGATTTGTCCTTTGAGTTTCTTGAAGAAATGTTCAAGAATATTGCTTCGATGTTCTTTGTCGATACGTGCAAAAGGAGTATCAATGATATAGGGAACGTTAATCTTATTGAGATGTGAAAGTGCTTGATAGAGTGCCATAACGAAGATCTGCTTTTCACCTGCAGAAAGTTGTTGCTTTACCTCAACTGGCAATTCGAACTCTGCTTCGCTGCTCTGAAGCTTTTCTTTCAGTATTTCGAATGCGTGAAATCCGATTTGAGCAATGATATATTCCTCGCCGTTCTTATCAAGCGCTTTTCTAATATCGCTTGCGTAAAAGTGCTTTCTCTTATACGGCAGAACATTCAAATTGTCATCAATATGGATACCATCAATCAAGTCGGACTTGTTAATAAGTGCGCTGAAGTGGATCTGGAATTGATTTTCAACAGCCTTAATACTTTTTGCATAAAGAACATCTTGCAATTCATCAAAGGCCAACAGTGCTCTTGCGGAAATATCATTGATCGAACGTTTTTTCAGTATAGCCTCATAATTAGATTTTGCTTTTGCAAGTCTGGATGCAGTAATGGCCTTGTCAGATTTCAAGCGCTGGATTTCTTTTTCTATTTCCAAAAGTTTGCTTGAGTGTTGAGCTTTCTGTTCGTTCAGCTCGCTTTTTTTCTGAAGATATTCTTCATAGTTGTCTATGCTGCTCCTCTCCATTTTTTTGCGAATACGCTTGGTATGTTGCAACGACGCTTCAATATCATCCGTGGCTTTTTTGATTCTATCAATGTCAAACGCCGTTAACGAATTGATTTTGGAATTCAATTCATAACGATCCAAGTTAGAGAGATTCAATATATGAGTGATTGTTTCGGTGCTGCTCGCATAGTCGCATATTTCAAAGATGATTTTTTGAGCAATATCTTTGGACAATTCAATGTGAGCGTCATCCAAAACTTTATTTATAATGGAATGGATGGCTGGGGTATCAATGGTATCCTTTACATTGGCATCGACCTGTGCTTTATGCTCAAGCATGATTTGCTCCTTTAATTCAAACAACTGATCTCGCAAGATGATGAAAGGAAGTGTATTGTTAGCGACATCTTTAAGCCATTTGCGTTTTTCTTCGCGCTTAACTTCCTCTTTTGTCAACTGTTCCTGCATATTCTTCCATTCTTTTTTAGAAATGCCACCACCTTTAGAGTATGTCTTCTCTAACACAGCCAAGCTTTCATCGATGTTTTGAATTTCATTTGAATGCTCATTGTATTCTTCCTGAGCGGAGTCAATTCTTCCTTGTGCAATCACGTCATCACGCATACAGATATCGTATTCTGCTGCAGATGCCTCGCTATCTTGAGCTGCACCACGTGATACTCTGCGGAAATTATTGCGAATAATTTCCATAGTATCAAGATTACAGAGCTTTAAAAAAGCATCTCTAAAGTCGGAATCTTTGTTCCCATTGAATACAAAATCACTCAAACGCTCACCGTCGAAGAAATAGAAGCGGAAGAGGTTAGGAGGCAAAAGGTGAAGAATGTAGCTTTCAAAGTCGCCTCTTTCTGTGAGGTCTAAAAGCTCACCTTCTCTATACACATCAAAAGTTTCCGTAATTCGTTTTCCGGCTACGCGCCATTGACGAACAAACGTATATGTGGTATCATATTTACCATCATCGAGGACGAGATCTATCGTAACGCCGGCTTCTCCTACTTTTTTCAGTTTTTCATTAACGTTGATGAGTTTTTCAACTTCGGCGTAATACTTGGCATTGATAGCTTCAAAACCATATGCCACACAACCGTACAGACATGTTTTGATGGCTTTGAATAAAGTGGTTTTGCCAGCGCCGTTTTTACCACCAACCAAAACCATTCTGCGTACACTATCAGACAAATCAAAATCAAATTTGTTCTCGTTAATGTAGGGGCCAATGTTGGTCAGCTTTATTTGTCTAATCTTCATTATCAAAGGCCCTTTCTATAGAATTGTAGTGCAACCAGTTTTGGCTAATGATCTGGTCAAATGCCTTTTGAAGCTTATTGTTTCGGGTAATATGTTTGTTTTCGTCTACCGAAACAATAAGTTTAGTAATAAGCTCAACAGGGATATCAAATTTTGCAGCAACTTCCTCGATTGCCACTATTGCTTCTTCATCGAAACGAGGAGCTTTGTAGGAATCCCACGGCAGTTTTTTGCCCTTCACCTTATAATAGGTGTCTACTAATTTTCTGCAAGTCAGATCTCCTTCTTCATCCCACATTTTATCGATGGTTTTGAGTTCACCCATAGTGATCAACTCCAATCCGGTATCGATTTCAAGTTGCAGAAGGCCTTCCAAAATCTGACGTCTTGCTTCAAGGGTAAATGGACCCATTCCAAATGTTCCATCAGCCTTTTTATAAACCGTTCCATTACGACGCTTGTTGTCTCGCATTTGGCTATCTTCACGCATTTCAAGAAGCTTATTTCTGAAATCGCGAAGTAAAATCAACCTTCTCCTATCCTCACCGCTTGATTTGTTGATAAAGTTCTGCAAAGATTTATCTTCCTTAACCATGGTACAGCACCAGCAACCAAAACGGGAGTTACCTGTAACCGGAATTTTTTCTCTGTCCACCTCGCCAAGAACGCTTTGTTCTTCACCCATGGATTCTCCTTGGTAAAGGTTGAAAAGGTATTTCATGTCCGTACCCCAAGGGCTTTTGCAGTCTGCTTGGGGATTCAACAAGAATTCCCATACCAAATCATTAGGAATTTCGGTGATCGGATTGTAAACATACGCATTAGGAATATCATTGTGCATGTTGAGAAGCTTATTTTCAATCTCTCTTGCCGTAATAGTTTTCATTCGGGTAAGGCTTTCGCCTTTTCTAACGCCGAGAAGAATAACAATTTCTTTGCTTTCTTTAATACGGTCGTTTACAAACTTGTTCATCGGGTTGATTTTTAAGCGCTCGGTACACCATCTGAATCCGGGAGGTTCGGGTGTAGGATACCCCAAACCGATAACGCGACTCCAAAATGTCTGATCATCGTCGGGATAGATAATGGATGCTTGAATATTCAATCCATCTCTCTGAGCAGCACGATTAATGCTATCAGAGGATGAATGCATATAATCCTTTACAATGGGATTTTCAACCTTTGTATCTGATGTAATTACATAGATAGTTTTGCTCAACTCTGAGCCTGTCATCTTCAATCGTTTCATAGCCTCATATACAAGGCTGACGAGAAGGGTGGAGTCTTTACCGCCACTATATCCAATAAGCCATGGACGTTCGTCATGCTTATAGACAATCATTATTTCATTTATAATATTTTCAAAAACTTGATATTTTCCCACACATGGCATTTCAATCACCAATCCTTAAATTAGCTGTTTTTTGGTTCATCGCGCCATTCTATTCCGATGTAATCTAAAACAACTCCCCAACCAAAACGATTTCCTTTTTCATCAACACAACATTTATTCATCCAAAAATCCCATTCTTTTGGATTGCGCTCTCGGAGACGATCAAACCTATGCGGTCTCTTTTCTAACTGAATTCCAAATCCACACATTGAGCAACCGGTTCTTTGCTCACCTGTTGTGTATAGTTGTCCATTTTCATTGCATTTTATTTCACCATAAATCTCAGGTACAGGTACATTTAAATCAAGAGCTAATCTTAATAAATCTTGCCTATTGAAAATGGCAAAGGGAGCAGAGCGAATAGTGCCTTTTCCAAAATAATTACATCCATTGAGCATAAGTGCTTTTTCGCGCCGCCCGCCCTCAGAAGCCATTAAGCCCAAATAAGGAACGCTATTGTGTTCTTTTGCCCAGTCAATACATGGTTTTTCTTTGAGATAATAACAGCATTTTGCCGAAACCTTAAATGGTGCTATTTGATAATTCACTCCCTCTGCATCATTTTCATAACCCGCAAATTTTTCAAGCCATTTTTTTGCTAACTTCATTCTTGAATTCTTTTTGTATCCACCATATGCTCCCGTTTCACCTGTAACTATCGCATGTCTTACCGTTTTGCTTTGGGGAGATTGATTCTGTAGCAACTCGATTTTTTTTGCAATCTCTTTAGAGAGCACGGGAAATCCAAATTCTTGGAGAACCTGTGGCTTTGTCCAATATGTTCCGTCTTCTCGTTTAGCTGGTTTTAAGGATATTACACCCATTTTTTTGTGAATTTTTTGTATACTGATATCTTCAAGACTTGATACAGATACTGCAGGAACATTTATGCCGATAGACTTTAAGAAGTAAAACAAAGTAATGCTATCAAGTCCACCTACCGATACATAACAATCCAGATTTCTTGCGGCACACTCATTATAAAATTCCCAAGCTCTGATACGAGCATAATTAACTTTAAATTCGTACGGCATCTTTTGTTTTACTTTAAATGTGGCAACCTTTTGTGCAGGATCTACGCCATTATTTTTATTAACAACATTTCCCATATAAAATGTCCTCCGGTAACCCCTTTATCCAATAGCAGCCCTCTCCTTTTGAGATTCACTGTTAGTAATAGGGAGAGAAAGTAATTTTTTTATTTGAATATAAGTCAGAAAAATACCTTGTTCATTACGATTAATCTTTCCATTGGCTTTTATTGCTCGATTCATCCAAAGCTTTTCATTATTTCTTAGCCAATCGATTGTTCGCAGTCCTACTAACGATTTCTGCATATCAATATTTTTATTTTGACAGAAAAATTCGCCTAATCTTCCGATGGAAAGAATAATGAGTCCCTGAGTAACAATGTAATCTTCGCGAAGACTTTTTTTGCTCAATTCACCCTTGTCCATTTCATTCCATTCTCGCACATTTTGCACCACATAATACCAAAAGTCATGTATAAACTGCTCACTTAAATCGGTATCACCTATTATCTTTATAATACGTTTATTTGCGGTGTAAAAAGTATTCAATGTAAATAGGTTGGATGAGAATTTGCTCAAATTATCTTTTTCCTTATCAGTATATTTTCGAAGGAAATCAATAGAATTGACAACGTTCTTGGTAATAATTGCTACCCTATCTTTTGATTCATATAAAGTGTTCAAAGACTTTGAGGTTGTAACCGCATGTTTATTCAAATCCGTAAACATTTGCTGACTACGTTTCAAACCTTGGTCTTTATACATAACTACAGAGATTGTTTCGCTTTTCAACGATTCATCCTCGGTTATAGCAGCATCAATTGCGGCTTTTCTGTGTTGACCGTCGTTAATCAAAAAGGACGCATCCATATCAACTTCAAGAACGCCAACTTGAGCACCATCGTGTGTGGAAATAAAGTTAACATCACCATCTATGGAAGCAGCCAGAGCAGAAAAAACATACGAATCCCTATTATTCAAAATATAGTCTCGAATTTCGGGAATTCTTGATTCATTCAGCTTGCGTTGCGCTCGATATTCTGGAGCAACATCGCCATTATCAGAAATAAATATTTTACTTAGCAGCCCGAGCGGAACCATACATATATAATACTCTTTACCTGCCTGATACCCTTTAACAGCCGGAAACTGGTATTTCAACAACATATAAACCTCCGATTATACTACTTAAGTATATACGTAAGTATACCACATTATCTGCTTTATGTCAATATATTTTTGAATGATTATGTCGATATTTCTGGAAAGCCTTTCGACGTAATCTATTATAAAACATTTATCGAGGACGATTTACTATTTGCACCCGGATATTCAGTATTTATCAAAATGTTCTACGTATTTTATATTAGAATGTAATTGGGGCAATATTATAAAATATACACATCCTTTCGGGGGTATTGTTCAGATACAAATGTTTTCAGAATATCTTGCAAAACCATCCGCTTAGAGTTACAATACACAAACCGCTGCACTGAACGATTGGTGGAGGAGTGATCTATGAAAAAGAAAAGGCTGAAAAACAATCTGTATTTTGAACAAAAGATCAGATGGCTTGAGGCGGAGAAAACGTGGGAGCGTGTTTCCAACGAGGACGGCACATTATTTTCGGGGAATCATCGAACAAAAATACATGCGGCAGACCTGCCTGAATGGTATGTCCGTGGGCGGTATTACAAAAGATTAGGATATCTGTCTGCAAAGGGAATTGCGGATATGGTATATATCCCGTCCATGTTTTCCAATCACTTTTTGAATGATGACACTATGTTAATATCGTATAAAGGCAAAATCACGATACAAAACGAAGATGCCACATTATATATGGATAAATATTCCGGATATGATTATTGCGTTCATGGGATTGAAATACTGAAAATACTGAAAGGCGCACGGGATCATTCGCAATATGACATAGAACTCATCTTGTCACAAATCACTCAGAAGATTCAATGGCTGAAAGAAAAAACTCCCGAAGAGTATTCGACGAAAGCATGGTCGTTCGATCTGTGTGATTATATGGAGCAGAGACAGATGTGAGAAAGGCTGTTTTCTTTGCTTTCAGCGATTTAATATTTGAGTCATGACAGTGAACGACCGCATTAAACTCGGCAACGGGAACCACACAAACGGGGGTGTATTTCTAAAAGAATTTCTAAAATTTTTTTAGAAATATTTTTAGAAATCGCTATGTCTTATGGTGCAAGGATTTTTTGAGGTTCGAACAAAAAAGAGCCGAAAAACCTTGTAAATACTGGGCTTTCAGCTTCTTTTATCGTCCGTTATCGTCTTCTATAATTCCTTAATTTCCGACAGGTTGATGTGCCTTGAAAACCGTTTGAGAGCAATCTCACAAGGGTTCGAATCCCTTTCCCTCCGCCAGAAATGCTTCACGGTCGATTTCCTCACGAAAAAGAGGAAGGTCAATGAGGGAAAGGTGCCGCAGTATTATGTGGAACACAGCCATGAGCCGATAATTACGCCGGAAGAGTTCGACAAAGTTCAGACGGAGCTTGCGCGGCGCAAGCAGATCAGCCGTCAGTACAGCGGAAAGAGCATTTTTTCTTCCCGCATCGTCTGCGGGGACTGCGGCTCCTACTTTGGCTCGAAAGTCTGGAACTCGACCTCAAAATACCGCAGGGTCATCTGGCAATGCAACGGCAAATTCAAGAGTGAGCACAAATGCGAAACTCCGCATCTGGACGAGGAAACCATTAAAACGCGGTTCGTGACCGCCCTTAACGCTATCATCGAAAGCAAAGACAACATCCTTGAGGATTGCCGATTGATGCAAGCCACCCTGACAGACTGTACAGGCATTGATACAGAAATCGAGAGCCTGCTTGAGGAGATCGATGTGGTGACCGAACTGACAAAGCGTTGCATTGCGGAGAATTCGCAGACGGCACAGAACCAGGAAGAATACGCCGCCCGGTACAATGGGTTTGTAGAACGGTATGAAAAAGCCAAGGCACGGCTCAAACAGCTCCGCACTACAAAAGCTGCACGGGAAGCCCAGGCAGAAGCCATCGGAGCGTTTATGTTTGAGGTGCAGGAATTGGATGCCCTCACCGAGTTTGACGAAAAGCTCTGGCTCACCATTATCGACACGATAACCGTCCACGCCGACGGACGGATGACCTTCAAATTCCAGGGCGGTACAGAAATCGAGGCGTGAGTCCCAACAAAAATGAAAAGACCGCAGGTTTCAACGCCTGCGGTTTATTGCTGTCCCCACGGGTAGAGTAATGCACCCCCTAAAGCCGTGGTTGCACCCCCTCAAATCGAGAACTGCACCCCCCTCCAAGCTGTAGTTGCACCCCCTTGACGGATTTCTATCAAAATTACGGTTCTTTGCCATAACTGGACACCAGTTTTGATACAATGCGTATCCAAGCGGGTGTCCGGTTTCTTTTTGTAAAAGTCCCTATTTGCAAGGGAGCATATACCTTTGTGGCAACACACAATACAATCACACGAAAAGGTTCATCAATCATTATTACAACTTAATGATATCGCGCCGCCGTGAACACGTTTGAGTTTATTATCGCTTTCAAGCAATGCCAAATCTTTTTTTGCAGTCTCATACCCGACAAGAAAAATTCGTTGAATATCAGATACAGTAATTCTTCCTTCTTTTTCCACGATTTCCAAAATCTTTTTTCTTCTTTCAACCGGGAACAACATTGTTTGCTTCTGCATAGTAAACCTCATCCTTTCAATTTCAAAAATCGGCGCTACAGGCGCTTTCGCATACCATTTTATACCGTTTCTTACCGATTGTCAAGAGAACGAAAGGGAATATTTGGGCATTATTGTAACACTACACTGTTGCCCTGTATATTTGAAGCAAATGTATATTTGTCAATGATGTGAGACCAAAAAGGAGAAAAAATAATCAAGTCCAAAGAATCGTGAAACGCCCTGCGGGTGTAGAGAGGG
>OGQR01000549.1_pt1 | contig 32034 bp, 25 predicted proteins | sample 1553271 | NCBI WGS metagenome assembly OGQR01 (sample SAMEA2579970, study PRJEB22360) | human gut metagenome | biome: human gut; feature: human-associated habitat; material: faeces | place: Denmark | collected 2008/2010 | reverse complement strand
GGGAGCCGAATCGGCCAGCGGCCGTGCCTGGAATTCGCGCACCGGCACGCCGTACATCAGGCGGATCGGCCGTTGGACCCTCACGCTATCCGCACGGCTGTCCGTACTCTTCGCGGTCTCCTTCACGCCCGAACAGGCCGCTCCGAAACCCAGCAGAGCGAGCAGCGCGGTTATGATTCTGGCATTCATATTCTTAGTTCTATCGGTCACGTTTCTTGCCGAATTCACAGACAAATATATGCATAATTTCGCATTTTTTCATGAATCGGTTCAAAAAACAAGCCAAAAAGTTTTGACATTCAATTGTTTTTATTTTACTTTGCCAGACAAATCTATTATTCTATTTTTATGAAAGGCAAAGTTAAATGGTTCGATGGCAAGAAAGGCTACGGATTCATTACTGGCGAAGACGGTAAGGAAGTGTTCGTTCACTACTCGGGCATCGTCAAAGACGGTTTCAAGGCTCTCAACGAGAAGCAGGAAGTTGAATACGAACTCGGCGAGGGCAGCAAGGGCATTCAGGCGATCAATGTGAAAGTAGTTGAGTAACAATCATACATTTTCACCCAGTGGTGGACGGTCCGCACGAAGCGGACCGTCCTTCTTTTTCCAAACGCCGTGCCGACGGAGACGAAAGACGCCCCTCGCCGCTCGGAAACGGAACTCCTTGCCGTCCGGCATACGACGGACTGCCTCCGCCCGCATTCCGGGAAAACCGGCCGGCGAGGGACAAAGGTAGATTTTTGTCCCGACCGGCCGGAATTTTGCCGAGGATTGTTTCGGGTTTATTAAAATATTTTGTAATTTTGGACGCGAAAAGAACAGATTCGGAACATCTGAACAATCATAACTTTAAAGCACTATGAAAGAGGCAATTGCAATTCTTACAGGTGGCGGTCCCGCACCGGGCATGAATACGGTGGTGGGCAGCGTCGCCAAAACGTTCCTTGCCAAAGGGTATCGCGTGATCGGTCTGCACTACGGTTATTCGGGTCTTTTCAATCCCTCGCCCCGCTACGAAGACCTGACTTTCACGCAGGCCGACTACATCTTCAATCAGGGCGGTTCGTACCTCACGATGAGCCGTTTCAAACCGACCGACAAGGATTTCGAGGAGAATTTCAACCTCAATTTCTTCACCGAGAACAACGTCAAGCTGCTCGTGACCGTCGGCGGCGACGACACCGCGTCGACGGCCAACCGCATCGCCAAGTTCCTCGAAGCGAAGCACTACCCCATCGCCAACATCCACGTCCCGAAGACGATCGACAACGACCTGCCGCTGCCGGCCGGCACGCCGACGTTCGGCTACCAGTCGGCCAAGGAGGGCGGAACGGTCATCGGCCGCGCTGTCTACAACGACGCACGCACGTCGGCCAACTGGTTCGTCGTAGCGGCCATGGGCCGTTCGGCAGGACACCTCGCCTTCGGCATCGGCTCCGCCCCCCCCCCCCCCCCGATACCACCAAAAAGCCCGCCGCAACGACTACAACGAAAAAGCCTTCCGCAACGACTACCACAACAACCGTAAAGCAGACAGACGACAAGCCGCTGAGCTTTTCGGAAACCTATGAAGCGGAAAACGGAAAGCTGTCAAACGATATGTCCGTCATATCCGACAGCAACGCATCCGGTGGAAAGTCGGCAGGAAAATTCGAAAGCGACAGCTCATACTGTCAGATTAGTATAACCGTTCCTGTCGATGCGGTTTATGATATAGTGATACGCTCAAAGGCTATCGGCCCATACAAAGAGAATGACCTTTACGCAGACGGTAAAAAAGTAGGCACTTTCGTAAGCAAACCGGATAATTTCTCCGACTATACCGTATGCGCCGTAACTTTCAAAAAAGGTAGTCACACTCTTACCGTCAAGAAGTCATGGGGCTGGATAGAGCTTGATAAAATAACAGTAAAGACGGGTGCAAAAATAAGCAACAGCACCTATAATGTCACATCTTCACTTGTAAACCGAAATGCCACCGCAAACACAAAGAAGCTGTACAGTTTCCTTAAGGACAGCTACGGAAAATATGTAATTACAGGTCAGCAGTGTGACGGCGGAATAAACGGCAACGAATTCAAAGCGATAAAAAATCTTACCGGCGACTACCCTGCACTGCTCGGACTCGATCTGATGGACTACACTCCGTCAAGAACAGCATTCGGCGCATCATCCTCCGCTGTTGAAAAGGCAATAGAATTTGCCAACAAGGGCGGTATCGTAACATTGTGCTGGCACTGGAACGCTCCGACCGAATACCTTTACAGCACTGCCAACAGTTCTGACGGCTGGTGGGGCGGATTCTACACCAAGAACAGCAAATTCGATATAGCAAAAGTAATGAACGGTCAGGACGCAAAAGGAAAGAAACTGCTTGACCGTGACATCAAGGAAATAGCTAAGCAGTTAAAGCGTCTTGAAAAAGCAGGCGTACCGGTTATATGGCGACCCTTGCACGAAGCGTCGGGCGGCTGGTTCTGGTGGGGTGCAAAAGGCTCAGACGCTTACAAAAAGCTGTGGAAATACCTTTATAACGAGCTTACGAATACATACGGCTGTAACAATCTTATCTGGGTCTATAACGGTCAGAGTGCCGACTGGTATCCGGGTGACGAATATGTTGATATTGTAGGCGAGGACATCTATCCCGGAAATCACGTCTACGATCCTCAGGTAAGCCGTTTCAAACAGGCGATAAGCTACGGCAGTAAAACAAAGATAACGGCTCTCACAGAAAACGGCTGTATCTTTGATATAGATTCCGCCGTGAGCATAAACGCACTGTGGTGCTGGTTCATGACATGGGGAAACGAGTTTACCGTTAACGGCAGTAATTACAGTGAAAAATACACCGAAAAATCGGTCATAAAGGAAATGTACGCAAGCAAATATTCATTAACTCTCGGATCGCTTCCGAAAATCTATTGACATAAGCTGAAAACGCTCCGACAGGCGAACACCTGTCGGAGCGTTTTTGTTACCGTTTTTAGCTTACGATATTTTTGGTATAATTATCATACCATAAGCGAGCATATCTTGTTGCTGTACTCAACGGGATCTTCTATAGGCATACCCTCAACAAGAAGTGCCTGATCGTACAGAATCTCACTGTATGTTTTCAGCTTGTCCTTATCCGTTTCATACAGCTTTTTCAGCGTTTCATAGATAGGATGCTCCGCATTGATCTCCAGCACCTTTTCAGCCTTTGCGTCATGCTCTGCGGGCATCTGGCTGAGCACCTTCTCCATCTCTATAGAAAGCAGACCGTCACTTGTCAGGCATACTGCGTGGGACTTCAGTATCTTTGACAGTCTTACGTCCTTTACCTTACCGCCGAGTGATTCCTTCATGAAAGCAAACATATCCTTGCTTTCCTCAGCCTTAGCCTTCATTTCTTCCTTTTCTTCGGGAGTTTCAAGGTCAAGGTCGCCTGCGGATACTGACTTGAACTGCTTTTCGTTATAGTCAACCATCATCTGTAAAGCAAACTCGTCAACGCTGTCGATAAGATAAAGTATCTCATAGCCCTTATCCTTTACAAGCTCGGTCTGAGGGAGCTTGTCTATCTTGTCGACCGTTTCACCGCTTGCAAAGTAGATGTATTTCTGATCTTCCTTCATTCTTGAAACATATTCTTCAAGAGTTACGAGCTTCTTTTCGTATGAAGAATAGAACAGTAGCAGATCCTTAAGCAATTCCTTGCCTGCGCCGAAGCCGTTGTATACACCGAACTTTATCTGAAGGCCGAATACCTTCCAGAACTTTTCGTATTTCTCACGGTCGTTGCGGAGCATCTTTGTAAGCTCGTTCTTGATAGAACGCTCAAGGCTCTTTTCGATTATCTTAAGCTGTCTGTCGTGCTGCAGCATCTCACGGGAGATATTGAGCGACAGATCCGCAGAGTCAACAAGACCCTTTACAAAGCTGAAATAATCGGGGAGCAGATCGGGGCATTTATCCATTATAAGAACGCCGTTCGAATAAAGCTGTAAGCCCTTTTCATAGTCCTTTGAATAGTAGTCGAAGGGAGCTTTTGACGGAATGTACATCAGTGCGTTATATGTTGCGGTACCCTCTGCCTTTGTGTGGATATGTGCGATAGGATCGTCATAGTCGAAGAACTTTTCCTTGTAGAACTGATTATAATCCTCGTCTTTAAGCTCCGACTTGCTCTTGTTCCAGATAGGCACCATACTGTTGAGAGTTTCTATCTCGGTATGTGTTTCATACTCGTTCTCGGTACCTTCCTTGAGGTGCTGATGGCTTACCTCCATCCTGATAGGATAACGGATATAATCGGAATACTTCTTTACTATCATACGGAGCTTGTAGTCCTGAAGATACTCGTCGTACTCCTCTTCTTCGGTATTTTCCTTTATCTTAAGGGTTATCTTTGTGCCGACATCTTCCTTGTCAGAGTCTGTGATAGTATAACCGTCTACGCCCTGCGAATACCACTTGTATGCCTGCTCACTGCCGTAAGCCTTAGACTCAACAGTAACCTCAGACGCTACCATAAACGCAGAGTAGAAGCCTACACCGAACTGACCGATAACGTTTATATCGTCCTTTTCTGTATCGGTATTATCGTTCTTGAATTTGAATGAACCGCTGTTTGCGATAACACCGAGATTATTTTCAAGCTCGTCCTTTGTCATACCGATACCGTTATCGGTAATTGTTATAAGACGGTTTTCCTTGTCAACCGCAAGGTCTATACCGAGGTCTTTTCTCTCTATGCCGAGATTCTCCGTCAATGACTTGAAATACAGCTTGTCAAGCGCATCGCTTGCATTTGAAATAAGCTCACGCAGAAATATCTCCTTATGAGTGTAGATCGAATTGATCATCATATCAAGCAAACGCTTTGATTCTGCCTTGAATGCCTTTTTTGCCATAAAAATCATTTCCTTTCTATGCCTGCGCCTTATATAGCGGCGATAATACTGAATTTACACCGTTCGTAACCGGTTTAGCACTCTATCACTCTGAGTGCTAAAATATATTATAACACTATTTTTATATTTGTCAAGAGGTGTTTTAAAAATGTTTGTATTTAAAACAAATCCGTGATTTCAAGCGAAATTTTAACATCGGCTATTGACAATTGTTCATTTTTGAACTATAATAATATTGTTCGAAAATGAACAATATTATCTTTCGACAGAAAGGACAGGCATATGACCACAAGCAGCTTCTGGAATTTCATCTCTGCCGCAGAGGACGAATACAGCGTGTACAGAAAGCGCATTATGGCAAAGTTTTCTCTCTCAGCCGCAAAAACGGATATAATTATGTTCCTTGCGAACAACCCCGGCTATGACACGGCGGCGGATATTTCAAAGGTTCGCCGTATACTGAAATCGCAGGTTTCGGTTTCTGTAAAATCACTGTGCGAAAAGGGCTTGCTGACAGGCACTTATAAGGACGGAAACAAAAAAAGCGTGCATCTTTCACTGACGGCAAAGGCAAAGCCTGTTGTCACATACGGCAAAAAGGAACAAAGCGATTTTGCGGCTGTTCTGTTTGACGGATTTACCGATGAAGAAATCGCCGCATTTGAAAGATACCATATTAAAATACTGGACAATATAAACAGAAAAAGGAGCGACAAATAATGCAATATCTTATAACGACCGCCATTTGTCTGCTTGCAGGTCTTGGTGCAGGTCTTGGAACAGGGTTTGCCGGTATGAGTGCGGCGGCGGTAATCACACCTATACTTGTTACATTTCTCGGTATAGAGCCGTATACCGCTGTCGGAATCGCCCTTGCCTCAGATGTTCTGGCAAGTGCCGTATCGGCTTACACATACGGAAAGAACAAAAACCTTGATATTAAAAACGGACTTGTGATGATGATAACAGTGCTTATTTTCACGGTTGTCGGCAGTTTCGTTTCAAGCCTTGTGCCGTCTGTGGCAATGGGCAATTTCTCGGTATTCATGACGCTTTTGCTCGGCATTAAATTCATAGTAAGACCTGTAATGGCCACAAAAGCCGATATGAGCGCAAGATCCGCAAAATCGGTATTGATAAAGTCAATCATCTGCGGTATTATAGTCGGCTTCATCTGCGGATTCATCGGTGCGGGCGGCGGTATGATGATGCTCCTCCTGCTCACGAGCGTTATGGGCTATGAGCTTAAGACCGCAGTAGGCACAAGCGTATTTATTATGACATTCACAGCGCTTACAGGCTCTGTTTCGCACTTTGCGATAGGCGGTCTTCCGGATATGCTCCCGTTCATCCTCTGCATAATCTTCACGCTTATTTTTGCAAGAATAGCCGCAAAGATAGCGAATAAGGCAAGTCCCGAAACGCTTAACCGTGTGACCGGCATTGTCCTTGTAATACTTGGAATTGTAGTTCTCGGCTTTTCACTGATCAAATAAATCCGGCAAATGAATATAACTAAAGCCACGATGATAAAAAATCGTGGCTTTAATATTACTGTACCTCTATCTCAGGCATTTCTTTCATTTTATCCTTCTGTAAAGCTTTCTTCTCTCTGAATATAAGTGAGAAAACAGCTCTTACAACAGGACCCGCAAAGAATAATTGCCAGCACAGAGCCATAGGAAAATTGGTTATCGTTGTCTGAATCCACACCGCAATAACTTCGCTTCCCGCATTTTTGAACAGAAGAGTTGCGGCAAGGCTCATAAGCGGACACATAAAGATAACTGAAATAACCGAGATACCGAGAACTATGAAAAACGGATTATCACGTTCAGGATTAATCATTTTAAAAGTCTTGTACTTTGCTATCCTGCCGACTAAAAAAATATCAAGCACGAAAGCGATAGGTCCCATTATCACAAGCTCCTTGAAAGCAAGTAAAAAGACCTCGTTTGTCATACCGCCGATATTAAGTGCTATATTATAGCATATCATGGCGTACACCATAACAAACACCATCATAACGGTAAACACGATTTCCTGAAATAAGTTTTTGGGCATAAAAAATTCCTCCTGATAATAACAATTTGCACTTTATTGTGTTGTTCGTTATCATCCGGGGGATGTGCGTTTCCAATTAGACCAATATTCTTTTTACGTTATAGATTTTAACATATTCCGTACCCATAGTCAATTGTGAAGTGAAACGAAAAAAGCACCGCTTTGGCGGTGCCTTTTTGTATACATATCACTTTTCCTTTTTACACTTTTTCGCTTCTGAATCTTCCGACAACATTTGCATTCTTATCAATGTTGACCTCAAATCTCAGAGTGCACGGCGAATAGTGAACATTTTCGCCCTCCGCAATAACCTCATAGAAGAATGCCAGAGCGCCTCCGTCCTCCATACGTCTTACGGCACACTTGCAGAAGCCTTCTGCGATTGCCCTTTTTACATAAGGTATCTCACGGTCGTATGTACAGAAATTGTCCTCCGTAACGGGAATATTCACATCCCCGTCAGAACAGCTGTTTTCTCTCAGCATAGTTTCAAGCGGTGATACTTTCTTACGGCTGAATTCCGCAAACGGAGCTTTCTTAGCAATTTCGCCCTTTCTTGCAGGGCGTCCGTTTATTTTCCAGCACGGCCGTGTAACAACGACCGTTTCTCCTATATGGAAATCATTGTTGAGATGCTCGCTCTGTGCCGAATAGAAATCAAGCGTATCCTTGTCTATCACGACCTCTTTTGCCTTATCACGCACTATTCCGACAAGCTCAAGCATAGAGAGCAGCTCGCCTGCCTTTTCCATGCACTTTTCATCGCTCCATATCTCATAATTGCGGAAGTTGTTTCTCCAGTACGTCTTTATCGGCAGATCGCCTATAAGCGCCTGTATCCTCATTTCCCAGTCGAACAGTATACCGCTCTTACTGCGTATCTTGTTCTCCTTGATGGCATTGAGCGGTTCAAGCAACTGTGCAAACGATGCGATATTATCCGCAATATCCTGCGCTATGTACTTTCTTGTATCGCTGGTCTTCTTTTTCTCGCTTTCTTCCTCGATCTTTTCATCGCTGTACTTGTCGAAATCGTCCTGTCCGCCGTCAGCCGTATCGAATAACGAAAAGACCTCTGAAGGATCGTTAAATGTTTTCTTTACCTCAGGCTCGTCATCCATAAGCAGATTTCCGAACAAATCCTCTACCTCGGCAACATTCTCATCGTGCTTTTCTTCGGTAACCTGTGCAGGCGTATATGCTTCGTCCGGCAGATCGAAGAAATCCATAGTTCTCGGCTTTTCGTCAGCGTCAATCGGCTCGTCCGGAGTTTCGGACAGCTCATCGGATAATGTACTTTCCTCAAAAATACCGCTTGTCTGTTCAAGATCGTCGTCCGAAATATCTTTGATGCTTCCGGTGCTTCCGGTGCTACCGGTGCTGTCAGCGGTTTCGGATATTCCTATAAAGTCGCCGAATTCTTTCAATGCGTCCTCTACAGACTCAGCTGTACGAAGGGAAGAAACAGGCTCGCTTGCGGTTTCCTCCGCCATTATAGTGTGGAACTGTTCTTCGAGCGACTCTTCTTCGCTGTCGGCGGTTTCTTCCTGCTGTGCGATTTCCTCAAAAGCCTTTACTGCGTCCTCGACAGGCTCGCTTACAGCTTCTTCAGTGGCAGTGTCATTTTGTTCATCGTCAATTACAGCTTCACTGTTGGCGATTTCTTCAAAAGCCTTTACTGCGTCTTCGACAGGTTCGCTTACAGCTTCTTCGGTAGCAGTGTCATTTTGTTCATCGTCAATTACAGCTTCACTGTCGGCGGTTTCGTCCTGCTCGGCTATTTCTTCAAAAGCCTTTACTGCCTCCTCGACAGGCTCGCTTGCATAAAGATCGAAAATGCTCTCATCAACAGGCATATTTACATCTTCAATTTCTTCATTATCCTGTATAACAGACGGCATTTCTGCAAGCTCCTGAACTGCATTTGCTATCGGAGCGGATGTCATTATCCCCTTTTCGAGCAGCATCTGTTTCGGCATTCTGGCTTGCTCGTCAAAATTCTCCTCAACTGCCGTTACTGCGGGTAAGGCTTCTTCGGCTGTATCCTCAGCTTTTTTGCCGCTTTCGCCTGCGTCCTCGCCTTCATTACCGACGGACGATTCAAGCCTGTTGAAATGGTCGAATACACGCTCAAAGCTGACCCCGGGATCGCCGTCATCTTCACTCTGAGTAAATGTAAAATTGACAGGCACTATCTCAGGCTCGGTTTCGGTTTCGCCGTTATCCCTTTCGGACATAGGCTTATACCGGCGTACAGCCTCATCAATGCGGCTGTTTATCGCATCGGTCTGTTCTTCCTCGCTTATAGGCTTTCTGATTATCTCCTTATGAGTTACCTCGCCGTTTTTCCATACGGTCAGGCTTTTCTTTCTGAGCGGAGTCTGCGTTTCCTCCAGCTTTTTCTTGGCATATACAGCCGCACCTACGGCAGAGTGAAGTCTTGGAAATACCCCCCCCCCCCGCCGCCGCCCGCCGCACCTACAGCGGCAACAATCGCCTTACTTATCTTCATATATTATCAACCTCCCGGCTAATGCCGAAATATTATTCAACACTCTTGAGTGCCTCGACCATATTGACCTTCATAAGCCGTCTGTGCATAAACAGCATTACTATCACGGCAAAGCATATCGTTATAAGACCTGAGAATACAAAGCTCATCGGATGTACCGTTCTGCCGAACATAACCATATCAATTTCAGCCGTCTTTACAACAAAGTCAACAAGGAATCTTCCGAATACCATGCCTGCCACTGTTCCTATAAGGGTAAGTATCACCGTTTCCCTGAACACATACATTGATACTTCCTTATCATAGAAGCCAAGCACCTTGAGCGATGCAATCTCCCTTATACGCTCGTTTATATTGATGTTCGTAAGATTATAAAGCACAATGAACGCAAGCGCACCTGCACTCACTATAAGAACCACTATTACAAAAAGCAGTGATTTGAGCATAGAACTGAATGTTCCCGCAACGCTTGTCTTGAAGCTTACTCCCATAACTCCGTCTATCTTCATAAGCTCCTGTGCAAGCTCGTCCCTGTCACTTTCGGTCATATCGTCGCCGTCCTCAGAGTTGAAGAAGAAGCAGTTATACGGCAGTCCTTCCTCGCCGCTAAGCTCCTTGTACAGCTTTTCCGTGATATACACATAGTGATGGGCGTAGTTTTCGCATATCTCCGTTACCGTTGCCGTAACTCTTTTTGTGTCGGCAAGTGCAAGCGTTATTGTATCGCCCTTCTTTATACCGCCGAGCAAAGATGCCAGCTTCTCGTTTATTATAACGCCGTCGTCGGTTACCGTGTACTGCTCGCCTGTCCGTCTGTCCTTTACCGTCACAAACTGTGCGATGGTTTCGTTGTCCGCTCCGCCGAATATATACGCTTCTGTGCTTTTCTTACCGTTATATACCGTTATCTGCTTTTGATATATCCTGTTGCCCTCGCAGTCATAACGCTCAAGCATCTTTCCTATCTTCGCTGTCTGTTCGTCGGTCACGGTATTGTCATAAGCGGTAATACCGGTATAATTGCTTATCTCGCCGAACTGCTTTTGCAGAATATCGTTTACGCTGTCATACACGCCGAATCCCGTCAGCACAAGCGCCGTACAGCCTGCAATGCCCACTATCGTCATAAGCATTCTTCTCTTGTAACGGAATATATTACGCATCGTTACCTTATAGCTGAACGAAAGCCTGTTCCATATAAAGCCTATGCGTTCAAGCAGTATCTTCTTACCGCTCTTTGGCGTTTTCGGCCGCATAAGCGCCGCAGGACAGTCGTGAAGTATGCCGCCGCACGAGAAATAAACTGTAACAGCAGTAAGCAGTACAGATACCCCTGCGGTACATATCATAAGTATATAATCATACGGCAAAAGAATATCGGGGATAACGTACATCATTCCGTATGCGGTAATAATGATTGCCGGGAATATCTTCATTCCCACAAGCATACCCGATAAAGCGCCCGCCGTTGCCGCTGTCAGCGCATAAAGCAGATATTTGAATATAATAGCGCCGTTTTTATAGCCAAGCGCCTTGAGAGTTCCTATCTGAGTACGCTGTTCCTCTACCATTCGTGTCATCGTGGTAAGACATACAAGCGCCGCCACCATTACAAAGAACAGGGGGAACACCATAGCTATATTGCCTATTCTTTCGGCATTCTGACCGTATTCACTGTAACCCGGATTATCATCACGGGTAAACAGATACCACTCCGGTTTACTCGTCTTTTCGAGCTTTTCCCTGCCGTCGTCTATCTTCTTCTGAGCATCGGCAAACTGCTTGTCCGCATCGGTTTTTGCCGTTTCAAGTGCTGTCTTGCCCTCGTTATACTCCTTCAGGCCCTTTTCATAATCGGCATAATTCTTGTCATACTCCGCTTTACCGCTGTCATACTTTGCCTTGCCTGAAGCGTACTGAGCATAACCTGCGTCATACTGTGCCTTTCCTGCGTCATACTGTGCCTTTGCGCTTTCGTACTGTGCAAGTCCGCTTGTGTACTGAGAATATCCGTCCTCGTACTGCTTTTTTCCGTCCTCATATTTGGCATAACCGATTTCGTACTGCAGCTTTCCGTCATTATATTGCTTAAGCCCGTCATTATACTGCTCAAGTCCGCTTTCATACTGTTTCTTCTGCTTGTCAAGCTCCGCCTGCGAGCTGTCGAGCAGCTTAACTCCGGAATCATAAGCCTCTTTGGTGATATTACCCTTCTTGTATGAATCCTCCAGCGTTTCACGGCTCGTATTTATAATCGCCTGCTGACTTGTTATCTTTGTGTTTGCATCGTCAAGCTGAGCCTTGCTCGACTTTAGCTGTGAATCTGCGTTTTCAAGCTGTATTTTAGCCGTAACAAGCTGTATATAGCTTTCGTCAAGCGTTTTCTTTCCGGCTTCAAGCTGCAGCTTCGTTTCGTCCAGTTTTTTCTTTGTGCTGTCAAGCACCGCTTTCGTCGCCGTCAGGGTAGCCCCGTTTGTGTCAAGCTCCTTTTTTGCCTCATCAAGCTGTTTTTTCGATTCATCAAGCGTTTTCTTGCCGCTTTCAAGCTGAGGCTTTGCTTCGTCAAGCTGTTTTTTTGCGTCAGACAGCTTCTTTTCGTTTTTCTCTATTTCTGCGTATGCTTCGCTCTTCTTTTTATCAAGCTCTTTCTGCCCGTCGTCAAGTTCCTTCTTTGCATCGCCTGCTATTTCGTCAAAACGCTCTTCTTCTCTTACATCCGCTATTTTCTGTATCTTCTTTTCAAGAGCGTCACGGGCATCCTCATATTCATCGCTGTAACAGCTGTACTGCTTTAGCTCGTCCGAGTTTATCATAACCTGAGTATATACCTCTGTCTTGAAACAGCTTTCCGGTATGTAACAGATCATATAGACAGAACCGCTTCCTATGGTCGTGTTTCCACGCTCCGCATCAGATATATACATAGGTGATGCGAATTTTCCGACTATAGTAAATTCCTTGACCGACAAAGTTCCGTCTATATCCGTGTCTTCATCGCCACACAGCGTCAGCTTGTCCCCGACTTTATAATGAGCAAGCAGTTTACCGCTGTCGATAACGCACTCGTTTTCTTTTTCGGGAAGTCTGCCGTCAACTATCTGCAAAGAGCTGTACGGATTGTTTTCGCCCGTTTTGTCAAGAGAATATACCCTTGCGACCTTCTTTTCGCCCGAATCCGTGTTGACGTATGCGTCCGTGAAATATCCGGGATAAACATCAACATCCGGAAGCCCTTTTTTCAAAGCGTCTATATCGTTATCGTCAAATCCGTATGTAGATACCAGCCTGATATCAGACAGGGAAGTCCTGTCGTAATAATGATCCGACGATACCTTCATCGCAGGAGCGCTCTGCAGAAGTCCCGCAAAAAATCCTGTGCCGATAGCGATTATACCGAATATCGAAAGAAAACGGCTTTTTGTTTTCTTCATCTCGGCAAACGCATTTTTCAGCATTGCATTTTTCATATCCGTTCCCTTTCCCCGCTTACCACTCTATTTCTTCAACGGGTGTCGGATGCTCGTTTACTACTATTTCGCTCACCTTACTGCTTTTCATGTGTATAACCCTGTCAGCCATAGGGCATATCGCCGTATTATGCGTTACGAGTATTACAGTCATATTTTCACTGCGGCAGGTGTCCTGAAGTAATTTCAGTATCATCTTGCCGGTGTTGTAATCGAGCGCACCCGTAGGTTCGTCGCACAGCAACAGCTTGGGCTTTTTCGCAAGCGCTCTGGCTATAGCCACTCTCTGCTGTTCACCGCCCGAAAGCTGAGCCGGGAAGTTGTTTATTCTGTCGGTAAGTCCGACCTTTTCCAGTATCTCTACAGCAGGGATATAGTCCTCCACCGTCTGAGTAGACAGCTCAATATTCTCCTTTGCCGTAAGGTTCGGGATGAGATTATAGAACTGGAATATAAAACCTATATCGTATCTTCTGTAGTCGATAAGCTCTTTTCTGCTGTAACCGCTTATCTTACTTCCGTCTACATAAAAGCTTCCCGATGTAGCGGTATCCATACCGCCCAGTATATTAAGCACCGTAGTCTTGCCCGAACCGCTCGGTCCTACGATTATTGCAAATTCGCCCTTTTCAATGTCAAAGCTGACCTTATCGTTTGCGTTGATTATTATATCGCCCATACGGTACTGCTTTGTAATATCGCTCAGCGTAACAAAACTCATTGTAATTCCTTGCACCCTTTCGTCCGTTGTTTCCTGAAATCGTTACTCTATTAAATTATACCATTTTTCACGGTACAATTCAACAGCCGTTCTATATTTATTTTATATTTATTTATAGTGTATCCCGACATTTTTAACTCCCTTTAAATTTCAATGCCGTTAAAATAAAAATTATTCTCATTTTACTTGACAAACGCATTTGCTTATGCTACAATATCAATCGGAAAAATCCCTTATCAAGAGCGGTTTACATTTTCTGCATTAAAATGCAGATTGGGAGTCAGGCTCCGTAAACCCAGCAACCGTTTCGCTTGAGCTTTCTTTGCGAAAAATGGTGCTAATTCCTACGGCACGGCAAGGGCTGTGACCGAAAGATGAGGAGCAGGCAGTCAGCAAGCTCCGAATGGGGCTTTTTTTAATGCAGTTTTACGCAGGTATATGCGTATTGGATACGGTTTAAAACCGCTATATGAAAGGAAAAATCAATGGCAAAATACTTATTCACTTCCGAAAGCGTAACAGAGGGTCACCCCGACAAGATCTGCGACAGGATCTCAGACGGTGTGCTTGATGCGATATTAGCACAGGACAAGAACGCCCGTGTAGCCTGCGAAACCTGCGCCACAACAGGTATGGTTCTGATAATGGGCGAGATCACGACAACGGCAAACGTTGACATTCCTGCAATAGCAAGAGATGTCATAAAGGAAACAGGCTACGATAACAGCGACTACGGCTTTGACTACAAGACCTGCGCTATCCTCACGACCCTTGACAAGCAGAGCCCCGATATAGCTATGGGCGTTGACAACGCTCTTGAGGGCAGAGATAACAATGAATTTGACACAGGTGCAGGCGATCAGGGTATGATGTTCGGCTATGCGTGTGATGAAACCAAGGAGCTTATGCCCCTTACGATTTCCCTTGCTCACGCACTTTCAAAGAAGCTCACAGCAGTAAGAAAGTCAGGCGAGATACCCTATCTTCTCCCCGACGGAAAGACACAGGTAACGGTAGAATATAATGAGGACGGCACTCCATCAAGAATTGACACTGTCGTTGTTTCCTCACAGCACAAGGCTGATGTTACGCAGGAACAGCTCAGAGCCGATATTATCGAAAAGGTTATAAAGACTACCGTTCCCGCTTCACTGCTTGACGAGAACACAAAGATGCTGATAAATCCCACAGGACGCTTTGTAGTAGGCGGTCCTCAGGGCGACAGCGGTCTTACGGGCAGAAAGATAATAGTAGATACATACGGCGGTGTCGGCAGACACGGCGGCGGCGCATTCTCAGGAAAAGATCCCACAAAGGTTGACCGTTCAGCCGCTTACGCCGCAAGACACGTTGCAAAGAACATTGTAGCCGCAGGCATAGCAAAGCGTTGCGAGGTTGAGCTTGCGTATGCTATCGGCGTTGCACAGCCCGTATCTGTCTTTGTTGATACATTCGGCACAGGCGTAAAACACGACAGCGAAATTTCAGCTGCTGTAAGCAAGGTGTTCGACCTTCGCCCCAGTGCGATAATCAGCTCACTGAATTTAAGAAATACAAAGTACAGACCTCTTGCCGCTTACGGTCATATGGGACGTACAGACCTTGACGTTGCTTGGGAAAAGACAGACAAGGTTGACGAGCTTAAATCAGCACTTGATATAAAGTAATCAGCATATAACACTAAAGCCGTTACGGAACACCGCAACGGCTTTATTTTTTGCAAAATTCCAACATATTTTACCGCCGTCATCGGAGGTTACGCAATTCTCCGCCATTCAGATAAGCAAATTTGAAGCGCAACATTGCCGCCCGCCGTTTTGCTATCCTGCGGATAGCTCAGACAATTCCAAAGGCGGAGTTTGAGGCGGCACATTGCCGCAGGCGAATCTGAGGCGGTACATTGACGCCACGCTATTCGCTGAAATCCGTAACTATGTACTTCGGCGCACCGGGAGTGGAATACACCCACCGGTCAATATGCCCCTCTGTAATGAAATACGGCGCTTCAAGCGGAACACAGCCGTCATCACAGCAGTTTACTATTATCAGCTTGATTTTCATTTTTTCGGGTATAATCGCCTTGATATACACGCAGGCGCAATCTCCCACCTTTATTCCGCTTTTAAGCTCCGCCAGCCCTGCGAGATTCGGTGCAAGCTCTATAAAAATTCCGTAGTCCTCTATAGACCTTACAATGCCGGGAACGGTTTCACCTACCGCAAAACGTTCTGCGTTCTGTTGCCACGTTCCGAGCAGTTCCTTGTGTGTAAGGCAGATATGTCCCTGATCCCGACCTTTCACCACCGCAAAAATATCGTCGCCTACCGAAAATCTGTTTGCAGGATGAACTATTCTTGATACCGAGATAGCGTCAATCGGTATCATTGACGCAATGCCGCAGCCTATGTCCACAAAACAGCCGAACTGTTCAAGATGCGTTACCCTCGCCCCTATAATATCACCGGGAGTCAGCTTTGATACATATTCCTTGTCTGCCTCCTCCTGTGCCGCCTTCCTTGACAGGATTGCCAACGGCTCGCTTCCGGTTTCGTCTATCTTCGTTATCTTGAAGCAGACAGGCTTTCCCACTCTTGATATAAGCGCTATATCCCGTGTCGCACCGCTTTCTATGCCTATTGCGCCCTCACTGCGAGGTATTATCCCCTTCATACAGCCAAGATCGACGTGCATATTATGCTCCGCATCGCACACCGTACACGAAGCCTCAAGTATTGCCCCCGACACCGCCGCCTGCATAAGCGTTTTGGCTGATTGCAATGCCGCCGTGTTCTCTTTGTATGCAAGTCTTCTTCCCTCCGGTAAAAATTCCGTCATTTGAAATACCGTTCCTTCCTCGTTGTGTTTTCTTTTTTACAAGTGTATGTCAGATTTTCCTTAAATATGTTACCGTATATTTACATTTGATTTTTCACGGAATATTTAGCGGAATTCTTGTAATAATCGTTGATTTTGACAACGTTTTCTGTTACAATAGAATCTATACAGGCTTAGTGCCATTAACCCTTGGATTCTAAACGGAGGAATCATGTTTATTCACAGCGGAACATTAAAACGTGCAGGCATTCTTGCCGCAGTGGTTGCTGTAGGTACAGCCGCCGCAATAACCTATAACGCTTTTTTATCGGCGGAGGGCGGACTTCCCGAAGTGTTAAGCCCGCTTCAGCCGATAATAAAGGACGAGGACGGCGGGGTAAAGCAGAAAACAGATATTGCCTTCTCTCCCGACGGCAGCTTTTTTGATAAAGACATATCGGTTGAGCTTAAAGCAAAAGATAAAACGGCAACAATCTACTATACCACAAACGGCGAGACCCCCACGAAAAAATCAAACAGATATACAAATCCCATAAAGGTGCACAGCTCGGGAGAGGTCACCGCAAAGACGATAAAAGCCATTGCGGTAAGCGAAAACGGCACTTCCGAAGTATTCACAAAAAGCTATGTCACAGGCAAGGACGTGTCGGAACGTTTTGAAAAAGGCACTTATGTATTCGTGCTTTCGACCGACAGTGAAAACCTTTACGATTATGAAAAAGGCATCGCCGTAGCAGGAAAAATCCGTGACGAGTGGATAGCAAACGAGTATGACGGAAAAAGCGAAATCACGCCCAACGAACCTGCAAACTGGAATCAGGAAGGTATGGCAGGCGAAAGGCCTATGTATGTCGAGGCTTTTTCAAGCAGCGGAGAGCTTCTTGTTTCACAGCAGGCAGGCGCAAGAGTTGCAGGTGCATATTCTGCCGCAGTTGACCAGAAATCGTGGAAGCTCATCGCAAGAACGATGTACACCGGCGATAAAGGCAAATTCAGCTACCCGTTCTTCAGTGACGCTACAGATGAAAGCGGTGCGATTCTCACAAAGATAGACCGCATAGTTTTGCGTAACGGTGCAAACGACCGTGAATTTGCAGGTGTGCGTGACGAGCTTTCAATGTCGCTTGCAAAGCAGTCGGGCTACCTTGATGCGCAGTCGACCGCCCCTGCGGCAGTATTCCTTAACGGAAAGTATTACGGCTTTGCGTGGCTCCATCAGAATTTCAGCCGTGCATATCTCGAAGAACGCTACGGCGGCACGAAGGACAACTATCAGGTGGTCGGAAAAGCCGAGGGCGAGATAGTCGATGAAAACGCAGAAGGTGCGGCAGACGATTATAACAAGGTTCTTGAGCTTGCTGAGAGCGGACTTACCGACGACAAGAAATTCGAGCAGTTATGCTCTATGGTGGACATAGACAACTATATGCACTACCTCGCAATGCAGTTATTTATCGACAACCGTGACTGGCCCGGAAACAACTATAAAGTGTGGCGGTATGTTGCGTCAGACGGCGAAGAGGTCACAAGCAAGTACCAGGACGGCAAGTGGAGATATTTCTTCTACGATGCAGAATTTGCCTGGGGACTTTATTCGGACGGATACGCAAACAAGACGTTAACCAAGATTTTAAACGGCACACACCCCGCAGGCGGCTCAGTGCTTATATCGGCACTTATGGAACGTGCGGATATGCGTGAAAAGCTGGCGAACAACCTCTGCGACCTTATAGGCGGCGCATTCAGCTCTGAAAATATTCTGGCAACGCTTGAGCAGAAGCTCGCAGACAGCGACAAGGAACAGCTTTATGCTCTGAACAAGGGTATCACATCAACGTGGGCAAACGAGGGTACGTTTGAAAACAGCAGAAACGAGATAAGAGAGTTCGCCGACAAGCGTGCAAATATCATTCTCAGCGACATCTGCAAGAATTTCGGAATTGACAAGGACGATACATACAAGGTAAAGCTGAACGGCGCAAAGGGTCTTAAGCTCACTATGAACATTCAGACCGTCAAGGACTCAAATACGGTAACAGCCGAATATTTCACGCCCTACAAGGTAAAACTGACAGCCGAGGATATGTCGGGCTACACCTTCACAAGCTGGGAGATAAACGGCAAGACCTATACCGACCGTGAGATAACTATCGACAGCTCAATGGCTAAAAAGGGCAAGATTACTATAAACGCACGCAGTGAAAAAACATCGTCTACAGGCGAACTGCTGTATATAAGCGAAGTGTACACGGGCGGAGACGCCGACTGGATAGAGCTTTACAACCCCAATGACAACGACGTATCAACAAAAGGTCTTTATCTTACAGATAAGGATGATATGCTTAACCGCTACAAGATACCCACTGTCAACATAAAGCCTCATTCAACGCTTACGATAGTTTGTAAGAACAACAAGTCTGAAAATACGCTGATGAAAATGCAGACGAATTTCAGCCTTAAAACCGGCGAAACGCTGATACTCAGCAACGAAAGCGGAGAAATTCTCGGCAAGGTCGCAATAATCGACTGCAGTAAGGATGAATCGCTTGTAAGACAGCGTGACGGAAGCTACGCAAAGGGTACGCCGACCTTTGAAAAGAACAGCCAATAACATAAAAGCCGTGCATCAAGGCGATGCACGGCTGTTTTTCTTTCCCTTTCGCAACAGCCTTGCTAAATACTCCCTTCGCCTTTGAAAAAATCAAATGCAGGCATAGCAAAAAACAAGCACGGCTGTACACCGTGCTTAAAACAAAAAGGACCGTGAAAACCACGATCCTCTTTTTTCATTACTTGTCAAGATTGTACTTCTTCTTGAACTTGTCAACACGTCCGCCTGTGTCAACCAACTTCTGCTTTCCTGTAAAGAAAGGGTGGCACTTCGAGCAGATTTCAACCTTTATATCCTGCTTGGTTGATCTTGTTTCGATAACCTCGCCGCAAGCACACTTGATAGTGGTGGGCTGGTAGTTAGGGTGGATACCTTCTTTCATGCTGTCACCTCCTGACCTTTAGAATTAATCTAAATTACAGCTTTCGCTATGATTTCAGAATACTGCGCTTTCACGCTTAGGTTACTATTATAGCATATACAAAACTGTTTTGCAATAGTTTTTTCAAATTTCCCGAAAAATTTATATCACAGACAGTTTCAGCCTACAATCTTTGTGAAATCTGCCGAGAGTTTAACCTGCTTTTCAGCCGCATCTTCAACGCTTGTGCCTACTGTTGTGTAGTAGAGCTTGATTTTAGGCTCAGTACCGGAGGGTCTTATTACTACGCTTGCGTTATCCTCAAGATAGAATGTGATAACGTTTGACTTAGGAAGTGTGAGTTCTTCTGTCTTGCCGCTTTCGTAATCTGTCTTTACGCTGAGCTTGTAATCAGCCTTGCCGATAACCTTAAGACCTGCAACAGCGTCAAGCTTTTCGTTTCTGAGAGTATCCATGATAGCGTTCATCTTCTTCATACCTGTTTCACCCTCGAAAGTGAATGTATCGAGCTTGTTGCAGTAGAAGCCGTAGTCGCTGTACATCTTAGCTCTTGCCTGTACAAGAGAAATACCCTGTGAACGATAGAATGCCGCCATCTCGCAGATAAGCATAGATGCTACAACAGCGTCCTTATCTCTTACATAAGAGCCTGCAAGGTAGCCGTAGCTTTCCTCAAAGCCGAAGATATATCTGCTTTCCTCGCCCTTTGCCTCTAAGAAGCCGATCTGCTCACCGATGAACTTGAAGCCTGTGAGAACTTCTCTGAGCTCTACGCCGTACTTAGCGGCGATAGCCTTTACAAGATCGGTAGTAACTATTGTCTTTACTGCAACGGGGTTTGCGGGCATTGTACCTGCGGCGATACGCTCCTTGCATATATATTCGAGCAGCATTGCACCTACCTCGTTACCTGTGAACAGAACGTAGTTGTCACCATCGGGAACTGCGATACCTACACGGTCGCTGTCGGGGTCGGTAGCAAGCAGTAAGTCGGGCTTTTCTGTCTTGCAAAGCTCAAGACCTAAGTGCAGAGCTTCCTTTATCTCGGGGTTGGGATAGGGGCAGGTAGTGAAGTTGCCGTCGGGCATTTCCTGTTCCTTTACAACTACAACGTTGTTTATACCGATTTCCTTTAAGATACGGCGGACGGGCTTGTTGCCTGCACCGTTAAGAGGAGTATAAACAACCTTCAGTCCGCTCTTTGCACAAAGCTCGGGGTGGATGGACTGCTTTTTAACGTTTGCGATATATTCGTCAATAACATCCTGACCGATGTACTTTATTTTTCCTTCGTTTACAAACTGCTCAAAGTCGCCGCTCTTTACGTCTGCGAAGATATTGAGCTTCTCAATCTCACCGAGAATCTTTTCAGCGGCTTCAAGAGTAACCTGACAGCCGTCGCTTCCGTAAACCTTATAACCGTTGTACTTTGCAGGGTTGTGGCTTGCGGTAACAATGATACCTGCGTCACAGCCGAGCGCTCTTACAGCCCAAGAAAGCATAGGTGTGGGCATAAGCTCTGTGTAGATGTTTGCTGTAATGCCGTTTGCGGCAAATATCGAAGCGGCGTGCTTTGCAAATACGTCAGACTTTATTCTGCTGTCGTATGCAACAGCAACCTTAAGATCGCTCTTGCCTGTGTTCTTAAGGTAGTTTGCAAGACCCTGAGTAGCCTTGCCTACGGTATAAACGTTCATTCTGTTTGTACCTGCGCCGATAACGCCTCTCAGACCGCCCGTGCCGAATTCGAGATCACGGTAGAAACGGTCGTTTATTTCTTCGTCCTTGCCCTTTACATTCTCAAGCTCTGTCTTTAAATCGGGATCCTTGACCGCTTTTTCAAGCCATTCGTTATAAAGCTCTGTAGTGTTTGCCATAATAGTCTGTCCTTTCTGTATAAAACGGTAGCACAGTTTGCTGTATTTAAAAATTAGGTAAATATAGCTGTGGCTAACCTAAAATTCCATTCAACAAACAGTATAACATTTTTCCGCCGTAAATGCAAATAAAATCGTAAAAATATTATTAAATTTTTTGAAATCAAAAATTCCCGTTTTTGTTGAAAATATACCTAAAACGTTGTATAATCATTACATAGCAATCACTTAAAATGATATGAAACGGGTGTAAATATGTATTCTCAGGTAAACGGTATGGGACTTTTCGGTATGAATGCCTTTAAAGTCACCGCAGAAATAATGTCCTCAAGAGGTCAGCCGTCCTTCGATATAGTAGGACTGGGCGACCTTGCGGTGCAGGAAAGCAAAATGCGTATCAAGGGTGCGTTATCGGGTATCGGAATCTCCGTCAGCGGTCAGCGCCTCACGGTAAATCTTGCTCCTGCGGATGTACGCAAATGCGGCTCGCTGTACGACTTCACGATAATCGCCGCCATTCTTGCGGTAAACAATATAATAACCGATGATTTGTCAGACTGTGCCTTTATCGGAGAGGTTTCGCTCGGCGGCTCGCTTGTTTTCACGGGCGGAATTATCAGCATGGCGATAGAAGCCAAGAAATGCGGTATAAAACGGCTGTTCCTCCCTGCCGAAAACGCCAAGGAAGCGTCCGTTGTTGAGGGTCTGTCCGTATACGGAATAAGCCATATTTCCGACCTTATAAACCATTTCACAGGAAAGAAGCGTATATCGCCCGAGCCTCCCTACGTTCCGTCCGCAGAGATGTTTGAAACGGAGGACTTATCCGATGTAAAGGGTCAGGCACTCGCCCGTCACGCTCTGGAGGTAGCCGCCGCAGGCTTCCATAATGTATTGCTTATCGGTCCTCCCGGTACGGGAAAAAGCATGATAGCAAAGCGTATACCGTCTATCCTTCCTCCGATGACCTTTGACGAAAGCATTGAAACAACAGGAATACATTCAATAGCAGGTATGCTCGACCGTGAAAAGCCGATAGTCACGGTTCGCCCGTTCAGAAGCGTATCACATACCGCCTCGGCAGTAGGTCTTATCGGCGGCGGAAGTATACCACGCCCGGGTGAAATATCCCTTGCACATAACGGAGTATTATTTCTTGACGAACTGCCGGAATTTGACCGCAGGACGCTTGAAACGCTCAGACAACCGCTTGAAGACGGAGTTATAACCATATCAAGAGCGCAAGGGTCGGTGTCCTACCCGTGCGATATTATGCTTGTTGCCGCAATGAACCCCTGTCCTTGCGGAAACTTCGGCAACCCGAAGGGAAAATGCACCTGCTCTCAGAATATGATACAGAACTATCTCGGCAAGATAAGCCGCCCTGTTCTTGACAGGATAGATATACAGGTTGAAATGCCGCAGTTATCTTACGAGGAAATAAGCAGTGCGAAAAAGGGCGAGCCGAGCAGTGCCGTGCTTGAACGTATAATGAAAGCAAGAGAAATACAGCAAAAGCGTTTTGCAGGTACGGAAATACGCTCGAACTCCAAAATTCCGCCCTCATATCTTCACGAAATGTGTCCTATGGACGAAAACGCAAAGCAGATGCTCTCCGACTGCTTTGATAAAATGGGACTGTCGGCAAGGGCATATGACAGGATACTTAAAGTCGCACGCACCTGCGCTGACCTTGCAGGAAGCGAGGTAATAAGGCGGCAGGATATATCCTCGGCGGTAAATTTCAGGAGCCTTGACAGAAAGTACTGGGGCGCAGGGAAATAACCGTCATTTTGCCGCTTATCATATTTATTATTTATAGTGCGGTAAAATATCCGACAAATCGACCTTGTTTTTACCGCCGCTGAGTTATAAAAACGCCGAAATTTTTCTGTCTGCTTGACAAAAACGAAATCAAAATGCTAAAATAAATACAGTCGAGTAGCGAAAGCGTAAATCCGGACACGGATTTATGCTTTATTTTTTTGCCAAAAGAAAGGAATATAAATATGGAACAGAAAAAAGTAAACAGGCTCGGGACAGAGCCTGTAAAAAAGCTGTTGCTCAGGACGGGACTTCCCGTGATACTCTCAATGGTATTGCAGGCGGTCTACAACATAGTTGACAGCGCATTTGTAACGAATATGCAGACGGGCGGCGAGGCGGCGTTCAACGCACTGACGCTTGCCTTTCCTATGCAGATGCTTATGGTGGCAGTAGGTATAGGCACAGGTGTCGGCGCAAACGCTCTGCTTTCAAAATCTCTCGGACAAAGCGATAAGGAAAAAGCGAGCCTAACCTCCGGCAATGCGGAATTTCTTGCGCTTATAATATATGTTGTTTTTCTGCTTGTCGGACTGTTCGGTGTAGAGCCCTATATCCGCACGCAGACGCAGGACGGGGAGATAGCGAAAATGGCGGTCGATTACCTTACGATATGCTGTACAATGTCATTCGGCATCACGTTCTTTTCGATATACGAAAAGCTGCTGCAGGCAACGGGCAGGTCGCTTTTTTCGACGATAGCCCAGATAGCGGGCGCTGTCACCAACATAATCCTCGACCCGATAATGATATACGGACTTCTTGGCTTTCCCGAAATGAAAGTAAAAGGTGCGGCTCTCGCAACGGTTATCGGTCAGATAGTTTCTCTTGTCACCGCTCTTATCTTTCATATCAAATTCAACACGGAAATAGCCAAAAAACTGCGTTACAAAAAGCCCGATATGAAAATTATAAAGGGCATATACTCTATAGGACTTCCGGCTATAATCGCACAGGCGCTTATGTCGATAATGACCTACGGTATGAACGTAATCTTAGGCTCGGTAAGCGTGGACGCTGTCACCGCCTACGGACTTTACTACAAGGTACAGCAGTTCTTCCTGTTTGCCGCTTTCGGTATGCGTGACGCAATAACTCCCGTCATATCCTACGCTCACGGAATGGCAGACAAAGCCCGTATCAAAGACGGCATAAAGTACGGAATGCTCTATACGCTTATAATAATGGCGCTCGGCACAATTCTTATCGAAATTTTCGCCGTGCCTCTCGGCGAGATGTTCTCGCTTTCGGGCAACTCACTCAGGCTATGTACAGACGCAATGCGCATTATCACAATAAGCTTTGTATTCGCAGGTGCGAACATAGCTTTTCAGGGCATATTTCAAGCGATCGACGGCGGTTTGCAATCACTCATAGTATCGCTCTTAAGACAGCTTGTGCTTGTATTGCCGGTAGCGTGGGGATTTTCGCTCCTTGTTCTCGGCGGTGCGCCCGATATGCTTATGTGGTGGGTGTTCCCGATAGCAGAAGCTATATCTGCTCTTGTTTCCGTTATCTTTATGATCAGGCTTAACAAAACAAAAATCGCCGTATTATAGCGATTCAAACAATTTAATATTTCTCCGACAGAAAATTCACTTTTGATATTGAAATTTTTCCTGCAAAAGTGTAAAATATCATTCGGAGAATAAAAAACAGCCTCCGCAAAAGCGAAGGCTGTTTTAGCATATGCTTACTTTTCAAATATCATCTTGATTCTGCCGATAAGGGGAAGATCCTTGGCCTTGCCGCCGATAGCATTGATAAGGCCGGTTACCAGTATGATTATCGGTACAGCCATGAATATTATGTGTATCAGCCAAGCTAAAAGAACACCTACCAAGCCTGCGGCAAATTCGTTGAATGTAGCGTAGAAAATACCGCAGTAAACAGCGTTGTACAGAATTCTTGCAAAGAAGTATTCAATAGCTCCCACTGCCATTACACCGAGAATAGCAGGGAATATCATTGAAAGATGATACTGTAAGAACTTTGACTTGCCCGCTGTGATGCAGGGAGCTACAAGCATACCTGCAAGCACGATGATTGCAATAAAGCCGCCGAATATCCAGCCTGTAAGTATGTATGCGAGTACCGCACAATAAGCGAGTATTGACATTGCCTTACCTGTGTTTATATCGTTGGCGTCCATTGTAGAAGTTACATTCTTTGTGTCAAATATTTTCTGAAAGAAGCCCGGATTTTGATTTATCGGAACAGGTGCAACAGAACCGTCAAGGTTTGCACCGCACTTTGCGCAGAACTTTGAGCCGTCCTGATACTCTGTTCCGCATTTAGGACAAAATGGCATAATTATTTCCTCCTGTTTGTTATGTCTATACCTCTGTATTATATCCGCTGTATGCAGATACCAGTTAATTATACACCCCTACGACATCAAAGTCAATACCGCAATTGTAAAGTTTAATTAAGAAATATGAAAGCATTGATTAATTTTGCTATTGCATTTACACATGTATATTTATTATTCGTGTATTATTAAATTTTCAAGCAGCAAAGGAGAACTATGAACAATACAAACCCTTTTATATATTCCGATGACAACAAGCGTTATCACACGTTGAATTACTATAATAAATCATCGTTCAACAGCAAAGTGTTCAAGGCGGTCATTGACGCAGGCTTCACCTGCCCGAATAAAGACGGCACAAAAGGCACGGGCGGATGTATCTACTGTATGGGCGGAAGCGGCTACTTCACCGAAAAATCGGACGGTGAAATCTACGACAGCGTAAAGCGTCAGCTTGCCGCTGAAAAGGAACGTATATACAAGAAACACCCGGACAGCCTCATTACAGCCTACTTTCAGGCAAATACCAACACATACGCACCTGTCGCAACGCTTAAAGAGGCATACACTGCGGCGCTTGATTTCGGAGTACACGGAATTTCAATCGGCACAAGGGCCGACTGCCTTCCCGATGATGTTATTGCCCTGCTCTGTGACATTAACAGCAAGACCCGCCTTACCGTTGAGCTTGGCTTGCAGACAATACACGATAAATCAGCACAAATCATCAACAAATGCTACACCTATGACGAGTTTCTGGAGGGCTACCGTAAACTGCAAGAATCCGGCATACGCACCTGCCTTCATCTGATTGACGGCTTGCCGGAAGAAAGCCTATCCGATATGCTCGAAACCGCAAAGGAGGGCGCCCGTCTGCACCCTGCCGCCGTGAAGATACACCTTCTTCATATAAATCACGGCACCGCTCTTGAACGGCTCTTCCTGTCGGGCGGTTACGTTCCGCTCACCCGTGACGAGTACATAGATATAGTAATATCACAGCTTGAATATCTCCCCGCCGACATTGTCATAGAGCGGATTACCGGCGATGCGGACAAGCGTTGTCTGGTAGCTCCCCTGTGGAGTGCCGACAAGATAGCGGTACTTGGCGGCATAGACCGTCAGATGAAGCTGAGGGATACTTATCAGGGGATAAAAGCTGATGTTATGTGATTTCATATCTGAATGTAAGTGAAACCGCAGTATCGGGTCAGTTTCGATACTGCGGTTTGCTGTTGCCTATCCTTAAGCTATATGCTGAAACATTTGCTGAGGAAAACCCTGCTTGTTCGGATCTGTAATCTTGATTTTTCTGCACTTATATATTAGATTTAGGAGCAAAATGGACGGATATTAACGCTCGTGTGCATATTGTCTTAATTCTTCTGCGATTTTTTTAAATTCAACATCATCTCTGATAAAGTCATATATTTTATCGTCCATTTCGTTTATCTGGTGCATTGAATCATTCGCATTAATATTATGCCAAACTTCGCCGTACTCTTTTCCGCGCGCAATCAGGCAGGTATATGTTTCTGTCGGCTTGTATACTGCTTTATCATTATCGATAGATTGATTTTTGGCAAGGGTCAGATATTTTATGGTTTCATTGCGATTGTTGATTTTGGCATAGAACCAAGCAATATCGAGATATGTCCATGCGATTTTTTGCTTAAAAAAGCCATAATTCTTATCTTCAAAGATTATGTTCAATATGTCGATGACTTTTTTATTCAATAAAATCAGTTCCTCAGGTGTATAGGGCTTTGTGTTATCATCCAAAGGAGCACAGTTGAAGGTTATACCGGAAAGCATTAATTGCAAGTGGGTTAAAATTGCCTCCTGCTGGTATCTGTATCGTTTGGTTTTGTCGGATACAGATACAAGCAGATTTTCTCTGCACTGATGAGCATAAGGCATTGTATTTGCAAGGCTTTCAGCTTTTTCCGGCATTTTTAATTTGGGATAAGCATAACAAAGCAACTGAATCGCACTGTGCCTTAATTCTGTATCCTTAGAGTTTTCAAGCACATTTTCTTCGAGTGAAACAACTTCCTGTAACAATTTTTCGTAATGCTCATCAGATATTGTATCTGTTTCTTGCGGTGAACAATACAAAGCACTTGCGAGCTCGTGTGACAACTTATATGCTGACGGATATTTTCTGATAGCTTTTCGCAAAATTTCAACGCCTTTTGACCACTGACCATTGGTCGTATATTCTCTTGCGGCTTCTGACAGCGACTCAATTTCTTTTTCTCTTGACGAAGCATCGACTTCCAGCAAGAAGTCGGTCGTTACATCGAAAAAGTTTGCCAATATAGGCAGCAGTGAAATATCAGGTAAAGCAATATTTGTTTCCCAACGACTTACCGCCTGCGCAGAGATCGAAAGCACTTCGGCAAGTTGTTCTTGCGTCATATTCCTATCTGAGCGCAGTTTTTTAATAATATTTCCGAAACTCATATTTACAACTCCAATTCAAGTATTCAGCCGATCGAACTGTAATTATATTATAATCTACAGATAGTCAACAGTCCACCGCTTAATAATTGAGAAAAAATCAATTTCAAATTGGATTATCGATAAAGACTTTAGCGCATTGTCAAGTTCAGACAAGTTGCATTTTCCACTATGATATGCTAAAATATTCACGAGGGAAACCTTGGACGTCAGGCGGTCAATTCATCTCCCGAAGTGCGAAAGCACTTTGAAAGGAGGTGAAGCTGTGTACATAACGCTAAGTGATTTAACACAGATAGGAATATTTCTTACTGCTTTCACAGTTATGATATTCACAATCATTTCTTTTAATAAAAAGAAATAACCGCCCCAGTCGCAAACGGAAGGCGGTTATTTCTTAACTGATTTAAACGGGAGCGACCGTCTGTCGTTTCCCTCTTTATTTATATTATAACATATTTTCAGCTGTTGTCAAGTTCGATCCGGTTGCATTGCTGTCGCTTTTGTGCTAAAATACGCTTGTAGAACTTAAATCCGGCTTATCATAAAGGAGAAACAATATGGATATGAAACAGCGTATGCACGCAAATCTTCCCTATAAGGCCTGGCTTGACGGGCTGAGCGAAGAACGTGCGGAATGCAAGCGTAAGATATACGAATTCAACAACTGCCACCCGGATGACCGAGATAAAATGGACAAAATCCTCCGCTCGCTTCTCGGTAAGACAGGTGACACTATTCATATAGAACAGCCGTTCCACTGCGATTACGGCAGTAATATCGAGGTCGGCAACAACTTCTTTGCAAACTATAATCTGGTAATACTTGATGTCGGCAAGGTTAAAATCGGCAATAATGTTATGCTTGCCCCAAATGTAGCCATCTACACAGCAGGTCATCCCGTACATTATATTCCCCGTAACACAGGCTATGAATACGGCATAGATATAACGATAGGCGATAACGTATGGATAGGCGGAAACGTTGTAATCACACCGGGAGTAAAGGTCGGAAACGGCGTTGTTATCGGTGCCGGGAGCGTTGTGACAAAGGATATTCCCGACAACTGCATAGCCGCAGGAAATCCTGCAAGGGTTATCCGTGAAATAACGGACGAGGACAAGCATTATTACTTCAAAAAACGTCGCTTTGACGTTGACGATTACCTGATACCCGACACAATAGACTGGAGCAAAATATGAACACACCGACTTTTGATATAAACAAGGTAGATACCCCGTGCTATGTCACAGAAGAATGCTATCTCAGACGCAACTGTGAGATACTGAAAAGCGTACAGGATATGACAGGCTGTAAGATACTTCTTGCACAGAAAGCGTTTTCGATGTACAGCACCTACCCTCTGATAAGCGGCTATCTCAGCGGTACTACCGCAAGCGGACTTTACGAGGCACGGCTCGGATATGAATATTTCGGCAATGAAACGCACGTTTTCTCTCCTGCCTATACAGACAGCGAGATAAACGAGCTTGCAAAGTACGCAGGACATTTTGTGTTCAATTCAATAAGGCAGTTTGCCCTGCACCGTGACGCAGTAAAGGACAAGCACTGCCTTATCCGTGTAAATCCGAGATTTTCCACACAGGAGGGACACGAGATATACGACCCGTGCGCTCCCGGCTCAAGGCTCGGACAGACGCTTGCTTCATTTGAGGAGGATATAAAGCGTTACGGCGAGGAGATTCTTGACGAAATAGACGGACTTCATTTTCATACCCTCTGCGAGCAGAACAGCGACGACTTAATGCGTACCGCAAAGGAGGTCGAGGCGCAGTTCGGCAAGTATCTTGATAAGATGAGCGTTATAAATTTCGGCGGAGGACACCATATAACAAGGGACGACTACGATATTGACACGCTTGTTGAGGTGATAAACCATTTCAAGAATGAATACGGGCTTGAGGTGTATCTTGAGCCGGGCGAGGCTGTCGCACTGAATGCAGGATTTCTTGTAACAACGGTACTTGACGTGATAGACGGAAAAGTAAACGGCGAGGACGATATAGCGATACTTGACGCTTCAGCCGCCTGCCATATGCCCGATGTGCTTGAAATGCCGTACCGCCCCGTTATCATTCAGCCAAACGGCAATATTGCCGGAGAAAAGGGCGAAAGGGCTGTCACTGTGCGGCTTGGCGGCAACACCTGCCTTGCAGGCGATGTGATAGGAGATTATTCATTCGACGAGCCGCTTAAACCGGGCGACCGACTTGTGCTGTGCGATATGTCGATATACTCAATGGTAAAGAACAACACGTTCAACGGTATGGCTCTGCCGTCAATATACTATAATACCTCGCTCGGTATGCGGAAAATAAGAGAGTTCTCTTATGATGATTTCAGGTGCAGGCTGTGATTTCGGCTTTAAGCAGAACTATCAGAGAAGCCTTGTTTTCAGCGACAGCCATTTCCATATGGACAAAGCATTTCAAAGGGTAAAACAGCCGAAATAAGCAAAACGGTTGAAAACTAATGTATATGTTGAATACTTTGTTGAAAGTTTTTTGTGCATATCACACAAACTATCGTGAAATGTTTAAGGACTATTGAACAAAAGTGAAAAATAATCGCAGAAAAATTGACAAATTGAAAAATCTTTGTTGACGAACAAAGAACATTTGGATATACTATAGGTACAGAGCGGAGATACCGCATAACATCTCAATGCGGACAGCTCGACGGAAAGATAATACGATTTTACGGAGGTAACCAATCATGTTTGTTAAAGAAGTAAGCGTTAAGAATCAGGTAGGTTTACACGCAAGACCCGCAACATTCTTCATCCAGAAGGCTAACGAGTACAAGTCATCAATCTGGGTTGAGAAGGAAGAAAGAAGAGTAAATGCAAAGAGCCTTCTCGGTATCCTTTCACTCGGCATTGTAGGCGGTACAACTATCAGAATCATTGCTGACGGCTCTGATGAGCAGCTCGCTGTTGACGGCCTTGTAAAGCTCGTTGAAAGCGGTTTTGCAGAATAATTCACACTCCCGACCAAGTAGTGTATATCGGGTAATAACCCGATGTGTAGACGTGTAGAAAAGTGTAGACGGACAGAATTACATTTATAAAGAAACAGCGGGGATTTTGCGTAAAGCAGGTCACCCGCTGTATTTTTATTTAACAGTGTTTACTGTTTAGATTTCAAAGGAGCATTATATTGAAAAGAACAGGAAAAATCGCAGCCGCATTTATCACGGCTTTAACTGCTGTGGCGTCAATAACGGCGTGCAGTGCCGATTATTCGCATATTGACGGCTACAGCGACATAGAAAACGCACGAAAGCTGTATTCCTCGCTGTATTCAGCCGAGATCACGGTTACGGATATGGGAACCGGTACGGTTACGCAGGAGCTGACATTCTGCTACGATAAGAGCGATACCCTATCGTACAGCTATTTCGGCACAGACGGCAAAACAAAATATTATGAATATCACAACGGCTCGGAGTACAACTATTATTCCGACGGCGAATGGCATACTCTTGTGAGCGGCGATAAGGATTATGTATGCTACACACGCACAAACAAGATGTCTATGACCGCAGAGGGTATGATATTCATAAAGCCCGAAAGCGTGACAAGCTCGGAAGTAAAGAATACGGCAGACACAAAGGTAATCACTATGCAGTACGATGTTTCAAAGCTCAACAGCTCAATGGCTTCTCAACTCGGCCTTGTCGGCGATCTTGACAGCTTCAGCGTTGTGTATACAATTGATAAAGACGGATACTGTACCTCAATGGAACAGACCGGTACAGCCACAAAGGACGGCGTACAAAGCAAGGTGGATTATCTTATGACCGTCAGCCATATGAATGATATTGCCTCGGTAAGCAAGCCTCAGGTACAGGAAAGTGCGGATAAGTAAGACGCAGAGTAAATTATAAGCATCGCCCGTAGGATAAGGCTACGGGCGATGTTTGTAGTTAAACTGATTATTGATAAAACCTCACTGTGAAATATATCGCCAACACCGCTGAAAACATTTTCCGTACTGACAAGCCATTAATATTTTCGTGAGTGTATCAGTGCAACTGCACTGAC
>OGQR01000543.1_pt1 | contig 32205 bp, 26 predicted proteins | sample 1553271 | NCBI WGS metagenome assembly OGQR01 (sample SAMEA2579970, study PRJEB22360) | human gut metagenome | biome: human gut; feature: human-associated habitat; material: faeces | place: Denmark | collected 2008/2010 | reverse complement strand
TCTACTATGGTTATGCCGGATTTTTCAAAAAACAGGCTAATCGGAGGACAACCCCATTTCAAAAAACAGGACAACTTTCCGAGGAATGTAGATTTCTTCACATTTGCGTGGTATAATGAAAGAAATGAAAAAACAGGACAGGAGGGCAAGTATGAATCAAGAACTGATGACATTGGATTTTTGGCAGGATACGATCATATATGAGGGTAAAACATTTCCTGTCGGCACTCTTGCCTGCGATGCGCTGAATGTTCCTGCGGATACCATTGCAAAAATGAATGAGCAATGCGAAAATGAATGAGCAATGCGAAAAAATCAATCTGCTGCTTGGTCTGCTGAACGCTGGACAGGATGCTTCTGCACTCTTTCCTATGGCAAAAGAAGCTGCTCTGACAATGTTGGGTATTATCAGTAAAACGTCGCCATTCTCCTATATGAACATATCACAGCACCGAGAACGGATAGAAAAGGTCTTTACTGCCGACAATGCGCTGAAATATGTGGAGTTTGCCATAAAAGCCGCAACCGACTCCTTGCAGTTTGAAGAAGTTCCGAGATATACGGATGCGATGATGCTCCAACGCTATACCGCTGTATTCGGGCATCTGGCATACTCTCTTGGGGAATACCAAACCGCAATGCTTGATTTTGCGGAAAAATCAGACGGCAACGAAGCAGACCGCACCGCAGAGGGATTCGCTAAAATGTTCGGCAGCTATTTCCCGCCGAAATTCTCTATCACAGATGGCAATGCATGGATGTCTACCCTGAACAACGCCGTTCAGTATGTATCTGTCATCCGTCCCGGCGAAAATGTGGCGAAGCTCGTCAAACGGATGCACTATGTGTCCTTTGTAGGGATGTTCCGGTCAGATCTCTTTGAGGGATTGTGTGTCGGTCACGCTCCTAAGAAGTGCCGGATCTGCGGCAAATGGTTTCTGACAACCAACGCAAGGCACACCAAATACTGCGGCGGTTATGCGCCGGGAGATAAGCTGCACCGCACCTGTCGGCAGATCGGCAATCTGAAAGGCAGAGAACAACGGGAGCTTGCGGACGATCATCCGCTGAAACAGATTTATGAGAAGCGGCTGAATACCATAAACCGCTATGTGAAGCGTGGTACTCTGGACGCTGATCTTGCGGAGGTTATGAAGAAACTGGCGAAAGATAAAATGCTCCGGGCAAAAAGTGATGTCGCTTATGCCAAGGGAGCTTATGAAAAAGAAATGGAACAGGCCGCTTTGAAGAAAGAAGCTTACAACAAATAATGACAAGGAGAATAATACATGGCACGAAAAGCTGATGTTAAAGGCGGTAACGGTGATGTGGTATTCGATGCTGAAACCGAGACTGCGAGAAAATATCTTAGAAATACATCTACCGCTGAAAAAGTCACACGCTTCAAACGAGAACTTGCTGTATTTCAGGAATTATGCAAGAATCCAATTCCTAATGTTGTTGAGGTGACGGATGTTTATATTGACGAGGATAAAATTGCTGAATCTTATGTTGAAATGAAAAAATATGACGGTTCGGTATACGATATACTCGAAGTTACCAAAGGGAATGTCAAATTAGTATTTGAATTGCTTTTGCCGGTCATTAAAGCGCTTTATACACTTTCAACTGGAAATCCGCCCTTGTATCACAGAGATATAAAGCCGGATAATATCTTGTTTTTGAAAAAAGATGATGAATACACACTGTATCTTACGGATTTTGGAACGTGTTTTCTTGACGATGGGAGTGAACGACTGACACCGGAATCTATGGCAGTTGGTCCCAGGATGTATATTGCCCCAGAATACGAAACAGGTCGTGTAGAGGAAGTAACTGAAAAAGGAGATATATTTTCTTTGGGTAAAGTTCTTTGGTGTATGATCAATGGTGAACCGGAGGACTTTATGCCTTCAAACTTCTGGTTTGTTGATGAATATGATTTGACCAAGCGTTTTCCCGGAAATGCTGATATGATTGTTGCTAATTCAATTATTGCATCGTGTTTGAATATTGCTCCTTATGAGCGTTGCACATATTCAAGTTTGATTGGGCAGATTGAGAACTTCATTGCAGGGGGCAATATGACGCCAGAGGAAGAAGCACAGTATCGAGTACGAGTATATCAAGAGAAACGGAATTTAGAACTCTTGGAGATAAAAGAAAAGAATCGGCTAATTGTTAATTCCTTTAGTCAGTATTATATAAAGGCGTTAGAAGAATTACTGAATACATACCCTGATTTTGAGCTGATTCAAAAACTCTACGATGAATACCGTAAAAATTCAAAGGATGGCATTGATTATACATCCGTAAATGTTGAAAACAATGCCAGTCATTATCTCTATAGCGGAACTTATGACCGAATCTATTTTTCAATTAATTATGAACCCGCTCGTGGAACTGATAGGTATTGCAGCATCACGATAAAGTACACAATAGATAGTTGGAAGACTATACGGTTCTATTATTCCGAAGATGGTACGATGTTAAGTGACCATAACGGCGTAGTAAAGCTGATGTGCGTAGAAACATTGTATAATATCTTAAACTCCATAATCATGGAATACATTGCATAAAACAGATTGACATACAGAAGGGAGGTGCGCTATGCTAAATGATTTTTCGTGGAACATGACCTGATACATACCGCAACACCAAGTTAATCCACACGTTGACGGCATCATCCCCTATGTGGCAGAGCGCATCTTCCAACTGGAACCGGAGCCGCCAGCGGTGGGCAGTCTGAATGAATATATCCTGTCTGCCTTGCGGGAAAAGAATTTGATATATTTCTCGTTCTTCCTCCACCATTATGAGCCACAGCTCAATAAGCGCATCAAAGGCTTTTGGGGTGTGGATGGCGGCGATCTGTACGATACAGACCGTTTTATAGATATAAAGCTCTCCTGCAGGGAACAAATGCTCCAAAAGCTGATGGACTATGATCCTGCCAAGGGTGCGGAGTATGCTACATACATTTTCCCGTTCATCCGGGATGCTATGCTCCGCTTCCGCATGGGCGAAGAAAAATGGTCGGTATCCTCTCTGACCAATTATAAAATGGTGCGGTCAATGGCTTGGCTGTACTATAACACCAAGGATGCGGTCAGCGAGTTTTCCAAAAAGTATAACTGTGACTTTGCCCTTGCGGAAGAATATCTGAGAGTTGTTCGAGGTATCCGCAATCAGCAACCATTCTATGTGACAGATGAGGACGGCGAGGAAACGGGCGAAGATGTTGCTCTTGATGATACTTGGAACTACTCCGACATCCTCTGGAACGGCATACAGGCAGAAAAGGTGCAGCGAGCTTTTGATAAGCTGAACTACCGGGAACAGACCTTGCTTGAAAAGCGGCTGGCAATCTGCATGACCTGCGGGCATGTCGGCTCATGGAAAGGCCGTCCCACCTTTGAGGAACTGGCTGTAATGTTTGAGGGCAGCACTGCCAGCGGTGCGGAGCGAGCCTACCGCAGAGCAGTGGACAAACTGACAGAATTGTTGGTTGCCGAGGGCGCAATCCATGCTGTCCGCTTGAAACAGAAATCCAAGACCAAACGAAAAAAGAAAATCGCCACCGCAATCTACGAATACCAAGCAGACTGCGACGGCGAATGGGGCCAGATTTCATTTGATTTTGAGAACGGCACATCAGAAATAGTCCGACTTGCCGATTGGGATACAATGAAAACAAACCGCTTTGCGAACAAGGCAATAGCCTACCTTCTAAACTGCGAAAACGAGAAGTTGCCAAAGGAAACGATAGTAGCGTTTGAACTATAAAAGGAAATTGACGAGGAACGAGAATGAAAACAATCGCAATCATAGATGATGATATTCATATTGGAGATATGCTGAGAGAAGTGCTGGTGCAAGAGGGCTATTCTGTTCTTCGTGCATACTCCGGCACAGAAGCGTTATATCTTCTTTCACAAAACAAGCCCGATTTGGTGCTGCTGGATCTGATGTTGCCGGGATTGTCTGGCGAGGAAGTTCTGCCCCACATTGAGAACATTCCTGTTATCGTTCTCAGCGCAAAAGTAGATGTGCAAGACAAGGTAAATCTTCTGCTGGGCGGTGCGGCAGATTACATGACCAAGCCTTTTGATACAAAGGAGCTTCTTGCCCGTATCACTGTTCAGCTCCGCAAGGCAGAACAACATGGCGAAACCAAATCTCTTTCCGTTGGCGATTTGGTTTTGGATATGGTTTCCCTTTCTCTGACAGTACAGGAGCAGCCTGTGAAGCTGACCCGAACGGAGTATGCCATCTTAAAACTGCTGATGGAAAATCCCAAACAGGTAATTTCAAAGAGTGTCCTGCTTGACAGAATCAGTCTGGACACACCCGACTGCACCGAGCGTTCTTTGAAGCAGCACATCAGCAATCTTCGTAAAAAGATGCAGGATGTCAGCGGTGTAGACTATATCGAAACAGTCTGGGGAATTGGTTTCAAATTGGCAGAACAAAAAATCTTGACCAAATCTTGACGTTTTTCTTGACCACTTTCTTGACTTTTGTTTTGTAAACTTAGGTCAGCAAAGGAGGTAATACAATATGAACTATATTTTGCAAACAAACAGCCTGACAAAAAAGTATAAAAACTTTCAGGCATTGAATGGTCTTACTATGAATGTTCCCAAAGGTTCCATCTATGGCTTTGTGGGAAAGAACGGCGCTGGTAAGACAACCCTGATCCGCTTGATCTGCGGATTGCAGGAACCGACTTCCGGTAGCTTTTCTCTGTACGGCATCCGCAATGACAGCAAGGATATTATCAAATCCCGCCGTCGCATGGGTGCTGTGGTGGAAACACCGTCCATCTACATGGATATGACTGCGGAGGAAAATCTGAAGCACCAGTATCTCATTCTTGGTCTGCCATCATTTGATTGTATTCAGGAATTGTTGAAGCTGGTAGGTCTCGACAACACGGGAGAGAAAAAAGCGAAGAACTTCTCCCTCGGTATGAAGCAGCGTCTGGGCATCGCTATCGCATTAGCCGGTGATCCCGACTTTCTTGTTCTTGATGAGCCTGTAAATGGTCTCGACCCTCAGGGTATTGTGGAAATGCGAGAACTGATTTTGAAGTTGAACCGAGAAAAACAGATTACAGTTCTTATTTCCAGTCACATTCTGGATGAACTTTCCCGTCTGGCTACTCATTACGGTATCATTGATAATGGTCGCATGGTGAAGGAACTGAGTGCAGAAGAACTGGACACAGTTTGCCGCAAGTGTGTCCGCATGGAAGTGACCGATACTTCTACTCTGGCTCGTGTGCTGGATTCCATGAATCTGGAATATAAAATTATCTCCGCAACAACAGCCGATGTGTTCGCAAAGATCAATGTGACACAGCTGACCGTTGTACTGGCAAAGGAAAACTGCGAAGTGCTGTCTATGCAGGAAAAAGATGAAAGTTTGGAGAGTTATTACATCTCTCTGGTTGGAGGTGATAATAATGCGTAAACTTTTTCGAGCAGCCTTTTACCGTACAGAGAATAAAAAAATGATTCGAATAGAATTAGTGATTGCTGTATTGCTTTCCGCATTCATCATCCTCAACGGTTACTTCCAGACGAATTTGACTAATGCATACATCTATAAGCTGGTCGCCCGTTTTTTTGGATATTCACCCCTGATGGGACCATTTATCGCCGTATTTGCCGCATATTTGTGGGGAACAGACTATGAATATGGAACTCTGCGCAATAAACTAATCTGCGGACACACTCGTGAAGAAGTTTATTTTTCCAATCTTCTCCTGACCATATGTGCTGGACTGAGTACTGCACTAATCTGGTTGATAGTTAATGGGATGCTGGGTATTCCGCTACTGGGTACGGCAAGCCTGAACCTCTCTTTGGGAGAGATGGCATTTTATATTTTTTCAAGCCTTTTGATGGTCGTTGCACTCTCCAGCGTATGTTGTCTGTTGGCAAGTCTGGCGGAGAACAAAAACTCAGCGACACTTCTTTGTCTGGGAGCTGTAGCTGCAATGGTCATAATCGGGATGCTCCTTTATGATCGTTTTGCAGAACCAGAGTTATTGGATGGATGGATGTGTAGTGATACAGACCCAACTGTGCGATGGCATCCCCAAAATATCAAATTCATCGGTGGAACATTTCGTATCCTGCTGGAATTTCTTATCTGTCTGACACCTGGAGGACAAGGTGTAATTCTTTGCGAAGAAGGGGTGGAACACCTGATTTTTCTTCCATTGTGCTCTGCGTTTGTAATTTTTTCAACATCTCTTATAGGAAGTCGTTCCTTTAAGAAAAAGAACCTAAAGTAAGGAGGTAGAAAGATGTTCCCTTGGATTTTGTGTTGTATTTTGCTAATTGTTGTATTTTTTCTAATCACAAAGATTATTTTTATAGAAAAAAGTATTGATGAAATTCATACAGAATTCCAGGAACGTCTTTCCTCCGACACAAACACTCTGATTGATATTTCTTCCAGCGACCCTCATCTGAGAAAACTGGCTTCGGAGATTAATATCCAGCTTCGATTGCTCCGCAAGGAACGCCATCGTTACCAACAGGGCGATCTGGAACTGAAAGAAGCTATCACCAATATTTCCCATGACCTGAGAACTCCGCTTACGGCGATAAACGGTTATCTTGACCTATTGGAACGAGAGGAAAAAAGCGAAACGGTACACTGCTATCTTTCTCAAATCCAAAACAGAACAGATGTTTTAAAAAATCTAGCCGAAGAACTATTCAGATATAGTGTGGTTACTTCTTTTCAGGAACTGAAACCAGAACGTATGGATGTTGTCCGGGCATTGGAGGAAAGTCTGCTGTCTTTCTATGCGGTCATGCAGGAAAAAGGCATCCAACCGGAAATCGAATTGCCGGAGGAACCGGTTTTCCGTGAACTGGATGCAGGTGCGGTCAACCGTATCTTTTCCAACATTATCAGCAATGCGCTGAAATACTCTGACGGCGATCTGTCCGTAGTCATGGATAAGAACGGCTGTGTTACATTCAGCAACACGGCGCACAATCTGAATTATGTGACGGTCGGCAGATTGTTTGACCGTTTCTATACAGTAGAAGCCAGTCGCAATTCAACCGGTTTGGGATTGTCCATCGCCAAGCTGCTGATTGAGCGTATGGGCGGAAGTATTGGAGCAATCTACAACAATGACAAACTGCAAATCAAGATAATCTTTGCAAAATGAAATAAAAAAGAGTTTATATGAACGGAGGTGTTTTGATTATGAAGAAATACTTGAAGGAGATACTAATACTCTTAATTCAATTATTTATGTTTTATGTATTTCCATTATTTGCAGGACCAACAGACGTTATGGGAATGATAGTTTTGCTTATTTTAGCAACATTATTGCTTTCAATTCTAATTGGCAGCATTTCAAATCTGAAAGTAAAGTACTTGTATCCAATAATCATAGCAATTACATTTGTGCCATCTGTGTTTATATACTATAACGAGACAGCATTGATACATTCGCTTTGGTATTTGGCAGTATCATCCTTTGGTTTGATAATCGGCATGGTCATTCATAAATTGATTCTTAAAAAGTAGAAAGAGCAAAACTTTCAAAGGCTACCCAGTCAAAAAGATTGGATAGCCTTTATTTATGTTTTCTAAAATTAAAGTTGAATATCTGCCTTAGCCAATAACTATGGGCTTAGAGGTTTAGTGAGCCAGGCAAATCGCTCCAATCGCCGTATCCACAGATTTATACTCTGTAACAGTTTTTCAAATAGGTTTTGGAATCTCCGTTCAATATCAAATCAGCATATCCAATCGGGTCATTGTAAATCAGATAATCCAGTTCCGACCTCTGATACATATTGTCGGCAACCTAGTTCTCAACCGCAATCGTATCAATCGCAATCATACTACCATCAAAGAATTTCAGTTCCACACAAGCGGTATCCATGTTAAACTCACAAGAAATCAATCTATCCATAAGAAACCTCCATTTTACGGGATGTTATATCATCCCAAAATATTTGAATGCTTCTCGGATTGCTTTCTCTTTTTCCGGTGGACACAGAGGCTGTCTGGAATCTTCGGACTTCGGCAGATTGTAGTTCTTACCAACCTCAATCCCACATTTCCGCTTAATCTGTGAGATATACAGGTTTGATACCTTTAATCCGCTATGTTCCAGTACATAGTCCTTGATCTGCGTGTAGGTTGCCCCATCTTGAAATTCGGACATATCCATATCTTCTAAAGAGAACTCAACCCGAATCTTTTTCGAGTCGACCTCACCCTTGGAAAGCAAAACAACCGTCTCCACATGTGCACTCCACGGGAACATATCGACTGGCTGTACCTTTTCTACCTGATAGCGGTACTCGCCTTCTTTGCCTTCGCTACACACTTTCTCTGTAAGATACTTTAAGTCTCTGGCAAGTGTTGCACTGTCGCAGCTTACATACACGATGCGGTCTGGATGCATAGCTGTGATGGTGTCTAAAAGTACGCTGTCACAGCCTTTTCTCGGAGGATCTACGACGATAACGTCTGCATGGCGTTCTTCTTTGCTGTCACGCTTTTCGTACCACTCTGGCAGCACTTCTTCTGCCTTTCCAACAAAGAACTCCGTATTGTCAAGACCATTTCGCGCTGCGTTTCCGCGCGCATCTTCAATGGCTGCTGGAATAATCTCTACTCCGTAAACCTTCTTTGCACTGCGTGCCAAAAACAGGGAAATCGTTCCGATGCCGCAATACAAATCCCATACTGTTTCCTGTCCGGTAAGACCGGCAAATTCGAGTGCTTTTTTGTAGAGCACCTCTGTCTGGGACGGATTTACCTGAAAGAAGCTCTGCGGTGAAATCTGAAATGTTACTTCACCAATCTTATCCTCTAAATATCCTGGTCCAAACAAATTGACAACTTTTTCGCCAAGGATTACATTTGTCTTTTTATTATTGATATTTAAACATACAGATGTCATGCCCTGTATCTTTATCAAACGCTCTGTAAGCTTGTCAGCATGAGGCAGACTGTCGGCATTGATGACGAGACATACAAGAATCTGTCCTGTATGAAAGCCCACTCTAATCAGCGCATGGCGCACAATTCCTGTACCACGTTCTTCATCATATGGCGCAACGTGATACTCCTCCATGAATGACTTGATCTCTCGTATAATAGTCTGATTGATTTCTGGTGCGATCAGACAATCCTCACTGTCAATAATAGTGTGAGTGCGTCCTGCATAAAATCCAGCGCAAATGCCTTCCTTATCCGAACCAAATGGCACCTGTGCCTTATTGCGATAACGCCACGGCTTTTCCATGCCAAGCGTCATTGGCACTTCAATATCCTTTAATCCTCCAATGCGTCGCAAATTATTCTCTACCTTACGGCGCTTGAACTTTAGCTGTTCCTCATAAGTCATACATTGGAGCGTGCAGCCGCCGCACTGACGTGCGACAGGACACAGCGGCTTTACACGATTTGGCGATGGCGTGATGATTTCCATCAGGCGTCCATAGCCATAATTCTTTTTGACCTTAATGACACGGACCTTTGCAACATCTCCAATTACCGTATCCTTGATAAACAGAGGAAATCCATTCTCATTGCCAAGCTCACCCTCGCTTATCTTGCCGATGCCTTCACCTTCCACACTTAAATCTTCGATTGTTACAACGTAATCCTGATTTTTTTTCACTTCCATACTTCTCCAACTCTTTTTCTTGTTACTGCAATACTGTTTTCTTAATATTGCTGTCCATTAAACGGTTAAATCCAATCCACTCACCTGGTGTTGCTGATGCAAGCTGCTCCTTCATAATTTCAAGCTTTGCATCTGCATTATCTGCAAAGTTAAGCGCTGCTGCCTCAATGATAGCAGGCTTTTTCGGTGAACCATACTCAAACTCACCGTGATGTGCTAAAATGCAATGCTTTAACTCAGATGCTAATACTGGCGGGAAACCTGGAATCTCACGGATATGACTTCCAATCATTTCAACGCCCATTACAATGTGACCAAGCAACTGACCATCATCTGTGTAGTCATTTTCTGGGAAATCAGACAGCTCATTTACCTTTCCAATATCATGGAACATAGCTGCGGTCAAAAGCAGATCACGATTGATCATTGGGTAAAGCGTGCAGAAAAAATCACAAATCTTAGTAACAGACAAGGTATGCTCAAGAAGACCACCGATAAAGCCATGGTGAACAGACTTTGCTGCTGAATGCTGACAGAAATTCTTTACAAACTCCTTATCTCCAAAAAAGCTCAAAAGAAGCTCATGCAGATGCGGCTCCTTAACCTTCTGAATAAAGCCATCCAGCTCCTTAAACATTACAGCCGGGTCTTTTTCAGAAACTGGGAAATAATCCTTCTGATCATATTCGCCCTCTTTTGCCTTGCGAATGCGGCGGCAATTTAACTGCAGACTGCCATTAAACAGAGTGACATCGCCATCAATTTTAATAAAGTCAAGATTTTCAAAATGCTCAATTGCACCAGACAGCTCCCATACCTTGCCATCAAGCACACCTGTCTTATCCTGCAAAGTCAGCGAATAATATGTCTTTCCTGCCTTTGTCGTTGCAATCGTTTTATTTTTACAGAAAAAAATCTGCGACAGGCGTTCTCCCTCACGCAGCTCCTGAATATATTTCATAATCTTTTACCTCTCTCACTTTTTTTTGATACTTATTTAAGGGGATTATCCCCCTTTTATCTTATTATAAACAACTTCGCAATGCTTGTAAATGCTTTTACAAGTAAAAAAACTGTGGTTTTTCTTTTTCCTCTGTAGTATACTGAAGTTGCCTGTAAACTGTAACACACCAGAATCAGCGAAAGTTTCTTGCACTTTATTGTATTTTTTATTATACTTCTATTGTATTTTTTATTAAGGGGAAAATTTATGAATCAAAAAGCTTTATCAACACTTGAATATACAAAAATAATCGCCCAGCTTGAGGAATATGCATCTACCTCAATGGGCAAAAAGCGCTGTCGCGAACTCGTTCCGATGAATGATCTTCAAGAGATCAAAACAGCGCAGGCACAGACAAGCGATGCACTAGCACGCATTCTTCGAAAGGGAAGCATCTCTTTTTCTGGTGCAAAGGATATACGCGACTCACTTCTTCGTTTGAAGGTTGGCTCATCATTAAGCATCGCTGAGCTTTTGCGTGTAAGCGCACTTCTTCGCGTTGCACTTCGCGCAAGCGACTATGGCAAGCGTGACCATGAACCTGGCGAGGAGGACGATGCACTTGACGCAATGTTTCGTGAGCTTGCACCTGTCGTTTCTCTTGCAAAGGAAATTGACCGCTGTATCCTCTCTGAGGAGGAGATCGCTGATGATGCAAGCAACGGACTTCGCTCTGTTCGCCGTGCCATGAAAACTGCTGCCGAGAAGATCCGCACGCAGTTAAACAGTCTTGTTGTAAACTCACGTACTTATCTGCAAGATGGCGTTATCACAATGAGGAATGGCCGTTACTGTGTACCTGTAAAGGCTGAGCACAAATCCAACGTGCCAGGAATGGTACATGACCAAAGCTCTAGTGGTTCTACCATTTTTGTCGAGCCATTAAGCGTTGTAAAACTGAATAATGAGCTTCGCGAATTGGAAATCCGTGAACAAAAGGAAATCGAGGCTGTTCTTGCAGCTCTAAGCAATCAGACATGTGATCATTTAGATGAGCTGACACTTGATCTTGAACTTATCGGAGAGCTTGATTTTATCTTTGCAAAGGCTGCTCTCTCCCGCCATTACCGCGGCTGTGAGCCAAGATTAAATAAAGATGGCATCATTCGTCTGAAAAATGCACGTCATCCGCTTCTTGATCCGCACCGCGTTGTGCCTATTACACTTACGCTCGGTGAAAACTTTGATCTTCTAATCGTTACCGGACCAAATACTGGCGGTAAGACTGTTTCATTAAAGACAGTTGGTCTTTTGACACTTATGGGTCTTGCCGGACTTCACGTACCAGCTGCTGAGGGAACAACCTTAAGCGTCTTTACTGAGGTTTACGCAGACATTGGCGATGAGCAGAGCATTGAGCAGAATTTAAGTACCTTCTCATCTCATATGACAAACACCGTTAAATTCTTAGACAAGGCTGATAAGGATTCTCTGGTTCTGTTTGATGAGCTTGGTGCTGGTACAGACCCTGTTGAGGGTGCCGCACTTGCAATGGCAATTTTATCCTTCCTTCACAACATGAAGGTTCGCACAATGGCCACTACACATTACAGCGAATTAAAGCTTTTTGCTCTTTCCACTCCTGGTGTCGAAAATGCCAGCTGTGAATTTAACGTGGAAACACTTCGTCCGACATATCGTCTGTTAGTCGGCATTCCAGGAAAGAGTAACGCTTTTGCAATTTCAAGAAAGCTTGGTCTTCCAGAATTTATTATTGACGATGCTAAAAAGCATATCGACAGTCAGGATGAGAGCTTTGAGGATGTAATCTCTAATCTTGAGGCTTCACGTGTCCAAATGGAGCAGGATAAGGAACAAATTGCGGCTTATAAAGAGGAAATGGAGTCTCTTAAGAAGCAGCTTTCTGCCCAGAAAGAAAAGCTTGAGCAGCAAAAGGCAAAAATCTTACAGGATGCCAACGAAAAAGCACGCAAGGTTCTTCAGGATGCCAAAGATTACGCTGATGAGACTATACGAATTATCAACAAAAAGACTGATGGAGGCGAGGTTAGCCGTCTTCTTGAGGAAGAACGTACTAAGCTTCGTACTAAGCTTGACAAGACAGCATCAAAGGCACAGATTTCACAGCCAAAGGCTTCTCCATCTAAAAAGCCAGATGCTAAAAAGCTTAAGCTTGGTGATGCCGTTAAGGTAGTTTCACTTAATCTTCGTGGTATTGTAAGTTCTCTTCCAAATGCAAGAGGAGATTTATTTGTCCAGATGGGTATTCTTCGTTCTCAGGTCAATATTAATGATTTGGAGCTGATTGATGAGCAGACTATTTCTGGTGATGGCGTACCTGCAATGCGCACAAAACAAAAGGGCAATGGAAGCGGCAAGATTCGTATGTCAAAATCTGCCACTGTTTCTCCTGAAATCAATCTGATTGGAAAAACAGTTGATGAGGCAATTCCAGAACTTGACAAATATCTCGATGATGCTTATCTGGCACATCTTGAAAAGGTTCGTGTCGTACACGGACGCGGTACAGGTGCCCTTAGAAACGGTGTTCATCAGCATCTGCGCAAGCTCAAATATGTAAAGTCCTTCCATTTAGGGGAATTTGGTGAGGGCGACAGTGGTGTTACCATTGTTACTTTTAAGTAAGAAAAAGAGAGGGGAATAAATATGATCAACCATGAATTCGACATTATTCGTGTCTTAATTGCCAGTCAGGATGATGAGATGATTAAAAAGCTCATCTTGTGCCTGACAGAAAATGCATATGAAACAGTCACCGTTAACAATAAAACTGATGCAAGAAAAAATCTGCTTTCCTTTCAGCCGCATATTTTGCTGGTAGACCGTCAGATTCCAACTATGAATAGTCTTGATTTGTGCCGTGAATTTCACAATGCCTGCAATATTCCGATTTTAATGCTGTCTAATGATGATAATATCGTCGATAAGGTGCTTTCTCTTGAAATTGGATGTGATGATTTTATGACAAAAGACTTTGATTCACGTGAGCTTATTGCTCGTATCCGTGCAATTGTCCGCCGTTCCCATTCAAACATACCAGACTTCTCTACATTGTCTGGCACATCACCGTCAGCTGACAGCGATTCTTCAGCCAAATGTATTACATTCCCTGGCCTTGTTATCAATCTGACCAATTATTCGGTCAGCTACCGCGGTGCTACAATTGAAATGCCGCCGCGCGAATTAGAGCTTTTATATTTTTTAGCCTCCTCACCTAATCAGGTTTTTACAAGAGAACAGCTTCTTGATCATGTGTGGGGCTATGAGTATGTAGGCGATACCCGCACGGTAGATGTCCATATTAAACGCCTGCGCGCAAAGCTTCCAGGCAAAAACAGCTGGTCTATCGCTACCGTATGGGGAGTCGGCTACAAATTTCAGACAAAACCCGCAAAAAGCGAATAATGTTTTTACTCGTTTGGATGATTCCAGTGCAGACGATGAAGCTCACCATTTAACTGCATACTGGCAAAATGATTCTGACGAAGTGCCTCATACAGCACAATCGCAACAGAATTTGATAAATTCAAGGAACGAATCTGTGGATTCATTGGAATACGGAAACACTGGTCTTCATAGTCAAGCAAAATCTCTTCCGGGATTCCAGCACTCTCCTTTCCAAACATCAGATACGCATCCTCATCATACTGGGCATCACTATATACGTGATGTCCTTTTGTTGTTGCTAAATACAGCTTTTTAGATGCATCTGGATTCTTCTCGAGAAAATCATTGAAATTTTCATAAACGCGCACATCGAGATGCTGCCAGTAATCAAGACCTGCTCTTTTTAACGCTTTCTCATCGAGTGAAAAACCAAGCGGCTTAATCAGGTGAAGTGTTGTTCCTGTTGCCACACATGTTCTTCCAATATTTCCTGTATTTGCCGGAATCTCCGGCTCTAATAATACTACATTCATACCATTTGCCTTTCTTCTTACTTTCTAATACGCACAAGCTCATCCTGTGCAGGTTTATCAAGATATCTTACTTCATCATCTCTGCGAATCACACGTGCGTTTTCTTTTGTTACCTGACCAATTACAACGCAGCTAACTCCTGCTTTTGCAAGTGCTGCACACACCTTTTCCGGCTGCATTGAAGATATAAGACAAGCACCATCTCCCATCAGCAGATAAGGATTTATACCATAAAACTCACTGATTTCAACTGATTCCTGACGAATAGGAATCTTTCGCATGTCTATGTCGAGTCCTGCACCGATACCATCTGCATAATTCCAAAGTGCGTTTAAAACACCGCCCTCTTGAATTGGATATATACAAGCATCAATATCCTCAAGAGCTTCTTTTACAGGACGAATACTAAGTGTATCCAAAAACTGCTGTGCCTGACGTATAAAGCCCTGCGTATACTGCTTTGTCAGTGCGTCTTCTCCGTAAGCCGCAAGCAGTCCAATTCCTGCCATTCCCGCATGACCTGCCATGCAAAGTGTACTTCCTGCCTGTAGTGTTTTGTTTTGATTTTTGCCGTCATTATCTGTGAAGTCTTCGTTAGCATACCCAACTGCTGTAACTGATATGACTGCCTTTTGCACGAAGCTGCTAACACCTGCTGTCACTAAGCCAAGCTTGACTGCTTCTTTCTGACACAAGGCAGCTATATAACCAGTTAACTCTGCCATAAATGCTTCTTCGCTGTCTTCTGGCCAAAGAAAGCTGACATTTACAAGCTTCGTACATCCACGCTGCGCAAAAACTATATTGCATGCTCTGTAAAATGCAAGTGCGATATCCTCTTTTGCCGAAACTGTCATCATTGCTTCTGAGACAATCTCCTTTTTTTCATGGCAAATCACTGCGCAATCATAATTTTGTGCAAAGCCTTCTGCTAACTTTTGCACTTTTTTAATTGGCCGTACAATGCTTCTTTGCTGTGCATTATACGAATATCTTCCTGTTCGCATATTTTTGCCCTTTCTGTTATTCATAATATGGCCACTCTCCTCCGCCAGGCGTTGTTACTGAGATATCAATTGTCCAGCCGATGTATGGAAATACCATGGCCTCGCCTGCATTTCCCGGACGAGCTGATGCACTGACATTACAATCTGAAGCTCGGTAAATAAGTCCCGATGCTGCCTTATAGTTGTCACGATTTAGTTCTGTTTCCTCCACAAGCTGTCCGTCAATATAAATCTGCTTATAGGATACACACGACAATGCTGGATGCACCTCGACCTCAACTTTATGCTTATAGTTAACACGAACCTCTCCAACCTGACATTCACTATCATTTACAACAATGTTGTATAGCGTCTCTGGCCATGAAACAGATAAAATCTCTGTTCTAAATCTTACAGAACGGTTTGCATCGCGCTCCTCAATTCCCCAGATATTGATACAGATGCGGTCGTCTACTACATATGCTTCAATATAAATCGGATGATTTGAGCTGTTTACAAATTTAAAATCAGAATTATCCTGCGGCGCTACCATTGCATCCATGCCTGGATATACATAGTTAACCATCATTGAATGATTTTTACGATAGGAAACATCAAGTTCAGCACGCAAAACTGCATTATAAAGTGTCGTTGTTACCTGACAGACTCCTCCGCCAACTACCATCTCTACCCTTCCCTGATTGTAGCCTGGTGCCTCTGCGTAACCATTTTCTGTCGTAACTGCACCGTACAAATCAAGTGCAGATATTGTTTCGCCCGGATAGAAAATACGGCCATTCATACCTTCTGCAGCACGGGAAATGTTATTTCGTCTGTTCTTGTCTCCAAGACCATCTGTGTAAAAACTTCCAAGCGGCAGCTCACTAAATGCAAAATCGGCACTAGTATATGTCGCTGGTGTTTCCGTGTAAGGAAACGTATAATTTATAGGATCAGCCGTTGAAAAATCATTTATCATGCCTGTCAGCTCATTATAAATAGCCTCTGTATCAAACGCAATTCCATTTACTGCCTCTGTTACAACGAACTGTGCATTCTCACGTTTTACGCTTGCATTTGATACTGTTCTTGACAGGGTCGATGTATATTCACTTATTGTATCATGGAGAGTCTGCGTATCAAGCGAAAACTGCAGATCAAGATCCACAGGATTTACATCCATATCCTTTTGCTTTTTATACTGCTCTACGATATTTCCGCTCATAGTTAAATTGTCAAGAGAAGATACAATCTCTGCATTTGTACACGCTACGCCGAAGGAGGACGCACTGTACTCATAAGTATTTCCCACAATGTTCCATACCATATATCGTGACTGCCTGTCTTCTATATAATCAGAGATCTCGCTTTTTGCTTCTTCAAGCGTTTTCCCCTCAAGGCTTATTCCTTCATAGCTTACACCTCTTGGAAATACACCAGTCGTACTCGTATTGAACGTTAATACAAATGGTGTCTTAGCAGTATCTGCCTCTGATGCATATGATACCACACCAACCGCCCCAAGCAGCAAAAACGCTACCGCAGCTGCCTTTGCTGCCCTTTTTTTAATTTCCTTTAATGATCTCATTCTGTGAAACTCCTTCTTACGTAGAAACATGCGCCCCTTACAATAAGCGGCGCATGGATAAAAACTACTATTTAGCGTATCATAATTTAATATGGATAATACGGCCACTGCTCACCTGAAAGCGTATACGTATCGATTGTAAACGCAATGCCAATGTTCGGGAGCGTTGCCCAGGAAGAGCCAGCCGGAACTTCTTTCGGCCTTGCCTGAATGGTACAGTCTGATGCATGAATCAGTTCACCAGATGCCGGACCATATACAGATGTATTTAACAATTCTACAGACTGTTCTACCCCATCAATGTACACATGTTTGTAAGACTGTGCGGTAAATCCCGGATGCGGATCGGTCAGTGTCTTCTGCTTATACGCTACATTTACATTACCAACCTTACAGTTTACATCATCCACTCTCTGAACGTACAGCGGATCCTTCCATACAAAATCTGTTGTTCTCGTACTTGTGAATGCAATAGTACGGTTTGCTGCACGTTCCTCCACGCCCCAGATGTTGACGGTTACGCTGTCTCCGTCTACATAAGATTCAATGTAAATCGGATAATTGAGTGTGTTTGTGAAAGTAAAATCCAGACCTGACTTGTAATCCACGGTAGCATCAAGCGCTGGCTCTACGTAGCTGACGATCATGGAATGAGATTTTCTGCTTACAACGGTAAGTTCTGCTCGAATGACGGCATTGTATAATGTGGTCGTCGTCTGGCAGATACCGCCGCCCATACTCGGCACAACCTTTCCAAGTTCATAGCCAAGACCCATCTGGTAGCCATTTTCCTCTGTTACATCATGGAACATCTTGAGCGTTGAAGCAGTCTCTCCCGGATAAATTACATTGCCATTCAGGTTCTGTGCGGATACCCGGATATTATTGGTTCTCGGTTCATCACCTAGACGAGTGGTTGTGTAGCTTCCGAGTGGGGTCGGTGAAAAATTAAAGTATGAGCTGTCATATGTCGGTGGTGTCTCTGTAAATGGGAAACTATACTGAATAGAATCAGCAGTAGAGAAATCCTCAATCTTTGCCAACAGCTCCGCTGCAATAGCATCTGTATCAAAAGAAACTCCAGTCACACCTTCAGTTACAACAAATTGTCCGTTTTCACGCGTTACAGTTGCATTCTGAGGATCCTTATAAAAATGACTTGTGTACTCTGCAACAGTACTTCTTACTGCATCTTCATCTACTGTAAACTGTAAATCAAGATCAATCGGGCTTTGATCAAGATCCTTTTGCTTCTTGTACTGTTCTATAATATTTCCCTCTAATGTCATATTAGAAAGCTGGCTGACTACGTCTGGATTTGCCCATGTAGTTGAAAAGGAGCTTCCGTCATAATCATATTTATATCCAAGCACATCCAACTGCATGTATCTTGTCAGACGATCATTAGCATATTCGTTAATCTCTGATACAGCCTCATCATACGTCTTTCCCTCGAGACTGATTCCCTCATAGCTGACGCTGCGTCCAAACACGCCTGTTGTTTTTTTATTGAACGTCAGATCGTAGGACTTTGCCTGAACCTGGCCTTGCGTCTCTTCTGCAAAAGCAGAGACGACCATAGAGGCAATCATGGCTAATACGATAATCACTGCAACTGCACCTGCTAGGATGCGTTTTTTCTTATCATTCTTGTTTTTGTAGTAAAACATCCGCCTTTTTCCTTTCTATTTCTATTCATGCGCCCAGATTCTTATTATACATAATAATATGGTGTTTTTGCAATACCTTTTCAAACTTTCTTTATACATCTGAGCACATAAATTAACAGTGTTTTTTTTATCATACCATACTTTCAAAGTTTTTCACATTTCAAATTTCTTACATTTTTCGGACGATTATGACCTTTACTTTTTTCTGGCTCTGTGTTATCGTAAAGTTACAAATATAGGGATGTCAATTTAATCCCGCATATGCCGTGGGCATCGGCATTCTGTAAATTGTCCAAATTCAATATTTGAAGAAAGGTTCTTATTATGACTAAACAGGACGCTATTAACTTATTAACACAGAAAGATCAGCTGCAGCTGCTTTCATTTTATGACACTCTTACACCAGAGCAACAAGAAAATCTCCTTGCTCAGATTGAAGGAATTGACTGGTCCTTGCTTGATGTATTAAAGACACATGAAACAGTAAATGCACGCGGCACATTTGCACCGCTGTCTGCCATGGAGCTGTCCCAGATTGACGCAAACCGCGCACATCTTGAAGAAGTTGGATTACAGGCAATCCGCGAGGGCAAGGTTGCTGCCGTTTTGCTTGCAGGAGGTCAGGGTACCCGTCTTGGTTTTGATAAGCCAAAGGGTATGTACAATATCGGTGTCACAAGAGAGCTTTACATTTTTGAGTGTCTGATCAATAATGTAATGGAGATTGTAAAAAAGGCCGGTGCCTGGATTCCATTTTATATCATGACAAGTGACAAAAATTATGATGATACTACTGCTTTTTTGAAGGAGAAAAATTATTTTGGCTACAATGCCAAATATATTCATTTCTTCAAGCAGGAGATGGCACCAAGTGTAGATTACAATGGAAAGCTTCTTATGGAAGCACCTGATCGCCTGTCACTGTCTCCAAATGGAAATGGCGGATGGTTCTCATCTCTTTGCCGCTACGGATATGACAAGCAGATGAAGGAAGCTGGTGTTGAATGGCTGACTGCATTTGCTGTTGACAATGTTCTTCAAAGAATTAATGATCCGGCATTTGTCGGTGCTGTCATTGATTCTGGCTGTGACTGCGGCGGTATGGTTGTAAGAAAGGCTGACCCAAATGAGCGTGTCGGCGTTCTTTGTACTGAGGATGGCAAGCCTTCCATCGTTGAATATTATGAGATGACTGAGGATATGATTCACTTAAAGGATGAGAATGGAAATCTGCTCTACAACTTTGGTGTTATCTTAAACTACATGTTTAATTTGGATCGTTTAACTGAGATCAAAAGCAAACGTCTTCCGTTACATATCGTTGAGAAGAAGATTCCTTACATTGATGGTGATGGCAATCTGATTAAGCCAACTACACCAAATGGCTATAAGTTTGAATCCTTAATTCTCGACATGATCCATATGATGGACAGCTGCTGTCCATTTGAGGTTGAGCGTGAGAAAGCATTTGCACCTGTTAAAAATCCGACTGGTGTAGACTCTGTTGAATCTGCAAGAAAACTTCTTGAGAAAAACGGCGTAACTTTATAAAAATAATCGGGGATAGGAAAATTTTTCCTATCCCCATTTTTACTGCAAAATCAAACCCTGTGCTGCCCATTCTCTCAGTAAGTCTGTCATCCACAAAATACCATCCCCTGGTTCCTCTATTTCAATCGGTTCTTCTGCTGGCTCAATGCTTACTACAAAACTAAATAATGCATTCTTTATATCTGGCTCATCTGTCTGTGTCAAAAGCCCTTCCGTCTCACCGACAACTGGAGAAAGCTCTTCAATTCCCCATTTCTCTTGAAGTTTGTCTGAAATCTCTGCTTCAATTGTCACTTCAAATGCATATGTGCCTGCTGCGCCATCTTTTCCCGCACAGATTGATGCATTAACTTCAAGACCTTTTGAAACTGCATTCTCAAACTGCACAGCTAATGGTTCTTTCTCATCATCTTCATGCGGACAAAATGTAGTCTGAAGAGTATCAAATATCTGCTTTTTCTTTTTATCCTGATCAAAAGCATTTTCTGGATCAGCTTCTTTCATTCCTTCTATTACTGCATCCACATATGGTGTAAAAAGTGGCTCCCAGTCAATGACAAATGTTTTATCTAACTGCCCCTGCTCAATCTGCATATCGATGCGCTCCAAAAGCTGCCCTATCTGATCATTTTTCAGATTAATCGTGTAAGAGCCTGCATCATGTGCCGCCGCAAGACCTGAAAACGCCCCTATAAAATCATCATATTTAAACTCATCCAGACCTATTGAAGAACCTACCAGACCAATCCAGTCTTCTGTAATTGAATCTGCTGCCTGCAGCACATTCTCATTCTCTTCCTCGTCAATGCGGTTCTCCTCTGTCAATTCCGATATCATCTCTTTAACCGATTCTGTATTTAAATATGCCTTAGTACCAAATACACGAAGTACATCCTCTGATACAAAATCAAAAAAAGTTCCATCACCATTTGGTGCACTTAAATACAGCATGTCCACAGATGCACTGTCTGGCGTCATACGGATCGTCATTCCGGCCGATACTTCCATATCACCAAGCGTCATTGAGACTGAAAACATTTCAGTTCCCTCTTTTATCCGCCGTGCTTCTGTGACCATATCTGCAATCTTTCTTATTCCACCCGTTTCCTCTTCTGCAAAAGTATTCTGTGCCGCGCTGACAAAAATCACTGTCCCTGCCGCAAACAGCATCATTCTTTTTCTCATGAAACGTTCCCTCCATACACTATATGTTGCCACTTCCATTTCCAACATTACTCTCCTGCATTACACAGCTTTATCATACCCATACTACCATACTACGCCCTTTTTTGCAAAGATATTACGCTTACAAATATCTTACATTTTACAACAAGCGTTACTGTTGACTGGTTTCTTTTGATATGGTATACTATACACAACTAGATGGACATATTTTTTTATGTTCCGTCAAAAAATTTAAGGAGGTTTTTTTACCATGGATATGTCTTCTTTTTCTCTGGAAGGTAAGATTGCGCTGATTACTGGCGCTTCCTATGGTATCGGTATGGCTATCGCTAAGGGTATGGCTGCTGCCGGTGCTACAATCGTATTTAACGATATTAAGCAGGAGTTAGTTGATAAGGGTCTTGCTGCATACGAAGAAGCTGGAATCAAGGCTCATGGCTATGTTTGTGACGTTACTAATGAGGACGCTGTAAACGAGCTTGTTGCAAAGATCGAGGCTGAGGTTGGTGTAATCGACATTCTCGTAAATAATGCCGGAATCATTAAAAGAATCCCGATGTGCGAGATGACCGCTGCTCAGTTCAGACAGGTTATCGATGTTGACTTAAATGCTCCGTTTATCGTAGCAAAGGCTGTTATTCCGAGCATGATCAAGAAGGGTCATGGAAAGATCATCAACATCTGCTCCATGATGTCTGAGCTTGGACGTGAGACCGTATCTGCTTATGCAGCAGCTAAGGGTGGCTTAAAGATGCTGACCAGAAACATCTGCTCTGAGTACGGTGAATACAACATTCAGTGTAACGGTATTGGACCTGGCTACATTGCTACTCCGCAGACCGCTCCGCTTCGTGAAATTCAGCCAGACGGTTCCCGTCATCCATTTGACCAGTTCATCATTGCCAAGACTCCGGCAGCTCGCTGGGGAGAGGCTGAGGACCTGGCAGGCCCGGCAGTATTCCTTGCTTCTGATGCTTCCAACTTCGTAAACGGACATGTTCTGTACGTAGATGGTGGTATCTTAGCTTACATTGGAAAGCAGCCACAGTAATTTATCTGATAAATCGTACTTAAATAGTACATAAAAAGAAAGCTTCGCGTTGTTTGACACATATGCGGAGCTTTCTTTAAGCATAAAAAGCTTTGCTAAATATAATATAGAAAGGTGTGGATAAATCGTTATGCGCATTGCACTGGTAGATGATTCTGAAATTGAACGTGGGATACTTCTGTCTTTGATTACTGACTATGGATGCGAAAAGCAGATTTTATTTGAATCTGATTGTTTTGACAGCGGAGATGCTTTTTTGTCTTCCTTTTCGTCTGATAAATACGATATTGTTTTTATGGACATTTTTATGAATGGTATGAGCGGTGTTGAGACGGCAAGCAAAATGCGTCAGATTGACAACCATGTTATTTTAATTTTTCTGACTGCCTCTGCTGATTACATGCCAGATGCCTTTCGTGTCCATGCATTTCACTATATTCTAAAACCATATCAGAAAGATGCGATTTTTGCATGTCTGAATGATGCCTCTTTGCACCTTCCAGCTTCTGAAACCTTCATTTCATTCTCAGTAAATGCAATTGAGGTTCGCATTTTTGCTTCACAAATTGTATGCATCGTGGCTGACTCTCACTATACATGGATCACTGACCGAAACGGTCAGAAATACCATCCTTGTGCTGCCTTTGGTACATTCTCAAAACAGCTTTTATCTGACCGTCATTTTCTTCTTGTCAGCAGAGGTGTCCTGTGCAACATGGATGATATTAAATGCTTTTCTTCTGGCAGCTGTCTTCTTTCAAACGGACAGACTCTTCCAGTTACACTGCGCAATGCCAAGCGTCTTGAACAAACCTGGCGTGACTACTGTTTTTCAAAGACACGAGATCAAACTTTGGAAATTTGATTTTTGCTTTTCATTCATAAATTTTGCTTTTCGTTCATACTATATTGACTTTTTCGCATAAAAGCGTTAAATTTTTTGTACTACATCAACATTGCTTCACACACATTAGTTGGTTAGTTTCTTATTTTACACACTTTCTTTGTACAAAAAAAGACCGGCTCCCACACACCGGTCCTTTTTTGTTGTCTTTTATTTTGATCCAACTTTCTTAAAGATTACAACAACAGTTTTTAAGATAATTTGAATATCAAGCTGAATGCTCCAGTTATCAATATATTCACAATCCAGACGAACAACCTCCTCAAAGTCTTCAATGTTGCTTCGTCCACTGACCTGCCATAATCCTGTCAGACCAGGCTTCATGCTAAGACGTCTCTTATGACGCGCCTCATATTGTTTGAACTCATCTACTGTAGGTGGTCTTGTTCCAACAAGACTCATATCACCCTTTAGTACATTCCAAAACTGTGGAAGCTCATCAATACTAGTTGAACGAATAAATTTGCCGACCTTTGTGATTCTCGGATCATCCGTCATCTTAAACATAAAGCCCTTCATTTCATTCTTTTCCATAAGCTCGGCCTTGCGCGCCTCTGCATCCTGATACATAGAGCGCACCTTATAAATATAGAAATAACGGCCATTTTTTCCCACACGCTTTTGCTTAAATATGAGTGGTCCAGGAGACTCTAGCTTTACAGCTGGTGCGATAAAAAGCATCACAACTGCTGTAATCATCAGTCCTACTATCGCTCCTACAATGTCTATTATACGCTTCATTACAAGCTTGTTAAAATCAAAAAATCTTGGTGCCACGCTGAGCGCATAGTGATTTCCAATTTGAGTAACTTCTCTTTGATAACCTGCGCCAAGATGATCAAGAAGGTCAATATTTACATGAACAATTACACCCATCTGAGCAAACTGCTCAGCATACTCAATGATTTCGTTTTTTCTTTGATCATCAAGCACTAAAAATACTTCATCAACAATTTCCCTGCTTGCTACCTCAATCACATTGTCGCCATTTGCCACAACACGATAGCCTTCGATATCTTCTCCAACATAATCACCATCTGTAATCGCAAGCGTAATCAGATAATTCTCGTAAGTATTATATCGTCTTAAGTCCTCTGCAAGCGTTTTTACACGATCAGATGTCGTCAATACAAGGAGATGATCTGCTTTTTTATTTTTAAAAATAGTACGAAGCATTCTCTTACAGATTAAATGTGTCACAGCCATCAGCACTATATTGATCAGTACTGTTAATGCCCATACACTTCTGCTGATCAGCTCTGTATTTTTAGTAACATAAAATACAGCAATAAGCACAGCTCCCATAATAATATTTAACTTGATCGTATATGTAATTTCTTCATATTTGTTTCGCTTCATGAAATAGCGATTCATGTTGAACGACAGAAATACCAAAAAATAGCTGATCAAAATCATCCAAAGAGATGATAATACGGAAGAAAAATCAAATATAAACTTCCGAAAAACGGATGCAAGAAAACAAGCTGCAATATAGCTTATCACGAGGCAAACCGCGTCAATCCAAATCAGCAGATAATCCTGCATGTTTTTCCTTTGTTGACTCATGTTCAGAAATTCCTTTCCCTTTATTTCTTTTGTTTATTGTATCATAATTCTTTTCTTTAAACAACTTGATTTTTCAATTCACGCGTCCTGCTAGATGTCTCAGTAAACTGAGACGATAAATTTCATGCTGACATAGAAATTTGACAGATCAGCATGATAACATGCCCAAAGGTGAATGGTAATGTTTTTTTCTTTTCCTGTTTACTTTTACTTTAAAAAAAGGTATAGTATCAGCGAAGTAAACGAATATGGAAAGGCATGGTATTTATCGTGAATCTTACAAAACCTGTTATTTTAGCATCTGGCTCCCCACGCCGAAAAGAATTGTTAGCTCTTTCCGGCTTCAATTTTACTGTCTGCCCGGCAAAGGGCGAGGAAGTCACCTCAAAAACGCTTCCATGTGATATTGTATGTGAACTGGCTCATCAAAAGGCATTTGAAATTGCAAAGGCACAAAAAGCTCCTTGCTATGTAATTGGTGCTGATACTATCGTTGCATTTGAAAATCGCATATTGGGAAAACCAAAGGACAGCGCAGATGCCGTGCGAATGATTTCCATGCTTCAGGGCAACACACATCAGGTCTATACCGGTGTGACACTAATTGAAGTCTGCGCTGATGGCAGTCTTCGCGAAAAAAGCTTCTACGAGGAGACAAATGTACATGTCTATCAAATGACAAAGGATGAAATTGCCTCTTACGTTGCAACAGGAGAACCACTTGATAAGGCTGGAGCCTATGGAATTCAGGGTACTTTTTCAATCTATGTCTCAGGCATTGAAGGCGACTATTTTAACGTTGTTGGCCTTCCTGTTTCTCGTCTTTATCATGAATTTGCTGCTTTTCAAAATGCAGCTCACAAATAAGTGTTCAGCTCTCTTAGGCAAATTAAGGCGGTACCCTTACGGATACCGCCTCGTTTATTTTGGGCTAATCATTTTTATTTACTTTTTGCTGCGCTTTGTAAGAATGATCATTGCCACTACTGCTGCCGCAAGAATAATTCCAATCACAACCAGAATAATTCCGATTATTCCGCTGGCATCCTCAATACCAAGAATCTGGTTGATTTGACCAGACTGTGTGGTTGGCATTGGAAGTGTTGTGCTGGCTTCTGATGCAGCTGATGACGGTGCCGTGCTTGGTGCTGTGCTCGGCGCTGTACTCGGTGCTGTACTCGGTGCCGTGCTCGGCGCTGTGCTTGGTGCCGTACTTGGCGCTGTACTCGGTGCTGTGCTTGGCGCTGTAGTCGCCTGTGCCTGCGTAGTTACCTCTGGTGTCGTAGTCGCCTGTGCCTGCGTAGTTGCCTCTGGCGTTGTAGTCTCCTGTGTCTGTGTAGTTTCCTCTGGTGTCGTTACCATCGGAATCTCTTCTGTCTTTGTTGCACCACATACTGTACAAGTATAAAGCTTTTCTCCAACTGCAGTTGTTGTTGCTTCTTTCTGTACAACACCATCATTCCATGTATGATTCTCATTCACAGTAAATCTTACACTTGCCAAATTGCCGGCGGCATCGGCTGCTGTAAATACATACGTGCCTGCCTTTGTAATTTCATAGGTAAAGGTATCATTTGTATTTAAGCTGCTTTCTGATGCAATCTCCTGATTATTTAACTTAACAGAATATAGATTTTCATCTTTTACCGTAAGTGTAATCTTTTGATCTAAACAATATGTCTTATTAGATTCAGCTCCGCTAATCACTGGTGGTGTCTTGTCAAGCTTAATGCTTATCTGCTTTTCCTGACTAATTGCTCCACTTGAAATATTCATAAGATAATATTTCATTGTGTAGCTTCCCTCTTCGGTGATTACGATTTGTTTGTTTGTTCCAAATGATCCTCTGTCATTCGTAAATGCAATATAGAATCCATCTGGTGCTTTCAGCGTAGCATTTGCACGATACCAGCCATTACTTCCAAGACCCTGCGTTAAGAATTGTGCATCTACATTTACAGTGTACTGCGGATCATATTGTTCACATACAGTACAGATACCATTTGCATAGCTGTGACCGTTGTGCACCGTAATGGTAATGCTTGCTTCATTTCCTGCTGCATCAACTGCCTTAATAGTCTGTTCTGTCTCTGCTGGAGAAACTGTAAGCGTTCCTTCTGCAGTCAGCGATACTGGAGTTCCATTTACTGTAACCTGTACAAGATTTGCATCACTAATTGTAAGTGTCGGAGCCTCACAATATGTTTTTTTGCCTTCTACGCCGCTAATTACAGGCGCTGTCTGATCGAAATTCGCTGTTAATGTCTTCTCTGTACTGATAACCTTGCCGTCTGTGCTTAGCAGATAGTAGGTAATCTTGTTTTCACCTTCATTTAATGTAAGATCAAGACTAGTTGCTGTGCCAAATGATGACTCATCACTTGTCTGGCTGATATAGTAGCCTGTAGGTGCTGTCAGTTTGATGGTGTTTTTGCGGTACCAGTTTCCTGCTGCATCTGGTGTTGTCGGCACTGCATCTGGTACTTCATTTGACTGTACTGCCGGTGCCTTATAATTAGGATCAGATGCTCCACAGTGAACACAAACACCATTTTCAAATGTATGAGTTCCATTTACCGTGATATGAACTGATGTCTCATTTCCTGCCTTATCACGTAATACAATTTCCTGAACACCTGCCGCCGGTGATGCAGTAAAGCTTCCATCTGAATTTTGACTTACTGACTCTGGAATACTGCTTGATGCAAGATCAAGGTTTTCTTCCACAACACTAAAGGTTACTGCTTCACAATAAACCTTTCCCTCTTCAAGACCATTGATCTGCGGTTCTTTTGTATCAAGATACAATTTACGTGTACGCAGCTCACTTATTGTTGTATTATCTTCTTTAATCAGATAATACTCAATCTCATTTTCACCTTCCTCTAATTCAATATCAAGAGTCGGCATTCTGCGTAATCTTGCATAAGGATTTTCAACAATATTGTAGCCTTCTGGTGCAGTAAGAGTAATGTATTTGGTTCGATACCAGCCATCTGTACCCTGTCCGTCTGCCGCAGTACCATCCTCATTTAATGCTTTGAGCGTGATATCAGGAATATTTGTATCTTCTGTAGGTTCTGGCACATAATCAGGATCAGATGCTCCACAGTGAACGCAAACACCATTTTCAAATGTATGCGTTCCATTTACTGTGATATGAACTGATGTCTCATTTCCTGCCTTATCACGTAATACGATTTCCTGAACACCTGCCGCCGGTGATGCAGTAAAGCTTCCATCTGAATTTTGACTTACTGACTCTGGAATACTGCTTGATGCAAGATCAAGGTTTTCTTCCACAACACTAAAGGTTACTGCTTCACAATAAACCTTTCCCTCTTCAAGACCATTGATCTGCGGTTCTTTTGTATCAAGATACAATTTACGTGTACGCAGCTCACTTATTGTTGTATTATCTTCTTTTATCAGATAATATACGATATGGTTCTCGCCTTCCTCTAATTCAATATCAAGAGTTGGCATTCTTCCTGATCTGTCATACAGATTTTCAATAATGTTATAGCCTTCTGGTGCAGTGAGAGTAATATTTTTTGTGCGATACCAGTCATCTGTACCCTGTCCGTCTGCCGCAGTACCATCCTCATTTAATGCTGTGAGCGTGATATCAGGAATATTTGTATCTTCTGTAGGTTCTGGCACATAATCAGGATCACTGGCATCACAGATGAGACATTTTCCCTCTGAGAATGTATGACCATTATTCACGATTACATTTACAGTAGTCATGTTTCCTGCCTCATCTACTGCTGAAACACTTAACTGATTTTCTCCTGGCTCTAACGTAAAACTTCCATTTTCATCAAGTGAAACTGGCTGTCCGTTTACTGTAACTGTAACAGCATTTTCGTCTGTCACCGTTACTGTCTGTGCCTCACAATATGTTTTTCCATCTTCAATTCCTGCGATAACAGGCGGTTCTGTATCAGCTGGCTTTGTCGGATTTACAGTCACATTTACTGATGCATTAATCGTATTATAGATGGACGTGTCTTTTGGTGTATAAACTGCCGTATAAGCACCATTTTCCGGGATAATGCTTGCTTCAAGCCAGCTCCATCCTTCAGGCAATTCAACAGTTTCAAGTGACTGTCCCTCATCAATACTGATACTGTCCGGACACTGCGTCTGCGGTGTCGGATCTAATTTATTGATCTTGATTGTAATGACAATATTTTCTACTATATTGTAGTTTTCAGTGTCATTTGGAACATAACGAACTGCTGCTTGTGCTTCCTCTTGTGTTGGAAGTGTCGTTGCAGGATCAGTCTGCCACTCAAAATGACCATTAGAATCACTCGGAAGCTCAATCTCTGACAATGGTCTTGTCACATATCCTTCCAGTCCAACTGGAGGTGTATAAACCGGATCCATCTTCTGAACTGGTTCTGGGGTTGGTTCCGGTGTAGGTTCAGGCGTTGGCTCTGGCGTTGGTTCTGGTGTCGGCTCCGGAGTTGGTTCTGGCGTTGATTCGACTGACTTTTCAATTAACGTTACATCATTTTCAATTGCCATACCTGATACAACATCAGTCAGCGTGCCATCTGCTCCTGCCATCTGCCACTGACATCCATCTTTAAAAATGCTGTCTGGCACAATACCATTTGTATAGACAACAGAATCCTCTCTTGCTTCATCTGCATAATCAAGTGTCCACTTATAGACACGCGAGTAACTCTCGTCTGTCTTTTTAATCAATACAGGCATCTGATCCGTTCCCATAAGCTGTGAAAACTTTGGATCTGTAAAACCTGAATTTAATGACCATGCTGCCGCTCCATCTGCAAACTGTGATGTGTCAAGTACTGTTACACCTGCAGGCGCTTCTGTCACAAAAAGACTGTTTTCTACACTTTCCTTATGCTCTGTAAATGCAGCTGATACGCTTCCATTTCCTGTTGTGCTTGAATATCCTGGTGCATAATTTAACAGAATCGGCGTAACTGCATCTTCTCCCAACATATTTGTAATGCTGAAATTACTTGAGTAAACAGATTCAATCCTGTTTTCATTATCAGCAGCAAACTCACTTACAAACGCATCACTTTTTGAAGAAGTCACTGATGCGCCTGATGTGACGCAGGCACTAATGCTTCCTTCATTTCGTCCTGTTAACACACCTGCATCTGCATTTGACGTGATAGATGTGTTTTCCAGTTTAAGCTCTGTAACATGGCCTGCACTTCCAATATAGCCAAATACACCTGCAAGCGCATTTTGCGCAATATTTTCAATAGGCTGTGTTCCAAGCACTGCTGCCTGTTCTTCTGATACCTTGCTGACTAAGTCCACACCGTTTATCTGGTTCAGAATGATATTACTGATACTGTAACCATTTCCATCAAATACACCGTCATAGCTTTTTCCTGTCTGTGTCTCGACATTATAATATCCAAGCGGTGTCCATGAATACGCTGCTAACGCGCTCATGTCAATGTTGTCGGCTAAGCTTACATTCTGTGTCTCTAAATCTCCTGCATAAAAATGCTGAACAAACCATGCCAGTTCTCCTGCATTCTCAATCTCATATGCACGGATATCGCTGTAGCCAAGCTGTGCCATATCCTGATTTTCGATCACCTGCGGCTGCTCAAATTCTGTATATCCATTTATCTGAGTAACTCCATTTATATATTGGCTTTGTTCCTCTGCCGATACTGGAATATTAATCATGAGCATAGCGGCTGATGTCAACACTGCACTCCATTTTGCTTTTTGTCGTTTCATCTTCATCATATCGGACCTCCTGTCCGGTCAGGGTCATTCTCCCTCACCTTTTCTTTACTTTCAGTATAACAGCCGTTCTCTGCAATGTCACCTTAATAAAACACGTTATTTTTTACAAATTCCTTACGAAAACTAATAGCGCTCTTTTAAAAACTCTGATACATTCGTATGTCCATAGTGCACAAGCTTGGCATCAAACTCTGCCATCTTTTTCTGAATCATATCCTTATCTTTTTGTTTTAACAGACTGCTTTTCTCATACCGCTCAACCACTTCTTTTGCATCCTTATATGACTGCAGCGTAAGATCCTTATAATTATTTTCCAAATACATTTGAACTGTATTTAATTTTTCTTCGATTTCCTTTAATGCCTTTTTTCGTTCAAACATTGATATTCTCCCTTCTCATCTGCACAAATTTATATTGGCATACCATTAAATTTATGTTATACTAAATCTAGTATAACACTTTTTCAGAAAAGACAGGAGGTTTTTTTATGCCAACACCACATAATAATGCACAAAAAGGTCAGATCGCAAAAACTGTTTTAATGCCTGGCGATCCGCTGCGCGCAAAATTTATCGCTGATACCTTTTTACAGGATGCCGTTCTTGTAAATGAAGTACGTGGTATGCTTGCTTATACCGGAACTTATAATGGAAAACCAGTTACCGTTATGGGCAGCGGAATGGGTATGCCAAGTATCGGTATCTACTCCTACGAGTTATTTAAGGAATATGATGTAGACCGTATCATTCGTATCGGAAGCGCTGGAAGCTACAGCTCTGACGCAAAGATTTATGATGTCGTTCTTGCTACTTCCGCAGTCAGTGAGTCCACCTATGCAAAGGTTCAGTCTGGCTACGACAAGGATGAGAGCTATCCATCCAAAGCACTCAATGATTCCCTTCGCGCTGCTGCAAAGCGTCTTGGAATTAATATGATTGAGGGTGCAATTCACTCTAGTGACGTCTTCTACCGTCAGCCGTCTGATGAAAAGCCAACCTATTGGGAAAAGCTTCGCGATGAGCGTGGCTGTCTGGCTGTTGAAATGGAAAGCTTTGCACTGTTTGCAAATGCTTCGGTACTAGGCAAAGAAGCTGCCTGCCTTTTAACAATCTCTGACAGCTTTATAAGCCCAGAGATCACTACTGCCGAAGAACGTCAGACTTGCTTCACTAACATGATGAAGATTGCTCTTGAAAATTTATAAAACATTATGAAAAAGGTGCGCCGATTACTTTCCTCGGCGCACCTTTTTTATACATTTAAATATCATACTCCTCGTAGCAATTACCCAACACTTCACAGTCACACTGACTTAACCCAGCGGCAAGCCACTGGGGTTCCATTGACGGAGTTCTAGTG
>OGQR01000515.1_pt1 | contig 33271 bp, 48 predicted proteins | sample 1553271 | NCBI WGS metagenome assembly OGQR01 (sample SAMEA2579970, study PRJEB22360) | human gut metagenome | biome: human gut; feature: human-associated habitat; material: faeces | place: Denmark | collected 2008/2010 | reverse complement strand
GTGGATGAGTCCCCTCCTTCCGGAGGGTGGGCCTAACCCCCCTGCCGTTTTGTGCAGCGCCTCTTTCTGTCCCCTTTCGGGGCGCATCCATCATACCATGCCGCGCCGCGGATTGTCAATTTTTGCTGTCCCTTTACCAGGGGCAGTTTTTTGTTTTTGCAAGATTATCGGAACAGATCCGCCAGCGTCTTTGTCTTAGACTTCATGTAGGAACGCTGAATATCGTTCCATTCGTCCATCTCCTTCTCCCAGCCGGTCCAGCCCTGCTGCTGCGCATACATGCGGGAGGCGATATCTACATCTACGCCCTCTTTCTCGCTGATTGCCTTGATTGCCATGCGATTCTGATAAAAACGATTTGCCATACAAATTCTCCTTCTTTGTCTTTAGTTTTTGTTTGCGGTTTCTTTCTCAACTTCCGGCAAGCCCTTGATACTAACCAGCAAGGACAGTATGCCGGACAGTATGGTGGCCGACAGAACCACCGGCCATTCCACCGCAGAAAGCACCGCTGCCGCCCCAATCGTGGCAATGGCGGTCTCTGCCATGGTCTTGATTGCACGGATTCCCGCCGCTTTCCACCAGGCTTTCCATTTTTCACTCATTCCCTTCACCCCCTCTCACAGCCCGATTTTTGCCAGCAGAAACGCAATCACTGCCGCGAAAACAGCCCAGATTGCTTTATCAGCCAACCCTTCCCACCGGCGTGCGGGCTTGATCTGGAGCTCACTCACCTGGCTGAGTGCCGATGTGATTTTGGAGGACATTTCATCCAGCTTGTCCAGAATCTGAACATACTGTTCGTCCCGGCGTGCGCTCTCAGTTTCCAGGGCCCGGATGCGGTCATACATCTCCTTATGGGTCTGCCGGGCCGCATCCAAATGGCTGTTCAGAGACTTCTCCAACATGTTAGCCTTTTGCAGCCCCAAGCATTCATTCCCGGGGTTAAAGGTACACTTGTCCATGGGCATAACAGCCCTCCTCTCTCTGTGTGGGATGGTTCGTCAGGGTTCCACTTCCTCCCAAAACTCCGGGCTTGTCTCCGGGGACCAGGTGTTGGTGTCAATCTTGCTGCGCCAGGTTTTGCCATCTGCGGTACAGCAATCCCCTTTGGCGTAGGGGGAAGTGGAGAGGGAGAGGAAGGGCAGCGCCTTGTCCGGGTCAGTGGACCAGACAAACCCCCACTGGGCGGGCAGCTCCTCCGGCTCCTGGGGATAGATTTCACTGTCGTAGACCTGGAGGAGCCGAACCACCCGCCCGGCGCTGGACCGGCAGACAAAGCCATCTTTCTGGCCTGCCTTGCGCTCCAGCATGTTTTTGGCAGCCTTGGCCGCCTGGAAGTCCGGGATATACTCCTCTGTGGCACAGAGTTCCGTGCCGGTCATGGAGGGGGATTCTGCTTGCAAGTTGACTGCGGCAGACTTCCCCGCCCGGCGCAGGGTATCCAAAACAAACTCTTTTTCAGTCAACGTCATTCACTCCTTCTCGAATTGCTGCCGCCATAGCGCCCCAGGTAACGGGTTCCTCCGGCTCTTCCGGCGGGAGGTCGGGGTGGTCTGCTTCATAGGCGTCCAGCGCCTCCTGGTTGGTCTCCAGGCTTGTCACAGCGCCGTTTTCCACGGTCAGGGTCACAAACCCCTTTGCCGCAAGATAGGGGCTCAGGAGATCGTCAGGTAGGGTCACACAGTTTGGAAAAGGTTGTCCCATGGGGTTGCCGTGGTTGCCGGTTTCATTGGGGGTTGGATTAATGTAGTGCATGGGTTACCTCCTTTATCCAAGTGCAATGAAAAAGTAGTTTGCACTTTTTGTATTAAGTTGTTGTGCGGCATTGCCTAAATACCAAGACAACGTATTTCCATCAAATTTGGCATTCAAGTTATACAACTCATTAGCCGAGCCTGGGCCTATCGAAAAGCCTTTTGTTCCAAGAACAAAAAAAGCAAACTTAAATCCAGAACTATCCTCTTTACCAATATTTCCAGCTTGAATATGGACGAATTTTGGTTCAAATCTAAATGTAAGAGTATTGGGATTTCCGCTCCCATACGTCCCCGTCCCCACGTAGGAACCGGTTTCTATGCTTGTCTTATCCCCCAACACCCCCAGATACTCAATAGTGGTGCCTGCGGGGATGGCGGGGTAGCCAGTGACCTGTTGCATTTTATTGACAAGAAATCCATAATTATATGGATAACCGAGAGAGACTCCGTTTTCAAAGTAACTGACAATGGCATCATCGGGGATATAGACAAGGTTAGTTCCTTCACTTCCACCATTATCTTTTTCTCCACTCACAGTAATAAATTTACCTCTAATAGCACTTTGAATATTACTAACCCAGCTATCATTAGTGGCATTTGCGGTATAACTTTTTACATTTTCCTGTGTCAATGTCCCAGTATCGGAAACTTTAATTGTCTCGGAGTAATAATAATTGGACGCATTACCAGTCCACGCCGATGCAAACAGGTATCCACTCACCATATCCCCCAACACATACCCCGCCTCTTTCGCATCATCTCCCTCCTGGTAAGCGTTGCGGTTCGTGGAAGTTAGGTAGGTGACGTGGGTGCCAGGGGGAACGGCAGGGACTGCACGTACCTCTTGGTATTTGCTGGTATAAATTACTCCACCCAAATAGGTATCTGGTTCTCTACTTATAGTGGCATCGGAAGGAATGAAATAAACATTTCCTGGGCCTGTCTCAAATTCATTTTCACCACCAATAGTGGAAGAAGGATCGCAATAAAAAAAGTTACCCTTTAGATTATTTCCTTTTTGTACAGAAGAATCGTCTGAATTAAGACTGAGAGTTTGTTCCCCATTTATAGTTATTGTTCCATTGTCGTCGACTGTAATTGTTTTTCCGTAATGAAATGACGCTTGCGTCGACGGGGTTTGGGGATAAGTTAATGCTGCTTTTCCTTCTTCAGGCCCAAGAGAATATGTCGCAGGTATTTTTTCATCCGTTTTAACCGTCTTCCTCCACACATGGACGTTGCCGATATTTGCAAGGACATTGAAAGCATCGTTAGGAGTTGAATTAGCTCCAGTAGAAAGGCCCAGCGTGGAGATCACCGTATCTGAGAGAAGATTTGCTTTGTTTAGATGGGTTCCCTGCTGGGTCCAACCATCCTTGTTGATCCCATTGAAATCTACGGGAAATGTCCCGGCAATCATGGCCTGCAAAAAGTCCTCATAGGTTGGATAGAGGGACAAGGCTTCCCCCACTGTCTTTAGGTATCGTGAATTCCCGTTCCCTTTCATAATGGCATCTTGCACTAAAACACACCCTTTCTTAAAATTCTCCGCACATGGCCTCTCCCGCCATGAGATAGGATTTATCCATCCATTGGAACATGGATTCTACTTGGACAAGGATCTTTTCCAAATTGTTTGCTTCCTGGAAGGTGAAACTCTGCATATCAGATGGGGCTTCTGGAAGATCAGGTACAAAGGGGAAAGTCTCTCGGATCCGTTTAACGTTAGAAACATATCCCTCAGATTGCTCTAATGTTGACTTATCCTCTTTCACCCAATAATCTCTGCCCGGTTCTGGATTGACTGGAACATACGGGTTTACATACCCACGGGAATATAAACTATCTGAAAGGAACTCGGCAGCCGTTGTAACCCGGTTCATATCAGTTTCGTTATATGCTCCCTTATAGCTTGTCTGTGCAAGCTGAATTAGTTCTTCTTCTGTCTGATCTTCTTTGGATAAAATCGTAAGAAGTTCCTCAATGTCCGCCTGGCTACGGTCTGTAATGAGCCGTATGACATAAAGCCGAAAAGAAGAGGACAGACCTGCTTTGTCCGTTGCGGTAACAGTGATGTGGTTTTCCCCCACGCGAAGCGGCACCGTATGTGAGAACTGTCCGTGTTCATCAATAGCCGCTTCTTCTCCTCCCACAAGCAAGGTGATAGGAGATGTCGTCACATCCTTTGTTACCCCTTCCACCGTAATAGATTCATCGTCAACGATTTGTCTGTACTCATGCACAGTCAGCTCAGGAGGAACCGTGTCTACAATGTAAACCAAAGATAAACTGGCTTGATTCCCGTCGTTGTCCTGGATGGAGGCGGTCAAGCTGTGATTCCCTTCGCTCAGTTCATTTCGTGGAGTATAGGTGAACTGATACCCTTTCTCCGTGGCCTGCGTGGAAATATCTCCCTCGACCCCATCAATCAGCATGGAAAGAGAGGATGGATCAATCCCGGAGCCGTTCTCCTCGTCAAATGCTTCTACAACAAAGGTCGGAACATTGGTTGTCAATATCCCTTCTGCCGGAGATAATAGCTGAATAGTCGGGGGGACTTCCTCTTGCACCGTCAACCGAAGCCCAGGGATATTCGTCCCATCCGTTATAGTGGAAACTCCCTTGTCGTTCGTCGCGGTTATTTTTGTGTTGAAATATCCCCCTTCTTCATTGTGGGAGGTTTTGGCCGGAACAATGACAGTCTCATATTTCCTTGTCGTTTCATTAAATGTAAGAGTGTATTCCTGTCCATCAAACGTCGCTTTTACCGTGGTTATCGACATGAACTACACCTCCCCACTTTGAAACTCACCCGACACTCTGATCTCTTCTTGCTCTATCGTCTGCACATCAAGTACGATCACTTGGAGCAATACAGAATCCCCGACATTTGCAGTCACTGGCGTGAACGTCGCTGAGATCACAATAGGAGACCACTCTTCTGCCATTTAGATCACCCCCATTTTTTCACCACTCCACAATAATGCATCCAGGTTTCCCATCCTGTCCCGGGGTACCGTCTTTTGGGTAGGATGCAATATAAGTTTCTGTATAGCCATCCTCAGAGGTCCACTGTGCATACTTTCCGTTTCTCCCCTGTTCGCCTCCAGCGCCGCCAGAACCTTCCAAGGCTGTTATAGTCCCTCCATAGTCAGGGCCTTTCTGTGCATATACAGCGCCGCTCTGGATGTCCATAATGCCAACCGGATATGGTTTTCCATTTGCAGAAGTGTACACTCCAAAAGTAGTGTCTGTGCCAGGGGTGCCGGGTTCACCGTCGTCCCCACGGCTGCCATTGGTTTCTCCGCCTGCACCGCCTTTCCCGGCAGTTCCACAAGAATAGTCATATTGTTGGTTTGCTATCGCGGTTACCTCGGTAATAAACACATTCCCGCCATCTCCTCCAATGCCGCCAGCCGTGTCTTCTGGGTCAAAAGAATCGCCCCATAGGATATTCCCTGCACCGCCTCCCATACCACCGGCCCCTCCGCCTATCAATGTAACGCGGAATTTCCCGGCCTCTTCCTTTACGAATGTTCCAGAACCTGTCAAAACTGTTTTGTTTGAGTATGCAGAATCATTGGGAGATTGAACGAGATAGGAGGGCATGTTTACCATAACGCCATCTGCCAGGGAGAGCTGTTGCTTATACAATCGAGCAGAGATAGTGGTGAAAAATTGAGTGTCTACACTCTGGATATCTCCGCATTCACTGGACGGATTGCCTCTGTGCTGTACTTCGAACGAACGTCCACCATACTCAAACAGGCAGGAAATAACCGCTTTTCTCGCATCATCCGTCGTATGAATAAATGGGTTATCTACACTTAAAGACACCTCGGATTCTGTGTTGTTTCCCGGAAAGACCACTTCTTCTCCATCATCCAACGTGAATGTAATGTCCGAAATATCATCATTTGCAGACATTTCAGGATAGGAGTTCATGTTGTCTAAGGTAATCCTGTTGCCCTCAATTCTTTGTAATTTTCCTACTCTCAATTTCCCGGTCTCAAAATCTTGCCTGGGCCAAGTATTCGTTGCCATGCATGCGAAACGAAGCATTTCACCACACTTTTTCCCTGTACATTCTTCTTCTGCTGCTGTAATGGGCATATCCTTTACATCATCATCTACGATATAATTTTTCTGAAAGTTAACGCCAAGAGAAAGCATAATCGCCTCAATCCACCCAGAAAGCGTTGTTGGAAGTGTATCAGGGACAACAAATTTCCTTTTCGTCAGCGCCCCAATAATATCCAGAAGATCAAATTGTACAGTTAAATCCTTGAGTTTCCATCCCGCAGATTGCTGATAGTAAGTCCCGGCGGGCAACCATTCAATAGTTCCATCTTCCAACCGCATTCCAAAATCAACAATGATTCTTTGACGATCTTCAATGGATGTGAAGAGCGTATTTGGAGCATAAGGATCAAATCTGTGGTTTTCGTTGTACAAAACAACTGTGCAAGTAGAATATGGAATGGACAATCCAGAGAATGTAACCTCAGAATATGTTTCAACTGATTTTAGGATGGACCTGTCCCAAATTTCATATAGGCCGACCATCAACCGGGGGATTCTAACCCGTCGCCCGCCAAGGCTCCATTTTTTTATGGTAACGCGAATTTTTGTAGGATTTTGAACGGTAAAGCCATCCAAAACAGTCAACGTACTTTTGTTCCCTGTTTTTGTGTCTGACCAAAGAAGAGTATCGCCGCTGTAAATATCCAACGTGAATTCTGTTCCAATTCCATTGAATTTCTTTTCACTAAACCGGAAAGAGAATGCTTGCAATATACTTAGGTTTTGAATTTCAAACTCAATATAAGGATATGGTTCAGAAAAGACGCCGAAAGAATCACATAGAGATTCAGATACCCAACCAACTTGTCCTATCTGATCCATTGGGTCATCTGGTCGGATATTGAAAGTTCCGTCCAGAATCCATCTGTTAGGCTCCAAGGTCGCTATATTCTGTTCGCTTTCTGTTGTACCACGATTTGTTACCTGATCTGTTAAGGAAATATCACTCTCATCATTTGTTGTTATGTTTGTTATGATCATATCTGGGTCATATAGGTCAAACACGACTCGCACAAATTGTCGCCTTGAATCAGATATAACCGCTTTTTCATAGGCTTCACTGTGATCAATCATGGCCATCAATCTCCTCAAAGGTCAGTTTGTATGCTGCCCATTCAGGTCCGTTATCTCTCCAGCGTGTAAGGGAAGGAGATGGAGGCTCCATCAAGTGAAACCACCCTTGTACCAACTCTGTGCCGCCTGTGGATGGGAGAAAGAACAACTGATGCCGACGTGATGCCTTGAATACAGTATTGAGACGAGACATTGTTTCATAGTCGATGGATGAAAAGTTGACTTCTACCACCCATATAGTGGCACGGATTTCTTCCACTCTTCTGCCGGATATCATCCGCTCAGATACGCCAAGTTCTTCCTCATAGGCGGTGTAATCCCCTTCTTCCAAGTCTTCAATTTCAATTCCGTCAATTGACAAAAACATATTTTCCATTTAATCACTCACAATTCTGGGGGACTGATCCTCTACTGCACGAATATCATTAACAATTGCTCTTGCAAATGCTTTCCCGTTGACATTCAGAACAATTTCCCTGTCTCCCCGTGGTGCACTGGCAAAAGACACAGCGTTTGCTACCCTGTACGCGCTTCCGTTACTCTCTACCTGCTTGGCTTCCATGGCGTTATCCGTGCTGCGTGTGAGGCGGTAGGAAGCACTCCCAGCACTCACAGTGACCGTTTCACGAAGCCTTGCCGCAGCGTTTATCCGGTTAATTTCTGCAATAATACCATCGGCAACTTTCTTCGCTGCAGCAATTGCGGTAGAACCTTCTTCCTGTACACCAACGGCAAGGGATGTCATAGCATCCTCTCCCGCTGCTTTTAGTTCATCAGGCATTTTGTCCACGAATTCTTGGTTAAGAGATTCAAACTCATCCTGATAAATCTGTGCCGCAATATTCTTTGCCGCTTCCGCTCGTTTCTGGTATGCCTCCATATAGGCAGTATATTGATCGTCATTCAGGCTTAACAGTTTCTCCGCGAAGGCTGTCGCCTCGTCCATCTCCATTTGAAGAATTTCGGAATAGAGGCCAGCATCAACCCCTTTTTCCTGAAGGGCAAGCATTGCATTTCCGTATCGTTCAATCTCTTGAATATCCTTATCCAGGTTCAGAAGACGGGTTTCTCCCTTATAATCTGTTTCGAAAAGATTATCTCCAGACAATTTAGAAGCCAGGGAATCACGATCACTTTTCAGGTCATCCAAAGCACTTTGATACTCATCTTCCATCTCCTCAAGAGCATCAATGGCACTCTGCAACTCTTCCTTCTGTGCCTCTTCCTGCTTTTTTAGCTGTTTCTCATTCCAATCTTCTTTGAGCTCGGCTATCTCGTCCAAGATATCCTGTCGTTCATCAACTTCTGCCTCTTCCAGCCGTTCATACTTTTCTGCCAGACTTTTTTCATAGTCCGCAAGCTCCTTTTCATCTGCCCGCTTCTGTGCTGCGGCCTCAATCTCCGCAATCTTGTCATAAAGTTTAGAAGTTTCTTTTAAGACAACATCAGCAAGTTTTCCAGCCGCTGCTTGTGCGTTTTTTGCCTTGTCATTTAATCCAAGTACCAAACCGGCAACAGATTGCTCACCAATCCAACGAAACGCCTTAGAGGGAGAGTGGATATCCAACGCGCTTTTAGCTGCGGCAAGTGCGCTCTTTGCCATATTGGATGCAGCACTGATCGCCTGGCTTGCCCCTGCATTGATACCCGCAGCAACACCGGAAGCAATGGCCAGTCCAACACTTTTCGCAGCCCCAGAGGCACCAGTTGCGGAAGAAAGCACCGAAGTAGTCACAAGATTATTCAGCGCAGAAACAACATCAGGCGTCCCAGATGATATCCCAGAAGATATTTGTTCGACGATTTTAGAACTAATCAAAGTCGAAGAAGCTGTAGCGCCTAAGGCAGCCTGAACGCTGCCATCAATCATTCCGGAAAAAGCTGTGCTTAGAAGACCGCTGGAAGAGGTAATTGCTCCCGCCGCAGAATTGACAGCTGTTTCACCAACCGTTCCCGCATCAGACGCAGCAGATTCTCCGGCGGAATTCATGTTTTGAACAGCAGACTGCATAACCGCAGCCAACTGCGGAGACATAAAGGTTAATTCTCCAGTTGCTTTATTTCCAATTGCTGTCCCAATTCCCCCATTTTGGGCCGCCGCAGTCCCAGCAGCTGTGGAATCATTGACAAATTTGGTTGTAGCTTGCTGTCCTTGCGCCGTAGACCCAGATACACCCGAAGCGAAACCTTGCGTCCAAACTTTTCCAGATTCTGGGCTATTCGTCTGCGCTGTTTGCTTCCCCGCTTCGCCCGCTTGATCTGCAACTTGCTTAGTTGCATCTGAAACTACTTGTCCATTTTCCAAGATGGAATTTCCCATGAGGAAATCCCATATAGCAACGTCAGAAGCAAATTCAACCCCTGCATTTTGTAGTATTGTCCTGCCACTTTCAATAATTTGAAGTAGGCTTTGAGGGAGAAGGTCTGCATTAGCTAAGGCCCCATTTGCAAGGAACTCTGGGATCGCAGCGCCTGTTTCTTCAAGTTGCCGAATCTGTTCTTGTAGCTGCGCTTGCATTGTCTGGAGAATAGCAGTGTATGATTCTTTTCCTTCTTCGCTTAAATTGTCCCAAATACCCATGGTTTCGGTAGCAAACCTTTGGAACGAAAGGAACATATCTGCGGTCGCTTGTTCTACCTCAGCTTTATTGTTTCCGTTGAATTTAACAATCTCTGTATTTAATGCTGCAAGAGCTGTTTCCAGTGCTGCTGGGTCTGCTGCTTCCCAGGCATTTTCATAAAGGCGAATGGTCTCCTGATTCTCAATCATTGCCTTCGTGGTTTCCACGACGGCGTCTCTTGCTCTCTTGACCTTTTCTTCTGCGGCGGCAACAGCTGCGGCGGAACGCTCACCAGTTACAGAATTTTGAACCCTTCCAAGCTCAATTTGGGCATCTTGGAGGTTTTTCACTGCATCGACATTGTTTTGTACTAATTCTTGCTGACTTGCAAGGGCCTCCTCATACTGCCCCTGCATAGCGTTCAAAGTTGCTTCCTTCTCCTTTTGGAAAAGCATATCTTTAATATTGTCAGCAAGTTTAACGTAGCTTTCCCCTTCTCGCTCGTGCATTTCAATTGCACCGGGGATAACATTATTTATTAAGTTCGCAAGGGCATTCGCTCTGTCTTCTTGTCCTTTTTCTACTTTTCCATTCGCATCGGTAAGTCTATCTAACTCAGCAATATAATCTTCTGTCTTGTCGATCTCAGCGTCTACTTTGCCAAGATTTTCTGCTGTGGTCTGTGCAAGCTCTTCCTTTTTTTGCTTCTGTTCCTCAATCCTATCATTGAGGTCGCTCATGGCGTCGTTAAGCTGCGCTTGGCTATCCGATGCGTCATCAGTTACTGCGTTGTAAATAACGAATGCGCCGGCAATAGCCGTGACCGCAGCGAGAGCGGCCCCCCAGGGAGTTAATGCCATTACCGCATTGTAGGCCGTTTGAATGGCCGTTCCCGCCTTGGTGACCATACTAAGTGCCTTTACTGCTTCGGCGCCTGCTTTAACCCCTGTAACAAATTTGGAAATATCGCTGATAAGTAGCGCGGCCTTAAACACTCCAATTGCAACTCCGGCAGAGGCAAGAATCGCAACAAAAGTTTTCACCGCATTAACAGCCTGGGTAAAATCAAAGTTTTGGATGAACTCCAACGCCGCATCCGCGATATCAGACAACGCCGGTTTGATTTGCTCATAGATCGAGATGGCAAGATTTTGGGCCTCAGTCTTGACCATCTGCGTTTTGTGCTCCAGCGTATCAGCCATTGTGCTATACGCTTTCTCTGTGGTCCCCGCGCTGTTCTGTAACTTCTCCAGGTTGTCGTTGAAGGTGTCAAGTCCCTGGGACACAATAGCGTTTGCAGCTTTGCCAGCTTCGGCGCTTCCCCAAAGATTCATAAGGGCTTCGGCGCTGCCATCAACATGATCAGAAAGAACCTCAATCACATCACCAAGGCTCTTTCCTTCCTTCATTAAGGTGCCAAAGCTCTTGCCGGTTTCTTTCTTAAGGATTTTCCCGACTTCGCTGCCAGTATCTCCCAGCTCATTCAGCATGGAAGAAATATAAGTTGTAGATTCTTCCGTGCTGATACCCGCCTTTGTTAGACTGACATAAGCAGATTCAAGGTTTCCCAGATTGACATTGTAGGCGGAAGCCGTACTAATCGCCTTGCCCATTGCGCTGGCAAGCTGGTCAATCGTAGTAACACCAAGGTTTTGCGTCTGAATCAGGCTGTCCGAGATTGATTCAGCATCGGCAGCACTCATCCCATACGCATTGATAGTGGTTGTGAGAACAGAAAGCGCAGATTCTGCATCTGTGAATCCTGCTGTGGCAAGTCGGGTTGCATCCCCAACCAGTGAAACTGCATTCGCAGTGTCTCCGGTTGCGGAAATGGCGTTGTAAACCGCCCCAGACAATTCACTTGCGGACACCCCCATCTCCGAAGACAAGTTTTGGATAGAACTTCGCATGTCTTCGACGGACATCTGTGAAGTGTCCATGATGGTTTCAACTTGGGCAAAAGCAGATTCAAATTCTATCCCGATCTTACTTACCGCGACAAGGGCTCCAGCGGATGCAGTTGCGACAGCAGCAAGGGCTTTTACGATCCCATTCAATGCTGTTGTTGCAACAGAATTTAGTTTTTGATAATCCTTTGTAGTAAGTTGTGCATTTTTTTGAATTCCAGAAAACGATTTTTTTGCCTGACTTGCTGCCTTCCCAGCAGCTTTGTCTAAATCTGAAAGAAATTCTTGATAGTCACCATTAATTTCAATGGTTACAGAACCATCTGCCGCCATGGGTTACACCACCTTCTCAGTGGGCCCATCGGCATCTCTGGCACTACTTGGACCGTTCTATTTTAATTTCAAACCAGCGCCCACAATTTCTACCTTTGCAACGTAGAAACAACCCTTCACAAGAAGCGTTTTCACTTCGTAACACTGGCATTTCGTACCCGCACATAGGGCATCTGATTTTAGTTAGACCCTTTTTCCACATGCTTCTGGGCCTCCTGATACCGTTTCCGCACCTTTTCGATCAAGGCAGCGTCTCTCTCTTCGACGGTCTGCACTTCTCTCCTTCGATCATCCTTAATCGCATAGAGAGCCCTCATTTTTTTATAGTGTTTCTTTTCCTCTTTACTCATTTTGGAAATGTCGGCTGTGCGGTATCGTATGCGCTGCATGAAAAGCGTTTCGGAGGGAAGATTAAATAAGAGACGACGAAAAGCCCACCAGTGCAAATCATCCTTAGATAGGTCTATCCCATACGCTGACAGAAAGGAGGCAAGGATAGCTTCTGAATCAATTTCAAAGTCATATACCCTGCCTCCTTTCTTTTTTGCTTGTTCTTGTGTTGCCTCTTTGCTTTCTTCCCCACGAAAGAACCACAACATTGCGTCGAACGCTGCGGATATATTGGAAGGAATCCCGCTTGGGTAAAACAAATTCAAAAGACCTACAACATCTGGATTTTTTTCTTTCAGAATCTCAAGTTCGATAGAAATCCCAACGCGAAAACTTGGATTAATCGGGAAGAATTGCCCATCTACATCTACGCTGGTGGGGAATCCGTTAAATGGATTCTCTCTCACGATCTTTTACTCTCTGTTCAGCTTCGGCACGCAGCTTTGCCCGTTTTTCCGCTCTCAACTGGGAATCATCCATGATAGAGGGAGAAGAAGGCGGATTGAAATCTACTTTCATAGAGCTTACAGTTGCGGATACTTCTTCGCAAAACTTGGCATAAGCATTGATAATGTCTCTCGCGTTTACATTGTCGCCGAAACACTTCTTGCTCGTCCCTTCGCCACAAAGCACATCAAAGAAATCCATAAATGCATTGCACATCATTCTGATTGCCTTAATGCCATTTTTGGCGGGATCTTCTTGAATCATTTCTTTCACACGTTTTCCAACTTCAGCGATCTCTGTCACACCATTGGTATATAATTCCAAGTTGACGAGATCGAAAGTATCATACTGAATCTCAACGCCGTTAATATTGTAGGTCTCCATAATTTATCCTCCTGTCAGTTAAACACCGGAATCGTCAGAATATGTGTAGGCAGCGGGAGCAGAGGTCGCCATAATATCAATGTCAATTTCCGAAGATGCACCGGCATCCCCGGACCCATCAGAGTTCACAATGATAGATGCTGTCCCCTTTTCTCCTTCTCCTGTCAATAGAGAGAAATACACATAAGGTTTAACTACTTTCTGGCCGGTACCGAACTTAATTGCATGAGACAACACAAAATCCTGGAATTCATCTCCAAAGATACGGTCACCAGTAACATTGAATGTACGCTGAGTAGATGTTTTGGTAGATACCGCACCCTGTCGGATATACGCTTTTTCATCTGTTTCGGGATTCAACTGACTATCCACCGATGCAATACCGGACTGAACTACGATATAATTAGCTACTTTTCCGGCTGATTCTTCCGCGATATCTACGGCAAGAACAAAATCGTCATTTGTTGCAACCCCCGCAAACTCAGCGGAAGGGGTGTAATCAGCCATCAGAGCGGAAAGTTTCATAATATTTCCTCCTAATAAATAAATTTCGGCTCGTCGGCTCACGAAAAAATTTTATTCAGATGTGTAATCCATCGTCATAATAATTTGGTGATCTTCTGTTCCATCCTCATATCGGTTAAATAAAACGGAATCAGGATCACTTTCGCTTCGAGAAAATTTGACAACCTTTTTCCCGTCCTCTAATTGAGGCATTGTTCCATTGTTGATAATCCAGTCTGCAAAGCTTTCTAAGGTTTCATCAGCAGTAAGACGCTTGTTATTGCTATTCCCAGGAATAACACGGTAAATGATCTTGAATGTATATCTTGCTTGATATGCACCACGAACATATTTCCTAACCATAAATGTGCCCTGGGGCGTGGACAATGACATACCTTCGGCATCATCAGGAACATAAGTGAAGTTGATCACCCCAACGGGCTTGTCTGGCCAAGTATTGAGCCAAGAAAGCAATGATCTTGAAATAGATTCTTGCTCTTTATTCGATATTTTTTGTCCCATAGATACCTCACTTAAAGGACTTTTTATATGCCTCTTCCCACCTGGGCATGAACTCTGCCTTTGCCGGTTCAATCCAATGTGGTTGAGCAGAGGACCTTGTAAATACCAAAGATTTTCCTGATGGAACCTTCCGAACTCCGGTGCGGGATCTCCACGTCCCATCGGGAAGGCGGAATCCCGCAGCTCCTGTTTGAGGGTCTACGTAAACAATTCCTTCCCAGAGATAATGGGCATAAGGACCAGGATAGATAATTTCATCATCTAAAATCCTTGTGCGGGCAGCTAAAGTGCCATTCAACCAAGGTAGGAATTTGCTCTCTGTATCTTTCGCTACATTTTTTGTAAGTTCTTTGTTTGCTCTATCAAGTTTCGCTTTGATCTTGTCGATATCAATATCAACATGGATAACGACACTTGCCATTAAGCGCCACCAACTTCCCAATGCTGCATCGAAGGAGAGCCAAAATCTTTTGTATCCACTTTGGTGATCCTGTGAACATTATCGTAAATCCGATTCATCCACTGAAAGTCCTTCCCTTGCTCAACGATTTCTCCCTTAACAAAGAAAGTAGTTGAGCTTTGCATAGAATCCGTGTCAAGGGTCCACAAATTGCTTTTATCTTCGGCAGCTTCATATTGCTTTGGGGTTGCAAATCTTTTAGGAAAACCTGTAATCCCATCAATAGCGTTTACATTGAATGGAATAAATAGGTTGACGACGTCTGCACCTTCCAGCCCACTTTCTCTCACATTGGCGGCATGAGCAGCATCAAAGAACACCCCCCGCAAAATGGTAATGTTATAAACAGATTCGAAAGTGACTTCATCTTCTGTTATTGTGTAAACAGTTATAGAGTGTGGGGCGTACATGGAAAGCACCTCCCACCGCGATAGAGCAAGCCAGTTCTTCCAAGATATCTGGATACAATGGAAGACATCTCAGCTGTAGAATTCTTCGCTAATTCTGCCGAACTTCGGTAACTCACAGAATAACTACCAACCGTCTCACTGGACTTCTCTCCGGTTTCACTTAAAGATGATTCTTGCGCTTTCTCAATAACCTTGTACTGCTCAGCAAGAGCACAACAAGCGTCCTTTATTTCCAGCATAGACGCATTCTCAGAGGCTTTTCCAACTGTGATGTAGTCCAGATATTCACTTACCCGCTTTGCCAGCATTGGGAACTCAGATTCTGGAATCAACGTCCCAAGGTAGGTTTCTTTGTAATATGTATAATCCGCATATACCATAAGAAACCTCCTTTATTTTCCCGACTTTCTGGACGCCTTTGGCTTAGGGTCAAACGTAGCTTTTTTGAAGTTGAATATCACAGCACTTTGCTCATCAACTAAAACCTCAAAAGTATCATTTTCCTCAACGCGGAAAATAATATCTGCATCAAAAGGAATGTCCTGTTTGGTTGGCGCTCCATTCTTTTTGAACGTCATTACACTTCCGGTTTTCGTCAGATGAAACGGGAAATAATACCCGCTCTGCTCTTCTGGGGCGCTGCTGAATTCCGTATAATCAGGAACATAGTGGAATGTCCCGACTACGGAACCATCTTTCTTAACCTTCAAATCATCACCTACAAGCTCTGAGACTTGTTTCCCCAATAGGGTCTGACTGCTGGGGAAGAGCGTTAAGATGTCAGACCCGATCATTCCCCCGCCGGTGCATAAATAGCAAAGGGAAATGCCTTTGTATTGTCAACATTATAGGCGTTGATCGGGTTGGGGATTTCCCAGCCCAACCGCATAACGGCACGAAGCGCCACCATGTCGTTCTGCATCAAGTTATAGAGGATATCCCCCGTGGATGGATCTTGCACCACGCCGCTGTCGAAAATCTTAAAGGTCATGTCCTGTCGGATGGAATAAACCAACTGGCTCCAGTCACCCACGATGGCAAGGGTCTCCTCCGGGTCATAAGCACCGTTCACGGGGAAATACATGTTCATTCCGTCCAATGCGTAGCGGGTATCGCCCTGCATATCGGTCTTAAAGATAGGCTGACCGTTCTTGTCCACCAGGCCACGCAGCTTGGCGCGCATCTGAATAGCAGCCATCACGCCGTTGGGGATATAGCCGCTTTCCTCCACCTTTGCGATCACGCCACCCTCCCCCATGATGTCCTTGAAAATGTCGCTGGTGGCTGTCACGACTGCACTTGCGGTAGTAGCTGAAGGGACGAGTCCCTCACGCCAAGAGGTGGGCTTATCCGTGCCATAAAGGATGGCAGCATCGATAACCTTACCAAACGCCTCTTGGAGACGGGGACGAACCTCGCCCCAAATGTCATAATCGCTGTCGTCCAATACCGCCTCGGGGATGGGGACGATAACAGCGATCTCCTCGGCGTAAATTTTCTTCTTGTCCCAGGCCATGTTGGTGGTCTTTTTCAGAGAAGACTTGGAATCGGATGCGCCAGTGGTCGCCTCTCCGTTCACAAAGTAGGCGGTGGGCAGGGCATCCAGCACATTAAGAATCTGCGTTTTGCTGGTCATATTGGGCAGCCGCCGGGCCATCCGAAGCACGGCAGATTCCGTAACAGCGCCCTGGATAATCTCGCGGGTCACAGGCTCAGGGATAAGCCCGGAAAGTTTACTTCTGTCAATAATATCGGCCATTGATAGGCTCCTTTCTTATTTGAGTGCGCCCCGTATAAGGGCGTTCATTACATCATTTTCTCCCGTTTGGGGCTTTCCTCCGCCCAAAGGGGCGGTCCAGTCAAAGGTGGTCTTCTTGCGGTCAGCGGTGAGTGCGTCCACGGCCTGCTCGAAGGTAGTCTTATCGTCTACCATCTTCCCGGCCTTAAATGCAATAAATTCTGCCTCTTCCCCACTAAGACCCTTTTTAAGTACATATAAATCTCTTTTGAGCTGGTCTCTTTCGTTTTCTGCTGCGGTCAGTTTCCCGGAAAGAGCCTCTCTCTCCCCAGTCAACCGTTCCCACTTATCCCTTTCAGACTGCTGATTTTCTTTCCATATCCGGAACGCATTTAACTCAGCTTCATCCGGGATACCCTTTGTTGCCTTTGCTACCGCTCTTGCTTTTTCTTTACTGATAAGCGCGTCAACTTCGGCCTGAGTAAAGGTCACCTCACCACCTGTCCCCGGTGTCGGGTCCTGTACAACAGGATTGTTAATAGGTTCAGCCATTTTACAAACCTCCGTTTTTTGTTTTTGGCCCGTCGGCCACCGTTTAACGCCCGTCGGCATAAAAAAACGAGCCATTAACTACCGAATATGGTAGTCAATGGCTCAATGGCTCTCGATCAGTTATATTTGATTTCTCCAGACCAATTACATCTGGTTCCATCTTGTCTTTTTTGTTTGCACATAACATATACGCCACACGCCCCAGGTTTCACTGGATGGATTTTCTTCCCGCAATTCGGACAACAAAACCATGTTTCCCCGTTTATCTTCTTGATCAATATGTAACCGCCGCCCTTTCGTATTGTGTTGGAAGTCCAGCTTTTTTGCTGAACGCATCATAATATTTCCGAAGCCTTTTAATTCGAATATTTACAGCTTGCGCGTCCGCTGAAAGCGCCGCAGCTTCATACGCCTTAGCTTCTCTTCGTAGTTTTCTAAGCGTTCTTTCCACTCTCCGCTGCTCCTGACTTGCTTCATATTGATTATATTCTTTCCCTTGATAAGCGAAGGGCGGTTTATCTATCTTATTTAAGTCCTCATCTGTATAGGTTCGATAAGATACTCCTTCTATATACGGATAATATCTGTGGTAGCAATTCCACCCTCCGAGACCGGCACCCTGTCCAAAACCTGTTGTCAACTCAAAGTCTTTATACTTTCCTTTTGACGTTTTCGGCTTCTTTGACCAACGATATACTTTCCCTTGCCATGACGCATGGTTCTCAATCCCATACCCGGTGTTTCTTGCACCTGCATGAGCTGTTACCTCTACGAGATCGGTCTCCAAATCGTCTTGTAATGTTTCCATATAAACTGTATTCATTCGATTTATGCTGGACATTACCGCCCGCCGGACGGACACATCTACTTGATCTCTATGTCCACTTTCCCAGTCAACCGTTTTTAGGCCGCTATCCGCCAGACCCTTCACAGCTTTCCTGATAGCCGAGTTATAATCAATCGCACCAGACATAATCTCAAGTTCCGCCTGGTCTAACGCCCATTGATATGCCTCCAACGCAGACATGACTTTTGGGGACTTGCTCATCCCAACAAAACCCATCGAACGAGTGATATTCCTATATTCTGAAAGGGCTTGCTTTCTAATCGCCTCAACATCCACGTCGTTAATCATCAACTTTGGCGTTGTAATCGCTGCGATTGTCAACATTTCCTTCGCATAATTTTGATATCTTGAAACTACATCATCAAGTAGTTTATTTAACTCTTTCTCTCCAATCTCAGTTACAGAAGATATTGCTTCTTCAATTTCTTTGAGATCAATTCCATGACTTCTTAATGCTCTGATTGCCTCAATTGTTACCTCATTAAGTTCTCCTGCTTTTTTTAGCCTTTTACATATCTCAATAAGAAGTGTATCTTCGAGCCCCCTAAACAGCTTTGCGAGCGGTTCTGGCATCGAATCTAAAACTTCTGGAGTGAAAGGATATCTCGGCATTACTCCACCTCATCCTGCTCCTCGTCAGTCATATCTTCCATGCGTGGCAGCATCTTTTTAGCGGTCTTTTCATCTTCATTATACCACTTCATACGATATTCCCAGTCATTCATGATTCCGGCAGCCAAGTCTTGCCGATCATTGTTACGCTCAGTTGTCTTGTCCTCAATGATGGAATCATCAAAATCAATAGTAACTTTTGCATCCTCGTTCAACCCCGCATCCATAGCTATGTTGCCCAATCGCAAAATGATCCGACACAATTCCCTGATAGCCTGCTCTAAAATAATTTCATGCTTTTTTATCGTTCGAAACATAGTGCTATTTTCACTAATAACTTGAGTTGCCGTTGTAAGATTCCCTCCGTCAAAACGGTAATAGGTTTCTCCGAATCCGCACTTGCTTGACAAAAGATTTAGTTGAGTTTGGATGCCTGTCGTATGTTCATTGGTCCGCAAAGTCATATCAATTTGGGTAATCACTGCACCATCGTCTGAAATGTCTTCGGGAAGTACATAAAAAGACAAATCATCAGGGTCAAAAACCGGTTCCCCATCTATATATTTTGTCGCTGCCGGTTTCACCATGATTCTCTTTTTGCCAAGGATGAACTCATTTACGTAACTGTCAAATGCAACGTCTACACCCTTTAAGTTATCAATAGCGTTCGCATACACCGGAATACCAAGCGGAATAGAATAGTCTAAATTGTTTGCAATGTTGGGTCGATCAATAACAAATTGTCGCTTTCCAGAACCGGTGTGAACAACAGGTGGAACCGTCTCGAAACCAGAGACAGAAGACAGAGATACTTCTTTATCTACATTTCCATTCCTATATAGATAAATCCGATTTTCTATGTCATAAAATCCATTGACTTTATGATGAATTTGCAGGTAACAGTAATCTTCCCCATCAACCGTGACAATACTATCAAACGCGCATTCTATGATAACCCCGTTTTGCCAAGACAGCGGCCAAATATGTTCTACAGTCACATAATCAATGATTATCCCAGCTGCACTTCCTGGAATAGGACCTTTTTCCGTTGCCTTCATGCCAACAACACGTGGGATAAATGCTACCGTTCCAAGGGCAAAAGCGAATTCCTGCATTTCATTGGATTTTACCCTAAAGTTGTTCTCTTCAAAAACTCGATCAATAAACGCCTGTTCCTTAGACCCCTCCAGCGTAATTTCCACCCGCTCATTCATGAGCAAGTTTGCCCAATCTTCTGATACCTTCTTCCCCATATTGAGGGAATATCTCTTGCACCGGACGATACCGCTTCCGTTCCGTATTTTATATCGATGGAACCCCTTCACATCTCCCTCGTGCCAACTTTTCCATTCTTGCACTTTGGAATAAAAACTCTCATTGATAGTTGTGTAACCTAATTCTTTTAACTTGTCTGCAATGGTCATTCTTTCACCTCATAACCGGAAAATGCCGGACCATAATCGTATTACAAAAGTACCTTATGTCATCCATTGCATGATCATCTTCTTTAATTACTTTGTCTACCGTAGAATCTTCATCCCAACGATATAATCTAAACTCTCGGATAGCATCTTTGCAACTACGATGTATTTTGAGACGACCATCTTTCAAATAAACCGATGTTCTTCTAATTCCATCCATAACATTGTTATTTGCTTTTACCACTTGGAATTCTCCGTGGCGAAAAATTGTCGTAATGAATGAGGCGGCAGAAGGATCAACTATAACGTAATCCACATTATATCCCTTCGCTAAATCTCGTAATGCCTGATAATACTCTTCGTCTGTTTTTTGTATGTTGGTTCTTCGTCCGCTGTGATAGTATTCTTTGATCCGAACCGCCCCTTGTTTTGTCACGCACCACAGCCCAGCGGAGAAAGGATTCAGCGTGCCATAATCTACGGAAATATAATATCGACCTGATGCAGGCTCTTCATCCACCACACAATGCTCTCCAAAATGCGGATATACCAGCCCCTCCGCCGGAATCCACAACCCTCTAATGAACCGATCATAAAACACGCCGGAAAACATGGATTCATACTGCTCAATGACCTTCTCCGTCAGCCCTGGGTTATCTCGCATGGTAAAGTGAAGATACAGTGCATTTCTTTTATCATGCTTCTTAATCCATTCCAAATAAAACCAATGCTGCGGACTTTCTGGGTTGCAGGAGAACCATTTCTTGTTTCCATCTACAGAACAACGCGCCAGGGCCTGTTCCACGAAGGAACGGGGCATAAGCGCAACCTCATCCAATAGAACACCTGCCAGCGTTCGCCCTTGGATCAGTGCTGCGCTGCTTTCATCCTTGCCGCCAAACACCTCAAACCAATTTGTCGTAGTTCCCCGGCGCACCTCAAGGATCTTCTCTGATCGGCGCCAACGCATGGTATACTTTTCTTTTGCCAGCGTCATAGCTGTGAAAGGGACAATAATATTCTTTGAGCATGAATCAACGGTTTTCCCACAAATACCAAACCGCTGACCAGAGAAGTTTTCCATGGCCCAGCGAACAAACGCCCACATCATGATAGAGGTTTTGCCTGATCGGACTGCACCATCGCAGATAATGGCATCATATTTGGAGTATGGAAACGCAAGGATTTTCTTTTGTTTTTCTGAAATCATACTCTTTTATTCCATGCTGCAATCGCTTCTTCTGCCCCATTCCGCTTAACAACAACCTCGCCATTCTCGTCTTGGTATATGTCGCTTTTAAATGACTTAATTTGGCAACATCCATTCGGGCACTCAACCGTCCACCCATCCAAAATCGAAGTTGGAACGCCTCCACACCCGGTTAAAACACGGCGCAGCTCGCCAGGTCCCCCGCAAAACGGACATTGTTTTAATTTAACCATCGCTTTCCAACTCCTTTGCCATCTCTCGCAAGCTCTGGCTCAAACCATCTTCCTTTGCATCATTCCCAGGACCACCGCCAAAGGCTGTGAATTTATCAATCAGTGTCCCAAGTGCCGTTGTGACCTCTGCGGCGCTGCGCGCATTCTGAATCTTCTCTGGAAGAACGGAAAGTCCTACCTCAATAATATCGCATACTGCTTGCCTGCGACTTTCCATGTAGGCCAGGATATCGGCTGTATTTTCTTCCTTTTTTTGTCTAAGTTTCTCTGCGAAATCTTCAGATGCCTCCACGACACGCCGAGCAGTTTCCCCACACACATGATTTCTTTTGGCAACTGCGTTGTAGCTGCCAAGTTCCAGATAATCAGCGACTATTTTCTTTTTCTGCTTATCTGTCAACCGTGCAGCCATAACTAACCTCATCAATAAAAATCTATTTTTGGTGGTTCCTCTTGGAATCGAACCAAGGCCCGGCAGTTATGAGCTGCCTGCTCGACCTTCGAGCTAAAGAACCAGATACCCCTTTCGGGGTGTTCTGGGAGTAAGGTTTATATCTCCATGTTTGGATACACACTTTCCCATACTTTCATGTGGTAAATGTTTACTTCTCCGTAATTGGCGTCGAAAATTTTTCTCACACCGTATCCCATCCGCTCACTTGCCTTTTTTAATTTTCTCCAATCAAAATCCTTATGGGATCGTCCATTCATGCGAGCAACTCTTTTAATGGAGTACCATTCCTTGCTGCGGTCCAGTTCGGCCTCCAGTGATTTTCTCCTATCCTGTTCCTCTTTCAGTACAGTACACAGCCGGATCATAATATCCGGATTCATGATTGCCGCCTCCAGGGTTTCAGGGGTCATGTAGGCTCCGTGCTTGCGAATAGATGGGATTACTTCGGACGTAATCCATCGCTTGAACCGCTTTGCCCCAGGCAGTTTGCTGGAGAGTACCAGGGAATACAGACCGCTCTCGTTGATGATGACCATTTTCTGATTCCCACCAGGGGTCATCAATTCGGTGACCCCTTTATCCTCTTCATCAACATGATTCGCTACGGCATTGGCAAGAGACTTCCCCTCTCCATACCCCAGCGCCGTTGCAACGTCTTTCCCGACGAACCAAGGTTCGCCCTTTACCTCTACAGTCCGAATCTTTCCAAACTCGGGATTGTTAAAAATTATCAGTTCGTTCACTCGAGAGTTCTCCTTTCATATATTTAAGAAAGGCGGCGGGAGCATACTCCGCCATGCGTTTCCTCTCAAATTGTTAGATGCATCGCCTCAACCCTCATGCGGACGGGGCGGCATATATACCCCTTTCGGGGTATGTTGCGGGTTTTGTCAGGCTTTCCGCAGGCCTGTTTACACTTCCGCACGCACCTTCTCTGAAATGGTCTGCGTCTCCAACCACAGGTTTCAGAGAAATGGCGAATGGCGCGTGCTTCGGTTCACTTTGCGGCCGCAAAGCAATTTGCTGATTCGATGGGAGCACAATCTCCTTCCATCAAATTTCCCCAGCTGGGAATGGTCACCCGTTTTGGAGTTGCACCAAAATCCGCTCTGGCCGGGTGATAGGGAGGCGAGAACAAGGATCGCGCTCCCAAAGAAAAAAGAGGTACGCCCGATATTGAGACCGCCTCGGAGCCGGGCGAAGGAGGAAGAAAATCTTCTGTTTTATACATAGCGAGAAAGAAAATTTATTTTCTTTCTCGCGTATATGTATAAAACCATTTCCTGCTTAAATTATATCGCAGCCCTCCATTTCGGTCAAATTGTTAGACGATCTTAACACTTTGTTTACAATTTTAATTTTGTCTCTGTGTACGTAATTCCAACTGCATACGCTGCCCATACATCGGAAGAGAACCCATAGAACCAATCTGGGTTCTTTTTCGTCCCCTTCCCGTTTTTCAGATCATGGGTTGCAAATCGGTCAATCAGTGCGCGGCGGATATTGGCATCCTTGGCCCTGCTGTCATGGCAGAGATGGAGCTTTTCATCCTGGCGGTATATGTAGTCCACTGGCTTCTGTGCTGCTTGCGTGAATCTCCCAACCCATTCGCAGGTTTCAAAAACATTGCGTCCAACCGGCATGCCGTAGCTTGCCAAACGCTCAATCACCACAAGATCATACTTCTCCAACTGGAGAATCAAAAGGACTATGGCATTTTGTTCTTTGCCAAACCGCAGCGGACGTAGATCCTCGCTGTCTATGAAGCAATAGGCGCTCTGCTTGTCCCCTGGGTCAATCGCTAAGATTGTCATTCATTGCCCTCATGCTGTCAAATATCCTCATCAAGATCGTAGTGGTTAAACACCCACCGCAGGACCTCCACTAACCCGTCTTTATCAAAGTTGTAGTGGTCAAGCAGCCACCACAGAGCCTTCGCTAACTCGTCTTTTGTAACGCTACTGCAACTCTCCATGTATGCCACCTGTTCAATGGCAAGTCTCCTTGTTTTGAAGGGAATGCGTTCGTCGGTCAACCCTGTTTTTATAATATTTACGGCCTGATCGGGAGAGACATTGGAAGTTGGAAAAAGGATTTTACTGCTCATGCTGTCCGCCCTCCCCGTCGTGGATGGAGCCGATTCTTTTCAACATCAACCATTCGATATTTTCAATCGTGAGGGGTGTCCCAATTCCAGTCTCACCGTGTTCTCTGGCAAAGTAACCGCCATCTTCAAAGCCGACAACGTATGTGTGTTCCATTCCATTCTGGCTTTTAAGTAGGTCGTCACAGAAAATAGGTTCCTCTGATTCATAATCTACTTGGCCGGTGTACTGACAAACTGTGGATGGGTCTACCTCAACTCGCGTTCCTGCAATATCGTGAATATCACAAATCTCATGTACATTAAGGACACCTACCGGCCCTATATAATACCCTTCTACCCATTCAGCATTACTCAGCCGCTTGGCTTTGAAAAGGATTTCTCTCATTCTGTACCTCCGATGATCTCGTCAAGGGTGATGATTTCATTTGGGCGAAGAGAAGGGAACAAAGAGGGGTCGAGTGTTGCAATGACAAGTTTCCTGTTGAAAACTCTAATGCCGAAGCCATACATCTCAATGCTTTCTGCCTCTGAGTATAACATCTTGATAGCCTTCGCCCTCTCCACCTCCTGCTCCGTCCAGCGGAGCTTGCGGATGATGCAATCGGGGTGATTGATAATGTAACAAAGTTCGCTGGAGGCCACTTCTCCACCATGTACATTTCTAATTTCTCCATCTGTGCCGATAAAATAACTTTTCACGTCGTCAAATGGGAAATCATTAAAACCAAATGGCTCTCCCACCTCAACCTCCAGCACCTCACAAATTCTCGGCTTGTCCATGTTGGCCTCCTCCTTTTTTGCGACTGAATTGCGACTTTTTTGCGACTGGTCGCAATCATCCTCTACCACCTCATAACCCATCAAGCGAGCAGCTTCATTTGGGTTGTCATTTATCCAGGTGGAACACATACCTTTTGTTTTATTCAATATAGGACAAAACAAACAAGACAAGTTAGCACAAAATCCTGACTTTTCACAGTCATTATGTACTACTTCATATACTTCTTGCGTATTCGGATTCCGAAACTTCATTGCTCGTCCTCCTTATCCATACGAGCGCCGCACGTTGGACAGTATGGCATATTCTCAAATGTTAGCGGCTGTGTTCCAGCACAAACAGAGCACCTAACTCTTGAAATGATTCCGCTTGCGGTTGAAACCCTTTCCCATCTCCCGTGCCTCACCTCCGCAACGTCGGCGGTGGGGAGATCTGACAGCATGGCTTCAATCTCGGAAGAACTAAATTTCCCAGGTTTGTAAATAATAGTGCATCCATCTGATCCATCATTTTCCGGGCTAACCGGATAAAACAGGTCAATTGCCTGTTCTCTCTCAATATACTCCTTCATTCCTGTTTCCTCCATGTACTGTACGGGGCATGATATAGGCTGCCGCCTCCTGTTTTAACCATAATTTGTGGAGCGCTGGCAGTAGGCGTATAAATTTTAACTATAACCCCACATACTCCACTCAGCACACAGACCACCTTATCACCAATGTTCATTCCTGCTCCCTCCGTAGTGCGGCCTCGGCTTCCTCGCGGGTCAGAAAGACGGTTTTTCCAAACGCCAAGTCCCAACGAACCCTTTGTGTTGTCGCCCAATCGCAGTCAATGTCTGTCCAAATTCTCGGCTCTGTATATCCGTTCACGAGAAACTGTCCGATGCGCTTTTCTACGACTTCATCACAGAACGGCATATATACCTTACTACCAACCTCGCACGGCATCACCACACACCGCCCCTCCCTGTCCGCCTGGGCCAATTCGCGGATTCTTTTAAGGGGAAGTTCGCCACAAGCGTCTACATAAAGGTCTCTCTGCTTTGCAAGCAGTTCTATCTCCTCCGGCTCCAGGCCAGTTTCCTCATAGGCGGCGAGGCGGTCAACAGCTTTGTTTATCACCTCTTGTTGGATAGGGCTGATACAATCAATACAATCTTCCAGTACATACTTTAATTTCTCCGTCAACTTTTCCATGTTATTTCTCCTTCTGATCACGCGGCTTCTGAATATTCCATCTTGCTGTGCCGCCAGGATATTTTAACGGGATAACCATGATTCCGTTCTCTCTCATGATTTCCTTCATCCGCTCCAACTCGGTCTCTTGCTCTTTCAGCAACGTGTCCCGCCGTTCCAATTCTGCGGCCTGCTTGGCAATCAGTTTTGATTTCTGTTCCAGCTCGGCCCGCAGCTTCTCGTTTTCATCCTGGAACGTGGAGAGGCTGGTAGCAGCATCAAGCGCAACGCCCCTTTTCAATTCTTTCCCTTCAAAATATTCATTTAGTTGCTCAATCAACTTCTCAACATCCATCATGTTTCCTCCTCTCCCTCCGGCGGGCATATTCCGCCCCATTGTTCGGCCATCGCACGGGCAATGCCCGGGAATGTTTTGGAGCGTATTTTGGGGTCGCGTTCTTTGCCTCCTTGAAAACGCCGGTAATTCCCGTGCGCGTCCTTACATCCGCCGTTTACATATGGCTTATGCTCGTCCAGTATATCCGTCGGTTGCAGCGGCGGAAGCCCTTTGAGCCACAGACACGTCCGTTTGCTGTACGGGTGCCCATACTCATACGGCTGTATGGCCTGTGTGTATGGAGGCAGGTCTACAAGCTTCATGGGAGTCGGGTTTTCCACCGCTATGCGCGGACAATCCGCGTTCAGAAATTTCAGGAAAAATTCCCTGGCTTCCATCGCCTTTTCATACCGATCCGGAACAATTTCACCATTTACCCTCATGCGGACGGCCCCGGCTTTTGTCAGGTAAGTACATGGCGGATGCGCGATAATCAAATCCCACCGTATTTTCAGCAGTTCCAGTGCATCGCACTGCAAATGCCATTCGGGATGCCCGCCCGAACACTGCTCTATGTCACAGCTGTATGCTTCATGCCCCAGCGCCCGGAACGCCTTGCAGACCTCCTGTGACTCTTCACAGGCAACCAGTACTTTCATGCTTCTCCCTCCGGCGGGCGGCGGTACAGATTATAGGTCACTCCTAAACCCTTAATAGGCACATAGACTTTTTGCCATTCTCTGAAAATTATTTTATCCTGCGTAACAGCCTTGATAATATGCCACCCGCTTTGCAGCAGTGGGTCAAAGACTTTGAGATATACAGGCTCGTCTTTTATCTCCCGCAGCTGCTCCAGCGTTAATGCTCTATTATCAGACATATCGAAACACCATCCCTCCAGTATGTTTATATCTTCCTCTGCACACTTTTGCGATTGAGGTGTCAAGTAATCCCAATTTTCTTGCGGCAAACGATGCTGACGGATAAACCTCTCCGTTTGTTATGCAGTATACTTTTTTAATCCCAAAATACGGAATATCAAGACCCGTATAAACCGCATGAAGTTTATTGCCCTTTGAGGTCACCCATTCAAGATTGTCTGCACTGTTGTTGTGCTTGTTTCCGTCAATGTGATTGACAAAATTGCACCCTTCTTTTCTTTGGATAAAGTGTTCTGCGACTAACCTATGTACTGGGATCGCTTTTGCCTTGTTATCTTTTGAAAGCGATACCCGATAATAGTCACAGTTCTTATACTTAGAAGCCTTTGAAGGAGTTAATATTTTCCCGTTATTCCGTTTTTCATATCCAGAATTATAGTGAACCATTCTTGGAAGAGAGTGAACTCTTCCTTTATTGCTGACCTCATACAGCCCTTCATATCCCACGATTGGCTTCCAAATCTCACCGTTCACTATTTTCATCTCCTTTTCTCGTCAGCGGCTCGTTCGGCGGGGTGATGGTGAACATTCCTTTTGTGATACTCAATCCTTTCCCCCCAGCGTCGCCAATTCCCCGCCGCAAGCCATATACCCCGCGCCATCAATCCAGCTATCTACGTGCTCAGGGTTTACAGAGGCCCGGGCAATCTTGAGCAAGGCCATCAGGGCCGCCACATCCTCCGGGTCTAACTGCACATGGACCCCAGCGGCAACACACTTCGCACTGAGGTATGTGTGCCAAAATTCCGCAATCAAACGGAAGTTGTTTTCTGGGCTTCCGTGATCCTGTTCCCGATCTCCGCACACGCACCTCTCCGCAGCGGCGAGAATTTCTTTTCTTGTCATGGGGTTCCCTCCTTCTTCTTCCTTGGCATTCCAAACCTCTGCGCCATATAACACTTCCTGCCACAGTAGATGTCCTTGCCTGTGGTTGAGAGAAATTTTTTTTTACACACCGGGCAGGTTTTGATCTTCCATGTCTCTCTGTCCATTGCTCCACTCCTGATAGATCCGGCTGGCCACCACATCCCGGCTGCCCTGGTACTTTCCGTGATACTGTCTTAAAATCTCGCCGGTGGTGGTCTGATAATAAATTTGGCAAATCTCCATGCCGGGGTACACCCGCACCGGCTGCACGCAGGTCAGTTCCAGGGTCCAGTTCCCAGAAAAGCCCACATCGCCAAACCCGGCGGTCACGTGGACAAAGATGCCCAGGCGTCCAATGGAGGACCGGCCCACCAGCATGGGGACCAGGTTGTGGGTCTCGGTATATTCCATGGTTTTAGCCAGGTAGAGCCGCCCAGGGTGCAGCACCAGGCCCTCCTCTGGGATCATCAGCCGCCCCGTCCGGTTGTCCTGCTTCGGGTCCAGGACAGCCTCCTTGTAGGCCATCAGCTCGGGGGACAGCCGCAGGTTGTAGCTGTTTGATCCCAACCGGGATTCCTCCCAATCGCTGATGATGATGTTGCCCGCCTCCCGTTGGAGTTTGATTTCGTTGCCGGTTAGAATCATGTCGTCTCCTCCAGTTTTATCTGTTCTGGTTTGAATGCGTTGTCTTTGATGTCCACATAACGTACGGTCCCGTATTTCTCCAGGTCACAGGCAATCGCCTCCCGCGTCCCTTCGGGATTCTCAAGGCTGGACGGAATGGGCCGCAGTTTTACGGTGATCTCCCACATGGCTCAAAGCTCCAACAGGCGGCAGAGGGTCCCCTCTACCCGGGCCATGGCATGCCGTGAGAGATAGTCCTTTCTGCGCTGCAAGCTGCGCTCTGGCAGCGATTTGACGTGCTCCAGGACCGCCACATAGGTTTGGCCTTGGACGCTCTCCACGGCGATATGGGACGCCGCCGCGTAGCGTTCCCGGGACACCAAGGGCGCCGCCACCACGCACCCGGTTTCCCGGTTGTTCTCGGCGGAAGAGAGAATCAGCACCGGTCTGCCATAGTCCTTCTTTCCGCCTCGGTATCGGTCGGTCAAGTAAATTTCGCCTTTGTGAATCATGCCTGCCTCCTTGCTGTGCGCCAGTTTCTTGCTCTGGAACAGTCAACGTAATATCCTCCTGCCATCTCAAACAGCCTTGAGCCGATGGCTTCATCGCCCCGGAGAATCGCCTCCAGCGTGTTCTCGCTGGAAAGGATGGTGGGCTTTTTGCTGATGTATCGCGCGTTAATCAGCTCGAATGCCAGGTGAACATCCGCCGGCCGAATTTCCCCCTTCCAGAAGTCATCCAGATAGAGCAGCGGCGTATTTTTCAAGGGTTCGGTTTCCTCCCGAAAATCGTCCCGGTCATTTCCAACCGCCTTGGCCCTTCGCGCAAACTCCCGCCACGAAACATACAGGCCGGGTTTGCCGCCCTCAACGATGGCCCGGAAAATGGTGGTGCATAACGTCGTTTTCCCGCAGCCCGGGGTCCCGCAGATGATGAACCAGGAGGGATCTCCCGCCGCGATTTGCTGTACGTAGTCTTGCGCCATGGCAAGTGCTCTCCTCTGCCAGTTCTCCGGCGTTTTCCAGTTCTCCCAGGTGCAAGCCGCCAAGGCATCCGGCGGGATTCCGCTGCGGTCCATGACCCCCATGGCGTCACGGATGCTCTGGCATTTGCAGCGCTGAAACCGCAGCGCCCCATTTTCCTCCACCGTCATGTACCCGCCCCGGTCATGGCACGTGGGGCAATGATAGCCTTTCAGCGTCCCGGGGGTCGCGTTGAAAAGTTCCGCCCGTTTCCGCTGTGCTGCGAAGAAATCAAAACGGCTCGTCGTCCCAGCATCCGTCGGTTGCGGAGGGAAGCTTGTCGATGATTGGGCCCTTGTTGGGAAGTCTTGCAAATGGATCATCCTCCTTTGCCCGCTTTTTCTTCTCGTCCTGGAGCCGGGTTACCACCCAGTTCAGAATGGCTCTGTAATCGCTCTTGTAGGTCTTCCCCGTCGCCCCTTTGTAGTTGTCCAGAATCTCGATCAAACGCTCGGTGTCGGCGGGGCCATGAGTGTCAAGCAGCTTCTGGTGCTCGGCATTGGTCATGGAAACAAACTCCGCCCATTGGACCTTGGGCTCTTGTTCGGATTCTCCGGCAGTTTTTTTCTTCTCCGTTTTCGCGCGCGCCCTTTTACGTGGGGGGGCGGGAGAGAAAGGGGGATTATAGGGGGATAGAGAGATAGGGGTTTCAGGGGAAAGAGAGGAAGGGGGAAGAAAGGGGGGAAGAGAGGGCGGGGGTGCGTTACTGTAACTGTTACTGTAACGGTTACTGTAACGCTCTCTGTACTTTTTTACCCTGTCCGCAGTCTTTTTCCGGGCTGCAATCTTCTTTCGGATTGATGTCAAGGAATCTCGTTCCGCTTCCCCCCAATCCTCTGCTGCCTCCCCCCCAGCAAGAAGGGCGAAAAACACCCTATCTCGCTGGATGCTGGAGAGGTTGAGAAGCAACGTCCTGTCCTCTTCTGTGAAAGAAAGTGTAATCATCTTTTGCCTTCTTCCCTGTTGAAATCATAAGCGAATCCCAGAAGTAGAGATCGAACCCCCGCGTTTGGATAAAAAGGCTTTCAATTCGTCTGGGGAAAAGTAAACCCGGCTGCCAATGTTGACTGCTTGAATATCCTGAGATTCCCTCAACCTATCCAGAGTATCGGTGCTGATATTAAGGGCCTGAGCGGCCTCTTTCCGGGTCAACAGCAATTTTTCCATTTTAGACTCCTTTCTCAAAACGGAAACGGTCCGTCGCCACTGTCATTGTCCCAGGGCAAGGGCCCATCATCAGGAATGGCGGCGAAACCGTTAGAGGGCGCTGCGGCCTTTTTCAAGGGCTTGTCCGGGGGCAAGATGTATTCCCCGCTGCGGACCCGATCTGCGCTCATGGCGCGGAAAGGACGTACCGTCCATCCGGTTTTCCCGTTATAGGACCATTCCTCATTCCGGAAGAGGATGCCCACCAACTTTCCCACCAGGGAAGTTTCCTCCCAGTTCCAGGTGTACCCGGGGTTGGAGTGCTCAAAGGCGGTGGTCAAGCCTTTGAAGGAGCTCTTTGTCCGTTCGTCGTTGTCAGTCCCATCGTCTTTGGGCAGGAAATGACGCAGAACTCCCTTCCACTTTTTATCCTGCATGGTGTTGGCCTTAAACTCTTTGGAGAAGAACCCTCTCTGCTCTCCCTCCTCAATGTCGAAGAGGATCAGCAGCTGGGGACCATAATTGGTATCCGCAAAGGATACCTGCTTGACCCGGCAGACATAGGCGTCCAGGGGGAGTTTGGGACGGTCATAGAACTCCTGCACGGAATCCCAATTTTTCGGTTTTTGAATCATGGTTTTTGTTCCTCCTTGGTGTAAAATATAAGGGGGCACCTGCTCCCGATGTATTTGTCTGGGTACTCGCAAATTTCCCCGTTGAGACCGCAGCTGCGGTAGTTGCGGCGGTAGTATTTGCACTGATAGCAGCTAATGTCCACGTTATCCTTAAAGTCAACGGGAAACGTCACCTCAACCATGGCGCGGGCGCGGATATATTCCTTCACCCCGCGGGAGAATTCAGCCATTGTCTGTCGCCTCCTTGGGAGATGTGGTGGGGAGCAGCCCCCAATACTCTCTAATCTGCTGATCGACAAATTTCAGGTCATTCTCAATCTCCAGGTCAAACATTTCTTCCGGCGACTTGGAAATGTCCATTCCATTGGATTGGGTGCGGAAAAAATGGCGTTCCCCTTCCACCATGCAGCGCAGACAGATTGTGACCATCCCCTCAATGCAAACCTTCTCGTCCAGCAGCTTTCCAATGGTCCGCAGCTTGGTTTCTCCAAAATCGGATGTAGTTTCGTGCATGAGGATATAGACGATGACATCCTCTGGAAGCTGTGCCTGAATGAACATCAGCAGCCACCAGAAATTGTCCGCGATATCGTTGTAGAGGTCGAACGTAGAACTTCCCGCCTTGGGTACGGAATGACCTTTCATGAAAGTGTTCGTCAAAAGGTACCCAGCGTCATCAATGACAGCGGTTTTGGTGGGCATCTTTTGCAGGCCAGTGGTAATGGTCTGGTAGCTGTCTGTCTTCATCTGGTATCGGAAGGTCCCGGGGAAAGGCAAGCGTTTGCCCACCACGTTAATCAAAAAGATTTCATCTGGGGCAAAGTTTTTCAGGGAACGGGACTTCCCAGACCCGCTCTTGCCATAGATCAAAACTGGAATCCCGATAAGTCATTCCCCCTTTTCGCCGCAGTCCAGGTATTCCTGAAATAGGTCCAGCTTCTCATCCAGATAGGCCGACATGGTGAAACTGTTATATAAGAACATGTAATCCATGAAGTCATCCAGGCATGTGTCCATGATAAAGTTCCGGCATGTCCTGGCAGAAACCTCTATAACCACCTTTTTGGGGAAAAAGTTGATTCGTTCCTCCATCTTGACAAACCTCCAATTTTTGTTACAATAAAGTTAAGCGGAAGAAACATAGCTTATTTTTTCAAGTATTCTCCTTTCTGAACTCTGCCGGTGCTGCAAACCGGCAGAGTTTATTTTTCGCCTTTTCCACGGAGTTCTTTTTTCCATCGGGTGATAACCGTGGTATTCACGCCGTAATGGTCGATCAGCTCATGGTATCGAAGAAGCTTCTCCTTCTCTGGGAAGTCCTCCGGCATGGGAATAAGGGGGCGGCCCTGCTTCGTGCGAAACTCACGCGGACAACGCCCGCTGCAATCTGGATTGGTACAGTGCAAGCACTGCTGGATTTTCTCCGGGGAATCCCATCCAGGGTAGATTCCATTGCGTTTTCGGCGTTGGCCGGGAATGGGTTCAGAGGGCGCGTCGGCCCATGGCTTCCTCCCTTCGGTCTGCACCTTGACCCCGTTGATCTTCACCATATCCCCACCCCCTTTCGCACCTGGGGCAGAGATATACCTTCTCTCCAGGTTCCAGGGCGGACACGTTCCACCGCTGCTTGCACCGGCGGCCTGCTCTGACTGCGGCAAAACAAAACGGACGGCTTAAGCCGTCCGTTTTGTTTTGCGATCGATATTTTTGCAATCATTCTGCGGCGTCTGCGGG
>OGQR01000507.1_pt1 | contig 33712 bp, 32 predicted proteins | sample 1553271 | NCBI WGS metagenome assembly OGQR01 (sample SAMEA2579970, study PRJEB22360) | human gut metagenome | biome: human gut; feature: human-associated habitat; material: faeces | place: Denmark | collected 2008/2010 | reverse complement strand
GGCTATTTTACGTACTTGTCGAGCCAGCCGAAGAATTCGCGGTTCCAGACCAGCGAGTTCTGGGGCTTGAAGACCTGATGCGCCTCGTTCTCGAACTCCACGAGCCGCGCCGGGATGCCCCGCATGCGGGCTGCCGTGAAGGCTTCGAGCGACTGCGTGTAGGGGATGCGGAAGTCGTATTCGCCCGTGACGATCAGGATGGGCGTGTCCCAGCGGTCGACGAACTTGTGCGGCGAATTGGCGTAGGAACGCATGGCCGTGGGGTTATCCTTTTCCCAGTAGGCCCCGCCGTAGTCGTGGTTGATGAAGAACAGCTCCTCGGTCTGGCCGTACATCGACTCGAAGTTGAAGATGCCGCAGTGGGCGATGAAGGCCTTGAAGCGCTTCTGGTGGCAGCCGGCCAGGAAATAGACCGAATAACCGCCGTAGGAGGCGCCCACGCAGCCCAGCCGGTCGCGGTCGCACCACGGTTCGCGCGCCACGTCGTCGATGGCCGAGAGGTAGTCGCGGATGTTCTGTCCCGAATAGTCGCCCGAAATCTGTTCGAGCCACTCCTGCCCGAACGAGGGTACGCCGCGGCGGTTGGGCGCCACGACGACGTAGCCCTGTGAGGCCATCAGCGCGAAGTTCCAGCGGTAGCTCCACGCCTGCGAGACGACGCTCTGCGGGCCGCCCTCGCAGAAGAGCAGCGTGGGGTATTTCTTCGCCGGATCGAAGTCGGGCGGCAGAACGACCCACGTCAGCATCCGCTTGCCGTCGGTGGTCTCGACCCAGCGTTTTTCGACCGTTCCCAAGCGGATGTGGTCGTAAATTTCCTTGTTGACGGCCGAGAGTTGCGTGAGCTTGCCGTCGGCGGGGTCGACCTCGAACTGTTCGGTGGCCATGCGCATCGTCGTCACTTCGGCGACGATGCGTCCGCCGGCCATCGTGAAGGCGTTGATGTCGTGGTCGCCCGACGTGACGACCTTCGGCAGGTCGACGGTGCCGCACGTGGCGTCGGGGGCCGGCAGCGCGAGGCGGCAGAGTTGGTAGGTTCCCTCCATCGGGGCGATGAACCACAGCGTGCGGTCGTCGGCCCACGCCACGTTGGTGGCGTGGTAGTCGAAGGAGGGCGTGAGGTCGGTGATCTCCGCCGTGCGGCAGTCGTAGCGCATCAGGCGCTCCTTGTCGGCTTCGTAGCCGGGCGTGGCCATCGAGCGGAAGGCGATGTAGCGGTCGTCGGGCGACCAGACGGGGTATTTGTCATAGCCGGGGAAGGGCGTATTGCGGTGTACCATGGCGTTGAAGCGGACGCGGCCCTCCATCGGCTTGCAGATGTTGACCGTGCGGCCGCTCGCGCGGTCGTAGACGAAGATGTCCGAATCGGTCGAAAGGGCGTAGTCGGTGCCGGTGAGGGGCTTGCAGGTGTAGGCCAGCCGGTCGCCGGCGTTGCTCCATGCGATCTCGGCCGTGTCGAAGTAGGGCGCCGTGGGTACGTCCCACGCCGCGTCGGCGCCTACGATGTCGACGCCCTCGGCGGCTTTGCCGTCGGTGAGGGCGGCGATGAAGAGGTGGCGGTAGCGCCCCTCGTCCCAATAGTTCCAGTGGCGGGCCATCAGATCGTCGTAGATGTGCGCTTTCGACCGGGGCATGTCCTTATAGAGGTCGGCCGAACACTTCTCGGCGCCGGGGACGGCTACCGTCTGCACGTACCAGATCGCATCGCCGGGCTTGTTGACGCCGAAGCCCTCGACGTCGGCGTCGAAGGCGGTCACCTGCTGCGGCTCGCCGCCCGCGGCGGCCATGCGCCATACCTGCTGCGTGCCGCTGCGGTCCGACAGGAAATAGAGCGTGCGCCCGTCGGCCGACCATGCCGGCGACGTGTTGTTCGACGTGTGGTCGGTCAGCTGGCGCACCTTGCCCGATGCCATGTCGCGCAGGTAAAGCGCCGTCACGCCGCGGTTCTCGCCGAGATTGTAATAGGTGACTGTGTAGACGAGCCGTTTGCCGTCGGGCGAAAGCTGCGACCCTCCGAGCCTTCCCATCTTCCACATCACCTCCGGGGTGAAACGTCCCGCGGCGATCTCTTCGGCCGTGAGCGCGTTGTCGATTTCGAGAGGCCGGGGCCGCTCCGTACAGGAGCCGAGTCCCAGAACCGTACATGCCATAAGCAGGAAAAATTTTTTCATATTTGCCGAGTTGGGTTTCTTCATTTCGTTCAAATCTTCGTACTTTTGCCGGAACAAATCGTATGCTTCATGTGCCGAACGATCTATTTCGCCGATAAGATTCTGCTTTTTTCATCGCGTCCCGTCGGAGAGCCTTACCATGAGATTCCGCTCGAAGCCGGCACGACGCTTCCGCAGGCGAAGATACTCAATTTTTTGGAAACATTCAATTTCGTGGCGGTCGTGACTCCCGACCCCGACCGCTGTTTCGCGGCCTTCGCCGCGGCGTTCCGGCTCGTCGAGGCGGCCGGAGGCGCGGTCGTCAACGACCGCGGCGAGCGGCTGATGATCTACCGCAACGGCCGTTGGGATCTGCCCAAGGGGCATTGGGAGCGGGGCGAGACGATTGAGGCGTGCGCCCTGCGCGAGGTTCGGGAGGAGACGGGCGTCGCGGCTTCGATCCGACGTCACCTGTGCGACACGCTCCATTGTTACCAGTTGCGCGGGGAGTGGGAGATGAAGCGCACCCATTGGTTCGAGATGGCGGCCGCGGTGGTACGAGCTTTACACTCCCGCCTGCGCTGCCCTGACCCCCCAGACCGAAGAGGGGATCGACCGCGTATGCTGGTGTACGCCTGCCGAGGTAGAACTGCATTTGCAGCAGACTTTTCCGACTATCCGGCGGGTTTTCGCCAAATTGTAGGCGGGCAGAAGGGATTGGAAAAGCGGGCGTCTGAATCGTCGGACGTCCGCTTTTTCGATAAGGTCGTTTATCCCACGAAATTGTCGTGTTCCCACCGGCCGGCCTGGCGGGAGCCGTCGGCATGGTATTTAATACCGTAACCGTGGAAATCGCCGTCCGAGAACTCTCCCTCGTAACGGTCTCCGTCGGCCCAGTAGTAGATGCCCTCGCCGTTGAATTTCCCCTCGACGAAATCTCCCTCGTAGCGGTCGCCACTGGTCCAGTAGAAGACACCCTTGCCGGTGCGTTTGTCGGCGACCCAGTCGCCGACGTATTTGTTTCCGTTGGCCCAGTAGTAGGTACCCTTGCCATGACTCTTTCCCTCGACGAAGTCGCCCTCGTAACGGTCGCCGTCCGGCCAGTAGTAACATCCTTTTCCCGTGCGCGAGCCCTTGATGAAGTCGCCTTCGTAGCGGTCGCCGTCGACCCAGTAATAAACGCCCTTGCCGGTGCGTTCGTCGTTGACCCAGTCGCCGACGTAATAGTTGCCCGAATTCCAATGGTAGGTACCCTTGCCGTGGCATTTCCCCTCGACGAAGTCGCCTTCGTAGCGATCGCCGTCGGCCCAGTAGAACGTACCTTTGCCGGTACGCTTGTCGTCGACGAAAGCGCCGGTATAACGGTTCCCGCTCTTGTAGTAGTAGGTACCCGTCCCGTGGCATTTCCCCTTGACGAAATCCCCTTCGTAGCGATCGCCGTCGGCCCAGTAGTAGGAGCCCTTGCCCGTGCGTTCGCCGTTGATGAAATCGCCCTCGTAACGGTCTCCGTCGGGCCAGTAGAACGTACCGCGGCCGGTGCGCTTGTCCTCCACGAAAGTGCCTTCGTAGCGGGTGCCGTCTTTGTAGTAGTAGACGCCCTGGCCGTGGAGTTTGTCGTCGGCGAAATCGCCCACGTAGCGGTCTCCGTCGGCCCAGTAGTAGGAGCCCTTGCCCGTACGGCTGCCCTTGATGAAGTCGCCGTCGTAGTGGGAGCCGCTCTTCCAGTAGTAGGAGCCTTTGCCGGTGCGGTCGCCGTCGATGAACTCGCCTTCGTAACGGTCTCCGTCGGCCCATTGGAACGTGCCGCGGCCCGTGCGTTTCCCTTCGCGGAAATCGCCTTCGTAGCGGTTGCCGTTCTTGAAGAAATAGATGCCGCGGCCGTGCCGGTTTCCGTTGAGGAACTCGCCTTCGTAACGCTCTCCGTCGACCCAGTAGAAGGTGCCCTTTCCGGTGCGCTGGTTATCGATGAAATCGCCGACGTATTTGTCTCCGTCTTTCCATGTGTAGGTGCCCTGCCCGTCGCGTTTGTTGTCGAAGAGTTCGCCTTCGTAGCTGTCGCCGTTGTCGTAGTTCTGTTTGCCGCGTGTGCGATTGCGTCCGGCCAGCGGGCGCGGAACGTCGACGGGAGTAATCGTCGGGCGCGGCACTGCGGGCGGCGGAGTCGTCGTGGCGGGGCCCGTCGTCGCGGGCAGAGACGTGGGTGTCGGAGGCGGTGTCACGACGGGCGTCGTGTCGAGTTTCAGCGTCCGGGCGATCGATTCCACCAATTTGGCGAAGTGCTGTTCGGGGTTGGGAAAGGCCGTGAGCCAGTGCTTGCGGCTGAGGTAGTAGTCGAACTCGTCGCTCATGCGCGTATCGTCGGCGATGAAGGGGATGATGACCTTCCCGTAGTTGAACGCCTTGTCGATCTCGTTGAGCACGTGCTCCGATGCGTTGGAGTCGTTGGTATAGATCAGCACGATGATCTGGCAGTCGCGGATGCCGCGGATGATTTCGCGGGCGTAGGGCTCTCCGGGCAGGACGTCGCGCGGGGCGATCCAGCAGGAGATGCGGTGTTGTTCCAGCGTGTGGCAGAGCGCATCGGCCAGTTGTTTGTTTTTACTTGCGTAACTGATAAAAACGTGGTGTGCCATGAGCCGAGTATTGGTGGTTGATAGTTCTTACAAATATAACGTATTTCGGCGGGATTTCAAAATCCCGCCGTCGGAAAAAAGGATCGGCAGCGTCGGCCGATGCGGACCGTGACGTTTGCCGGACGGTGCCAGTCGTCCTGCGGACTCCGTTTCGCCTGTGGCGGTATGGCGGACGGCTTTTCTTGCGAAAAGCGGGGCTCGTCCGTCCGTGAGGGCCTTCGCACCTCCGGTGCAGGCCCTCCTCGTCCTGCTCTTTCGATTGCTGCGGGATTGGCGGCGCTACGTCGTCCTACGGACTCCGTTTCGCCTGTGGCGGTATGGCGGACGGCTTTTCTTGCGAAAAGCGAGGCTCGTTCGTCCGTGAGGGCCTTCGCACCTCCGGTGCCGGCCCTCCGGCCTTCCTCGCTCGCCCTGCGGGCGGCGTCCGCTCAGACCTGCGGGGCGGCGTTGAACGACTTGGCGAGCGCCTCGGCGATCTGGTCGATCGCACCCTGAATCTTCGAGCCGATCATCATGCGCATCATCATGTTCAGGTCGATGTGCAGCACCAGCCGCATCCGCGTGTCGTAGGGTGCCACCTCTTTGAGTTGCAGCCAGAAGGCGAAATCCATCGGTACGCCGCCGTCGCCGCCGACGATCTTGATCGTCTTGGGCGCCTCCTTTTCGGCGATGCGCAGCTTCACGGTGAAGCCTTTGGCCTTGAACGAACAGGTGTCTTCGTCGGCCTGCCACTCCTCGACCCGGTCGGCCAGGGCGGGGGTGAGGTTGTCGAATCGGCTGACGACATCGTAGATCTGCTGCGCCGAGCGGCGGATCTGCTGTTGGCGGGAGGTATATTCCTGCATGATCGTAGTTGTTTTCGGAGGAGCAAAAATAACGATTTTTCCGGAATCGTCCAACTTTCGCACCGCTCAGGAGGGCTTGTCGTTCGAAATGTGCCGGACGCGGGCGGACGGCGCGCTTTCGGGGATCGCCGCGCGGACGCTGTCGCGGTATTTGCGCGAAACCTCGAGCGTTTGTCCGTCGACGACCACCGCGCCGGCCGTGTGCCTTGCGACGCGGTCGGCGTTGACAATATAGGAGCGGTGGATGCGCAGGAAGCGGTCGTCGAGCTGCTGCTCCCACTGCGAAATCTTGGTCTTGGTGCGTAGGGATTCGCCGGTCGAGGTGTGGATCCACACCTCCGAATCGTTGGATTCGAGGTAGGAGATCCGCTCCGTTTCGAGGCGGACGCGGCGGCGGTCGGAGATGAATTCGACGTAGCGGTCGCGGGCGGGCTGCGTGTTGCAGCGGCGTTCGATCCAGTGCATCGGCAGCGCGCAGGCGGCGAGCAGCAGCAGGATGAAGAGCGGGTTTTGCAGCAGATCGGGCATCGTGATGTCGTAGCGCCAGACGGAGGCGTTGTAGCGCAGGTAGTAATTCGTCAGCATCAGGGCGACGTACTCGAAGGTGAGGACGGCCCCCGTCAGATAGAACAGTTGCAGGGCCCCGCGCCGTCGTTCGGCGAACCGGATTTGCGGCAGGAAATGGCGGAAGGCGAACAGACCGGGCAGGAACATGACGGCCAGCAGCGACGCTTCGCCGAGGGTGTAACCGAGGCTGACGAGCAGCAGCGCCACGAACGGCACGGCGGCGAGGGCCGAAAACAGCGGGAAGAGTCGTTTCATGTGCGGACGGTCGGTTTGCGAACGCAAAGGTAGCGATTTTCGGCCGATTCCGTCGTGCGCCGGCGCCGGAAAAGCGCGACGACGGGATTCTGCACTGCGAGAGGGGGATTCGACGGCCCGATCGTTTGGCTGCGTGCGGCGTACGGCCTATCTTTGCAGCGGGGATTCCCCGAATTGTTGAACCTTAAAAATCCGTGCGTTATGTTCGATCTTTTCATTGCAGGCGGTCCGGGCGCGATGTCGCTGCTCTCCGTCGAGTTGGTCTGTCTCTTTTTCGCGGCGTGGAAAGCCCCCGCGTGGGTGCGTGAAATCGGCCTGCTGGCGTTGGTCACAGGCTGCTTTTGGCAGTTTGCGGGGCTGTTTCAGGCGGCCGGTGTCGTCGCCGAGGTCGGCGAGTGGCCTTCGGTCGGGTTGCTGTTGAACGGGTTCAAGGTGTCGTTGATCCCCGTGATGTACGGCATGATGATCTATGCGCTTTCGCTGGTGATCCGCCTCGTGCAGAAACCGCGCATCTGACCCCTGCGGGGCGAACGACACGGCGCGCACTGCGACAGTGCGCCGCCCTGCCGGTTCGTCGGGCCGCCTCAGTCGATGAACAGCGTGCGCTGCTCGGGGCCGTCCACGCGGATGCGAACCGTCATCGTGTCGTCGGGGAGCAGCTCCTCGATTTTTTCGGGCCACTCCACCAGACAGAGGTTGCCCGAATAGAAATACTCTTCGTAGCCGAAGTCGTAGGCCTCCTCGATGCGGTCGATGCGGTAGAAGTCGAAGTGGAAGACGGGGCGTCCGTCGGCCGTGTCGTACTGGTTGACCAGCGCGAAGGTGGGGCTGGTGACCGTGTCGGCGGAACCCAGACGGTCGAGGATCGCGCCGATGAGGGTCGTCTTGCCGGCGCCCATTTCGCCCCGAAAGGCGACCACCGTGCGGCCTGCCAGGGCGTCGATGACGGCTTCGGCTGCGTCGGGAAGGTCGTCGAGCGAATCGATAGCGAGCGTTTTCATGCTTATTGTTTGGGTTTTAATACGATATAGGGCACGATCATCTCCTCCATCGAAATGCCGCCGTGCTGGAACGTGTTCTTGTAGTAGCGGATGAAGCGGTTGGCGTCATTGTTATAGACGAGAAAATCGGTGTTGTAGGCGAAGATATAGCTCGACGAGAGGTTGATGCGCGGCAATTGGATGTCTTCCGGCCGCGTGATTTCGTAGACTTCGCGCGGGTTGTAGGAGAGGTTGCGCCCCGTCTTGTAGCGCAGGTTGGGCGAGGTCTCGCGGTCGCCCGTCACGCGGATCGGGTTGTCGACGCGGATCGTGCCGTGGTCGGAGGTGATGATGACCGTGTGTCCCCGCTTCGAGAGGAGTCTGAGCAGCGTGAAGAGGTCGGAGTGTTCGAACCACGAGCGCGTCAGCGAGCGGAACGACGCCTCGTCCTCGGTCAGCTCGCGGATGATGTCGGTCTCGGTGCGCGCATGCGACAGGATGTCGAGGAAGTTGTAGACGATCACCGAGAAATCGGCGTCGTAGATGCGTTGGATGTTGTCCACCAGCTTGCGGCCCGCTTCGGGGCGCACCAGTTTGTCGAACGTCCAGCGGTAGTTCTTGCCGTTGCTCTGCAACTGGCGGCGCAGGAACTCCTCCTCGTATTGGTTTTTGCCGCCCTCCTCGTTGTCGTTGAGCCACCGTTCGGGCATCAGACGGTCGATAGCCAGCGGCATCAGTCCTGCGAAGATAGCGTTGCGGGCGTATTGCGTCGCCGTGGGGAGAATGGCGCAGTAGAAGTCGTCGACGGCCACGTCGTAGTAGCCGCGCAGCAGCGGGTTGATCGAACGCCACTGGTCGTAGCGGAAATTGTCGATCAGCAGCAGCGTCGTCTTGGAATTTTCGTCGGCGACGGGGAGGATGCGCGAACGCATGAGCGTATGCGACATGACGGGCGTGAGGTCGTCGCGGCGGTTGATCCAGTCGAAATAGTTGCGGCGCACGAATTTCGAGAAGGCCTGGTTGGCCTCCGACTTCTGGAACTGGATCACCTCCTTGATCGAAGCGTCGCTGGACTCCGACAACTCGATGTCCCACGAGGTGATGCGCCGGTAGATGTTGCACCAGTCGGAGAAGTTCTCGGCCATTTGCAGCGCATTGGAGATGCGGCCGAACTCGACGCGGTAGTCGGCCGTCGTCTGCTCGGTGACGAGCTGCTGCTGGTGGACGTTCTTCTTGATCGACAGCAGTACCTGGTTGGGGTTGACGGGCTTGATGATGTAGTCGGCGATCTTCGAGCCGATCGCCTTGTCCATGATGTTCTCCTCCTCGCTCTTGGTCACCATGATGACGGGCGTGGTGGGGCGTACCTCCTTGATCTTGGGGAGGGTTTCCAGTCCGGTCATGCCGGGCATCATCTCGTCGAGGATGATCAGGTCGTAGCCGCCTTCGGTGGCCATGTCGATCGCGTCGTACCCGTTGTTGCAGGTGTCGACTTCATACCCTTTCTGACGCAGGAAGAGCACGTGGGGTTTCAGCAGTTCGATCTCGTCGTCCACCCATAGGATTTTCACCATAATGTCGCTGTCGGTTAGGTTGTGCAAAAGTAACGTTTTCCATAGGATAATGCAATTTCGGGGCAAAATATTGCGTGCCGGACGTTTTTTCCGCATCGCCGGCCGGCCGCCATGCAATTTCCTCCTGCTTGGCGCGTTATTTGTTATATGGTACTCACACACTGACGGATAGATTTTTTCCTGCGGGAGGGTGCCGCGCGGATGCCGGAAATGAAAAAAAATGTTAGCGAATTGTGGATTAATCAAATAAATAGTATATTTGCACACCTGAAAAAGCGATTTTTTCCGGAATCCGAGGCTGAACGACCGACCCGCAGGCGGGCGGTTGCCGTGGTGAGCGAAAGGTGTAGAAGGTGTGGCAGAAGCAGGGATAGAAAGGAATTAACATATTAACTCTTAATTTTTTACAACTATGACAAAAGCAGATATCGTAAACGAGATCGCCAAAAGCACCGGTGCCGAGAAGGTACAGGTACAGGCCATTGTCGAGGCTTTCATGGAGAGCATCAAGGGATCTCTGGAGAAGAAGAACAACGTATATCTCCGCGGCTTCGGCAGCTTCATCGTCAAGAAGCGCGCCACGAAGGTAGCCCGCAATATTTCGAAGAATACCACGATTACGATTCCGGCACACGACATCCCCGCGTTCAAGCCCGCCAAGAGCTTCGCCGCGAAGGTGAAATAGGGCCGAACCGGATCCAAACTTAAAGTCAAACCATTAAATTTACAACTATGCCGAACGGAAAGAAGCATAAGCGTCATAAGATGGCTACGCACAAGCGGAAGAAACGTCTGCGCAAGAACCGTCATAAGAAAAAGTAGCACTCTTATGTATTGACAGATAGTAAAGCTAAAGGTCCGAAAGCCTTTAGCTTTAACTATTTTTTCGTAGGCAACTCCGCCCCGCTCCGTTTCCGGTCGGCCGGTCGTTTCGTTTTCAGACCGGAACCGGCTGAAAAAGAGGCGGTATGCGTCTCCGGCTCCGGAAACGGCGGTCGGAAGCGAATGCGGAAATCCTTCGCCGGCCGGCGGTGCCGCAGAGGCGTTCGCCGCCGCTTTCCGCGAAACGGGTCCGAGCCCGTTCGTGAAGGGCGGGCCGGTTCGCAGGAGTGCCTTTTTGCAGGAAAACCATATGAATCGAGAATTAATCATCAACGTAACCCCGACTGAAATCTCCATTGCGCTGGCCGAAGACAAGGTGCTCGTCGAGCTCAACAAGGAACAGTGTCAGACGGGCTTCTCGGTGGGAGATATCTATCTGGGCAAGGTTCGCAAGATCATGCCCGGCCTGAATGCTGCGTTCGTCAACATCGGACACGAAAAGGACGCTTTCATCCATTACCTCGATCTGGGGTCGCAGTTTTCGTCGCTCAAAAAGCTCGTGGCGGCGCAACAGCCCGGCAAGCGCGGCGTCCGTCTCGAAGGAATCAAGCTGGAACCGGCGCTCGAAAAGAGCGGCAAGATCGGCGCCCACCTCGAAGTGGGGCAGACGGTCATGGTGCAGGTGGCCAAAGAGGCCATTTCGACCAAAGGCCCGCGCCTGACGGCCGACATCTCGCTGGCCGGCCGCAACGTCGTGCTGGTGCCGTTTTCGTCGAAGGTCTTCATTTCGCAGAAGATCCGCTCCGCCGACGAGAAGAAGCGGCTCAAACGCATCGCGCAGGGGGTGCTGCCCAAGAATTTCGGCGTCATTATCCGCACGGCGGCGATGAACGCTTCGGACGCCGACGTGGAACACGACATCCGTTCGCTGGTCGACAAGTGGCACACGGCCTTGCAGAACGTCAAGAAATCGACGGCTCCGGCGCTGCTCCTGAGCGAGCAGAACCGCGCCAATACCATCATCCGCGACTCGCTCGACTCGTCGTTCTCGCAGATTACGGTCGACGACGAGACGATGTTCAACGAGATCCGCAACTATATCCGCGTCATCGCCCCCGAGAAGGAGAAGATCGTCAAACTCTATCGGGGCAAGGTGCCCATTTTCGACAATTTCGACATCTCGAAGCAGATCAAGTCGCTCTTCGCCAAGTACGTGTCGCTGAAACGGGGCGCCTACCTCATCATCGAACATACCGAGGCGATGAACGTCATCGACGTCAATTCGGGCAACCGCACCAAGGCCGAAGACGACCAGGAGCAGACGGCTCTGGACGTCAATCTGGCTGCGGCGCGCGAAATCGCCCGCCAGCTTCGCCTGCGCGATCTGGGCGGCATCGTCATCATCGACTTCATCGATCTGCACAAGGCGGTCAACCGGCAGACGCTCTACGACGAGATGACCAAGCTGATGGCCACCGACAAGGCCAAGCATACGATCCTTCCGCTCACGAAGTTCGGTCTGATGCAGATCACGCGCCAGCGCGTGCGTCCCGTGGCGGTCGAAGAGGTGAAGGACGTCTGCCCCACCTGCGGCGGGACGGGCAAGATCGAGCCGACCATTCTGCTCGACAAGAAGATCGAGAACAACATCTCCTACCTGACGATCGACCGCGGGCACAAATACCTCAAATTGAAGGTCAGCCCCTATGTCTCGGCGTTCCTTCACCGGGGCGTATGGTCGCTGCGCCTGCGCTGGATGTGGCGCTACAAGACGTGGCTGCACATCGTCGCGGACCAGAGCGTCGGCATCGTCGATACGCGCTTCTTCGACAAGCGGGGCAAACAACTGCTGTAAGCGGAGCCGGGCGAACGGCGCGGGGCATTGAGTACTAACGGCCTTACTTTTTTATGACTGCGAGCGAGCAGATGCTGGCACTCGTCGAGGGGTCGAAGAACCTCCGGCGGTTGTGCCGCGAATACGAAACGGAAAGCGTCACCGTCCATCTCAAGGAGTTGGTCGGCGGGGCTTTTTCGTTGTATGCCGCAGCGACCATACGCCGCACGGGCGGCGTGCACGTCTTCGTCGCCGAAGACCGCGATGCGGCCGCCTATCTCCTGAACGACCTCTACGCGCTGCTGGACGAGCGGCGCATCCTCTTTTTCCCGTCGTCCTACAAGCGGTCGATCGTCTACGGCGCCGAGGATGCGCAGGGCGTTGTGCAGCGCACGGCGGCGCTCAATGCACTGCGGACGCCGCCGGCGGGATACCTGGCGCTCTGTACCTATCCGGAAGCGCTGGCCGAACGGGTCGTCGACGCGGAGGCGCTGCGGCGCGAGACGATGACCGTGCGGGCGGGCGACCGCCTGCGCCCCGCCGATCTGGTCGAATGGCTCGACGAGAGCGGATTCGTGCGGGTGGATTTCGTCTACGAGCCGGGGCAGTACTCTCAGCGCGGCGGCATCGTCGACGTCTTCTCCTACGTCGAGAGCCTGCCCTACCGGTTCGACTTTTTCGACGAGGAGGTCGACTCGATCCGGCGGTTCAACATTTCGAGCCAGCTGTCGCAGGACAAGTTGCAGCAGGCCGAGATCATTCCCAACCTCAATGCGCGCGAAGGCGGACGGGTGTCGCTCGTCGAAGCGGCGGGCGACGTGTGCTATTGGTTTTTCGATGCGGATTACGCCCTGCGGCGCGTGGACGATCTGCGGCGGCGGATGCTCGCCGAGGCGGACGATCCCGCCGGCGTGGACCGTGCGCTGACCAGCCGCCGGCAGACGCTCCGCCGCCGCGCCGTACTGCGCGGCGTTGATATCGGCCTGCCGGTGCTCAATGCGCACGCCCATGGAAAACGGCTTCGGCTCCATCGGCACGCCCTGCGCATGCAGCATTTCAAACGTGTCGCGCGCACTGTGGCCGATCGCAAGGATGACCTGCCGCGCCGGGAGCGTGTAGCTGCCGGCCGGTCCGGCCACGGTCAGCGCCGCGATGTGTCCATCCTCCGTGGACAGCCCTGTCACGCGGTGGCCGAAGCGCACCTCGCCGCCGCGGTCGATGATCTCGCGCCGGAGATTCTGCACGACCTCGACGAGCACGTCCGTGCCGATGTGGGGCTTGGCGTCGTAGGTGATGTGCTCCGGCGCGCCGTGCGCCGCAAACTCCGCGAGCACGAAGCCGATGCGCGCATCGTGTGTGCCGGTGTTGAGCTTGCCGTCGGAAAATGTGCCCGCGCCGCCCTCGCCGAACTGCACGTTGCACTCCGGGTCGAACGGCCCGCCCGCGCGAAACGCCGCGATCTGCGCGCTGCGCGTCTGCGCGTCTGGCCCGCGCTCGAGCACGATGGGCCGTGCGCCTGCGCGCGCGAGCAGCAGCGCCGCGAACATCCCCGCCGGGCCGAAGCCCACGATCACGGGGCGCGTCTGCGGCGGCGCGATGCGGGGGATGGGGTAGGTCTTGTCCTGCACGATCGCGGCGGTGCGGCAGCGGCGGACGAGCTTTCGCTCATCCCCGCGCACGGTCACGCCGACGGTGTAAACATAGTGAATATCGTCTTTTTTGCGCGCATCGAGCGACTTTTTGCGGATGCGCAGGCCGGTGATATCCTGGGGCTGGACTTTCAGCGCCCCGGCGGCCAGCGGGAGCAGCTGCGCCTCGTCCGCGCCGGGGGCGAGCTTCAGGTTCGAAATTGCGATCATCGGCACGCCCTCCCGGCCGCGCGGCCGCTGGCCCACGCCCACTGCAGGTTGTAGCCGCCGCAGTCGCCGTCAATGTCCAGCACCTCGCCGCAGGCGTACAGTCCCGGCACGAGAAGGCTGCCCATCGTCGCGGGGTCAAATTCGTCCGTGCGGATGCCGCCGGCCGTGACCTGCGCGCTCTCGAAGCCCTCCGTGCCGCGCACCGGCAGCGCGAAGCCCTTTGCCGCGCGCACGAGCGCCTTGAGTTCCTGGTCCGTCACGTCGCCGAGCGGCCGCCCGCCGGGGACGGCGGCGTAGCGCAGCAGCATCTTGCCCACGCGGTTGTGCACCGTGCCGGTCAGCACCTCTTCGCACGGGAGCGTGGGCGCGGCCGCGCGCCGCGCCTGCAAAAACGCCAGACAGTCCGGCGCGCTGTGTTCGCGCAGCAGGTCGAGCGTCACGGTCTGGCCCTCGCCGCCGCAGCTCGCCGCGCGGGAAATTTCAAAGATCGCCGGGCCGGACACGCCCTTTTCCGTGAACTGCACCTCGCCCGCGCTGCGCGCGAGGATGGCCCGGCCGCGCGTGAGCGTCACGCGCGCGTCTGCGCGCACGCCCTTGAGCGCGCGGGGATACGTCGGGTCGGTCGTCAGCTGCACGAGCGCGGGGTGCAGCGCCGTGCGCCGGTGGCCGAGACTCTGCAGCAGGGTATACCCGTCGCGCACGCCGCCGGCCTTCGCCCCGGCCGCGCCGCCGCACGCGATGATGACGCGGTCGGCGGGGATCGTTTCGCTTTCCGTCTCGATGACAAAGCCGCGCCCCTGCCGGCGCACGGCCGTCACGGCCTCGCCCGCGCGCAGGGCGATGTTCGGCCGCGCGAGCGCGAAGCGCAGCACGTCCACGACGCTGTTGGCCGCGTTCGAGAGCGGGTACACGCGCCCGCCCGGCTCCGTCACGGTCATGAGCCCGTGCGCGGCGAACCAGCGCAGCGCCGCCTCCGGCGGGAAGGCCGCGAGCGCCGGCGCGGCAAAGTCCGGCTGCGCGCCGTGGTAGTTTTCAGGCGCGGCGCCGGTGTTCGTCAGGTTGCAGCGGCCGTTGCCGGTCACGGCGAGCTTGCGCCCCACGCGCGCCTGCCGCTCGAAGAGCAGGATTTTATTTTCCGGTTGTTCGGCGGCGGTCAGCGCGGCCATCATGCCGGACGCGCCCGCGCCGATGACTGCGATCGTCATGGCGATGCTCCGTTTCTATCGTTTTCTTTCCTTATTAAACCACACTTCGCCCGCAAATACAAGAAAACGGAGGGCGTCCCTGACGTCACGCACGCAGGCGATCGTCCTTGTGCCTCCGCTCGACCGGGATTGAGGCCAAAGCCTCCCCTTACACAGGGAAGCCAAGGGCGTATCACCGAAACTGCCAACAGGAATCTCTGCCTGCCCCCGCAAACAAAAAACCGGCGGCAGCCAATCTGGCTGCCGCCGGTCTTCCGGGCGTGTGGTCACTTTTTCGGCACGTCGCACTCGGGCATCAGCTCGTCGCTCATGACGGCCAGCACGTGCTCGAACGTCGCCAGTTCCTCGGGCGTGAACCGCTCGTGGATGCGCGCCATCACCGTGTCGATGTAGCTCTGCATGAGGCCGTTGTAGCAGTAGAACTTGTCCGACAGCTTCAGGTGGTATTCGCGCCGGTCGGTGTCGGAGTTCTCCTTGACGATGTAGCCCTTGCGGATGAGATTGTTGACCTTATAGGTCGCGTTGGACTGCGAGATGCCGAGAAAATCCGCAAACTGACCGATGGTCGGCGCGTCGAGCTCGTGGATGACCTCGACGGAGAACGCCTCCATCGCGCTCAGCGAGCCCTCGCGCTCGCGCACCTGCGAAAACAGGCGGCGAAAAAATTGCAGCTTAAACTTCTCGTACACACTCTGAAAATTCTGCTCCAGCATCGGAAGCTCCCCCCTTACTTCTTCGATTCGCAAGACATTTTCTTTTTTACACCAAAGTGGCAAAAAAGTAAAGAGCCGGACGCGGAGAAATTCCCGCGTCCGGTAAAATTAAGCAGAATTTAACGCCTCACGGCGCTTTCGGCCCTTCGTCGGGCTTGGACTGGGGTGCGTCCTCGCCGAGGACCTCGCCCGTCGTCTCGACGGCGGTGGCGTCGTCCACGAAGTCGTGCACGGCGGCCTTCACGTCCTTGACAAAGATGGCGGCATACACGACGGTGCACAGGTTCTGCACGCCGTCGACGATGAGCGACACGCCCATCATGATCGTGAGCACCTGCTTGCCGTCAAAGGGGTTGAACACCAGCAGGATGCCCAGCACCAGGCACACGACCGTGCACACGAGCGTGACCCACCACGAGTGCGCGCCCATGCGCCGCGAATCAACGGCGACCTGCAGCTTAAAGACGCTGTCGACAAGCACGAGCAGGCCGATCATGACCGAGAGGATGTCCGTCAGCGCCGGCGCGCGCCAGAGCATGAGCGCGCCGAGGATGATGCAGAACAGGCCGACTGCAAAGTCGAACCGGATGGCCACACCCTCGACCTCGCGGATGAAATAGAGCACGATCTTCATCACGCCGAACACGGCCATAGCCGCGCCGAGAATGCGGCAGATCATGACCAGCGACGTCTCGGGGTTCACGACAAGATAGATGCCGAGCAGCAGGAACATCGCGCTGAGCACGACGTAGCTCCACTTGATGCGCTTGAATACCTTCATGCCTTTCCTCCTTACAGGCCGAGCGGCTCGTCGATGAGCACGACCTCGACCTTGGCCATGTCCATCATCTGTCCCCAGAGCACGAGCAGCGCGTTGCAGCCGCGGCTCTTGCTGCGGCAGTCGAGGCAGCGACCGACCGTGTGGCACGGCTGGTCGCCGTCAAAGCGCCGCATGTTCTGCACGGCGGCGGTGTTGCGCGCACGCGACAGGGCACTGTCAAAGTCCGGGCAGATCTTGTTCGTGCCCGCGACGATGTACACCGTCTTGCCGATGCCGTAGACCATGGCGGCGAGGCGGTTGCCGCGGCCGTCGATGTTGAGGATCTGGCCGTCGGCGGTGATGGCGTTGGCGCTGCTGAGGTACACGGGCGCGGTCAGCGCGTGGTCGAGCGTGTCAAAGCCCGGCGTGCGCCAGTGCCACCAGACGGTGTTGTGCTTGGTGAGCCGGTCGTACAGGCCGATCTGGTCGATGGTCTTGCTGCCGCCGATGCCGACGGTGGTGCCGTCGATCGCGCCGTCGAGATAGTCCGCCGCCTCGCGCCCCGTGGCGAAGTGCTGCACGGCGAAGCCGCGGCCGGTCAGGGCACGGATGGTTTTTTCGATGTCCATGGGACATGCCTCCATTTTGATATATTCTGCCCTTATCCTACCATCGTCATCCGCCGCTGTCAATTTCCTTTGCGGTTGAATCCGGCGGCGCGCTTTGCTATAATGGCGGCAGACAGACACAGAGGGGAGAAACGTTTCATGCAGTTACTTTATGCACTGGCAAAGCTGCGCACACCGTTTTTGGACACGGTGCTCGGCACGCTCACCAACTGCGGCGGCGAGATCGTGTTCATGGCCGTCGCCATCATCGTGTTCTGGTGCGTGAGCAAGTCCTGCGGGTACTATATGCTCACGGTCGGCTTCGTCGGCACGATCGTCAACCAGCTTCTCAAGCTGGTGTTCCGCATCCCGCGCCCGTGGGTGAAAGACCCGAATTTCCAGATCGTCGAGAGCGCCCGGGCCGAGGCCACCGGCTACTCGTTCCCGAGCGGGCACACGCAGAATGTCTTCGCCTCCTTCGGCTGCCTCGGCCGCTGGACGAAGCGGACGTGGCTGCGCGTGGTCTGCGCCGCCGTGATCGTGCTCACGGCGTTCTCGCGCATGTACCTCGGCGTGCACACGCCGCTGGATGTCGGCGTGTCGTTCGGCCTCGGGCTTGTGCTGGTGTTTGCGCTCTACCCGCTCTTTCGGGACATTGACAGCCACCCGAACCGGCTCTACTGGCTTTTCGGCGTCATGGCCGTGCTGGGCCTTGCGTATCTGCTCTTTGCCGAGCTCTGGCCGTTTCCTGCGGACGTGGACACCGCCAACCTCGCCTCCGGCCGCAAGAACGCCTACACGCTGCTCGGCGCGGTGCTGGGCATGACGTTTTCCTACTGGCTCGACCGGCGGTACGTGCACTTTGACGTGCGCGCCGTCTGGTGGGCGCAGGTGCTCAAGGCCGTGCTCGGCCTCGCCATCACGATCGGCCTGCGCACCGTGCTCAAAGCGCCGCTGCTCGCGCTGTGCGGCGGGCACAATATTGCCAATCTCATCCGCTATGCGCTCATGGTCATTTTTGCCGCCGGCATCTGGCCGATGACCTTTGGCTGGTTCGGCCGCCTTGGGCGGAACAAACCTGTGCCCGGTACGTCAGATTGAATTGACTTGTCGTCATAAGTGTGTTACTATTTATAAAGTTATGTAAACATGCCAACACGGACATAAAGAGGTGCGTATCACATGGACAAACACGCATTGGATCCTGCCTGCCTGCTCGGTGATCGGCTGCAGACGCTCTCGCGCGCGGAGCTGACCGCGCTGGCCGAGGCGCTGTGCCGCATCCTGGCGGAGCGCGGGACATATCACGGCGGCATCCGCCCGGACAACATCAGCCGCGCCGCAGACGGCACGGTCGGTCTTGGCGCGCCCGCCCGCACGGACACGAAGGACTGGACGACCGAGGAGCTGGAGTTCATGGCGCCCGAGGTGTTCTGGAGCGGCACGCTCGACGCCTCGGCCGATGTGTATTCGCTCGGCCTGCTGCTGTATGCGGGCGTGTCGGGCGGCCGTCTGCCGTTTTACCCGGACGACCGTGCGCCGCTGCCTGAGGACCAGACCGACGCACTGCGCCGCCGCATGAACGGTGAGGCGCTGCCCCCGGCGCGCAAGGCCGGGCGCGGCCTGCAGGAGATCATCGCGCGCGCCACGCAGTGCAAGCCGGACGACCGCTACGCCACGCCGGCGGAGCTGTGCGCCGCGCTTGAGCAGTATGACGCCGAACAGCGCCGCAGTGTGCCGACCGCGCAGGAGATGTTCAACAAGCCCGAGCAGGAGCTCAGCGAGGTCGAGCGCATGATGCTCGACATCCTCGCCGAGGAGGCCGCCGCGCCTGTGCCGGAGGCTGAGCCGGAGATCGCGGCCGAGCCCGAAGCGGAAGCTGAGTCTGAGCTGAAGTTTGAGCTGAAGACCGAGGCGGAGGAAGCCCCGGTCATTGAGCCGGAGGCCGAACTCGAGTCGGAAGCAAAGCCAGAGGAAACCCCGGCTGCCGAACCGGAAGCAAAGCCAGAGGAAACCCCGGTCACCGAGCCGAAACCGCAGCCCGAGCGCAAGCCAGAACCGCAGCCGCTGCCGAATAAATTCCGCCCCGAGAAGCGGCCCGTCCAGCCGGAGACCCCGGCGAAGCCGAAGTCGGAAAAGAAGCCGGAAAAGCCGCCTGTGAAAAAGCCGGAGGCCTACCGTCCCGCCCCGTCCAAGCCGAAAAAGCAGCCGTCGGCCGAGCAGCGCCAGTCGCACAAGGCGGGCATCCTGCTGACCGTGCTCATCATCTGCGCGGCCGTGCTGGCCGTGCTGCTGCTGCGCTCGCTCGGCGTGTTCGGCACGCCCGCCACGGCGGAGACCACCCCGACGCCGACTGTCCCCGTCGAGACCGTCGCCCCGACCGAGACGCCCACGCCCACCCCGACGCCGAAGCCGGAGCCGACATATGAAGTCGTCACGGCGGACGTCTCCTGGGCCGACGCCGAAGCGGCGGCCGAGGCCAAGGGCGGCCACCTCGTTGTGATCGACAGCGCCGAGAAGTGGACGCGCGTCGCCCAGCTGGCCGACGAGTCCGGCCTGACCTATGTCTGGATCGGCCTGCACCGTACCGACAGCGGCGAGCTCGCCTGGGTCAAGGACAACGTTGACCCGGTCTATAACTGGGCGTCCGGCGAACCGTCCGTGCACGATACCAACGGCGCCGCCGAGGATTACGTGCTCATCACGAGAACGTCCAGCGGTTGGTATTATAACGACTGCATCGGCGATCCCGCCGGCCGTTACCCGCAGTTCTACAGCGGAAAGATCGGCTATATCATCGAGATCGACCCGTAAAACGTGCAAAAAGCTCCCCGGCCATCCGGCCGGGGAGCAATTTTTTTGCGCAGCGTTCAGGTCTGCCAGTCGGTGACCGGCTTTCCGTCGCTGTCGGTGAATGTGCCGCAGGCGATCATGATCAGGTCGACCAGCGCGCCGATACCGAAGCAGCCGGCCGTGAGCAGCCAGAGCACGCCCGTGCCGATCTTGCCGACGTAGAACCGGTGGATGCCGAGTCCGCCGACGAAGATGCACAGCAGCAGCGCGATCAGGCGCGATTTCGGGCTGGCGTTCGGGTCAACGGTTTTTGTCGGTGCCACGGCGCAGCCGCACTTTGGGCAGACGACGGCCTCGTCAACCAGCTGCGCGCCGCAATGAGCGCAGTATTTCATGGTGTTTCCCCTCCTTCGCTGCCGCCGCAGCGGCCGCGATACTTGTCACATGGCGGCGATACCTGTCATGTGATAAAATCAGTGTAGCATTCCGCCGGTGGCTTGTCAATTCCGGCGCAGCGCTCGCAGCCGAAATATACCGCCTGCGGTCAAAAAACCGCCCCGGGAGCAGATGCTCCCGGGGCGGTGGGTGTTTTGGTGGAAATTATTCGCCGAAGTAGCGCTTGAGCAGACCCTCGAATGCCTTGCCGTGGCGGGCTTCGTCGCGGGCCATCTCGTGCACGGTGTCATGGATCGCGTCGAGATTGTACTGCTTGGCCAGCTTTGCGAGCTGGAACTTGCCGTCGGTCGCGCCGTTCTCGGCGTCGACGCGCATCTCGAGGTTCTTCTTCGTGCTGTCGGTGATGACCTCACCGAGGAGCTCGGCGAACTTCGCGGCGTGCTCGGCTTCCTCGTGCGCGGCCTTCTCCCAGTACAGGCCGATCTCCGGGTAGCCCTCGCGGTGCGCCACGCGCGCCATGGCCAGATACATACCGACCTCGGAGCACTCGCCCTCGAAGTTGGCTCTCAGACCGTCGACAATCTCCTTCTGCACGTCGGCCGGAACGTCCGCGCCGAACGCCTTGCCCACGCCGACGACGTGCTCGGCAGCCCAGGACTTCTCAGCCTTCTGCTCGATGAACTTGGAGCCGTCAACATGGCACACCGGGCACTCGACCGGCGGCTGCTCGCCTTCGTAAACGTAACCACAGACACTGCAAACCCATTTTTTCATAGTCAAATTCCTCCTGATGTTTTGATTTCGATCGTTGGTTGTTTTATTCGGAAGCGGATCCCTTGTCCGCTTGCTGACAAGTTTTGCACAGCCCCGTGAACGTGATGCTGCACCCGAGCACCTGCGCGTCCGTCACGCCCTGGGCGAGGGCACACAGCTGCGCCTCCGGCTCACCGGGCAGCGGCACGTCGATAACCCGGCCGCACTGCACACAGTGCAGGTGCGCGTGGGGGTTCGTGCGGGCGTCGAACCGCTCCTGCCCGCGGAACACGCCGACGCTCATCGCGTCGCCCTCTTCGGCGAAGAGGCTCAGGTTCCGGTACACCGTGCCGAGGCTCAGGTCGGGGTAGTCCGGCTTGAGCTGCTGGTAGAGCTCCTGCGCGGTGGGGTGGGCGGTCGTCGCTGCGAGGGCTTCGAGGATGCCCTGCCGCTTTTTGCTGTTTTTGCGTGTGGGCATCGAAGCACCTCCTTGCAAATCAGTAACAAGAATTATTACTGATATGAAGATACCACAGGAAACCGCATTTGTAAAGCCTTTTTTGCGAATGATTTTCAAGATTGTACATTCTGCTGCATTTCCTGCGCCCGGTTTTGGCATTTGTGCGCAAAATGATCGGCCGCGCGGTCACCGCGCGGCCGGAAGGGAGAAGAAAAATTTGCGCATATGCGCAGGGAGAGCACATGTCCGGCGCCGCGGCGGCCACGCCGCGACGGATGAGATGTCGTGGGATATGCGGTGCACGACCGGCGGCGCTGAAGAAACCATGACCTTTCCACCGCATCCGCTTCGCTGCGCTCAGCACCTTCTCCTCAAGGAGAAGGCTTTGCACGCCCCGGCCGAGGCCACAAGGAGAAGGCTTAGGGTGCGCGTCGGACACGCGGTGCGCCGCACACCTCACCGCCTGCAGATGTTGGCCGTGATGCCGCACAGCGCCTGCGCGCACTCCATGTCCCACTTGCCCGAGCGGGCGATGTCGTCGATCGAGAGGATGCCCGCGAGCTTGCCGCCCTCGGTCACGGGCAGGCGGCGCACCTGCGCTGCGCGCATGGTCTCCATTGCGCGGCGGATGTCCGCGCCGGCCTCGACCGTCACGGGGTCGCGCGACATGATGCTGCGCACGGTCACGGCGCCTGGGTCGTCCCCGGCCGAGACACAGCGCACCACGATGTCGCGGTCGGTGAGCATCCCGGTGAGCGTGCCGTCGTCCTCGCACACGGGCAGCGCGCCGATGCCGCGCATGCGCATCAGCCGCGCGGCGGCGACGACCGGTTCGTCCGGATGCGTCACGGCGGCAGCGCCGGTCATGTAATTGCGGACCTGCATGAAAACACCCCCTTTGGCCGGAAGCTCCGTCTGCGGAGATTCTCGCCCGCCGGGGGTGGTTTTATACCTATTATAATATGTCGCACCGTGTCGGGCCCGGTCACTGCACGAGCCGGGCGAGCGCCGGGCCGGCGCTCTCGCCGAACAGGCGCACGGCGCGTATGGCCTCCTGCAGCGTGTTGCCGCTGCTGCCGACCTCGATGATGAGCGACCCGCGCGTGAGGTGCTGGTTGTAGCGCTCGTTGACGAGCGTGATCGGCCGCATCAGCGTCGGGTGCGCCGCATTCACTGCATCCTGCAGATACACTGCCAGGCGCAGGTTTTCCTCCCAGTACGGGTGGTAGAGCCCCGAGGCGTTCGTGCCCACGAGCAGCATCACCTGCGAGCACGCGGCATTGGGCAGCTCGGCCACGGTCTTATAGACCACGCTGTCCGAGCACAGCGCGTCGCGGTGCAGGTCGATGACGATGCGCAGGCTCGGGTACTGGTTCAGGTACTCCTGCACGGCCGCGCCCGAGCGGTTGTACGAGCCCGTGTAGCTCGGGTAGTCGTAGATCGTCCGGTCGTGCAGCACCTGCAGCCCGGCGGACGCGAGCGTGTCGGCCAGCACGTCGCCCACGTGCACAATATTATAATTGGTGTCCTCCGTGCGGCACGTGTCGCTCGCGGGATAGAGGTCGCGCCCCGCGGGGGTGAAGGCTTCGCTCGCGTGCGTGTGCATGATGAGGATCTGCGGTTCGCCCGCCGGCAGCACGATGGCCGGTCCCTGCTGCAGCAGCGCGGCCGCGTCGACCGCGATGTCTGTCTCGTTTTTGATGCTCAGCCCGCCCGCGATGCTCGTCGCCACGATCGGCAGCCCGTCGGCCGTCGTGGTGGGCGCGTCCTCGTCGGCGTCGGCGTCCGCGGTGGGGGCGGGTGTCGCGGCCGGCGCGGGCGTGGCCGCGCTGAGCACCTCTGCCGCCTCCGGTGTGGGGGATGCGTCCACCGGCGGCGCACCCAGCTCCATGCGCACCGATGCCAGCAGCAGCTGCTCCGGGTCGAGCCAGAGCCGCAGCCTGTCCGCGAGCGGCGCGCCGCCCGCCGCAGCCGATGCGATCTGCAGGCCGAACACGGTCAGCTCCACGCAGGCCAGTTTTTGCCGCAGCGTCATATCTGCTCACCTCCGATTGCGTTCTCCACAATATATATGGTTTCGGGGGTGGAATTATGTCACCGTATCTGCTATACTGAGCACCGGAATATTTCAAAGGAGGCGTCGTCATGACGATCACATACCGGCCGAAAGGTGTTTGCTCCCGCCTGATGCGGGTGGAGGTGGAGAACGGAATTATCCGCAAAGTTGAGGTGCAAGGGGGGTGCAGCGGCAACCTGCAGGGCATTTCGCGGCTCCTGGTGGGGATGCCGGTGCAGCAGGCCATCGAGCGCATGGAGGGCGTGCACTGCGGCAGCAAGCTGACCTCCTGCCCGGATCAGCTTGCCAAGGCGCTGCGTCAGGCGCTGTGAGGCGGGAAAAAGATTAACATAATTCTTTCAAATAATAAAAATAGTTGACATAATGCAAGTTTGCAAGAATTTTTTGCGAACTTGCATCTTTTTATTTTGGTCACTTTGCGTCGAATTGACGGTTTTAGTCAAAGTAAACAACACAATTTCTTGCGTATAATTGTGCCATATAACACTATATTTTGTTGTTTACGCATTTTTTTGTGGATATTATTCAGAACTTAAAAAGACGCTTTGTGCAATTTGCCGATTGCGTGTGGTTTGAAAAATGAATATAATTATCCATAACGGGGCGCGTGGATTGAAATGTTTGCGCCCTGTGATGAATCAGCAAAGGAGGCTGCACGTCATGAATCGAACGAAAAAAGCGGGCCTGTCCGTGAAGTCGGGCCTGTCGCTGATGTGCATCGTCTGCCTGCTTTGCGGCTTATTGTGCGGATTTTTCTGGCTCGCCGGTGAAAGCTCGGCGCTGGCCGCCGGGCCGGACGGCAGCGCGCCGGCGGCAAAGACGGTCGTGAGCGGGGATGTGTCCCTGGCCGCGCCCGAGCACGACGAGAAGCTCGCGGTGCAGGCAGCCGCGCAGGCGACCTCGCCGGTCGTGCGCACGGTCGCCGTCGGCATGGACGCCGGCGACTACACCGAGACCGTCACCTGCGACTACACGCCCGTGTATGTGGACGACCGCTTCGGCGGCTACTGCTACGTGCTCGACGATGCGGTCTGGCTCCCGGCGGATGCGTTCGCCGAGATGCTCGGCCTCGAGAGCGACACGGTCACGGACGGCGACACCGAGACCGTCACGGTCGATGGCGCGGACATCGCGGCGACCTACGGCGAGACGTACTACACGGCCAACGGCCGCTGCTTCTACGCGCCCGACGGCGTGTATGCCCTCGACGGGGAAGTGGTGCTGCCGCTGGCGGATCTGGAGAAGATCTTCGGCGTCACGGCCGTGCTCAGCGAGGACCATACCAGTCTGCGCGTCGATGCCTCCGAGCAGGCGCTGCTCGAGAGCGGCGAGAGCTATTACGGCGCGCGTGATGTCTACTGGCTCAGCCACATCATCAATGCCGAGGCCGGCAACCAGCCCATGGACGGGCAGATCGCGGTCGGCAACGTCGTGCTCAACCGCGTGGCGGACGAGCGCTTCCCCAACAGCGTCAAGGAGGTCGTGTTCGACCGGCGCGGCGGTGTGGCGCAGTTTTCGCCCACGGCCGACGGGCGCATCAGCCTCACGCCGGACGAGGATGCCGAGCTCGCGGCGAAGCTCGCTTTTGAGGGCTACGACCCGGTGGGCGAGAGCCTGTATTTCATCAATCCCTCGGCCTGCAACGCCTCGTGGTTCAACAGCCGCCTGACCTACACGGCCACGATCGGCGACCACGTCTTTTACGCATAATAGCTGCACAGACAGCACAGCCGCCCGCACGGAGACCCGTGCGGGCGGCTTTTGTGCCGTTACGCGCCATGGCGATCCCGTTACCGTGCATGCTCGACCGGTGCCAAGCCTTCTCCCTACCGAGAAGGTGCTGAGCGCAGCGAAGCGGATGCGGCGGAAGAGGTCTGCTTTACCCGGCGTGCCTGCTCACCCGCACCCGCCCGGGACTGGACGCGCGGGGGAGAATGTGATAAGATGGCGGCAACCGATCATTTTTGGAGGCAAGCATGGACGAACTTCTGCGCGCGGGGTTTGCCGCGCTGGGTCTGCCGCTCGACGCGGCGGCGCTGGCCCGTTTTCAGACATATTACACGCTGCTCGACGAGCGCAGCAAGGTCATGAACCTGACGGCCATCCACGGCGAGACCGACGTGGCGCAGCTGCACTTTCTCGATTCGGCCGCCCTGCTGACGGTCGAGCCGCTTGCCGGCAAGTCGGTCATCGACGTCGGCACCGGCGCGGGCTTTCCCGGCCTGCCGCTGAAGATCGCGCAGCCGGACATTTCGCTCACGCTGCTCGACAGTCTGGATAAGCGCGTGCGCTTTCTCGGCGACGTCTGCGCCGCCACCGGCCTCACGGACGTGACGTGCCTGCATACGCGCGCCGAGGAGGCGCCGGAGCTGCGCGGGCAGTTCGACGCGGCGGTCTCGCGCGCGGTCGCGCGGCTGTACCTGCTGTGCGAGCTGTGCCTGCCGTTTGTGCGCACGGGCGGGGTGTTTCTCGCCATGAAGGGGCCGGACTGCGCCGAGGAGCTCGACGAGGCGCGCAGCGCCATCCGCAAGCTCGGCGGCACGTATGAGCGCACGACGCGCTACACCATCCCCGGCACGGACGTGACGCACAGCGTCGTCGTCATCCGCAAGACGGCGCCCACACCGCCGAAGTATCCCCGCCGCTGGGCGAAGATGCAGAAGGAACATTTGTAAAGCAGAAAACACGCCCGACGCAGATCGCGTCGGGCGTGTTTCCGTATTTCGATGTTGTGCGCTTAGTCCAGCACCTGCGCCAGCACGGCCAGCAGCGCGTCGACCTGCGCGTCCGTCGTGGCCCACGAGGTCACGAACCGCACGGCCTGGTGCGCGGCGTCCACGCGGGCGGTCGTGTAAAACGCGACCTGCTCCTGCAGCCGCGCGATCTGCGCATCCGACAGGATGGGGAAGATCTGGTTCGTCGGCGAGGGCACGTACATTGCGATGCCGCGGTCCGAGAGCGCGGCGGCGATGCGCTGCGCCTGCGCGTCCGCGTGCCGGCCCAGCTCGAGCCAGAGGTCGTGCGCCATCGCGGCGGCGAACTGCACGCCGAGCAGGCGGCCCTTGGCGAGCATGGCGCCGTTGCGCTTCATTGCGCGGCGGAAGCCCGGCTTGAGCGCGTCGTTGACGATGACCATTGCCTCGCCGAAGAGCAGGCCGTTTTTCGTGCCGCCGATGTAAAACGCATCGCACAGCTGCGGCAGGTCCTCCGGCTGCAGGTCATTGCCCGCGGCCGTGAGCGCCTGCGCCAGCCGCGCGCCGTCGAGATACAGGTACATCCCGTGCGCGTCGCACGCCGCGCGCAGGGCGGTCAGCTCCGCCATGGTATAGACAGTGCCGAGTTCCGTCGCGTCGGACACGTACACCATGCGCGGCAGCACCATGTGCTCGTCGTACACGCCCGGCGCGGCGCAGTGCTGCGCGGCGGCGTCGGCGATGGCGGCGGGGGTGAGCTTGCCGTCCGCGCCGGGCACGGCGATCACCTTGTGGCCGGTGGCCTCGATCGCGCCGGTCTCGTGCACATTGATGTGGCCGGTGTCGGCCGCGACCATGGCCTCCCACGGGCGCAGGAAAGCGGCCGCGGCGAGCTGGTTCGTCTGCGTGCCGCCGACGAGGAAGTGCACGTCGGCGTCCGGGCAGGCGAAGCGGGCGCGGATGGCGTCGGCCGCGCGGCGGCAGTCGTCGTCGAGCCCGTAGCCCGGCGTGGAGCAGAGGTTGGTGTCGCACAGGGCGCGCAGCACGTTCGGGTGCGCACCCTCGGAGTAATCGTTCTGAAAGCGGAGCATGGCGGATCACCTTTCGTTTGGACAGGATTCGGCACACTGCGCGTGCCGCTGAGGCTTATCATAGCCCCGGCGGCTGGGGCTTGTCAATGCGGCGCGGCTTTTTCGGTGGCCACGCCGCGACGGATGCAATCTGGCTTTTTCTTGTCAGAGGCAAGAAAAAAGCCGGCAGCTTTCGCTGCCGGCCAGCCCGCCAATGCCGTGTGAGCCCAGTTACAACCTGCACAAGAAGGCAGGTGGGTCGCCTCTCTGCTGTTTCTCTGCTTCCAACGTCCAACCGGCATCTTTCAGCCGGCCGGGAGGCCTGCAATCCGCAGCGGAAGTTCTGGCATCCCTTATAAGAGATGTGGGTTTAAATGAGCTCTGAGCACTCAGTCGTGCTCCACGCACACAGCAGGACTTATTCCCATGCTATGCACCGCGCGGGAACTTATTCCTCCGCGCCGCCGTCAGATTCTTCGTCCTCGTCGGCGAAGATCTCTTCCATATAGTAATTGTACACCTTGTCCAGCTCGTCGTCATCGTCGATGGAGCCGAAGAGCTCCTCGCCGTTTTCCTCCATGATCTTGAGCAGGATGATGCCGAAATCGGGGTCGTCCTCGTCCATATCGGCGGGGAGCGCCGCGAGATAGTCCTGACCGTCGAGTTCAAACTCGTTGAGCACTTCCAGCTCGAACTCGTTGCCGTCCTCGTCCTCGATCGTCAGATAATCGCTGCCGAATGCTTCACTCATCGGGGTGTCCTCCAGTTGTGATCGTTTTCTGGTTTCAGTGTACCCCATCTGGCGTGTAAAATCAAGTCCTTTTACGACCCCAGATCCTCCAGCAGCAGCAAAAGCTGCTCCTGACTGCCGACGGTGATGCCGCCGCGCAGCAGCTCCTGGTCGGCGCGGCGCAGTCCGGCGACCTCGATGCCGGTCACCTGCAGCGGCCTGCGGTCGGCGTCGGAGGCGAACACGCTCACATAGCCCTCGTAATCCCGCAGGATATATTCCGCCTGCGCGCCGTCGTAGGACGTGGCCGGCGCGTCCGCGCCCGGCTGCTGCAGGGAGGACATCGCCGCCCCTGCGACGAACGGCGACACGGCGCACAGCGCCGTCACGACCGTCAGTGCCAGCGTTCGTTTCATATGCCTCGCTCCTTTCACCGGAAAGTTTGTCCAACGCGCGCGTATTTCATACCCGCCGGACAAAAATTCGCGAAAGACTATCCCCGGTTGACAGAGTGTGCTATAATATCATTTAACCGTTTTTATGCGCTGAATATCGACCGGGTTTTTGACCCGATAATGTGTATTATCAGGGAGGTGCGTCACTGCCTATGGCAAAACGACCGAAACCATCATCATCCGCCCCGCGCGCGGCCCAGGCCGCGGATGCGACCGTGAGCGTCGCGGGCGCTGTGCTGCGCGTGCTCGGCACGATCCTGCTGATCGTGCTCGTCACGGGGCTGCTGTTTTTGTGCATCTTCGCGTACTATGTGAAAAACTGCCTGTCCACGGATCTCGACGTGCAGCTCTCGGACTTCACGGTCTCGCTCTCAAGCTCGATTTTGTATGAGGATTCCGACGGCAACTGGCAGAACCTCACGAACCTTTCGAGCACGGAAAACCGCGTCTGGATCGACTATGCCGACATCCCCAAGGACATGGAGCACGCGGCCGTCGCCATCGAGGACAAGCGCTTTTACAAGCACAAGGGCGTGGACTGGTACCGCACGACCGGCGCGTTCATCAACATGTTCCTGTCGATGAAAAACGACTTCGGCGGCTCGACCATCACGCAGCAGCTGATCAAAAACCTCACCAAGCAGGACGATATCACCGTGCAGCGCAAGCTGCTCGAGATCTTCCAGGCGCTCGAATTTGAGAAGTCCTATGATAAGGAAGAGATCATGGAGTGGTACCTGAACATCGTCTACTTCGGCGAGGGGTGCAACGGCGTCTATACCGCCGCCGAGACCTACTTCGGCAAAGAACCGAAGGATCTCACGCTCGCCGAGTGCGCGAGCATCATCGGCATCACGAATAACCCCTCAAAATACGACCCCTTCATCAGCCGCGAGAACAATAAGACCCGGCAGGAGACCATCCTCAAGCAGATGTACGAACAGGGCTACATCAACAAGGAGCAGTACGATGAGGCCGTGGCGCAGGAGCTCGTGTTCGTGCGCAGCGAGTCCGACGATGCCACCCAGACCATCTACAGCTACTACGCCGAGGCCGTCATCAACGACGTGCTCAACGACCTCGTCGAGCAGAAGGGCGTCAGCCGCGACACGGCGCGCACGCTGCTCTATTCCGGCGGCTATCAGGTCTATTCCTGCTACGATCCCAGCATCCAGCAGGCGATCGACGACGTCTATACCGACCTCGACAAGATGCCGCAGCGCCCGTCGGCCTCCGGCCAGCAGTTCGAGTCCGCCATCGTCATCATGGACCCCTACACCGGCGAGATCAAGGGCCTGTCCGGCGGCACGGGCAAAAAGACCATCAACTTCGGCACGAACCGGGCTACGCAGTCCAAGCGCCCGCCCGGATCGTCCATCAAGCCGATCGCGACCTACGGCCCGGCCATGGAGCTCGGCCTCATCACGCAGTATACGCAGGTCAACGATGCGCCGGACATCAAGCTCTCCGGCACGAGCTGGTATCCGAAAAACTCCGGCGGCGGCAACTACGGCGTCATCACCATCCGCGAGGCGCTGCAGCGCTCGCTCAACACCGTGTCCGCGCAGATCCTCGACAAGCTCACCCCGCGCGCGTCGTATGAATTTTTGAAGGACAAGCTCGGCGTCACGAGCCTTGCCGAGTCCGACTGCGACTACGCGCCGCTCGCCCTCGGCCAGCTCACGAACGGCATCACCGTCCGCGAGATGACGCAGGCGTACTCCGCCTTCGTCAACGATGGCGTGTTCACCTACGGCCGCACGTATTCCTACGTCAAGGACCCCAGCGGCGAGGTCGTGCTCGAAAATCCCGCGCGCACGATCGTGGCCTTCAAGGCCAACACCGCGTGGAACATGACCGATATGCTCTGCAACGCCGTCAACAGCGGCACCGGCAGCGAGGCCCGCCTGAGCGGCATGCCCGTCGGCGGCAAGACCGGTACGACCACGAACAACTGCGACCGCTGGTTCGTCGGCTTCACGCCGTACTATGTGGCCGCCGTCTGGACCGGCTACGATATGCCCGAGTATATGAACTTCTCCGGCAACCCCGCCGCCCAGATCTGGAAGCTCGTCATGGAGTCGATCCACAAGGATCTGCCGACCAAGAGCTTCCCGACGCCGACCATCGGCTCGCCGACCGGTATCTTCGGCAATTTCTCCGGCCAGTCGCAGGACACCGGCGGCGATGCCGACGCCGGCTGAGCCGCGCAAATGTCTGCCCCATCGCGTGTCCCCGCGCCGAAACGACAGCGCGGGGCATGCGGTGTTGACAAAAAGATTGAAATGTGTTACAATTCGAAAACAGTGGTATCGGAGGTGTATCTCATTGGCAGCAAAATCGACCGAACTGTGCTACAAAGGCCATCCGCTGCGCCGGAAAGACAACCTGCTCTATTACGGCAGCATGGCTGACAAGTACATCATTATGATGCAGATCCTCGACACGAAAAAGATCAAGGACCTCGACGTGGCGACGCGGGTCTCCGTGCAGCTTCAGCTCACCGACCCGGATCTGAAATCCCGCGACCGTGTGGTCAAAAAGACAGAAAAGGACGGCCTGTACAACGCCATGGATGTGGCGGCTGTGTGGCTGGACCGCGCGCTTGCGAATAACTAAGCAAAGGATGATTCTATGGCGAAACGATTTCTGAAAACAGCCGTTGTTTCCGCGCTCTTCGCGCTCACGCTGGCCGTTTCGGCTTCCGCGGCGAGCGCCGGCGGTGCGACGACGACGACGGCCGTCAACTTCCGAACGGGCGCCGGAACGAATTACGGCATTATCTCCACGCTCCCGGCAGGCACCCACGTTGTGGTGTCCACGCGCTCGAGCGGCGGCTGGGCCACGGTGGTCTACAACGGCACCGTCGGCTACATATCTTCCGATTACCTCAAACGCGCCAATGAAATGGATGCCAGCTTCGGTACCGGCACGATCAACGGCAGCTACGTGCGTATGCGCTCCGGTGCGAGCACGAGCAGCTCCATCCTCGGCACCTACAACTCCGGCACGACCATGACGATCACCGGCGTCAACGGCGCCTGGTACAAGGTCAGCTACAACGGCACCACCGGCTATGTCCACTCGGACTATGTCTCGCTCTCGGGCGTGACGAACGGCGGCAGCAGCACGGGCAGCTCCAACGGTTCGGTCAAGGGCAGCGATGTGCGCATGCGCTCCGGCCCGAGCACGAACTACTCCATCCTCGGTACCTACCAGAACGGCACGCCCCTGACCATCACCGGCACGGAAAACGGCTGGACGAAGGTCACCATCGGCGGCGTGAGCGGCTACATCCGCTCGGACTATGTCTCCGGCGGCGGGGCCGACAGCAAGGCCGGCTACATCAAGGGCACCGGCGTGCGTATGCGCTCGGGTGCGAGTACGACCAGCTCCATCCTCGGCGTGTATAACACCGGCACGAAGATGACCATCACCGGCGAGAGCGGCAACTGGTACAAAGTCAGCTACAGCGGCAGGGACGGTTATGTCAGCAAGGACTACATGACCACGACCAAGCCTGATAACGGCGGCGGCTCTACGAGCCAGACCGGCTACATCAAGGGCAACGACGTGCGTCTGCGTTCCGGTGCCGGCACGAATTATTCCATCCTCGGCACGTATAACAACGGCACGCCGCTGACGATCACCGGCACGAGCGGCAACTGGACGGCTGTCACCATCAACGGCGTCAAGGGCTATGTCAACAGCGCCTACGTCACCACCACGAAGTCGGACGGCGGCAGCAAGCCCAGCGGCTCCATCGGTGAGACCATCGTCGCCACGGCCAAGCAGTACATGGGCGCGCCGTATGTCTACGGCGGCATGAGCCCCTCGGGCTTTGACTGCTCCGGCTTTGTCAACTACGTGTACAAGCTCTGCGGCTATTCCATGAGCCGTGTGGCCAGCAGCATCTACAACAACAACGGCACCTATGTCGAGAAGGCCAACCTCCAGCTCGGCGACCTGGTGTTCTTTGCGAGCAACAGCTCCAGCATCGGCCACGTCGGTATCTATATCGGCAACGGCCAGTTCATCCACAGCAGCTCCGGCGCAGGCTGCGTCGTCATCAGCGACCTGAGCTCGAGCTACTACCTGAAGAATTACGTGGGCGCCAAGCGCATCGCGGGTTAACAGGCTTTTCTTTGTCCCCCGGCGAACCACCGGGGGACATTTTTTTATCTTGCGGTATGGCCGGGAATATGGTACATTGAGGAAAACGATTTGTGTGTGTGAAAGGGCAGGTGAAGCCAATGCAGTGTCCCTACTGTGGACGAGACATCCCGGATGATGCGCGCTGGTGCCCCTACTGCGGGGGCGAGCAGACGCCGCCGGAAGATGATTTACAGAATGAAATCCTCCCGCCGGAGGATCAGCAGGATGCATCCGCGCCGCCGGATGATGGAAACGGGGAGCATTTCCCTTCCGGCTGGCAGGACAGCGCCCCCGCCGACGACTGGGACGATGAAGCCGAGCCGCAGGACGATCCCTGGGCAGACGACCCGCCCGTGCCCGGCTGGGAGAACGATGCGCCGTATGAGCCCGCGCCGGAGGACCGGGACGCGCCGCGCAGCAAGGCGCTGCTCATCGCCATCTTTGCCGCGCTCGGCGTGGCACTGATCGTGCTGCTCATTGCGCTCAACGTCAAGCCCAAGCCAAAAGACCCGGTCGTGGCCGCGACCCCGGCCGTGACGGCGACGGTAGAGCCGTCCGCCGCGCCGACACCGACGCCCACCCCGACCCCGACGCCGAGCCCCACGCCGACGCCTTCCGCCGGCAGCTACATCCTGCCGGACAGCGCCGCGCGCCGGCTCACGCAGGCGGACGTGGCGAACCTCACCTGGGAGCAGTGCTGCCTTGCCCGCAACGAGATTTTTGCGCGCCACGGCCGCATCTTCCAGACGCCGCAGATCGCGGCCTATTTCGAGGCCCAGAGCTGGTATCACGGCACGGTGCCCGGCGCATCGTTCGATAACAATTCGCTCTCGCCGACCGAGCGCGCGAACGCCGACTTCCTCGCAAATTACGAAAACGCCACCTGGGGGCACTCGTACTATTGAGCATATGCTCCATAGAGAACCGCCTCGCCGGTTCACGAATGAATATGAAAAAACCTCCGCAGCAGAAGCTGCGGAGGTTTTTCATGCGGTTTGAATCACACGTTCGTCTTGGCGACGGCGGCGCGCAGGGCGTCGGTGCGGTCGGTGTCCTCCCAGCGGACGCCGAGCTCCTCGCGGCCCATGTGGCCGTAGGCGGCGAGCTGGCGGTAGATCGGGCGGCGCAGGTCGAGGTCGCGGATGATGGCCGTCGGCCGCAGGTCAAACACCTGCTGTACGGCAGCGGCGATCTGTGCATCCGGCACAGTGCCCGTGCCCTGCGTGTCGACGAGCACGCTCACGGGCTCTGCCACGCCGATGGCATACGCCAGCTGCACGAGGCAGCGGCGGGCAAGCCCCGCCGCCCCCACGGTCTTGCAAGGACAT
>OGQR01000489.1_pt1 | contig 34543 bp, 45 predicted proteins | sample 1553271 | NCBI WGS metagenome assembly OGQR01 (sample SAMEA2579970, study PRJEB22360) | human gut metagenome | biome: human gut; feature: human-associated habitat; material: faeces | place: Denmark | collected 2008/2010 | reverse complement strand
CGTCGATGGATTAAAGCTAATTGAAAGCGGCGACTGGTTAGACAGGGATAAGTAATAATAAAAGCACGCCACCTTCGGGTGGCGCGAAAATTGATGTAATGCAATGAAAAATAAAGGATTATTTTTCTCGTTGTCCACATTTTGCCATAGCGATACATCTTAGCCCGTAATGATTCGCGGGCTAAGCATATACAAAATGTTAAGCCTGATACGGGGGTCCTATGTTTGATAGGGAAATGATAAACGAAAATAAAGAGGCGTTTTTTCTGTATGTTAACGGTAGAGGGGAGTTGTCGGCTCAATGCGTGATAAAGGTGGCTGAAAAAGGGGATTATTTACAAGGATTCTCTTTAACTCGTCGCGCATTTCGTACCTTTTTGAAAGACCGTGTTATTCAGATGTTTTCTAGCGACCAGGAGTTGAATAAGGTTGCGTCTGAAACTGATTTCAGTCAGTATATTGCCCCCCCCCCCCGAAAATCTTCACCCAAAAAGAATTCAATTTCAATTTGTTTTACCGGATTTGACCAGTCTGATAAATCTCGCTTAAGTGCTCTTGCAAAAGAAAATGGTATTGATGTTAAGTCTGATGTTGGAAAAAGTTTGTTTTTCCTTTGTGTAGGAAAGAACAAAGGGTGGCGGAAAGTTCAGAAAGCCAGCGATTATGGCGTAATTATTCTGACAGAAGAACAATTTATCAATTTTATTGATACTGGTGAAATTCCTCTTGAGCAAGACTGCGTGGTTGAGAATGATATCAGTAAATCGCTTGAGAAGGATGTTAACACTTACAAGAGTATGATAGATGAGTTCTCGCTTTCTATCCGTACTGTAAGGGAGTTTCGCCGTAGTAATGCGTTGATTGCGGTATTTGTTGATGGTTACGCAGCTGGTTGGCGCTTTGCTGTAAAAGAGTGTTACAAGGATTCTTTGGATATAAAACTTACCCCAGTAAAAACAGAGTTTTTTAATTATGAAATTTGGACGCAAGGGGATTCCTTTCAGTTTAATCGCGGTGATGTTTTTTATAGTGATCGCCTGGCGTATGATTCTTATTGCGATTTTTTAAAGCTTGATGATGCTGTTGTTCTTCAGGTGAAATATGAGTGCTTTTCTGGTTACGATTCTGTAAGTACTTTTGATGGTGTGATGGATGGTGAGTTTTCTTTTTCTCGTATGGAACCCAGACCTGTCCATAAATTACCTGTGCTGATTGAAACTCAACTGTATGACCCCGGAAAGATTATTGTTGATGTTTTTGTTCCTGATGCTGCGAAAAAACAATTAAAACTTAAAGACACCTTAGAGCTGAAGCAGGATGAATTTGTCTGTTTACTTCAGTCAGGGTGTTGTTGGGTTAAACGAAGGGAAGCAGGAGATAAGAAAAAACCTGAATTTATTAACCTATTCAAAAAATAAAAATATAGCCCGCATATCGCGGGCAAATGTCTATGTAATTCAACGGAGAAAGGGTGCCATATCGACCGAACCCGGCAACCGGATAGCGGGGGCTTTCACCCCCGCTGCGGTTTCTTACGGTTTACACTGCAAGAACGCCGCAAATTCTGACCACATGATGTTAAGTCTGAACTCACACGGAGAACGGTGTATCATCCAGACGGTCAACAACATGGTTAAGCATAAAATGCTCACGATGATCGTTTTTTGCGGCATAGCGCTTGACTCCTTTTACAGGGAGGCGCTAACCTTCCACTTGTCACGGTAGGAAGTGTTAGGGCCTCGGGTTAACATTTAAGTTGACTCGGGGCCTTTCCACATCCGGCCTTCAGGTAATCCTTCCAGCCATCAGCCGAAAGGCACCCGCGTGTAATGTACTGATTTCCCTTTGTGTGCGCAATGCCTGGCGTTGAAGCAGACAACGCTATCGCACTGGTGATATTCTTTCGCACAGGCTTACTCTGTCCTGTGTCGGGGCGATGAAAATGATTCTTTCAAGAAAAAAAATTGAAATTGAGGTTGTGCAAAGTGGAACGGCTGATAATCCTGAGACGGTTACAAAAATAAAGGTTTCACGCCCGGAAGATCTTGAAGCGTGTGGTGTTATCGTGGAAAAAATTTGTGCTATTCATGCAAAATCAGTTAATACCACTGCCAGTAACGACCACAATAAATACAACTGAACAAAAAAGCCCGCATATTGCGGGCAAATACGTCTGTAATCCAACGGAGAAAGGGTGCCATATCGACCGAACCCGGCAACCGGATAGCGGGGGCTTTCACCCCCGCTGCGGTTTCTTACTGTTTACACTGCAAGAACGCCGCAAATTGTGACCACATGATGTTAAGCCTGAACTCACACGGTGACTTGTGTATCATCCAGACAATCATCAAAATAGTTATGCATAAAATGCTCACTATGATCGTTTTTTGCGGCATAGCGCTTGACTCCTTTTACAGGGAGGCGCTAACCTTCCACTTGCGAGGTAGATGGTCAGGGCCTCGGGTTAAACAAATGTTTGACTCGGGGCCTTTCCACATCCGGCCTTCAGGTAATCCTTCCAGCCGTCAGCCGAAAGGCACCCGCGCGTAATTTACCTTTTACGTCCGTTACGTGCAACGGATGACGTGGCTGTTTTTCCTTCCCCTTCGCCATCCTTTTTCGGAGCAGTTGTGCAAAAGTGTGCAAAAGTGATTTTTGCTGCCACTCCCCGCCAGGCCGCGCCAGTTCTGGCTTTCCTGATTTTTTCGTTTTCGTCGCCGGATCCTTTTTCAGATCTTCGATCGTGACGTAATTTTAAAAATCTCTTGTTATTCAGTGCATTAAAATTTTTCGGGATCCTCAGAAAGCCGGAGTTTTTGCACACTTTTGCAAAACCTTGCACAAAGTGCAAAACCATTCAGAAGGGAAAACCTCAGTAATGGCGCGCCCTGGCGGGGTGTTTTGCACCCCTTTCGATTTGCAAAATTTATCGTACACAAATACCGGAGGCGTGTGCGGGGTAGCGCCGATTACGTCACTTTACGCGTTACGTCGCCCCCGAAAATTTCCGGCCATTTGCGGCGATTTTGGGGCGCAGAAATCGTTTTCCGATGTCAGGGGATCGAATCGGGCTGGCGGGGTTATCTCTTCGTTACGTGGCGTTACGCGACGTTTTACGTGGGGATTACGTGGGGCGTTTCGTCCATCTTTTTTTCTGCTGCGGGCGGTTTTTTCGTGGCGGGTGATGTCCTGTGATGAATATTTTTTATTATCGGGGGAATAAAAAAGGCCACATTGCGCGGCCTGTTAAAATGAATAACTATTCGATTATTGGCGAATATTTATTTTTTAGCTGGCGGCACTCCTGAGCGACCTGGCTGAACTGTGCGGCCTGCGGAGACGTGCCCGTTTTTGGGTGGGTATGTGATGCTGTAATATCTGCCAGCTCTTCCACCACATCGGCAAGGTCCGTCAGCATGGTCAGTACATTAATGCCCTCGTTTCCCAGCTTCACCGTATCGCCAACCAGCTTCTGCGCCTGCGCAATACTGTGACGGACGCCCTTAATCTTTTCGGTAAGGCTGCCGCCCACGGTGTCCTGGGTGTCGCCTTCCACGTCGCGCTCACAGGTACCGGCAACCACCATCATGTGCCCGCCCGTGCTGATGCTGTAGTTCTCTTCAGTGATATGGGTGACCGCGCCAGCCTGAAGCGTGGATACGCCCAGGACGGTGGTTGTGTCGGTTGCCTGTATGGTGGTCTCCCGGCTGGTCAGGCTCCGCTTTTCCTCGTCTGCGCTCACCACGCGCTCGCGTGATGTCTCCTGTATCCGCTGGTCTGTCTGGCGCTCCCAGTCTCCGGCGACCGTCACGCGCTGCGATACGCCGTCGCGCTGTTGCTGCAACTGCTCGCCCGGCTTCACGTCGGGCAGATTGTGGCCCTCTGCCATTATCTGGCGGATGAAGGGCTTATCCGCCCGGCCTTCCACAAATCCCACTTCCACCAGGGTTCCGGGTGGCGGGAACTGGAACATGCCGGACTCACTGCCCGCCATGGGAACGGGGAGGGGAACGGCGTTATAGACGGGCGTATCTGCTGCCGGGTTGCCGTTCTCGTCAAGCAGCTGGAGATTCACCGCGTAGCGGGGTCTGAACGGGTCGGCAATATTGCCCGCGCTGACGGCTTCGGTCGGTGCCTCAACACGTGCCAGTTTGGGCAGGTGAAGCCCTGATGCCAGCTCAGGGAAGGCCTTTTCAGCCTGGCGACGGAAAGGGGACTTCTGGAGGGGAGCGCCGGTGGCTTTATTGCGCGGTGTCCACGTGATGGTCATGTTGTCATCTTCCAGCATGACCATCGTCAGGCGCTGACCGTTCACCTCCACACCCGGTCGCAGCGTCTGAATCATCGGGAGGGTCATACTGTGCCCGCCCGTTGATGCCTGGCTGAACTCGTGCGGGATGGTGACGGGGCGACCGGAAAACATCCCCTGCGCGGCAGCAGCGGCCATAATGCCGCCGTCCGGTAACGGATGCCAGATGTAATCCGGTACGGAGAAAATACGCCCCAGACTGGCCAGCAGTTCGTAGCCCGTGCCGCTGTGTGTGAAATGCGGAACGGGTCTGTCAGTGTAAGCCGCGTTGTCCGGCAGGATGATTTCCAGCCCGCTGGTCTCACTCAGCCACTGTGTGACCGTGCGCATTGTCGGGTGCTGAAATGAACAGGGGAAGGGGTGATCAAGGATCCCCGCCATTTCACGAATCAGAAGTCGCACCGAGCCGTTTTCAGCGGGCTGGCTGCGTTCAACGTATCCGGTAAACCAGCGCACCAGGTCGTTTCCGTATCCGATATCGAGACGAACGGGGCGCCCGGTGTAGTTCTGCTCTGTTCTGGCCGTGATAAATCCGCGTCCGCACGCGTTCAGCTCAAGCATGACGGAACAACTGACCAGCTGAATGGTGTCGTTACCCAGTAACAGACGTTTAGTGGGGTTCATGGTTACTCCAGCGCATCATTGACGGGTTTGAGGACCTTTTCTTCGAACCAGGTCATTTTCTCCGGTGTTTCGTCGGCCACGGTTTTGCCTTTTGCGCCGGGCGTCTGCGGTGTCTGTTTACGGCTGCTGGCGGGTGCGGCGCGTGCCTGGCGTTTTTCCGGTACGCTTCGTCTTTCGCGTAATGTGAAGCTGACCTGCCAGGCGAGGCGGTCGGTCTGCTGCTGTGCGTCTATCTGCCCGGAAAATGTCCCTTCACGAAAGTTAATGGCGGCAGCGGTGGCGTTTGCGATACGGTAAACTTTCAGGGCACCGTCCCCGGTGGTGGCAGAGGCCAGCTGGAAAATGCGCTGAAGGGCCCGCTCATTGTCAAAGGTGATCATCCCGGTTACGCGAAGCTCTTTGGCCTTGATGCCCTGCTCGGCGTTCGCGGTGCTCGATGTCTGACCGGACTGGTCCTTTTCCTGGAACTGCATCGAGGGCGAAATCACCATGTTCTGCATGAAAATACCCTCACCATCAAGGGCGAGCAGTGCGGTCTGGCTCATGGATCATTTTCCCCAGTTCGGTTAATGAGTCTGCCGCCAGGAGTGCGGCCACAGTATGTACGGCGGTCGGTGCCGGGATATCCTTCACCATGGCCGCCGCTGCGGCGCGGTGATACCCCCGGTACTGAAATACCCAGGCCTGCGCCTTCTGTTCTGCCAGTGTTCTGATCCCCTCTTCCAGTCCGGCAAGTGCGCCAGCCCGTCTGCTGATAAAGCGGCTTATCTGGCGGCGAAGCCCTGCGGCATCCGGGCGTTGTGCTGCCAGCTGCCTGGCCTGTGCTGCACGGGCGGCACTGACTGCGCTGCGTATTGTGGCAACGGAAAAATGAACAGGTGCGGGCAGGGTGTCGGTGGTGATCGGGATTTGCATTTTGTCAGTGCTCAGACTGGCGGCAGCCTGTGCCATGCGCTGTGCCTGCGTGAATACCGGCACGGGCAGAACGGCGGTCAGTGCCGCCATTGACTGTATAAAAAGATCGTGGGTGTTTTCGGCAATCATGATAATGGTCACGTCGCCGGATGCACGGCTTCCGGCCATTTTCCCGGCCAGCCAGTTTATGGCGTTCGGGGGGCTTAAATATACCCCCGATTCTTCATATCGTCCCAGCCCGTAAGTCCACGGTGTGACGGGGATGACGGAACAGCTCAGCGGGGGCATGTCTGCGCTGACGCTGATTGTTTTTCTTGTCCACGTCATGGTGCCTCCGGTCAGCCTGCGTGATGATCCGGCGAAGGGGATTCCGGCCAGACAATATCCGGTGCGTTGCCCGTGTCTGTCCGGCTCAGTAATACCCGGTATTTTTTCCACAGGGGAAGCAGGGCGCTTTCATCGTCGGTCGCCATATTTAAATCCACGGCATCCTGAAGGATGTTTATTGTATTTGTTGCTTCCTGTATTAATTCCCGTTTTTTGTTCTCCGCCTCGCTCACCCGGTAAGCCTGTTCTGCCGCTTCATCCTTAGCCCATGATGACCCGTCCCAGCGGCAGAACTCCCCGTCCGGTTTTATTATGGTCACGTTTTCCGGTAACGGGCCCGGCTCAGTAATCAGTAAGGCGCTTCCCGACTCCAGACGCCAGACGGTTTTACCCCGGTGATCTTCCATGAGGTGCCAGGTGTTTTCATCCTCATCAAAGATAGCCACGTGTCCTTCAGGAATGTCAGGCGGGGCAATGTCCGTTGAGTGCGCAGGCAGTCCGGTATGCGGAGGGATCCAGGCATCGCCTCCGCCGATAAATTCATTTGTTCCGGCTGACAGGTTGTAGATTTTAATTGTCTGTGGGTGTTCGCTCATTTTAAAGGTCATTATGCAAGCCTCACGATGTAGTTAAATGCGATGTTTTTGACGGTGTTTTCCGCATTACCGGTGGGGTTAATGGTCAGGCCGTGGCCATGTTGACCCAGTGCGAGCGTGTGGATGTGTTCGCCAATGCTTACCGAATGTGTGTGTTCCGAAACTCTGGCGATCAGGTTCGCCCCGGAGCCCGGCCCGTATGCGGTCCAGTCACCGCTGCCTTCCGGTGACGCGGTGGCGGTTCTTAATGATATTGTTGCGCTGAACGGCCCCGCGCTGTTTGTTGTTTTTGTGCCGTAATTGAAGGATGAGGTCGTTTTTGTGCCAAGGTCAGTATTTGAGACGCTCCCTCCGTGGGTGTGCGATTTGATGCCGTCCTGCTCCTGTGACAATACCGCACGACCGCTGGCAGGTTTTCCCTTGATTGTCCAGCCACGCATATCCGGGATACGACCATCCGGATAGGCTTTTGCCAGCAGGGGATATCGTGCTTTATCGAATGTCTGCCCCACCATGATGGCGTAACCGGCAGGTGGGGTGTCTGACGGCCACGGCAGGGGAACGCCTGCGGGTAACAACTCACTTGCAGGCAGTGCGCCGATGTCCTGTGGTGTGGGTTTGTTTTTGTCCGTGTAAGTGCGGTACCAGATGGTGCTTTTCCCTTTATTTAAAACAACCCCGGTGAACTGTGTGCGGAGGTACATGTCGGCAGGGTTTGGGCTTTCGAGACCTGTCGTGATCCTGATGATCCCCCCGTTGATGTCGCCTGATACTTCGATAAGGCAGCCTCCAAGGCAGATATCACCATAGCCCGTATCAGTGAGCACGCTGTGCCGGGAAAGTGAAATATTGGCTTTGAATATCCAGAGTCCTGGTCTGAAGGCGCCACGTTCATTCAGCCATTCCACGAATTGTTCTGTTGTCCAGCGTTGCCCTGCTTCACCCACGTACCCGTCTTTTGCATAAACGCGTGGTGCGCCCACGTTGATCAGGAACAGCTCCTTGTTGGGGATGTCCTCACCATTGCGGTTTTTCGCAAGCCGACCATCGGCGTTGTCCATGGCGATCTTTATAGCCTTTGGCGTGGCTGCCTGTGTCTCTGATGTACTGGTGGTGGCGCTGCTTAACTGTGTGAAGCCCTTTTCTTTCAGCGTTGCGTCCGGGTGGTTGCGTGATTTCTCGTGTTTTTTCAGAGCGTCCAGCCAGCGGCGTTCTTCCGGCGTTCCTCTGGGGCGCAGGTCAGTCACGTTGCCGTCTTCATCAATGTCAGCAAGGGCAAAAAAATATTGCCGGGCGGCCTCCTTCCTGTGTGCCTCCAGCAGGATCTCTTCCGTGGCGGCGGGGTCGGCCATGATAATATCGTGCTCCACCGTCCATTCACTGGTGAGCGTACCGGTCCACCATACTGTCAGCCAGATACGGGACGGGAAGTCTGGCGTGGTCAGCGGTATGTCTTCGGTCAGCTCTGCGCGTAATCCCTCCACGTAACCGGTCCCTTTGCAGAGTGACCATCTTTCGCCTTTTTTAACCAGCCAGCCGTCCCCAAAGAATGCAGCGTTACCGTAAATATCGATGTTTTCCCGGCGCTGGCGCTCGTCCATGGCCGCCAGGCGTGCCGTGAAGTCTATCTGCCAGGTCTGCGCCGGGGTGGTGATACCTGTGGCTTCCTTCGCACCGCTGTACTCCATGAGCATGGAACGGACCAGCACATTACCTTCGTTACCGTTGTGGGTTCTGATTTTTTTCTGTGTGGGGGCGTGAACAATCATGGCCAGCGTGCTGGTTGCTTTGCTGACCAGTCCCACCCAGTTAAATTCAAAATCACCCAGCTCTGCCCCCAGGGTGACCGAATAAACCACGGCATTCTCATTCACCACGCCGGTTTTGCCAACGGCCTGGCGGTGAACAATCTGATCTTCAGGTGGCAGGGTTTCGTCGGGGGATACCGGTGTTTCCGGGTTGAGGTCCGGGACGTTTGCAAAAACAAACTCATCCAGCACAACGGGGGTGCCTTCCGCCGCCTGCTGTGCCTTGAGCCGGATAAAGGCGCTGGTAATTACAGATTTCGCCATAAAGTCATACTCCTTCAGTCATTCACTCTGCCCTGGCCGTCCAGCAGATATACTCCCCTTCGTATGCGCCATAATGGATGATGAAGGGGTTAAGGGTTTCCACCTCAAAACGGTAACGGCGGCATGTCCTGCCATATTTGCGGATGATCTCCAGAAGAAGATCGCTGTTGTCGGCTATCTGGCTGTCTGTCACCTGCACCAGGATCACATCCCAGTCCACGCCGGGCTTGCGCTCCTGCAACTCCACATGTCCAATGCCCAGCCGTTCAAAAATGGCAATAAATCCTGCCACCTCTCCGGCGTCCTGTGCATTGACAAAGGCGTGGGCGATACGGCGGCGGTACAGTGATGTGGGTTCACCTTTAAAACGGGTGATGTCCCGCTCCCATGCCAGTAAATCAAGTACGGGCTCTGCACATGTCATGGGGTCAAACTGGCGCACGGGCCAGGTGATCCATTCCCATACGCGGGACCAGAACGCCTGCGCGGCCCGCAGCAGTTTGTCGGGTTCCCCCCTGTCCATCCAGGAGGGCAGTTTCAGCGAGCGAAGCCGCTGCAAAAAGTCATTCAATGACCACCTCCACTGTCAGGGATTCGAGCCGTGGCACGGCCAGATCGCTGATGATGTCTTCCAGTGAAAACTGAACCGAAGCCACCACCGGGAAGGTCTGATGAATTTCCTTGCCCAGCGTGGAAAACGAAAAGCGCGAATAGGGCCAGACTTTTTTCACATTAAAGCGGGCGTTCTCCCGGAAAGCGCAGCGTATCAGGTCGCCGATATCCTGTTTCAGCCCTTCCGCGCCGTCCGGTGGCAGGGTGGTGGAACTTCTGATGTATGCGGTGACGTCCAGACGGTGACGCGTCTCCGGCATGGCGAAACACTGCAAATCATCCCCGTGTCCGTGGTGCCCCTCTTCGTTGATGTAGCGGTTGACTGCTTCAATGAAAGGGGCAGAGGCCTCGCCGCTGTCCAGTAACAGGTAGGCGTTGGCCGTTCCCGGTCCTCTCGGGGCGTCGTGCTGAAAGTAGATCCGGTCGATGCTCAGGCCTGCCACGCTGGCGATAAGTCCCCGGTAGACGGCATCCGTGTGGTAACTGCTCACGAGGTTAAACTGGTTGCGTATTCTGTCGCGCAGTTCGTCGTCGCTTTCCTCATCGGCACCCGGTACGGTCAGCCAGTCTTCCCGGTTCACCACGGATGCAATGCCGGGAATGGCAACGGGAAGGATACGGAAGTACCCCGGCGCGAGGTTGTGCCCGCTGCCTTCGGTGGTGGCTTCCACGGGAACGGATGCGCCGCTTTTACCGCTGCTGATAAGCGTTTCCTCCGTGACGGCCATGCTGTATATCACGCCGTTAATTCTGGCGGTCTGGACGATGGTCCCTTCGGGGATGAGAACATCATCATTTGCCCTGGTTTTGGCAAACCAGATCACGCCACTGGCCTTACTGGCCGGTTTTGGGGTGATGTTGACGTCGTGCGCATGAAGCAGAAGAAGTGACCGGTCAGCCGTGGCGACAAACATACCGGGCAGCACAACGTCAACCAGCGCATCACGCAGCCACTGAACGGGTCGTATGACAATGGTCAGAATGAGCCGCCAGAAGGGACTCATGGGCGAGGTGTTGGTGATGAGTCCGGTTTTCTGTACATCCTCATGAAAGAGGGTGGCGATCTCTTCTTCTGTTTCCGGCATACCGCTTTCACGGAATACCTGATTAAAATCAACGTCCGGTTTCCCTTTCATAGTTCACCCTGGTGTTTATGCGTCCAAAATCCTGTGTCTCTGCCGTCACATGCAGCCTGCCCGGTGCCTCTTCGTTAATGAACACCGTCCCCGGAACCAGCCGTTCATCATCCTCAACCAGGAGGATAAGCCGGGTAATGATGTCGCTGCGCAGCGTCGGGCTGCGTTCGCCGATAAGCAGGGCGGCGATCCCGCTTTCGATAATGCTGTGCACCACGTCCTGGCCGATGCTGACCCGGTTATCACATCGCTGTGGCTCGTTTCCGCTGTTCAGCGTAAAACTGCCGTCAGTGATAAGCAGGTCGATGTAAAGCGATGGCGTGTTCATCCCGCGTAAAGCTCCGTCCATTCATCCAGTTGCCCCGGCGTCATCGGGTTCTGCGTGTTGATTGTCAGATTGCCGAACGTCCGGCTGTTGTCGATACGGGTTGAGGTGTCCGTGCGTATCTGGTTGCGTATGCCTCCGGGTGGCAGCTCTGCGCTGATGCGGTTGCCTGCCAGTGCCGGGACGGCGGTTTCTGCAATCTGCGGAGGTACGGTGCTGCCTGTTGCGCCCCGCGTCATGGTGTTCACCTGCTCCGTGGGCTTCATGTCGATACTGATACCGGGGATTTTGTTCAGCTTTTCCGCAAGCCAGTTCCACGTCCGGTTAAACGAGTTTTTAATGACGTTCCATAAGTCCCCGAAGACGTTACCGATGATCCCCGCCATTTTCCGGAAGGATTCGACCGGGGCGGTCGGGTCAAATGCAGCCACCACGTCCTGCCACCCTCTGATGACGATGGCGAAGATGTCGATCAGGGTTCTGATCACGCTGATAACCACCTCCAGCGCGGGGGATATCATGCTTACCGCTGCGGCCACCACGCGACCGCATGTTTCCCCGGCACGGGTGACGCTGTTCATCTGTCCCGTGGTCAGCTGTACCGGTGCAAACAGATCGGAGAAGGCACTGAACAGTGTTTTTATGCCCTGCCATACCGGGGCCAGCGCCCGGGCAATGTCACCGAACGCGGCAGTCACCGGGCTCATGGCGTCCAGTGCGCTGGTAAAACCATCAATAAAGCCGCGAATAAAGGCTTTGATGGGCTGCCAGAACTTAATGGCCACCACCACCAGAGCAGCGATGGCGGCGGCAACCAGGAGGACCGGGGCGCTCATGGTCAGAAACGACACGCCCGCCAGACGCGCGGCAAGACTGGTGGCAATGATGGCACTGCGTACTTTTGTGAGTGCAAGCGTGTACAGACTCCAGGCTGCCCTGGCGCCCTTTATGATGGCCTTATGGCCTTCCATGATGAAGCTGAACACACCCAGCACGATGTTCGTGACCGCACCGGCTGCGCCCAGCGCCAGCATGGTCAGCGTGATGTAACCCAGCCAGCGGGCGATGTTCGGGAACATGTTCAGCCAGCGCACGAACGTCGCGCCGATATCGGCAAAACGGCCAGCCAGTGGTGCGAGAATGGGGTAGAGGGCGTTACCGATGGCGGCCCGGATGTTGTAGAAGGAGGCCACAAGGCGGTCCCACGGGTCAGTCATGGCTTCCGCCATTTCCGTGGCACGCTTCATGCCGTCATTACGCCCCAGCGCTGATATGCTCCGGTTAAGCATTTCCTGCTGTCCCCAGAGTTTTTTAATCACGTCCGCGCCACTGCCGAAGGCGTCATCCAGCGCCTGTTGTGCCGCCACGTTACCCTCGATGTTCCTGCCGAACCTCGCCTGCAGACGGTCGAGGATGTCACCCATGGGTAAAATCTTCCCGGTGGCATCAACAAAACTCATCCCCATTTTTTGTGCGGCAGCGGGGGCACTGCGCAGGAATTCCTCATAGATGCCCGATGCCTCGGTGCCCATGGTCCGTGACAGGGTGCCCAGTATGGCAAACTGCTCTGCCATGCTGACGCCAAAATCCGCGCCCGCGTTTTTGGTGCCCTCAATAAGCTCCTGCATGGTGCTCATTTCCACGCCGAACTGCTGAACCATCCACGCGGTTTTACCTGCCAGATCTTCAGCAAACCCCACGGCACCCATGGCAGAAAACTCACTGCGGAAACGGGCACCCATGGCGGCAAGGTAGCCGCTCGCCTCTTCGCTGCTGACGCGGGCAGCCACGGCCAGGGTGCTGGTTGCTGCCGTCACACGGGGTAAATCCCCGTCGCTCAGTCCGTCCAGTGCGCCGCGAATATGCCATGCGGAACGGATGATCTCCGTGGAAGACTGACCGAATGCGGTCCCCAGTTTCATGGCCTGCGTGGTGAGGGCGGTCAGCGCCTGCGCCCCGACGCCTTTGGCCTCAAGCTCGCCCAGCGCCTTCTGCATCTCCCACGCCGGATCCATCGCGGCGCGGATACCTTCGGCCACGCCCCACAGTCCGGCCACACCCACACCGATACGCGCGAACGCGCCCTGCGAGCGTTCGGCGAATCCCGTCACGGATTCCTGAACCTGCCGCAGCGGGCGGGTAAGCTGGTCTGTCAGATTGATAATGAAATCCAGCTGGCTGGCCATGTCACCTTCCGTTAAATGCGATCGCTATACCTTCAGCGGTCTTGTTGGCGCGGGTACGGGCAAAATATTCATCCAGCCAGATGGCACGGGCGATGCTCTCTTCGTCGTCCGGCTCTCCGGGGAGGTAGTGACGCCGCAATGCCAGATACTGCTCAAGGGGATTGCGGCGGATGCTTTCGACCCGCGCGGTCAGTTTTTTAACTCAATCTCCAGTTTCGGGGAGTAAACCTCGTTAATCTTCTCGACGATCTGCATCTCACAGCCCGGATAACGCGCAATCAGGTCAGCCAGTGCGTCGCGGCTGGCAGGCGTCACGATGCGGTTAAGATAGGTGCTCATCGGCGCCACCTTGTTGGTCATCGTGATTTCGTTGATGAGGTTGTTAAATGCCGTTTTGTTCGGTTCAAAGCTCAGGGTTACGCCCGCAACGGACAGGATGATGGTGCCGGTGTTCTTCGTGGTCATTGCAGTTTCTCCGTGTTTCGTATGGTTTCCACCAGGCTGTTATGCCTGGCGGCGCATTCGGTGTAGCGGCTCGTGAGGGTTCGCAGTGCCGCATCAAAATCAGCGCCCGTCGGGCCTGCCAGTCTCGGCAGTGTCTTCGGGCATTCCGTCAGCTGGTTTTCCTGCCAGGGTACGTTCAGCGGCTTCAGCACGGGCGTTGAACAGCCGGACGTAATCATCAGTAGCGCACACATTGCGGAATACCGGGCGGACGGTTTCCGTGTGAATAACGCGTTCAGTGTGAATTTCATTGCCCTTTAACGCCTCCAGCCGTTTTTCCAGTATGCGGGCGGACTGCTGCCCGGCTTCTGTCACCGCCCGTCGCGTGGCTTCCATGGCTTCCTGTTCGGCAAGTGCCACCCTGGCGTCATGCCAGTCATGGGCCAGCCAGCCTGCCCACATGGCGGCAAAGAGGATCACCAGGCAGCCCGCCAGCTGTTTCATCATTTCATCCCGTTGTGCTCAAGGCTGAAATGATTGCCGTCTGCCCGGCTGAAGCGTCCGCCCCATGTGCCGCCGATGGATTCCCAGTATTCCCCCAGCGGCCTGTAGGCGTCGGTGTCGGCCTGGTATTTGCCGTTAATGAACAGGTTGAAGTCCACCGCGAGGCGCAGCGTGTGAAGGCTGTTGCGAATGCCTTTTCCGCTTTTCGCATTCAGTGCGGCCTGCTCCGGCGTGCGGTATGCCTCGCCGAAGGTCAGGCGATAGCCGTGCTCCTGTGCCCAGTGGATGAGATCGGCAATCATGACGGCAAACAGTTGTTGTTTTTCGCTCAGTTTCATCAGTCACTCCTCTGTTCCGTCCCCGTAAGGCGCGCCTGTGCCACGCTGAAATAGTGGGCGTTCAGTTCAATACCCGTAAAACGGCAGCCCCGGCGAAGGGCGGCCACGCCCGTGGTGCCGGACCCCATAAACGGATCGAGGATCAGCCCTCCGGGTTCACACACGCGCACAAGCTCATTCATCAACGATTCCGGTTTACCTGTCGGGTGCTGTTTCTCCTGTGGGCGTGTGTGGTGCGTGATGCAGCCGTCGAACGGCCCGGAAGGGGATTTGCCCAGCGCGCCTTTACTGCCCCAGACCACATATTCGCACTGGTGACGAAAATAACCGGTATGCGGTGTTCTTGAGGCCCGTCCCTTGTTCCATGCCACGATCCCCCGCCAGGTAAAACCGGCGGCCTGGAATGCGTCCGTCAGCGCGGGCAACTGCCGCCAGTCGGTGAAGACCAGGGCGTAACCACCGGGTCGTACCGTGCGCCATGCCTGTGTCATCCACAGATGCGTCCAGTATTCCCATGAACGGGCGTCCATGTTCTCGCCTTCGAAGCCTTCAAAGCGGTGAAGATCTTCATCGTTGATGTATTTGGCGTGGCTGCCCTGGCATGTCCGCCCCGCCTTGTGTGTGGCACCTGAACTGTATGGCGGGTCTGTGATGAGCGCGTCCACACTGTTTTCCGGCAGCATTCGCAGAACGTCATGCGCCTGCGCGTGATACAGGCTCAGGAAAGGCGAAATGTAAGGCTTATGGGTCATTTCTGCGTTCCTTCTGCTTCAGGTAGCGGTCTGCCAGACGGCAAAAGCATTCTTCAATAAAGGCGCTGCCCATAATGCCCAGCGCGCACGCCAGACCGACCACAACCAGCTCCGGCATGTCCGGAAATTTAAACAGCGGAATGGCGGCAACCGGTGCCACGGCAGAGCCCATAATCATTCGCCCGATAAGCAGACGGGCTGTGATGCGATCGCGGCTCACCATGAGACGCCCCAGCCCGATGGCAGCACCGATGATAATCAGTTTTGCCAGGAGTGAAGTCTGACCGTCCGGCATGGCATCACCCCTTCAGATCGCGGGTGTCACGGGCTGACAGGTAGGGCACGCCGTCAATGCTGATAAAGTCCGGGCTTGTGACCATGAACTTGATTTTTTTCGTGGTCTTTCCGGCTTCACCTGCGCTGATGTTCACCACGTCCGACAACATGGGGACGCAGCCGAATACCTCGATTTTTTCCTCCTCGCTGCCGTTGTTGGCATAAAAGAGAAAATCCTTTTCAGGAATGGCACGCCACGACCCCGCAGAGCGGGCCACGGCACCAAACTTTTTAAAGTTCTGCGCGTCGACTTCCACCTCCACATCGGCAGAAACGGAACCACGGGTGTAGCCGTTCGGCACGCCGCGCGTCTGTGCCACGGCGCTGTTGTCGGTGATGGTGACGGTGGCGCTTTCCACGTGGATCATGATCCCGTCGTAGTTGATATCAAACGCGCCGCCGCTGATACGTTCATTTCCGGCCATGTCAGATCTCCAGTGCTGTGTCGAGTTCAATACTTACGCCAATGGCTTTTGCGCTCTCGTAGGGGCGTACCACAATGTAAATCTGCACGTGTGTACTGCTGGTCCAGACGATGGTGATATCCCCGTCCTGTGGCGGTTTAACCTCGCCGGGGAACGGTACGCCGTTAATCTCCGTGGCGAGCGCCATTTCACGCAGCGTGCGGCTGAAATATGTCTGGCTGGCGGCAATGCTGCCCGGTGTGCTGTTGAGTGCGCGATCCGCAAGGCGGGCAATGGCGCGCAGACGTACACGGCGGGAGACTTTATCCACCACGCGCACGTTTTCGATGACCTGGTAATCTCCCCCCTCCACATCAAGGGTGCGTCCGTCTGACCAGTAGAGCCCGTCGAAATCGTGATACCACATGGGCACGCTGAAGCGTTTGCCTTCCAGCGAGCGCAGCGTGGCCAGCTCAAGGGGCTGTTTCTTGCCGTCCTGCGGGATCTCATCGTTACCCATCGCCACCAGGGCACCGGTTGCCACACGTGCCGGACTGTCCGCAACGGTGACGGAAGGATTACAGAGACGGCCCGCCAGTACGCCGGGCTCATTTCCCCATAAGCGGGGAACCACCATCACGCCAGGTGCTGCCACGCCGTCCTGTATGGCACTGATGCGGGTGACGTATGCCGCCCATGCCTCATCCTTGCCCGGTCCGGCCACGCACAGCATGAACCAGACAAAACGGCCATAAGCGGACTGAAGCAGGGCGCGGGTTTCGGTGGCGCGGTTAACGGCATCTTTGGCCGTGATGTCAATGGCAATCACCACGCCCTCGGCAGAAGCAATGGTCTGCGCTTTTTTCACCGCGTCCACCCATGCGGCGTTAGCGTCGCCGCCCTCCGGTGCCGGGGGTTTGGGTTCAGACAGAACGTGAACATAGGCAAACCAGTTCTGGCCACCGTTGGCGATTGCGGCGGTAAGCGTGGATTTAAGCAGGCTTTCATCCGGTCCCAGCACGTCGTCCAGGTCGGTCTCAGGGGAGACGGAAAGGGTGTTACCTGTGTTCTTTTTGCCATAGCCCACAAAAAGCAGCGTGCGCTCCACTTCACGGGTGGCACCGTTGAAACGGTTCTGATGGCTTACGGTTACATTCGGCCAGCTCACGGTGTGACTCCTTATCTGATATCCTGTGCGTCAACGTCCAGGCCGTAGCCCATTGCGTTCATCTGGCGTGCCAGGATGTGTGAAAATTCTTCGTTTGTTACCCCCAGAAAGACGCGCGACGGAAGGGTAATGGTCCATGTCCGGGCCTTCTGCTGACGTGGTCCGGCGATAATCTGATCTTCCATAACGGTGATCAGCAACCCGGCCTGCGCCCGCGAAAGCGTTAACAGGTATTTCATGGATGCTTTCCGCCAGCGCCCCTTCTGACGTACCTTAAAGCCCAGCACCCGCAGTCGTTTTGCCTGTCGGCGGGTGGCGGTCTGTCCGCTCTGGTCCTGACCGCTGAAGCTGTCAGCACTGACCCGGATTTCTGCGCCGTTGTGGTGAACCCAGCCCACGGCACCGGCACTGATGCGGCTCCTGCCACTGGTGTGATTGCCGTTACGGAAATAAACCTTTACGGCATCCTGTCCGGGCATCTCACGGACCGCCAGAAGACGCGGCAGCTTTCTGAACATTTTCCCCTTACCGCGTTTCCTGGGTGCCCATGCTGTACCGTCCGGTGCGGCCTGATCGCGCTGATGGCGTCTGGCAGCGGCGATAATGCCGTGCCGGGCAATACGCCATAACAGGCGACGGCGTTTTTTTGGTGGCAGATCCAGCGACTGAAGCATCGCCTGCGCTTCTGCCAGCTGCTGCGGGTTCAGCTGGCCGCTTATCATTCGCGGCTCCTGCTGACAAACAGATCCATGGTTTCCGCCGTCCAGATTTCAGGGTTAACCAGTGTCCAGCGTTTCCCCCTGTACGGAACGGGGCCGTCTTCCTGCACCCGGATGATCAGCGGGTCAGCCAGTCCCACCGTGATATCGAGAAGGCACGAGTCCTCATCGTTAAACTGCGGGTCGACGTTCACATCCTCCGGGCGGAATTCCTCCCTCAGCGGGTCCGCGTGCTCTTCCAGCCAGGCCATGACCAGCGCGTAAACCAGCCCCGGTGAGTATTTGCGGAACGGGAAGTTATCCCATGCAATCACGCCGGTGTACGTCATCACGCCCATGCGGATCTGGTCGTTACCCAGCGCCTTCTGACTGCGGATAAGCTGCGCGTCTTCCTGACTGCTCATGAAGAACTGCATGGCGTCAGGCGGCAGATTTTCGGTAATGAAGGCGGTCAGGCTTTCCAGCTGGTTCATATGATGTGCACTCCCGCGCGTCTGTGCCCCAGCATGTTACGCATGACCAGCGAGGCTTCAGCCAGTAAGGTGGCGCGTGTGTCCTCGCTTTCCTGCCCCGGATAGGTTTCACGGCGACCAATGGTGGCGAACTCGCCCATAAGATCGGCCTTGGCACGGGCATAAACGGCCTTTTTGTACTGTGCGACCAGCTGGGTTTCATCGCCCAGCCTGGCCCCCGGTACGTCTGCGGCGCGTTCATGCCCCTGCGCCTTCCAGTGCACCACAACCTGCGCCAGCGTGGTGTTCACCTCGGCCACTGCGGCAAGCAGCGCCATGGCCGCCGTGTCGTCGGGTAAATCAGCCGGAAGCGTGCGTGACCCCTGAAGCTCAGCCAGATCAAGGTCCGGCCAGAACGGCTCGCCGTTTGTCACCGTCTGCGGTGTGGATTTCAGCGGTTTACCGCTGACGCTGAAGCTCGGTTCGCTCATGACGTGCCTCATATGAATAAAAAGGCGGGCTGTCCGGGATTCCACGGCCATACAGTTTCCGTCACTGATGCCTCCTCCCGCGCCCGCCCGGCCCTGCGGGTAGTCGTTTACGCTGCATTAAGGGCGCTGATGCGTGCCCTGATGCGCGCCCTGATACTTTTTACGCCAGCGGTACGGCTCAGTGCTGCCGCCTGTGCCAGGTATGCGTCTGCCTTTTCCAGTACGGCAGTATCATTAATCGCGGTGGCTCTCGGTTTGCCCGCCTCGTCGCGCAGAAGATACAGCCCGGCAAATCTGAACCACTTCGCGCGGATTTCCTCATGCAGCCGCCACGAGGTGGTGACGTTCCTGAAGGTGCGCGAAAAATACGGTTCTATGCTGTGTCCGGCCTCGCTGTTGTCGGTGGCCCACTGCAGCACCGTGTCTGCCACGAAGGCGGGCAGGGTGCTGCGGAAGTTGTCCGGTGTGGCCTGGCCTTCACTGATGGCAATGTCTGCCCAGTCAAGGGCGCGACTCAGGTCGCCCGTGTCGAACAGCCAGATGATGCAGTACACCAGTACCGGGCAGGCGTGGCGCTTTCCGTCAGTGATATAGCGCTCCGCGACGGGCAGCCAGCGCGGCAGGAGAATGTCGCGCTTGAACGCCAGCCGCTCTTCGCGGACCGGAAGACTGCGCAGCCGTGCCACATCGCGATCAAGCTCCGCGCGTAACAGGTGGAAGCTGACCGGGGAGGCCGTCAGCGCCTCCCGGCGTTCGAGTGCCTCCTGTGTGCGGATTTTCGCCCGGTGCCGCTGGCAGGGTGTCATTGCGCCGCCCTCCGTCCTCAGCCGCCGACGCCTGGTACGGCTTCTGCGCCCTTGATGGTCAGTTTGTCGTAGGCCGCGTAAATTTCGTCGTGCTCCACGGCGTAACCTTCCATGCGCAGATAGTTGTTTTCAAAACGCTTGCGATCGTCGTTCCACTCCGCACGGCGCTGACGGGTGCCGCGCTGCGTGTAGATGTGAAGGTTTGCCAGCGTGGTGACAATCAGGCGCCCTTCCGGCATGAACGGCGGGGTGTATGCTGTCAGCCCGGCGATCTGGCGACCGATAAGCTGTGCGGCCACTTTTTCCGTGGGGGCGTCGATGGCGTTAAGCAGCGTCACCTTGTCCTGTGCCACAAGGTCGGGCGCAACCAGTACCACCAGATCCGGATGACCGCGATATGACTCATCAATGAGGGTATGCACGAGGTCTGCCACGGCTGCATCCAGCCCGATAAAGTCGCCACCCTTGCCCAGCGTCGGGCCAGCCTCCACGATCTGTTTTGCGCTGCGGCCTTTGACGATGGCATGCCAGCCGGTGTTGACGTCCTCGCCGTTTTTGTTGGTTACCGGGTCGGTATCTTCGGCCACGCTGGTACCGTTAAAGGCGATGCGCAGGATATCCAGCGCAATCTGTCTGTTAACGAAATTCTGAATGCGGTTAAAGAACTCGTTTTCACTTCCTGCGTTCGCCCAGGTGACCAGTGTGGTGTACAGGAGGTGGGCGCCGGAATCGGTTTCAGCCAGCTTGTATTCATTCCCGGTAACACCCAGCGGAAGGGTGAAGCGGGCATTTTTTTTACGTCCGGTATGGAGGCCCGGAACGCCGGTGGTAACCACCTGGCCTGTCACCTGTTCAACATCCAGCACGTTCGGCAGTTTTGATAAAAACTCGTCGGAGTGCATGATGGCGTCACGCAGCGCGGTCTCCTTCGGGTCAGACAGCGCAAAATAGCGTGTGACGTCGTCAACCCCGTTTGCCGCGCCCAGCCCGGCAGCGTACTTACGAAGCAGTGATTCGGTTTTCTGGTTCAGTTGCATGTTGCGTGTCCTTAAACAAAGTCAAACGGTTTTTCGCTTTCTGCCGGTGTGCCAGCCGGGCGTGGCGTGATGCCGGTGGCTGACAGCTTCGTGGTCAGGTCGTTAAGTTTTTCGGCAATGGCTTTGATTTCTTCTTTGTCGGTGTCGTCCCGGCGACGGGCGGCAAAGCGGCGGTAACGTTCGCCTTTTTCCGGTGTGATGGCACTGAACGCTTTAATCGCGTCTTCCAGCTTCGCTTTCGCGGCGCTGAAGGCTTCAGCCTTAACCTCATCTTCCGGGGCGGCTTCCACCTCTTCTGCCAGCTCTGCCACCTCTGCGGCGGCATCGGCGATTTCGGCGGCGATTTCCGCGACTTCGGCTTTTGCTTCTTCCGGTGTGTCTGCTGTGCCCTCGCCAGCGGCAGCGGCGCTGCCTCCTTCCACCAGGGTGATCAGCTTTTCAAGCAGTGCTTTAATTTCGTCCATTTTTGCGTCCTCGCCTGTATCAGGCTTACTGGTATCGGTGTTGTCGGTCTGTCCTGCGCTGAACAGGCGTTTCAGGAATGATTCAGGTTTACGGGGGGCAGGGGAGGTGTCCGGTGACAGGCTGCCCAGCGTGAACGTCTGGCAGTTCGCCCTCTGTGCCGTGTATTCCTCGTTGTTCAGGGTGAAGCGGATTTTTTCCGTCCCCAGACTGGCAGGGATATCCGTCACCGCCACGCCCAGGAGATAGTCGCGTCCGCTCCGGGCGAAGTTCTCCACTATCTCGGCGGATGTGAACAGCTTCTGCCCCAGTCTGTTGGCTTCAATCAGGTACTGGTTAGGGACCAGCCGTGCGTAGAGGCGGGTTTTACCGTCCTCGCCGGTTTCCGCTTTCAGTGAGTCCACTTCACCCAGATTACTGGTGTACTGGCGGTGTCCGATTTCTTCCTCATGCCAGGGCCACAGCAGCGCCGTGTAAGTGTTGCGGGAATAGGTTTCAGCGGCATCAGTCAGCCACTGCGGATCAATTTCGCGGCCGTCAACGGTCGGTCCTGATGTGGCGATACATATCCAGTCGGTCATCAACGTTGGCTGCGGCATCGTGGCCTCTTTTACGTGAAAATCTGAAGAACTCCGGTGAGTGTCGGGATTTTTACAGCGGGGGGCTACTGGCTGAATTCGGCTGTCTTCGGATAACGCGGGATAGCCGAACACAGCCGAAATTTTCTGCCTGAATGCGGGCCGGATGCGCCGCCATAATGGGCGCATGGCTAAATATTCTGATGAAATCAAAGAGGCGGCGCGATCGCTTTACCTGAAGCGGTGGCACCCCCGCGATATTGCGGCGGAACTCGGTATTCCGCCGCGCACGGTTTACCACTGGTGTGATGTGGGGCAGTGGGCTACCCTGCTGCCCGCTGAATCCGTTGAGGACGTGATCGCCCGGCGTATTGATGTGCTGACCGGACGGGAGGGCAAGACAGAGTGTGAACTTGCCGAACTGCGTGAACTTATCGCGCAGCACGTGAAGATCATCGCCCAGAAAAACAAACACGCTGAAAGGATGGCGGAAATTGCCGCCCTGCGTCCGGCAGGGCATGAGGACGGCGTGGCTGCGGGGACCTGCGGCGGGGGAGAAGGGAAAAAGCGGCGCTACCGGAAAAACGACGTTTCCGGACTGACTGCTGAAATGCTGGATGAATGGGCGCGTAAAAATCTTTATGCCTACCAGCTGCACTGCCGCGAGAACCGGCACCGTGAGCGCCGTTTCATCCTCAAGAGCCGCCAGATCGGCATGACCTGGTATTTTGCATGGGAGGCGTTCGAAGATGCGGTGGTGACCGGTGATAACCAGATTTTCTTTTCTGCGTCACGGGTACAGGCGGAAATCTTCCGTGAATATATTATTAACTTCGCCCTGCAGTTCGGGATCACGCTCACGGGTAAGCATATCCGTCTGAGCAATGGTGCAATGCTGCGTTTCCTGTCCACCAATGCCAGTACCGCCCAGGGATTTAACGGCCACCTTTACGGCGATGAGGTGTTCTGGATCCCAAAATTCACGCGACTGCATGAAGTGGCCTCGGCAATGGCGACCCACGACAAATACCGCACGACGTATTTTTCCACACCCAGCGCCAAAACCCACCAGGCTTATCTGGTCTGGAATGGTGACGACTGGCGCGGGGATGACCCGGCGCGTCGTGCTGTTGAGTTTCCGAAAGAAAGCGCGATGCGTGTGGGCTGTGAATGCCCTGACGGGATCTGGCGCTACATTATCCGGCTGGAAGAGGCGGTGGCGGGTGGCCTGTCTGCTCGGGTTGATATTGAACGTATCAGGAACCGCTACAATCCGACCACTTACGCGATGCTGTACGGCTGCGAGTTTGTTGACAGCAAGGATGCGGTATTTAAGTTCTCCGAACTGGTCAGGTGCGAGGTGGAGATGGAGACGTGGGGTGACTACGATCCCACGGCGGCACGTCCGTTCGGCAATCGTGAGGTGTGGGCGGGCTTTGACCCGTCAAGGTCCGGGGATAATTCCACGTTTGTAATTGTGGCTCCGCCTGTCCATGAGGGCGAGCGGTTCCGTGTGCTCGCCGTCTGGCAGTGGCAGGGATTTAACTTCACCTGGCAGGCCGATCAGATCCGCGAACTGATGCAGCGTTTTAACATTACCTATATCGGCATAGATATCACCGGTATCGGGAAAGGGGTGTTTGATATCGTCAGTCGCTTTGCGCCACGTGAGGCTAACGCCATTCTTTACAGCGTGGAGAGCAAAAACCGCCTGGTGATGAAAATGATAGACGTGGTGGCCCATAAGCGTATCGAGTGGGCGAAAGACGCCATTGATGAGGCCAGCCGTGAACGCACGGAGATCCCCGCGTCGTTCATGTCCATACGCCGCACCACCACAAAAAGCGGTAACGCGCTGACGTTCGTGGCGGAACGGTCGGATGTTACGGGGCATGCGGATGTGTTTTTTGCCATTTCGCACGCCGTGATTAATGAGCCTGTAGATTATGACTATGAACGCCCGTCCACATGGGCCTTCGGGAAAGCCGCATGAGCAAGAAACGCAGAAACAAAACGTCACGCGTGACGAAAAAAGCATTCACGCCCGCACGTGGCAGCACAATCACCTTTGGCCAGCCGGAACCGGTGCTGACAACCGGCACGGACTACCATAACATCTGGTATGACAACGAACACAACCACTGGCAGTTGCCGATTAACCGCCTGGCACTGGCGCAGCTCCCGAACCTTAACGCCCAGCACGGTGGGGTGTTGTATGCCCGCCGTAACATGGTGGCGGGGGGCTATACCGGTGGTGGCCTCACAACGGACCAGATGGAACAGGCGGTATTTGACTACCTGTTGTTCGGCGATCTCGCCCTGCTCAAGGTGCGTAACGTATTCGGCGACGTCGTGGCACTTGAGCCGCTTCCGTCGCTGTATCTCCGGCGCCGCAAAACCGGTGAGTTCGTGGTGCTTCAGGAAGGCCCCGCGCTGGTCTATACGCCGGAAGATATTATCTTTCTGCGGATGTATGATCCGCGTCAGCAAATTTACGGGCTGCCGGATTATATCGGTGGCATTCACTCGGCGCTGCTGAACAGCGAGGCCAGCCTTTTTCGTCGCCGTTACTACAACAACGGGGCGCATATGGGGTTTTTGCTGTATACGAACGACCCGGGGATCACCACGGAGATGGAGGATGAGATCCGCGAGAAGGTGGCGGAGTCTAAGGGGCTGGGAAATTTCCGCAATCTGTACATCAACATCCCCAAAGGTTCGCCGGATGGGGTGAAAATTATTCCGATTGGTGAGGTGAGCGCCAAGGATGAATTTTCAAACATCAAGGGGATCAGCGCCCAGGATGTGTTTACGGCACACCGCTTTCCTGCCGGTCTTGCGGGGATCATCCCCACGAACGGGGCCACCATCCCTAACCCGGAAACGACGCGTGAAACGTACCGCAAGGATGAGGTGATACCGCTTCAGCGTAAAATCATGAACGCCGTGAACAGCGATCCCGATATACCGGAACACCTTTATCTTCGTTTTGATGTGGATGCCGGGCATGTGGCGGAAGAAAAAGCGGTGCCGGTCGGGTAAAATGTCCTCCCCGGGATACGTGTTATCGGGAGGTAAGATGCGGATTTTTAAAGCCCGGTGTCCGGACTGTGGCGCACCTGCTGTCATCCGGAAGACAGACTGGAAAACCCCTGAACTTGCGGATCTGTACTGTGCATGCAGTGATGTCGAATGCGGGCATACCTTCGTCTGTACGATGACCTTTTCCCATACCCTCAGCCCCGGCGCCCGCTCCGGTCGCAATATGGTGAAGTTTCTTGTTGATGCCATGTGCCCGGAAGATCGCCGGTATGCGCTTGAACTACTGTCGCGGCGTTCCTGACGCGCTTCGCTTGTCTGCTGCTTCGCCGGGGCAAAAAGAATTTTTGCCCCGACTCACCAGCTCCTTTAACGGAATGCAGCGCCGTAGATAAACAGAATTCGCTTCATGATTTCGCTGCGCTTGCAGGCTTCGATGACTGATTTTTCCTGCTGCTGTTCAGCCCGTTGCGCCAGTTCCTGTCGTTCCTTTTCCGTTGGCTTCCGGTAATGCGTTATCTTGTCCGTGTACCCGTCCACAACCAGCAACCCTTCCCGTACCATTTTTCCGGCGGCCTGATTAATGACGGTTCTTTTCACGCCCAGTTTTTCTACCAGTTCTGGGGCGCTGAAACGTGCGTGCGTTTCCAGGTAGCGTAAAATGATTTCCTTTCCGGTCATTCCTGGGGTCTTCATTTGGCGGCTCCTTCGTTGTTCCGGCGTTCCCGGAGTTCGGTCAGTGCTGCCAGTAAATTCTCCCACCATGTTTCTTCCACGACCGGGTTTTGTCGTGAAAGCAGCTGCTGCGCCGACTCAATCATTTTCGTAAGCTCTCTGTCGCTGATCCTCCTGGTGCTGTTCATGGTGCGCTCCTTTAGTTGGCTGTTTCTGGTTATGTTCATGGTCTTTGTTTACCTGCGTGATTGTCTGCCAGCGGCTGAATGCACATAGCGGGCAATTGCCGCTTTGCGGTTAATCGATGCCAGTGTTCTGGTCAGTTCTGCGTTGTGTTTGTGTGCCTGCTCTTCGTGGTACTGCCGCATGATTTTTCCGGCAGGCGTGAGCGGCTCCGGCTCCCTGGGTGGACGGCGCGGACGAACGGCGACAAGCCAGCTGCGGTTAGTGCTGTCCGGTCGTCCGTTGAGTATGTCGGTGATGATGGCCGTGGTGGTGCGATCGGGACTGACGACCGTGATTTCCAGCTCATCGCCTGGTTGCGGTCTCGTGGCAATGTTGTTCAGGGTCAGTAAGGGCGTGCGCTGGCGCATCATTTCGTCAAAACGCTGTCGCTGCATGGCGCAATAAAAGCGGGTCATTGTGGCGCTTCCGTATTCGGTGCGGGGGTGATATCAATGCGGCGGGTGCTGTCATTCCAGTACGCGGTGCGTCCGTCAGCCAGGCGCACGCGGGCACCGTGACGGACGGAAACGACGGCGCTTTCATGCAGCTGCACGCCCAGAGCATCAAGCTCACGGGTGATTTGTGCGGTGATGTGTGGCTCAGCGGTCAGTGCGACACTCACGCGAACGCCGCCAGCGGGCGCACTGATGCCGCCGTTTTTCACGGTTTCCGTGTCAGGTGGCGGGTTTTTCAGCTGCCTGGTGAGTTGTTTTCGCTCTGTAGGGGTCAGTGACCTTAACCATTCACCCAAATCACCTTCCGGCAGGGTAAGTCGCTGCTCCCTGCGTCCGTCCGGCTGCCTTTCTGGCGGGTCGTTTATGGTCAGATTCTGGTCAGGGGGACAGTTATTGCCACGAGTCCAAGGTGCGGCAAAGCCGCACTCAACGTCAAAACCCTCGTCCGTGCGGTCTTCGTTTTCCGGCTTACGTCTGACCAGTTTCCAGGTGTCCGGGTGGGTGCATATGGTGTAGCGCTCCCCGAGTGACGGGGCGCGGACGCCGTAAATGCGTTGCGGGAATTCGCCGTAGTCGTTGGCCTCTTCGGCAGTTTCGTATGCGGTGCGGACCAGGTACGTGTTGCGGGGAATGAGCACACCACCCTGGCGGGTGATATAGGTGGCAAAACATCCCACGTCGGCGGCGGCCAGTATGGCGTCAATGTCGTCATGGTCCAGACGCTGCGGGGCAGCCGGGTTACGGGCCATTTGCCCGGCAAGACGGCGGAGTTCGCGCCATACCTGGCGGGGAGGGATACCGAAGAACTGGAACTGGTGGATGCGGTGAAGGCCTGCCCAGCCGATGGCGTTCTCCACGGTTTCGGCCATGGTTTTGCCTGATTCCTTATCGACGTAAGGTTTGCCGGTTTTCGGGTCATTCCCCATGAAGGTGCTGGCGTCCAGGTTCTTACCGATATAGGTCGCGATATAGCTTGTCGGTGTGCCTTTTGCCGGGTCGATTTTTTTGCATTTAAAACGCGGGGAGATATCATCACCCAGCTCTGCGCGGTCCTCCCTGATGGCGGCGTTGCGCATGATTTCAGTGATACGGGCTTCGTTTTCCTGGCTGGTGAATACCAGCATGTGCCAGTGCGGTGTACCGTCGTGGTGGGGCTCCACGGTGCGCACGCCGTACCAGCCCAGCCCGGCCTTGTCGATGGCCCTGCGGACGGCGGCGAAAAAGCGGTAAACCAGATAATCACTGGCATCGCGTACCGTTGCTCCGCAGTATTTCGGGTTCAGGCTGCCGTCATCGTTCACGCTGTGAAAACGGGAAGGGGCTGTGACGGTGACGAAAAACGCCACGTCGCCGCGTGCTTCGGCGACCTGCTCCATTCCCCGGGCGCAGGTCATCATCTCGTTACGGCGGTTACGCGGATTAGAGAGACCTGCCCAGTAGATATCCTCAAGGCTGAACCGTTCTCCCTCTTCGTTCTCGATGTCCCAGGCCTTCAGAAAATCGCGGGTGCGCTGGCGTTTTTCGCGCCAGTCCAGTAACGCTTCATGGCTGATATATACCGATGTCTTACGTGACACCAGACCTGCGGCGCGTAACAGTTCTTCACGCCAGATGTCCCGGAGGTGTCTTAACTGACTGTTCCACCATGTCGCACAGGAAAGGCGCATGACCGCACCCGGCACCCGTTCCGGGTCGGGGTCGGTGCGGCGGTCGGGCCTGATTTCCAGCGACGGCCAGCAGGGTGGCGTGATACCCAGTTTTAACGCCATGTGTGCCAGTGGCTGGTAGGTCAGTAACCAGGTGAGCAGGTCATCGTCACCCCTGCCGGTCTTTTCGATGACTTCATCACATGCGCGCTCCAGTGCGGTGGAAAACGCGGTGGCGGTCAGGGTGGCAAGGCGCTGGATTTCGTCACGGCTCAGCTGTGGCAGCATAAGCAGTTCATCCAGCCGTTCGCGCGCGGCGGTGGCCTTAAAGGCCGGGGTGGCAAAGCGTTCATTCACACGGGCGATACGTTTCAGGCGGGCACGCAGCCCGTGACGAACGAAGTTATCCGCCGCATATGCGCTGTTATTCTTAAGCCCTTCCCGGCGTGCGCTCTCCTGTTTGCGGCTCAGGCGCGCCAGGTCACGGATGAGCGGACCGGCAAGAAACGGCGGCAGGGCGCGCAGCTCTGCCATGGCTTCAGATACCAGTGTTGGCGGATTCTCGTGTTTGTGCCGCGCCAGTTTTTCCAGCCTGATCCGACGCTCTTCGTCGTGGTAAAGATGCGAATTAATTCGCTTCCCTTCGTCTGTGGTTGTCAGGAAGGCGACGGTTTCTTCATCCAGTCTGGCGTCAGTGCGAATATCCTCGTTGATGTAGCTCTGAATGGCCTGGCGTAATGCGGTTGGCTGCGCTCTGCCGAACGTTTCAGGATCGATAACCGGTAGCGGGGCGTTCCACGGGTACGCCAGTTGTGCATTATGGTCGCTCATGCGTCGCACTCCCCGGCAGTCGCCGCCTGAAACGCCGCGCGGTACAGCACGAGAAGGCGCTGGTATTCACCGATAAAGTCTTCTGCGGTGTATATACCTTTCACGGCCACGCTGTGGTTTGTCATTTCCAGAACAAGCGTCATCTCTGACGACGACCAACTGATGGCGGTGCTGTCGGTTCCGTTGATGTGAAATAAACCAAAACCATCACCTTTCACGTCCACGCGGTAACGGTCGTCAACGGTGAAGGAGAAATCCCCGTATGTGGTGACGTGTCTGGCGGCCTGTTTACAGGCGCGGCGGTAATAGTCGTGCCAGTCGTTCAGGCGGGAAGCCAGCCGGGGATCCACTGCCCACATCCAGTTAAAAAAATCCTGAATATCTGAAAGTCCCTTAACGCTCTTCATGAGAACCTCCGGTAACAGACGTGCGGAAGCCTCCCGCGCACGGGTGCGGGATGGCTTCAGGATGTTGTTTAGTGGTGGTGTTGCTGGTTGATAAGGTCCTGCAGTTCTGCCAGGTCTTCGGCCAGATAGCTGAAGACTGCCGCGTAATACCCGGCAGCGATACCATCGTTAAGTCGATGTAATGCGTTTGACTGCATGATGAAGGTGACAGATGCAGCCCGATGGAGTCTGCGGTTAATTTCAGTGCGGATGTGAAGACGCTCAGCGCGGGCGCGCTGTTGTTTGCGGTTTGCCATGGTGTTTGGCCTCTTGTAGTAAGTTCTGAAAACTCACCAACCCGAGGCGGTAATCTCAGGGTGGCGAGACGTACAGGGTTACCACAACCGGCTACAAGAGATCCCGGCCCGACCGAAGTCGGCCCCGTACGCCCCGCCATAATTCTGACGCGAAAAAGACGTGGCGATACAGTACGCACAAAAAAACCGCTGGCGCGGTTGTGCGCTCTTGTAGTCGGCGGGGTGGTAATCCCGGCACCCGTTTTATGAGGTGCGGGAAAACTGTAACCCGACCAGGCGAACGCTGGCAAGCGGTTTTTTTGTGTGTGCATGATGATCACTCAGCCCGGTAACAGTTCACAGAGCACTGCGTCAGTTGCGGTGCGGCGGTGGTAGAGATGAAACGCCGCATCGTCGTTAATGTGCATCTGTATCGTGCTGTTGATGTGTTCAGCGATCATGCAGAACGTCATGTTGTGTATGTCGCGTAGCTCCGTGACCAGCTCAACCAGATGATCGCTGTATCTGGCGCAATGGTGGTTCTCACCGCATTTTTTCAGGTTGTAACCCCGTTTACGCAGTGTGTACCTCACTGTGCACTCACTGCATCCCACTTCCAGAGCCATTTCCTGTGCGGTTTTTACATGACGGTTTTTAATAAGAAAGGCTATGGCTTCTGTACTCAGTGGTGCTTTTCTCTTGCGGCCAATCAGCCCACGATTACGTAAAAAACGAATCCGGTACATAACTGCTTTACGGGTTCGCTGAATTCGTTCAGCCATCTGATGTGTGTTGTGTTCCTGATAAAGCGAGATGAGTAACCGATCTTCCTGCTGTGTCCACGCCTTCACATGTGCCGGGTCTTTGCCCGGTATTCCCATAGGTGTAAGTCTCATCGCGATAACCTCCGTTACTGTTCCGGTTATTCGGTCGGGTTCAGGGTGTAATCAATGGCGTTTTCAATACGGCGTTTAAGGTCCCGGTGGATCTCACCTGGTGTTACTGGTGCGCCCGGACCGCTCAGCGTTGCCGTGAAGTCGTCGATTTCCTCCAGTAACAGATTGCGGAGTACGGCGATGTGGTGGCGTGCGTCTTTACCGGGTTTACGTGCGTTGGTGGTGTACTTGCTGATCATGGCCGCAGCTCTCCGTGGGCTTGTGTTTCTGATTTCCATGCCCCTCTGATGGCCGTTACTTCGCGAACGGTACTGGCAATCGCGGTGATTTGTGTGCCGTCAGCCAGATGGATGTAGAGATAATCAGCGTCTGACGGGCACGGCGTGGTCGTTGTGATCAAATGACTTTCCACCATGAACTCGTGGCCCACGGCATCGGTGAAACGCGTCAGCATGGTGGCGGTAAATATGCTGTTCATCGACCTGCCCCTCACGCTGAAAACTGGCCGGACTGTGCCCGGAGTTCTGCCAGTTCGCGCTCGAGGCGCAGGTTTTTCATATAGAGTTCACTGATGGTCTGTTTTGCTGTCACCATTGCCATGCTTTGCATTTGCAGGGCCATGTAGGTGGCAAAATGCTTGTCTTTATCTATTTCTGATATTCTTTCATCCAGTACATTGGTTATTTCAGTTAGCGTTTTTTGCGTCAATTCAATATGCGCCGGGTCGGTAAATAGTTTGTTTATTTCTGTAGGTGTATTGGTGCTCATAGCTGTTTCTCCGTTTCTGGATTGAGTGAAGCCCTCCGCAGATGCGGATGGTTTTAATGTTTTCTGTCCGGTTGGTTATTTATTTACGGCGTTCTTCGCCAGTAAATAAAGATTCGATATTTTTCAGCGCTTCGATAATTCGCATAATGCCAATCGCCATAAGCACGGAAATAATCAGAATCACCCATGAAAGAAATACGCTCATGCTGCATTCCCAAGTGCGTATGGCTCAATATGTACTCCGCATTCTGCATCACGAACAAGCTCAGACAGCTCATTGAGAGCATCCAGATCGTCAGCGTAAAAAGCTGCATCATACAGGCTGCGAATTGCTCTGGTCAGTGAGTCTCTTGCTGCATGTTCTGCGGCAACTCCTGACATACTCAGGCGAAAGTTAAAGCGCTCAAGGGCTTTATTGATGAGAACCTTATATTCTTTGTCCATTGTATTTCCCCGGAAAACAATTAAACAAAATCGCTTAATGATTTACCTGATTCAATCTTCTCTATCGTGTCTTCAATAGCCATGTATGCGGCGTAATCGCCTGCGAGGTCGGCGCATTTCTGTAGCCCCTGTAATGCGCTGATGATATCTTTTTTTGTTTCCCATAAAGGTTTTGCTGTATTTAGTGCATTACGGGCATTATTAGCTATGAGCCGGTGTATGATAATTGTGTAGGCTGATGCTATCTCTGCCATGTCTTTTGTCGTTGTTGCCATGTATTAATTCCCCCATGGATGCTGAAAACTGCGACCGCTGATTAATCGGTCTGCCGTTCTTAATGCTTCGTGCAGGGTGAAATCCTGCCCGAACTGCTCATCTCCGCGAGTCAGGGAGTAACAGGTATTCCCGGTAATCGGGTTGCGTGCGCCCCGGTGAATGACAATTCCGGCATCATTAATCAGCCAGGTGTGTTTACCGGTTTGTTTAACCGGATGCCCGTCAGGTGTGGCGTGCGTTTCCTGCAGGCTGTAGTGCGTGTTGCTGCGTGATGCACTGGTTGAGAAACGGGCTGCGTGGCGTTCTGTGCCAGTGCGGAAGTTGCGTCGCTGTGTCATATCGGAAAAACCCGCTTAAGTTAAAAGAATTGAAATAACGGTGTATTGGTATTTATGCCCAGTTGTCTTTTCTTATTACTGTTTCATTCTGAAATCCTGTCTGCTCCATTGCATTTTTTAAGGACTCTTCTGTTTCAAATGTCACAACGATGCAATGGGTCGGGTAATGGAAATACAAATCGTTGCCAGCCCGAACAATGGCATCTAAGTTCTGATTACAGATTATTACTGAAGCGTCGTCGCTTATTTTTATTCTTTGTCTGATTTCCGTGTGTTTAATCATCTTGCCCCTCCAATGATTGCCAGTTCTATATCACGCAGCTTTATTACTGATGCGTTTATTCCGTGAACCAGCTGCTGGCTTAAATAAAAAAAGTCGGTTTTCCCATTCGTGCCATTCTTGCGGTGCGTTTTCAGTGAGTCGATCGCAGGCTTCATCCCACGCTTTCCGGTTGATGTAGAGTTCGGCGTTTCCGCCAGGCTTGAGAGGGTCCGCCATGTACACAGCGGGTAATTTCCCTGCTTTTGCCATGCTCACGATGGCGTCAACGGTCTTGCCGATATACATCGCAAACCCTTCTTTTGACAGGAGATGAGAAGGGTTTTGTGAAAGCCGGATTTCCTGGCGTTCAGGGGCTTTGCGGCCGGTCTTCAGGTGTGCGGTTTCTGGCGCATCTGTCAACTGATCGCACTGTGTTTCGGCAGGCGATTCAGGCGCGTTTTGAGTGACTTCTTGCATCTGGTATCCTCCGTTATTGGCCCCTTTTTCGAATAGGGACCATGTAGAACCAATTGCGACTATTCTTGTGTTGCTATACACAAAAATTATTGGAGATTAGAAAAATTATGTCAATACCGCAAAATGAGAAATTAAAACTTATCAGAGAGTCCGAACGGATGAAAATGAAGGAACTATCTGATTTAATTGGAATTAATTACTATACATATCATGGCTATGAAAGTGGGAAATCTAAGATGCCTCTTGATTTTGGGATCCTTCTTTTGCGGCACGCTCGTTTCCGTAAATACCGTGACTGGTTTTTGTTCGATGAGGTCGAACCAAAGGCCGGGCAGGTGGTACCGGCTCTCGCACACATTGGGCAAAGCGAAGCGGAATCATCCCACTCCGGCAAGAAGACTGGTTAACGGTCCATCTGGCCTTTATTTCTCAAAATTGTGATCAAGATGATGTTTTCATTGGGGGGCTTCCTTATGTCGATTAAGAAGCTCGCTGATGGCAAATACTGTGTGGACGTGCGGCCTGCTGGATCTGAAGGAAGAAGATTTCGGCGGCGATTTCCTACCCGTGGTGAAGCGGCGATGTATGAACGCCATGTTCTGACGCATTATCACGATAAGGACTGGGTCGAAAAACCTATTGAACGTAAAGCGTTAAGCGATCTTCTGGAACTGTGGTGGGTGTACCACGGTAAGAATCATCGTTATGGCGCGATGAATCGGGTCAGAATTGAAGCGGTTCTTCGTGATATGCAAGAGCTTGGTATTAACAGAAGTGACCACTTAACCCGAAAAAATATTATCAGATATCGCCTTGAATTAATGAATCGCGGAATTAAGCAGTCAACGGTAAATCGTTATTGTGCAATGATGAGTGGTTTCTTTGAAAAGCTGATTGATGTTGAAGAGTTTGTGGGTGATAACCCGTTTCACGAGATACGCAAGCTAACAATTAATCAGCCGGAAATGGCTTATCTTGCACATGATGATATTCCCAGGCTAACCGCACTTTTATCTGGCGATAATCTTAAGGCTGTATTGTTAAGCCTGGCTACAGGCGGGCGCTGGGGTGAAGTTGCCAATATTAAAGGTGAACACATAATTGGTGGGAAGGTTATTTTCATGGAGACAAAGAATGGATCGCGGCGGGTTATTCCTATAGCTAAAGATCTTGAATCTCTGATTAAAGTCAAAGCGACTGGAAGATTAATGAACCCCAGTTATGCGATAGTCAGAAGTGCAATAAGGACTGTGCGGCCTGATTTACCAGTCGGTCAGTCTGTGCATGTTTTACGGCACACATTCGCAACTCATTTCATGATAAATGGAGGGAACATTATTACCCTTCAGCGTATTTTAGGGCACAGCACAATTCAGCAAACAATGACCTATGCGCACTTTGCACCTGATTATCTCCAGGACGCGGTAAGGTTCAATCCGGTTGCGGAGTTGTCCAGATTTTGCCCATAAACGGGGACTAAATGGCACGATTTCGAACCACTTTGAACTTGTAACTATTTGATATATAAAGGGGTGGTGCGGTACATGCTACCCCCTATGCCACCTTCGGGTGGCGTTGTTTTATGCGATGTATCTCGCGATTTTTTTTTGTAACTTTTCCATCTTTTGCTTTTCTCTCCGAGCCGCTTTCCATATCTGCAATCGCATAAAAAACTCTGCTGGCGTTCACAAATGTGCAGGGGTAAAACGGGGGCACGCTTTGAACGGTGAGTATGAGTGAGGTCGGCTAACTTCCAGCAAGTGGCTATGAACAGCAAAATGGTGGTCGGGTTTGCTTGTTCTTACCGTTCAAGCCTTGCAACCGCTGAGAATAATGATGGTGGAATAGAGAGTTTATTTATCGCGGGCATAAAAAAACCCTTACTAACCGAAGCCCGGCGTTCAGGGTTATTGCGCTAGAAGAACTTATTTATTCT
>OGQR01000474.1_pt1 | contig 35239 bp, 29 predicted proteins | sample 1553271 | NCBI WGS metagenome assembly OGQR01 (sample SAMEA2579970, study PRJEB22360) | human gut metagenome | biome: human gut; feature: human-associated habitat; material: faeces | place: Denmark | collected 2008/2010 | reverse complement strand
TAGCAACGGGAGGAGTCTTGATTACAAAATCGAAAGACTTATCTGCGTAGTAAGTGATAATCACAGGAAGAATCTTTCCTGCTTTGTCTTGGGTTCTGGCGTTGAATTGCTTGCAAAACTCCATGATATTGATACCCTTGGAACCCAATGCAGGTCCTACTGGGGGTGATGGATTTGCCGCGCCTCCTTTAATCTGTAATTTGATTAGTCCAGCAACTTCTTTAGCCATTTTCTAATTGATTTATATATATAAACATTAATGAAGAATACTACAGCGTAACACCTGCACTATTCTTTTTCAACTTGCATAAAGCCCAATTCGAGCGGAGTCTTCCGTCCGAATATCTTGACCATGACCTTCAGTTTCTTCTTCTCGGTGTTCACTTCTTCAATGATTCCACTGAATCCACTGAACGGACCGTAATTCACCTTTACAGTCTCGCCGACTACATACGGGATACTCAAGTCTTCACCTGATTCCTGCAATTCGTCGACCGTACCAAGTATACGATTCACTTCCGACTGTCTCAGAGGTACGGGTTTTTCCGAACCACCCAAGAACCCTATCACATTAGGAGTATTTCTCAGATGATGAGCAACCTCACCCACCAGAGCAGCCTCCACCAAAACGTAACCAGGGAGATAACTTCTCTCTTTCACAATTTTCTTACCATTGCGAACCTGATATACCTTTTCGGTAGGAATCAATACCTGAGATACGTAATCACCAAGGTCGCTGTTTTTAATATCAGCTTCAAGGTATTCCTTTACCTTAGCTTCTTTTCCGCTAATAGCACGCAAAACGTACCATTTCTTTTCAATCTCAGACATTTCTCCTTACTTTTAATGTGGATAAACAAATTCCATCAGATGCTGGAAACAGAAGTCCATCGCAAATACTACCACTGCAATTAGTAGGGAAGCATATAAAACAACTACTGCACTGTTAGTAAGTTCAGAATACGTAGGCCACGACACTTTATGAACAAGTTCGTCGTAAGTTTCTTTAAAATAAGCTACAATCTTCTTCATTTCAAAAATATTAGCACGGGAGGAGAGGCTCGAACTCCCGACACCCGGTTTTGGAGACCGGTGCTCTACCAACTGAGCTACTCCCGTTTGTACATAATCAGTTCCCGATGTATACCGGGAACTGATTAAGATTATATTGGTTATTAGTCAAGAATTTCAGTAATCTGACCAGAACCTACTGTACGACCACCTTCACGGATAGCGAAACGCAAACCTACGTTCAATGCTACCGGGTAGATCAGTTCTACAGTGATTTCTACGTTATCACCAGGCATTACCATTTCAGTTCCTTCCGGAAGAGTGATTTCACCTGTACAGTCCATAGTACGCAGATAGAACTGAGGACGGTATTTGTTGTGGAACGGAGTGTGACGACCACCTTCTTCTTTCTTCAAAACGTAGATAGAAGCTTTGAACTTAGAGTGAGGTTTAATCTGACCGGGCTTACAAAGAACCATACCACGTTTGATTTCGTTCTTGTCGATACCACGGAGCAACAGACCTACGTTGTCACCAGCTTCACCTTGATCCAGCAACTTGCGGAACATTTCAACACCAGTTACAACAGACTTCTTGTCTTCACCCAAACCGAGGATTTCAACTTCGTCACCTACATGGATAACACCAGCTTCGATACGACCAGTAGCTACAGTACCACGACCAGTGATTGAGAATACGTCTTCAACCGGCATCAAGAACGGTTTGTCAATATCACGCGGAGGCAGAGGAATCCAAGTGTCGCAAGCATCCATCAGCTCCATAACCTTCTCTTCCCACTTTTCAACGCCATTCAACGCACCAAGAGCAGAACCCTGAATGAACGGAGTATTGTCGCCGTCGAATTCGTAGGCTGAAAGCAGTTCACGCATTTCCATTTCAACGAGTTCCAACATTTCAGCGTCGTCTACCATGTCACACTTGTTCATGAATACAACCAGTCTCGGTACGTTTACCTGACGAGCCAGCAAGATATGCTCACGAGTCTGAGGCATCGGACCATCAGTAGCAGCAACTACGATGATAGCACCGTCCATCTGAGCAGCACCAGTTACCATGTTCTTTACGTAGTCGGCGTGACCCGGGCAGTCTACGTGAGCGTAGTGACGGTTAGCTGTTTCATACTCTACGTGAGAAGTGTTGATAGTGATACCTCTTTCCTTTTCTTCAGGAGCGTTATCGATAGAATCGAAAGAACGCAATTCAGAAAGACCTTTCTTTGCCAACACTGTAGTGATAGCAGCTGTCAACGTGGTTTTACCGTGGTCAACGTGACCAATTGTACCAATGTTTACATGCGGTTTGGTACGTTCGAATTTCTCTTTAGCCATAGCTTTACTTGTTATTTATTTGATTAATAATCAGCTTTTACATCTTTGTGAGCTGTTACCGGGACTTGAACCCGGGACCTCTTCCTTACCAAGGAAGTGCTCTACCGCTGAGCTATAACAGCAAGGAGAATAAGAGTTGTGGGCAAAGATGGATTCGAACCACCGAAGGCGTAAGCCAGCAGATTTACAGTCTGCCCCATTTGGCCACTCTGGTATTTGCCCCTACATTACAAAAAGAACTCTTTTCCTTACTAAATCATCGCAGAGTGAACTTTACCCGGACGATTTCCGTTCTCATATCATCTCCACCTCGTGAAGAAAGACTCATTCCACTCATCCTTGAGCGAGCCTCTTGTCGGATTCGAACCAACGACCCCGAGATTACAAATCACGTGCTCTGGCCAACTGAGCTAAAGAGGCAAGCTAAAAAATGCAACCGTAACGTTCATAGTGTGAGCGAAACGGCTGCAAATTTAGGCATTTATTTTTTACCCGCAAAATTTTAGCGGAAAATTATTTGCTCCGTTGCTTTTCCTTGTACTTAACCAGCTGTTTTTCCAAAGCTTCCAGGCATAAATCCACTGCTTCTTCAAACGTATCACAAACCTTGTTTGCATAAAACTCGCCATTGGGAACCAATACTTTCACTCCGGCTTCTTTATTTTCGGCTGTTTCTGGTTTTACTACCTTTAATGACACCTCTACTTTCTTTATATCGTCGTAAAATTTCTCCAACTTGGCAGCTTTCTTCTGGATAAAAGCCTGCAACTGCTCTGACGCATCAAAGTGAATTGATTGAATTCTAACTATCATACTTACCTCCTTTTCTTTAGGCCCGAGGATGAGCCTGATTATACACTTTTTTAAGTTCTTCAAAAGTAGTATGCGTATAAACTTCCGTAGTCGCCAAACTTTCGTGACCGAGCAACTCTTTTATCGAGCCCAAATCAGCGCCGTTATTCAGCATAGCCGTTGCAAAGGTATGCCTCAATACATGGGGACTTCTTTTTTTTACAGTTACTACCTTTGACAGGTTTCGCTTCACAATATATGCTACGATACTGCGGTTGAGCCTCTCTCCGGTCTTCCGGATGAAAAAAGCATCCGAACGAACCGGCAATGCCTGATTCCGCACATTGACATATTCTTGCATAGAACACCTTAACTCCTCATCAAAGGGCAGCAGACGCTGTTTGTTTCGTTTTCCCGTCACCTTAATGAGGGAAGCGGAAAAATCTATGTCCTTGTCATCCAACCCGATCAATTCCGAAAGCCGCATGCCGGTGGCATAAAACATTTCGATAATCAAACGGTCGCGACACCCTTCAAATCCTTCTCCAAAGTCTACATCGTCCAGCAGTCTATTCACATCACCTTCTCTCAAAAAAACAGGAAGCGGCTTCTTTTTCTTCGGGCCCGTTATTTTCTGTAACGGATCCGCCGCAACCATTCCTTTTCGCAAAAGATATTTATAATACGACCGGACAGAACTCAACTTTCGATTTACCGTATTTGGCGCGCAACCCCTATCCATCAAGGAAGTAATCCATTCACGAATAAGTCCCGCATCCACATCCGACGGAGTCAGATCTCCCAACAGCTCCTCACCGAACTTCTGCAGCTCAAGAATATCTGCCTGATAGTACCTTACGGTACCTTTGGAATAATTCCTCTCATACAGAAGATAGTCAAGAAAAGAATCTGTCAACAACATATCGTTACATCTAAATCATGCAACGAATGTATGAAAAAGAATCCAATAATTCAAAGGAAATTACGAATTATTAATCTTCTACTTGTTGAAGTTGCTGAACGTAAACTGCACGCTCTTTCTTAAGTCTTTTAGTCACAGACGGTTTATCAAACTGCTGTCTGCTTCTCAACTCTTTAACGATACCAGTCTTTTCAAATTTTCTTTTAAATTTCTTCAGCGCTTTTTCAATGTTTTCGCCTTCTTTTACAGGTACTACAATCATTTTTTTGTTTTTAAAATTTAATGGTTTATAAAATCTCACGATCAAATTGAGCGGCAAAATTACACATACTTTCTTTATCCACAAAACTTTCGGCAAAAAAAACGATAATCGCAACACAAAATACTTGCCTTTCTTACTGGCAGTTACCCAAATTTCCGCACAGAAGTCTCCGCTTATGGCAGCAACACTGATAAAATAGCGGAATCTGCTCCGTAATTGGAGTAAAGTGAGTATATTTGAAAGCGCTTATCAATACCTTATATAGTATGAATTCAACAATAAACAATCGTATCGCCGCCTTACGGGCGCACATTGCCCAAGAGCAGATACAGGCTTTTATCATCCCCAGCACCGACCCTCACCTCAGTGAATACGTTGCACCCCACTGGCAGTCGAGAGAATGGATATCCGGCTTTACGGGTTCTGCCGGTACGGTAGTCGTCACAGCCAAAGACGCCGGACTGTGGACAGACTCCCGCTACTTCCTGCAAGCCGCCCGGCAGTTAGAGGGTACCTGCATCACATTATATAAAGAGATGCTTCCCGAAACACCAAACATTCCCGAATTCCTGAGTGCGCATTTGCAGGAAGGAGACTGCGTGGGAATAGACGGGAAAATGTTTTCTGCCGAAGAGGTGGAACACCTGCAAAAGGAACTGAAGAAAAGCGGCATCTGCATAAAAAGCATCGCCGATCCGATGCAACTGTTGTGGACCGACCGACCTGCAATGCCTTTAGCGCCGGCCTTTGTTTACGACACAAAGTATGCCGGAATGAGCTTTACAGAAAAGTTGCCCGCCGTCCGGCAGGCCATGGAAGCAACCGGGGCAGACTCCTTGTTGCTGTCGGCTTTGGATGAGATAGCCTGGCTGCTCAACATCCGGGGGAATGACGTGCACTGCAATCCGGTTGTCGTGAGCTACCTGCTGATTGAGAAAGACAAAGTGAATTATTTCGTTCAGCCACAAAAGGTTACACCCGAACTGGCCGAATACTTCAGCGCAAACGGCATCTCTGTGCACCCGTATGAAGAGATAGGCGATTACCTCAACAGCTTCAATGCCCATAGCATCCTGATGAATCCCGCAAAAACCAATTACGCCATCTACTCGGCAATCCGCCCCGGATGCCTGATAATCAACGGCGCATCACCCGTAGCCCTGCTGAAAGCCATTCGCAACAAACAGGAAATAGCCGGAATCCATGCAGCCATGCAGAGAGACGGCGTGGCATTAGTCAAGTTCCTAAAGTGGCTGGACGAAGCAGTTCCCGCAGGAAAAGAAACGGAAATCAGCGTAGACAAAAAGCTGCACACATTCCGGGCCGCGCAACCGCTGTATATGGGAGAAAGTTTCGACACGATCGCCGGCTATAAGGAGCATGGAGCTATTGTCCATTACGAAGCCACCCCCGAAACGGACGTCACACTGAAATCGGAAGGTTTTCTGCTGCTGGACTCCGGGGCGCAATACCTGGACGGCACAACGGACATAACCCGCACCATCGCACTGGGCCCCCTGACAGAAGAGGAAAAGACCGACTACACTTTAATACTGAAAGGACATATCGCATTGGCAATGGCAGTATTTCCCGAAGGAACCCGCGGAGCGCAACTGGATGTATTGGCACGCATGCCGATATGGAAAGAACGCATGAACTACCTGCATGGCACCGGCCATGGAGTGGGACATTTCCTCAATGTACACGAAGGTCCCCAAAGCATCCGGATGAACGAAAATCCCGTTGCCTTGCAACCGGGCATGGTTACGTCCAATGAACCGGGCGTGTACAAAGCCGGAAGTCATGGCATCCGCACCGAGAATTTAGTGCTGACCGTTCCTGCTGGTGAAGGGATGTTCGGCAAGTACCTAAAATTCGAGACACTCACCCTCTGCCCCATCTGCCGGAAAGGCATCATCAAGGAGTTGCTGACAGCAGAAGAGATAGGATGGCTGAACGACTATCACCGGACTGTATACGAGAAATTGTCGCCGGACCTGAACAATGACGAAAGAGAATGGTTGAAAGAAGCATGCAAGGCAGTGATTCGCGATTAACCTTAATTGCCAAGCGCTGCCCCAATCATCAACCCTCAGTCATTAATCATTAATTACTAATCGCTAATTATTAATCACTAATTACTAATCGCTAATTATTAATCACTAATTAAGATGGCACTAATAAAATCAGTACGAGGTTTCACTCCCGAAATTGGAGAGAACTGTTTTTTGGCAGACAACGCCGTTATCATCGGTGATGTAAAGATGGGGCGGGACTGCAGCATCTGGTTCAGCACCGTACTACGCGGGGATGTCAACTCCATCCGCATCGGAAATGGCGTGAACATCCAAGACGGAAGCGTGCTGCACACCTTATATGAGAAATCCACAATTGAGATAGGCGACCATGTTTCTGTGGGACATAACGTAACCATTCATGGAGCTGCAATCAGGGATTATGCGCTAATAGGCATGGGCTCCACCATTCTGGACCACGCCGTAGTGGGTGAAGGCGCCATAGTAGCCGCCGGTTCATTGGTACTTAGCAATACCATAATAGAACCGGGAAGCATCTGGGGAGGCGTACCTGCCAAGTTCATCAAAAAGGTGGATCCGGAACAGGCGAAAGAATTGAATCAGAAGATTGCACACAACTACCTGATGTACTCAAGTTGGTATAAGGAATAAAGGCATCCGGCCGTTTACTAAAACTCCGCCGACGATTTAGTAAATCGTCGGCGGAGTTTTAGTAAATCTTTGAAAAGGATTTACCGGAAGATTTCAAGCAGGGAAAGAGAAAGCAAAAACCGGTTTAAAAGTTTATCATATTCAGCACCCTATCCGTTGCACCGGCATTGTCGGTAACGTAGAGCCCGGCATTCATCCCGCTCTCACGCAGGAACTCCTCATCTTCCAGCATACGGTCGAGCAGCGCTTTCAATTCCTCATAGCTCTTGATGGAGAAGCCGCCCTTCGCCTCCAAAAGCCGGATAGCCTCTTGGAACTTCTGATATTTCGGTCCGAAGATTACCGGAATTCCATATACAGCAGCCTCCAATGTATTGTGAATGCCTACCCCGAATCCCCCACCGATATAAGCGATCTCTCCATAGCGGTAGATCGAGGAAAGCAGCCCGAAGCAGTCTATTATCAGGCAATCCGCCTTACGGACATTCTTTTCATCCGCACGAGTGTAACGCACATACGGGCGCTTCAGCTTACGGATTATCTCCACCAAATGATTTTCATCGATAACGTGCGGAGCAATTATCAGTTTCACCTCCGGATGCTGATTGAAATATTCAATAAACAAGTCCTCATCGGGCTGCCAGGAACTTCCGGCGACAAAAGTCATCGTATTGTTCTTGAACAACTCAACCAAAGGCAAGTCCTTAGCCTCCTCCCGGATCTGAAGCACGCGGTCGAACCGGGTGTCGCCCACTACCGTCACCCGGTTGATGCCAATCTTGGCCAGGTAACGTTTGGAACGTTCATTCTGCACAAACAGATGGTCAAAGTTACGCAGCACGTTTCGGTACGTACCGCCATACCATTTAAAGAATATCTGTCCGCGACGGAAGATGGAAGACACACTGTAAACAGGAATACGGCGCTTATGCAGCTCATCCAAATAGTTCTTCCAAAACTCATATTTGATGAAGAACGCCATGCAGGGGTTCACCAAATCAAGGAACTTCTTCACATTGCGCGGCTTGTCGAAAGGCAGGTAACACACAATATCCGCCCCCCGGTAGTTTTTGCGTACTTCGTAGCCCGACGGCGAAAAGAATGTCAGCAGAATACGATAATCAGGATATTTGGCACGAATCTTCTCAATCAGCGGACGCCCCTGTTCAAACTCGCCCAAGGAAGCCGCATGGAACCAAATGTAGCGTGCATCCTTCTCCAACTGTTGCCGGAGCAGCTCATACACCACCCAGTGCCCTTTCATCATCTTTCGTGGCTTACGGCTGAAAGGGGCAGCCAGATGCACCGCAATATCGTAGATTATTATCGCTAAGTTATAAAGCATACTATCTTAATTAAGAATGAATAATGAAGAATGAAAACGGTATGACAAGAGATCCCTCATTCTTGATTATTTATTTCAACGTTTCGATAGCACGCTGTATGCGGGCCAGTGTCTCTTCCTTACCCAACAAGGCAGTAATATCAAACATGTGCGGGCCCTTGCACTCACCCACCACCGCCAGACGGAAAGCATTCATCACATTGCCCATGTGATACCCTTTCTCCGTAATCCAGCCGATCACTATATCCTCAGACGGTTTTGACGAGAAGTCCTCAATGCCGCGGAGCACTTCCATCAACTCTTCCATGATGCGCGGGGTATCCTCCGACCAGCGCTTCTTCACGTCCTTCTCGGCATACTGCCGGGGAGCGGTGAAGAAGAAGCGGGCTTGATCCCACAACTCTTTCACGAAGTTGACGCGCCCTTTCACTAAGGACACCACCGTAGTGAGGAATGTATCGCTGTATGCGTCCGGATTGACGCCGTTCTCTTTCAACACCGGTTTGAAAAGTTCCGCAAGTTCCTCATCCGATTTTTGAAGAATATATTCATGGTTGAACCACATACCTTTCTTATAATCGAACTTAGCTCCCGATTTGCTGCAATGGCTCAAATTGAAAAGCCGCACAAGATCGTCCATCGACATCAATTCCTGGTCATTGCCCGGGTTCCAGCCCAGCAAAGCAAGGAAGTTGATAACAGCTTCGGGCAGATATCCCGACTCGCGGTAACCGGAAGACACCTCACCCGTTTTAGGGTCGTGCCATTCCAGCGGGAACACCGGAAAGCCAAGACGGTCACCGTCGCGCTTGCTGAGCTTACCGTTACCTTCGGGCTTCAGCAACAACGGCAGGTGGGCAAAAGCCGGCATCGTATCTTCCCAGCCGAAAGCACGATACAGCAGAACGTGCAACGGAGCCGAAGGCAACCACTCCTCACCGCGAATCACATGGGAAACCTCCATCAGATGGTCGTCCACAATGTTTGCCAAATGGTAAGTGGGCAGTTCGTCTGCCGATTTATAAAGAACTTTATCATCAAGGATAGATGAATTGATCACCACTTCGCCGCGAATCAGGTCGTTCACATGCACATTCTCATCGGGCTCTATCTTGAAACGAACCACATACTGCCTGCCTTCGGCAATCAACGCGTCCACCTCTTCTTTGGAAAGCGTCAGCGAATTGCGCATTTGCATACGCGTAGAGGCATCATACTGGAAATTGGCTATCTCCGCACGCTTGGCATCCAGCTCTTCAGGAGTATCGAAGGCGATGTAAGCCTTGCCTGCATCCAGTAGCACCTGTACATACTTCTTGTATATCTCACGACGTTCGGACTGTCGGTACGGCCCATGTTCTCCTCCAAAGCTGACACCTTCATCAAAAGGAATGCCCAACCATTTGAAAGACTCCAATATATATTCTTCCGCCCCCGGTACGAACCGGTTAGAATCAGTATCTTCAATACGGAAAATCAAATCTCCTCCATGCTGACGCGCAAAGAGATAATTATATAACGCAGTACGCACACCGCCGATGTGCAACGCCCCGGTAGGACTTGGGGCAAAACGGACTCTGACTTTTCTTTCTGTCATAATCTATCTTACTTATGAATAAATTAGACGGCAAAATTAAACCTTTTTTTCCATACTATTGTTTTTTTTTGTACTTTTCGCAAAAATTTCAACCGATATGAGTTATTTCAAAGGAAAAAACAAAGAGTTCTCGTTCAGAGATTTGATATATAAGGCGCTTATTTTCATAGGCACCGTCGGGGTTATTGTCTATTTTCTGCCAAGGGACGGCAAGTTCAACTACCAGTTCGACATTGACAAACCCTGGAAGTACGGACAACTGATGGCCACCTTCGACTTCCCCATCTACAAAGACGACCAAGTTGTGAAAAGAGAGCAGGACAGCATCTTGGCTTCTTTCCAACCCTATTTCCAACTGGACAAGAACACAGAAAAAGAAGTGATCAAGAAGCTGAAAAACGATTACCAGACGCATTTGCGGGATGTCCTGCCTTCTACCGATTACATCCGCCATATAGAGAAAATACTCTCCGAGGTGTACCGGGCAGGGATACTCTCCACCGAAGAACTGGGGCAACTGCACAAGGACAGCACATCCGCCATCATGGTGATAAACGACAAGCTCGCCAGCCAACGGGACATCGACAAACTTTATTCCGTCAAGCAGGCGTATGCCTATCTCCTCACCGCCGACACCATGCATTACCAGCCGAACATACTCCGGCAATGCTCCCTCAACGAATACCTGTCGCCCAACCTCACCTACGACGTCCAGCGAACAGAGACCGCAAAGAAAGAAGTCCTCGACAACTACTCATGGGCCAACGGCATCGTCTTGAGCGGGCAGAAAATCATCGACCGGGGCGAGATAGTCAACCAAGAAACTTACAACATCCTCGAAAGCCTGCGTAAAGAATCCATCCAGCGCAGTGAATCCATCGGCCAGAAGCGGTTGATGCTGGCCGGGCAGGTGCTGTACGTAAGTATCTTCATGCTCTGCTTTATGCTCTATCTCGACCTTTTCCGCAAGGACTATTACAACCGCAAGGGCAGCCTCTCGCTGCTTTTCGCCCTTATCATGTTTTATTGTGTGGTAACGGCCATTATGGTAGCCAACAACATATTCAATGTCTACATCATTCCTTATGCCATGCTACCTATCATAATACGCGTGTTCCTCGACTCAAGAACCGCTTTCCTCACGCAAGTCGTCACCATACTGATTTGCTCCATCTGCCTGCGCTATCCGCATGAGTTTATCCTGCTGCAACTTACGGCAGGCCTGATCGCCATTTTCAGTCTGAGAGAGCTGTCGCAACGCTCACAGTTGTTCCGCACAGCCATTCTGGTAATCCTGACCTATATGGCCGTTTACTTTGCTTTTGAACTGATAACCGAGAACGATCTGTCGAAACTGAATGGCAGCATGTACACCTACTTCATAATAAACGGCGTGTTGCTGCTCTTTACCTATCCGCTGCTTTTCCTGGTGGAAAAGACTTTCGGCTTCACATCGAACGTCACTTTAGTGGAACTGTCCAACATCAACAACAGCCTATTGCGGCGCATGTCGGAAACTGTACCGGGCACGTTCCAGCACTCCATGCAGGTGGCCAACCTTGCCGCCGAAGCCGCCAACCGCATCGGAGCGAAAAGCCAGTTGGTGCGTACGGGAGCCCTATACCATGACATCGGCAAAATGGAGAACCCGGTGTTCTTCACCGAGAACCAGTCGGGCAGCGTCAACCCACACAAGAACCTCAGCTACGAACAGAGCGCACAGGTCGTGATCAGCCACGTAACGGACGGATTGAAGTTGGCGGAAAAGAGCAATCTTCCCAAAGTCATCAAAGACTTCATCACAACCCATCATGGTCGTGGAAAAACAAAATATTTCTATATATCCTGGAAGAACGAACATCCCGACGAAGAGCCCAACGACGAGTTATTCACCTATCCGGGTCCCAATCCGTTCACCAAGGAGCAAGCTATCCTGATGATGGCAGACTCCGTAGAAGCGGCATCACGCAGCCTGCCCGAATATACGGAGGCAAGCATCAGCAATCTGGTAGACAAAATAATCGATTCGCAGGTAGAGGAAGGTTATTTCAAGGAATGTCCCATCACTTTCAAAGACATAGCGACAGTGAAAACCGTCTTCAAAGAGAAGTTGAAAACGATCTACCACACCCGCATCAGTTATCCCGAACTTAAAAAGTAGAACCTATGGAAGTCAGCGCCAAAGAACGCCAAAGAGCAGAACATCTGTTGCAAAGCCAACGGATCCAATTGCACCAGATTGAAAGTTTCAGTTTTATGAAACGGTATCGCCGGGACCCTCACGAAAATATCGCGGGAGGAAAAGACCGGTATGGTCCGGGGATATTCGTCTTTCATCTAAAAGAAAAACAGGACAGAATCCTGCATATGCCGCCTTTCAAACATCCGTCATCACTCGTCCGCTTTCTTGTGTCGCAAGGAATACCTTTCGCCAACTACTCTCCATGCAACCGGAGTGAAAGCACGCTTCCGGCAGAAACCTATCAGCGCCCTTCTCTGTATATGTTCTGGTTCTTTATATTATTCCTCACGTTTCTGATATTGGGATACTATTCCATTAGCGGCGATGCCTGGTGGGGATTCATTCCCGCCATACTATCGTTCGGGCTGAGCCTCTTCTTCATCTGCATGCTGATGACCCGGTTCTGCTACCTGACATTGGACAATGATGCCCTTACTGTGCACAGCGTAGGAAGAACAATCCGTTACCCCTATACGGACCTGCGAAAAGTAAATTTCGATTTTGCCCGCGAACAGACGTTCACGCACATCATGGAATTGCTCGACAAAGACTATCGCTACCGTCTTTTTTATATCGGGAGGGTTTCGAGAAAGAGGCTGAACGAAATTGCCGAACGGTTACAACAAGCCGGAGTGGATGCAACATGCAGCCTCAACGACAACAAACGCTTCTATCAGGACAAAAGAGGAAATGGCGAGCTGTGAATCAGGAAGTGACAACTAATCATTAATGGCTTCAAGCAGCCCTGCGCACGCATCCTCCAAGACGTCAAGCACATATTCAAAGCCCTCGGCTCCTCCGTAGTAGGGATCGGGAACATGGTCGGCATGGGTGAACTTGGTACAATACTCTGTCATGCGGTGTATCTTTTTCCACTCTTCGGTGGAAGGCGCCCGCTCCTTCAAATCATCAATATTACGGTCGTCCATTCCGATGATTAAATCGAAATTGTAGAAATCATCCGTACGTACCGGACGGGAACGATGTGTCAGGTTGTAACCGCGGCGTGCAGCGTGGGCACACATTCTGCTATCGGGCAGTTCTCCCTGGTGGTAGGAAAGGATACCCGCCGAATCAATGACAAACTCGTCTTCACGCCCTGCCTGCTCTATTAGATGCTTCATCACCCCTTCTGCCGAAGAAGAACGGCAGATGTTGCCGAGGCAGACAAACAGTATTTTTTTCTTATCTTTCATAATCAAACATGTTTGCTATTTATAGTTTCCTACATCGGATCCACGTCATAATACACAATCAATGACTTGAAACGGTCTTCCATAACCATGTCTTTTTGCACTTGCAACAACAGTTCGCGAACACGCGCCATAGGTGCTTTCGTTTCAATCTTCACCACGATTTTACGGATAAACAACGTTTGCACACGCGCCACCGGCGGTTTGTCCGGCTCCTGTTTGTGGTTTCCGAAAAGCCCACACACCCGCCCCGCCATAGTCTGCGCCATTAAATCGAGTAAGGTTTCATTGCGATTCTTCAGATACACATATACCAACCGATAGTAAGGCGGATAATGAAAGATTTGCCGTTCGGCAAGCTGTCCGTTCACCATGCCTTCATAGTCGTTACCAATCACTTGAGGGATAATGGAATGCTCGATACTCTTGGTTTGCAGCACCACCCTTCCCCGTTTGTTCTTCCGCCCTGCACGCCCTGCCACCTGAGCCATCAGTTGAAAGGCACGCTCATAGGCGCGAAAATCCGGATAATTCAGCATTGTATCGGCATTAAGGATGCCCACCACACTCACGTGGTCGAAGTCCAATCCCTTAGAAACCATTTGCGTCCCGATAAGAATATCCGTTTTTCCCTGTTCGAAATCCGCAATTATACGCTCGTAAGCAGAACGCGTGCGGGTTGTGTCCAAGTCCATACGGGCAACGGCCGCCTCAGGAAACAGGCGCTTGACGTCATCCTCTATCTTCTCCGTACCAAAACCGCGATTGCGTAAATCCACCCCTTCACAGGCCGGACAGATGCGGGGCAGTTGGTAGGTGTATCCGCAATAGTGGCATGTCAATTGGTTCAGTCCCTTGTGATATGTCAAACTCACATCACAGTTCTTGCATTTAGGCACCCATCCGCACGTATGGCACTCTATCATCGGTGCAAACCCTCTGCGGTTCTGAAACAGTATAACCTGCTCTTTCTGCTCCAAAGCCTCACGGACATACTGCAACAGCAAAGGAGAGAACGGGCCGTTCATCCGCTTCTTGCGCTGTAATTCTTTAATATCCACCGGAATAATTTCCGGCATCTGTATCTCTTTATATCTTTCTTTCAATTCCACCAGTCCGTACTTGCCGGAGGTAGCATTGTACCAGGTTTCCACTGACGGAGTCGCCGTACCCAACAGAGTTTTGGCGCCATACAATGCAGCCAGCACAATAGCTGCATTACGTGCATGATAACGGGGTGCCGGATCTTGTTGCTTATAAGTATTCTCATGTTCCTCGTCTACAATAATCAGCCCCAAATTGCGGAAAGGCAAAAAGACCGAAGAACGCACCCCCAAAATAATGTCGTATCCGCTATCCGATAGTTGTTTCTGCCAAATCTCCACCCGTTCGGCATCGGGAAACTTGGAATGATAGATGCCGAGGCGCGAACCGAATACCCGTTTCAGCCGTTCGGTGATTTGTGTAGTCAATGCTATTTCCGGTAACAGATACAACACTTGTTTCCCCTGCCGGATGACCTCCTCTATCAGATGAATGTAAATCTCAGTCTTTCCACTGGATGTAACTCCATGCAACAGGCAAACATTTTTAGTCCGGAAACTATCCACGATCTCATCGTGTGCACGCTGTTGATGTCCATTCAAGGGATTCAGGGAGAATGTGTTTCCGGCAAAAGCTGTATTCAATCGGCCAATCTCCTGCTGATAGACCTCAAAAACTCCCCGTTCCACCAATCCGTTAAATACGGCAGGAGTAGCGGAAGCCCGTTGCAAAAGTTCTTTCTTCGCTACCTCCTTCTGCACCTTTCCCAAACAGCCGGATAGCTCTATGTACTTCATCAACAGATCCAATTGTTTGGGAGCACGACGCTGCAATTCATCAAAGAAGAAATGCAAACGATGCTCATTACTTGCCGCTTTCGTCAGACGCACGCGAGTTTCCGTTCTGGGCTTGTAAGTGCGCTTCAATTCTTCTTTTACGAAAATGGCTTCTTTGTCCAATAAGGATTTTATAACAGACAGAATATTTTTGACGCCACTCTCTTTTTCCAGCTTCGTAACACATTGTTCGGGTTCTGCAGAGAGTAGATCCAAGATTTTCAGTTCCTTATCCGACAATTGCACATCCGGCTCGAAGTCGGGATTGTATTCCACCATTGTTTCGCTTTCCAACTTCAATCCCGAAGGAAGAGCCGCCTTGTAAACATCCCCCTGAGTGCAGAGGTAATAATCAGCCAGCCATTCCCAAAACTTGAATTGTGCGGGCAACAGGATCGGATGCGCATCCAGCAAGGCACTCACCTCTTTCACCTCATACTCTGTCGGCGCAGAATAATGTATATTCCGCACAATCGCAGTATAATACTTCTTCCGCCCGAAAGGCACTATCACCCGGCAACCAATCTGTACATCTCCCGCCATCTCTTCCGGGAGAGAATACGTAAAGCTACTATGCAGGGGAAGGGGCAATATGACATCAACGAACTTTTCCATTATAGCGGCAAAGATAAAACAAAAAAATGGCGCTACCAATCAAAATCGGTAGCGCCATAGAGTCTATATAGTCGTTAACCCTCTTTAGAAGATATAAGCAGCGGAAATCTGCCAGGTCTTAGTTTTCACCCCGGCATCCTTCAGCTTTTTCAAATCAAAACTGTCACCTAACGGAATCTGATAATTAACACCAATCTGTAAGTGTTTTATCAATTTTACACCTGCACCAAGATTCAAACCAACCTGCGTACTTTTCTTATCAATACCTTCCTTATTCATATCCTTAAAATTAAAGAAGAAGTCAGGACCGGCTGCTACAAACACGCCCAGCATGCTACCCAGACCAATTGTATACTTCAAATTGACAGGGATCTCAATACCTTGCTGCTTCCAATCATTTTCTCCTCGCTGCGAGTATAGCAAAGCACCATCCACTCCCAAACCAACAACAGGAATTGTAACTTCCGCCATCGGACCGAAAAAGAAACCGGTAGTATTATCACTATTCAAATTATCCTTCGCCTCTTTGGAGAAACTCAGTTTTGACAAATTCAAACCGCCTTTCACACCAAACTTAATAAGTTGAGCCTGGGCAGGCATAGCCATTGCCAAACAGCATATAGCTATCATAAAAGCACTAAAAATCTTTTTCATAATTCAATATGTTTAAATTTTCGGGACAAATATATGTAAAATATCCCTAAAAAGAACAATGAGTATCCCAAATTGTTCATAGTAGCGGCAAAACTTCAAACACATTGCCTTTGTATATCCTGCCCGGACTTCGGTTTAAATTCTCTTATTTACCTGCCTGTTGTTGCAGTGATTATTCTACGCATAAAGCAAATATACCGCTTGTAGAAACCGATTATACCGCATGTCTTTTACCAGCCGGCCTTGAGTTCAAAATTTATATGTAAAGTAACCGAAAATAGCCCGACGCATTGCCGGAAAACATAGATTGACTACCTTTGCAGAAACATTCTTTATCAGGATCACATTCCTTTTTATTACAGATTATGATAGAAATCAGAAAAGCCGAAATCACAGAACTTGCCATCCTTATGGATATCTTTGAACAGGGAAAGCGCATCATGCGCAAGAACGGGAACACCAAACAATGGACCGGCGGCTACCCTACCGAAGAGATTATCAAAAAAGATATTGAAAACGGGAACAGCTATGTATGCCTTGATGAAGAACAGAAAATAGTGGGAACCTTCGCCTTCATACAAGGAGATGACCCTACCTATGCGCACATCTATGACGGTGCATGGATAGATGACAAACAACCTTACGGCGTTATCCACCGTCTGGCCAGTACGGAAGACAGCAAAGGCGTAGCATCTGCCTGCCTGCAATGGTGCTACCGCCAAATACCCAACCTACGTGCAGACACACATCGTGACAACCACATCCTGCAATATATCCTCAAAAAATACGGCTTCCAATACTGCGGCATCATCTACCTGCTAAATGGAGATGAACGACTGGCTTTCCAAAAACTGTAAAGGCAGAAATAGAACACTCATTCACCTATGTATTTCTTTTTCAACTCCTCCACACTCGTTCCGGTGAAATACTCCTCTACAAAATCCCAACGCTGATCGTCCGTCAAGATGTCAGTGCCAAAGAAAGAAGAAAACAAGTCTATCTGTTCTTCAAAAATACGTTCGTTCGTGTCCAAAATAAGATTATGGTATTCATTGGAATCTGCCAACTGTTGCAGAAGACCGGGGTCATTGAACCGGACATGCACACAAGGCGTTCCACCACCTTCTACGCTGAACGAAAGACAGTCGAGCATAGAAAGAAGATTGAGCAGCATATTCAAATCGGAAAACGGAGTGCAATAGAACTGCAAACGCTCGCCTTTAGTGCCTGCAATGCGCTGAGTAAACAGCTTTTGATAACGCGACAAGAGCAGGTCGAAACCTTTGGTAACCGTAAACGAAAGCTCATTTGATTCTTTCTTCTTGACACTGCTGATGTAGCTCACGCTGCGCCCTTCTTCAGTACGGCTCTCCAGCAACGAACCAATGAAACGTTTGGCAGAGGGAACATCCATGCCATGCTCGGCAAACACCGCGCGCAGCTCTTCTTCATCGAAACGGCCTTTCGTTTTCAACAAAGCGGTTTTCAGCATCGTCACCAAACTTTTGAACAGTGAATCCATACGCTGGCGGATCACCGCCGTATCCTCTTTCAGCAACACCTCGTGCTTGCCAACGGAAACGGCACGAGAGCCTTCCCATAACGTTCCGTTATTCAGCTTCTGTTTGAACTCCCTATACCCCAATTCAGGAAAACGTTCCTCCCAAAGACTATCCAAGCGTGCACGATAAACGCCTTCTTCATCTTCCACTTTCGTCAGATAGGCCCGGAATTCGCGCACAAAGGTATCACCTGTTTTATCTTGGATGTATCCCTCCGTCAGCAGATTTTGCGGGCTCACCTCCAGCAGACGCCTTCCGTAACGTTGTGACAGATCATCCTCCAACCATAACAGGGCGGTTTTGATGAGTTGCCCCAACTCGGATTCATACTCCAGCTTGTTTTTTGTACGCGGCAGCTTTACCACAAACTCAAAGTCAGACAGCGATACGAGAATTTCTTCTTTCTCCCCCTTCATCCGGTATACTTCCATGAGTTTTTTCAAGATCAACGCCAACTGGTCCTGCGCAATATTGCCGGTTTGATGCAAGCGTTTCATATAATAAAAGTCGCGTTCATGATAGTCGGTGGCAGCAACACCCTGAACATCCGCATCACGAGCAGCACGACCTATTTCCTGAATATAATCGACGAAAGTACTGGAAGGCGCCACATGGTAGACGCGGTCGATATCACTGATATCTACTCCCATACCGAAAGCTTTTGTGGCAACAATCATCCGTTTCATGCCTTCCTTAAATTCTTGTACAATAGCGGCTTTCTGTTCTTTGTCTTTCTTGCCATAATAAGAAGCCACCAAACGCCAGTCGGCAGAACGTACCCAGGTTTTTATACGCATGTCTATGCCACCTGCAAAGGGATAGTAGAGCAGTGTTTTATGTCCGTCGAGAAAGTTTTCCACACGTTCGGATATGACACGCTGTTTTCCTTTGTCGTAAGTTTCTCCCTCCTCCAGCGTAAGCTGCCGGATATCAAAACCGATATTCTTACGCTTCACCGTACCAACATAAAGCACACAAGGCTCCATTTGCAACGAACGGATAGTTTCGAATACCATATCATTGCCACCCTTGGGATTCCATACGGCAGTGGCAGTCAACGCAAACAAAGGAAATGTATAACCGAGATTCTGCTTCAAGGCACTCAGATAACGCCCCAAAAACCAGTAGTCCACACGAAACTCTTTGCCCCAGGTGGTTACCGTATGCGCCTCATCAATAACAACCATACCAATACGGCGGTTGCCTACGAAGTGTTTTATATCATAAGAAAGCAACAGTTCAGGAGAGAGATAAAACAAATCGACTTCACCTTCACGCACTGCCCGGTAAACTTCCATTTTCTGCTCCGGCGAAAGGTCGGAAGATGCATACGCCACACGCTGATAGCCCAAATCCTGCAAGCCCTCTACCTGATCGACTATCAAAGCCTTTAAAGGAGAAACAACAATGGTCAGCAGATTATATTCTTTCCCCAAATAAATAGCCGGAAGCTGGAACAATAAGGATTTTCCCGAACCAGTCGGAGCAGTCAGCAGAATGTTCTCCGGCTCTGCCTCTCTTTTCTGCGCCTTTTCCGCTTCCCGGATCACATTCTCAATCAGTTGCCCCTGAGAGATACAAAGCGTCTCTCTGCTCCTAAACAAGTCTGCGTAAATCTCAAGGTTACGGAAGTGGTCGTAACCATACGTATCTTTCAAAAGTTCCGTTACGCCTTGCCGGCAGTTCTCGGGCAAATGGCGTTCTTTCAATTCGGGCAAACGGGGTGCCTCTCCTGTTTGTGTCATCATTAATGCTATGAAAAAAAGAAAAGAGATAGTATCCCAGCCATAGCAAAGGCCTTCGTACTACCTCTTCCTATAATTTGTCTTATCCTCAAATCGGCGGATAAAATTCAATCAAAGCGTATTAATACTCCTCCTCGTTGAAGAAGAAATCTTCTTTGCTGGGATAATCGGGCCAAATATCTTCAATACTTTCATAAATCTCGCCTTCATCTTCCATTTCCTGCAGGTTTTCAATAACCTCAAGCGGAGCACCCGAACGCATGGCATAATCTATCAGCTCGTCCTTAGTTGCCGGCCAAGGGGCATCTTCCAATTTAGATGCTAATTCCAATGTCCAATACATAGTTTCTAAGTATTAAAATTGTGAATATTAATTCCTATTTTTATTTTTCGGCAAAAGTATAACAAAATATTTCACTTGCAACTATTATTCCAAAATATTTCTTCTTTTTTCTCGTCTTGATTCATTTTACGCGAAAGAACAAACAAATAGTCAGACAAACGATTGACGTAAGCCAACAACTCCGAAGAAATATCTGCCTGCTCTGCCAAAGTAAGAATACGGCGTTCGGCACGACGGCAAACGGTGCGGCAAATATGGCAAACAGCCGCTCCCCGACATCCGCCCGGAAGCACGAAAGCGGATAAGGGAGGAAGCGTGTCATCCAACCGGTCAATTTCATGCTCTATCGTTTCCACTTGTTCCGGAGTAATGATGCTCGCTTCCTTGAGTCTGGTCCTTTCGCGATCTGTTGCAAGATAAGAGCCTACCGCAAACAGCCTGTCCTGCACCTTTTGCAGAAACAGCTTGTCGTGCTCATCAGAAAGGAAAGTAATGAGAAATCCCAAATGGGAATTCAATTCATCCACCGTACCATAGGCTTCGAGGCGGATATGGGTTTTAGAAACACGAGTCCCCCCTACCAGGGAAGTGGTTCCTCTGTCTCCGGTCTTTGTATATACAAGGCTTTTCTTCATAAACAATCGTTTTTATCGGGTCCAACATAGAAGACGCCTAAAGATAGTCAAAAGTTGACAATATAGTCTTGTTTTATCTTTGTTTTATCAAAGAAAATAATGCCGAGGTCGTAGAGGTCAAAGGTGATGCCAGTCTTTTCGTGTTGCCTGATACGCTTCCAAACAGCATGCATCTGCGATGTATAACGGATACCCTCAATTACAAAAACAGATTTTTTTGCAGTGCGGGCAATGCAGATGCGCAGCACTTCTTCCACAAACTCCGGTCGGCGGTAATCATGCAAATATAGAAAATCGACAGATGTATCACTTTCCAAGAAGAGCCCGGACAGATCAGCCGCCGCAGTATAGTCCGCTCCTTCCTTAGCGGCTTTCAAATAAAGGGAAGAAGCAGCCGGTATACCCGCATCTACAATTGTAGCGGGCTGCGCATAGTTCACCAGACGGAATAGCAACCGCTTCACCTTTACAGACTCGTAACTCCACATCCGGTCTTTCTGCGGCGCAAGTTTCTTTTGCTCGGCAGCCAACTCCCTATATTTATAATAAGGAGTTGTTTCATAGATGACGTGTGTAATCAGATTGAACGCAAAAGGCGAATGTACTCCATAACCGCAACGGTGGCGGAAGCGATACAACCAAATGAAAGGACGTTTCAACGCAAGCAATATACGGTTCATTACAAATTATTCTTTAATTACATCGCAAAAATACGGAAAAACCGGAAACAGAAGCCAATTACGCTGCTTTTACTTCGACATTCTTCAGAAGTCCTCTTTGTCCAATGAAATATTTCACCCTATACACCCGTTTGGGAAAGGGAGTCAGATGCATACCTCACAAAAAATCATTTGAGGCAAATCTACTTAAAAAACGGTAACTGCTTGTTAATAAGGAATCTTTTTCATAACTTAGACAAGCAAAGAGATGCCCAAATGGCACAACCGGACACAAAGAATAAGACACTTTTATTGTTATACCGATGATACTTAGACAGATACGGACATCATGTTTACTTATCAGGAATACATTAAGGACTATATTATGAAAACATGTTTACCAGTCCTCTTATATGCATTTTGCATCTTTTCTCCGATGTACATACAGCATCTTTTTTTGATGAGCTCAGAAAAAACGCACAACAAAAACTCATACAGAATTCATACAAATTACTAAAAACACACAAAATGAAAAAAGTATTATTGGCATGTTCCGTACTATTAGCCACAGCATGCGGCAATAGCCCCGACCAGAACCTGAAGCTGAATGAACTTGAGTACTTTGAAACTCAAGGAGTCAACGTATTGGTTTACAGCAACCTCTTCTCCGGTGGCTTCAATGACGAGAAGAACTCCGGCATCGAGCTCATCCACCATGGTGTACGCACTGCACAAGGTGGGGCCATCAGGCTTTCCAATACTCCCGAACAATGGGATTTGGTTCCTTCTACCCCATCAAGAAAAGTGAACATTGAGGACAACTCCATCGAAGTAGCCCTCCGCTATGACGATTTCGACTTCGACTCCCGCATAGTAGTGACAGGAAAAGGTAAAGCCGTTGAAATCTCCGTTTATCTGGATAAGCCCCTCCCACAGGAACTGGAAGGAGACGCAGGATTCAACCTTGAGTTCCTGCCTTCACAATATTGGGGAAAAGCTTACATCATGGACGGACAGCCCGACCGGTTCCCACGCTATGCCGTAAGCAACACCATCACCCGTCCCAATTCCGAGAAGATCAAACAATTTAAAGGATACAAAACTTATGACGACCGGGGAACAGGCCGATTCGTAGACCCGCTGCCATTGTCCACCGGACGTACCATGATATTGGCGCCCGATGCTCCCGAACGTACCGTAAAAGTAACCTCCCAAGATGCTGATCTGATGCTATTCGATGGACGCATGCTGGCCCAGAACGGATGGTTCGTGCTGCGAAGCATTCTGCCTCCCGGCAAAACCGGCAAAGTATTGACCTGGACTGTGGAACCGAATGCCATCAAAGACTGGATAAGAGAACCTAATATTGGTTTCTCTCAAGTGGGTTACCTTCCCTCACAGCCCAAAGAAGCTATCATAGAACTGGACAAAAAAGATAAAATAATCTCCAGCGCTTCTGTCTATCAAGTAAAAGAAGACGGTTCAGAAGTAGAAGTATTTACCGGAAAGACCTCTATGTGGGGGGCTTACTTCAAGTACAACTATGCAAAATTCGACTTTTCCGAAGTGAAGGATCCGGGCATATACTACATCAAGTACGGCAATGTGAAAACAAACAATTTCCTCATCGACAAAACTGTGTACAACCATATCACCGACGCCACCACCGATGTATGGATTCCCATCCACATGAATCATGTGACAGTGAATGAAGGATACCGCATCTGGCATGGCGAACCTTTCAAAGAAGGCTATCTGCAAGCTCCCCCCAGCACAGACCATTTCGACCTGCACAGCCAAGGTCCAACTACCGACACCAAGTATAAGGCGCTGGAACTAATTCCCGGATTAAACGTAGGCGGCTACTTTGATGCAGGCGACTTTGATATAGAGACTGGCGCCAACATCAATGTTGTCCAGAATTTTGTCAGAACCTGGGAGCTCTTCAAGCCGTTACGCGACGAAACATTCGTCAGCGAAAAACAACGCTACGTAGATCTCCACCGCCCGGACAGTATTCCCGACATTATCCAATACATAGAGCATGGCGTATTGAACCTTGTGGCACAAGCCGAAAATATCGGGCACATGTCACAGACTCTTTCCAATTCCGTACTCGACAACTATCACCACCTGGGAGATGCTGCATCCATCACCGACGGACTCCACTATGACCCCAAATTGGCTCCCTATGAGAAATCTGCCGATGGAAAATCCAGCGGTACTCCGGATGACATGTGGGCCTTTACAAGCCGTAACCCAAGTCTGGACTTCCGGGCAGCCACCATGTTTGCTGCTGCAAGTCGCGCTTTGAAGGGTTACAATGACGACCTTTCGGCAAGAGCCTTGAAACAGTCGAAAAGATTGCTGAAAGAGGCTACGGAACTGATGCCGGAAAGCTCTCCTAAAAATAAAAGACAAAAAGTTACTGAAGACATGGCTGCGAATCTGCAACTATACGTTTCTACCGGAGAGAAGAATTATTTGAAACGCTTCACACAGGAAATATGGCAGTCATTGGAAGGCAATGTCAACTATAATATCATGACTGCTATGGACGCTATTCCTTATATGGATGCTTCATATAAAGAGAAACTGCGCCCATACGTCCTTAAATACAAGGAATATCTCGACAGCCTGAACCACGACAACCCCTACGGATTGCCAATCGGACGCGGTAACTGGGCAGGAAATGGCGGCATGGTCAATTTCGGCACCACAGTCTGCTTTGCCAGCAAATATTTCCCAGACATCATCGACAGCAGTTATGCATTCAAAGTTGCCAACTGGCTATATGGTTGTCATCCCTATCACAACTACTCATTTGTGGCAACCGTTGGAGCTACCCGTCCCAAAGCTGTCTTCTACGGCAACAACCGGGCCGATTTCTCCGCCATCCCCGGTAACATGGCTCCCGGTGTATTGTTCAGACAACCCGACCACTTCGAGAACTATGATGACTGGCCATTTCTTTGGGGACAAAACGAAGGCACTATTGCAGGAAACACAAGCTATGTAATTTTCGGCCATGCTTTCAGAGACCTGGTACGCTGATCCATTACGTACAAAAGAACATCGGGTCTGAATAACGATAAACAAGGGGATGTGCAAAACGATATACCGATCAGAGTTTTGGCATCCCCTTCATAATACTAGTGCGGAAACCATAAAATCTCCGCCGGCTGAAACATACGGAGAGATATATTGGCTTAGATTTTTGCTCCGAACTACAATCTTTTCATTTTTATTCGTTCCTTTGTACTAAACTTAACAATAGAATGATATGAAAACAATTTATTTATCGCTGGTAGGATTATCTCTCGCCTTAATATCATACAGCCAAACATATACACCTCAAAAAGAAAACGGCTGGTATCATATTATAGACGGACAACAAGATAGTATTTCTTGTGAGCCAATCGTTACAGTTGCAGATTTCACCGATTTAAGGTTGGTTTATGACTCTTTTGGTCAACCGGTTATTTCCGGGAGAGTCAGCAAATCCAAACTGGGCAAATGGACTGATGCCACTGAAAAGAGCATAGGAAAACGCATTGGGTTTGTGTTTAATGATACAGTTATAACTGCCCCACAGGTCAATGCAAGAATAGACAGCGGTAATTTTCAAATATCCGCTCCACAGGGTCATGATCTGAAGAGAATTTATCTGCAGCTGACCAGCCACAGCCAGCGGTGTCAGCATCCTTTTCGGCAGCGAAAAAATTGAAAGAACTGGAACGGGCCAATATTGCTTTTAAGAGTAAGGTAGATATACGTGACAAACAAAGTTATTTATTGAATGACCGTATAAAGATAATCTCCCAAAAAAATGTTTCAGCCATGTTTCAGCTGGAAAATAGAAAACCCTTGCAAATTTTTTATTTACAAGGGTTTATCTTCATCTTCTTGTACCCAGACCCGGTACAAGCCATAGAAATCATAGGAAAACAAAAGAATTTATTTTCCTTATTATCAACTATTTGCATATTTCCTATTTTCTCCATTTTTGCCCTATTTTGCCCGTTTTCTGTTATTCAGTACACTTTTAGTACACTTTGAAATCTCATTTTCTTTTGTACCTTTGCAATATCGGAAAACAAAAGAAAATCAACTATTTAGTGTAATTACCCGGTTACGGTACCTAAATCGGGATAAAACCTCTAGACAATGGCAAAGTTAGAAAATAAAACGAAAGAGAACCCCAAGTTGGAGCAAAATAAGCTCTCGGACGGTAGAATAAGCCTTTACTTAGAGTATTATTTAGGTAGAGAGGAAAAGCCCGTATTGGATGAAAACGGTAATCAGGTGTATTACGATAGTGGGAAAATGCAAGGCAAGCCCAAGTTTGCAGTAAAGCATAACAGGCGAAAAGAAAACCTTAGCCTGTATCTGATAGACAAACCCCGTACTCCTGCGGAACGGCAACAGAACAAGGAAACTTTGGAACTCGCCATGCGCATACGTGCAGAGCGTGAACAGGAGTTTAAAGAAAGCATGTTGGGTTACCGCTTAAAGAAAGACAGGGCTGTTAATTTCTTGGACTACTTTCAAGCCTATATCAACAGCTATACCAAGAAAGATATTCGCATGATGCAAATTGCGCTGAGCCGTTTCAAAGACTTCTTAAAAGAAAAGTACCCCATGAATGAGTGTAGCATTAAACCGGAACTCATCACCAAAGAAATGATGGAACAGTTTGTAGCTTATCTGCAATCCCGAAGCGTTGGCGAAGGTGCTAAAAGCATTTACCAGCGTTTCAAGAAAGTCATTCGCTATGCAATAGAGCATGATGTAATGCTGAAAGACCCTTGTAAAGATGTCACCTGCAAAGTAGATAGCCAGATGCTTCGGAAAGATGTGCTTTCGCCCGAAGAAATACAAAAGCTGATGGCGTGTCATTATGACAACGAAAACCCCACAATCAGACGAGCGTTTATCTTCTGTCTGTATTGCGGTCTGCGCTTCTGCGATGTAAAAGACCTTACCTATAGGAATGTGGATTACGCAAATCGGTTATTGAAGTTTGAACAAAGTAAAACAAAGGGACATTCTGCCAGCAGTGGTGTGGTTATTCCTTTAAATGACGGTCTATTGTCTATCATTGGTGAAGCTCCAGCAGATAAAAACTGCTTGATATTCGATTTGCCTACATACGAAAGCTGTTGCAAATCTGTTAAGCGTTGGGTTAAAAGAGCCGGAATAGACAAGCACATAAGCTGGCATTGTGCAAGACACTCGTTTGCCGTAAACATTTTGAATAACGGTGCAAACATCAAGACAGTAGCCAGTCTTTTAGGACATAGCGGACTGAAACATACAGAGAAATATACCCGTGCAGTGGATAAATTAAAAGAGGAAGCAATAAACAGCCTACCCGAACTAAAGTTTTAACCACAAAAGACTTATCTTTGTAACTATGGACTTTGAAGCATTAGTAAAACATATCAGTACGATACAGAACACGTTGCAGGCACAAGCCGCACACGCTGTAAACCTCGCCCTTACTTCCCGTAACTGGCTTATGGGTTGCTATATCGTGGAGTTCGAACAGAACGGAGAAGACCGTGCAGCTTACGGTGAACAACTGTTGAAAAAGCTGGAACAACGACTGAAAACAAAAGGTCTGAATGAACGTAGATTCCGTGAATTTAGGCGGCTGTACCTTGTTTATCCACAGCTAAGAGAAGAAATATTGCAATATATAATGGCAGGAAATGAAATTCGGCACTCACTGACTGCCGAATTCACAGAACCAATTCGGCACTCGGCAAGTGCCGAATTACAACAAGATGATAAAGAGTATAATAAATGGATAAATCCTGCAGCAAAGATATTCAATAAGATTCCTTATACCCACTTAAAGCATATCGCAAAAATAGAAAACCCTGTAAAACGTGCTTTCTATGAAATGGAAACAATTCGTGGTTGCTGGTCTGTAAAGGAGTTGGAACGGCAAGTAGCATCTTTATACTATGAGCGTAGCGGACTATCTAAAAACAAAGAAGCCCTCTCCGCTTTAGTCCAGCAACAAGCAACCCTATTGCAACCTAAAGATGTTATCAACACCCCTGTTACTTTAGAGTTCTTAGGATTGAATGAACGAGCCTTAGTAACAGAAAACAACTTGGAGCAATCCATCCTTGACAACCTGCAACACTTCCTGCTGGAAATGGGGCATGGCTTCTGCTTTGAAGCCCGACAAAAGCGTATCTTGATTGATGAGGATTATTTCTTTGCCGACCTCGTATTCTATCACCGTATCTTGAAATGCCATGTTATTGTAGAATTGAAGATAGACAGGTTCCGCCATGAGTATGCTTCGCAACTGAATATGTATCTGAACTATTTCAAGGCGGAAGTGATGCAGCCGGATGATAATCCGCCTATCGGTATTCTGCTTTGCACCGAGAAGGGAGATACATTGGTTAAGTATGCCACTGCCGGATTAGACCCGAATATCTTCGTACAGAAGTACATGATAGAACTTCCAAGCGAGGAAGAAATAAAAGAGTTCATTGCTTCCTCAAATTACTAACCTATCATAAAAAGCAATACTGGCGAAAAAAAGAATACTGTTTTTCTTTTCGCCAACACACATATAATTTGCGGGCAACAGGCATAAGTTTAGTCCGTTTTGGATATATAGACAAAGAAACAAACTAAACTATAACAGCAAACACACAATAATTTACACCTTTTAGTATATCTTTTAAAGATATGATATTCAAGGGGTGTTTACTTGTTATTTTACTCGAACAGGGTAAGTATATGGAACTAAGTTATGATTATAGTACACTCTAAATAAAAGACTATCTCCTTCCAAAAAAGCATTAACTAAATCAGGATTCTTGTTTTTGAGCTGCTGAATACTTTCAATATGCAATGTGTCTTTATGGTTTTCGTTCATATAATCACAATATGACTGAAAAAAACGTTCTAATTCATCATTTTTATGATAAGAAACTGAATGTCTAGTATATACAACAAATTCATTCTTTATAAAAGATATTTTTTGCAATCTTTTTACTGGCTGCAAATCATCACTTTTGGGATTATATAATATTGCTCCAGCCATCCAAGTTGCTTTTTTTAATAGCAAACTATTATGCAAATAACCAATAGAGCCTAATTTGGCACTTTTATCAAAGAAAGATGTTGAAATATTAAAAACAAGAGGGAACTTTATGCTTGAAATTTTATTAACATTTTTACCTTTCACTAAAATTATAGGATAATTTGAGTCTATTTGCTCTACTACAATTTTTTTATTAGAAGAGCAAGAGAAACAAGTTACAATAATAATTAATATAAAAATTAGCATATTCGTTTTCATATCAGACGTTATTTCTTAAAGAATGATTCAATTACATAAATCTCGCTTTCTGTAATGGGGTCTAATTTTATTCTTAATAAAACAGCAATGTCTTTTTCTGATTCAACTAAGCTATCATCAAACATTATTAGCTCATCAAGTGTTTTAAAATCCCCCAGAAGCACCTTACCTGCCGTTATATGTGAGATTTCTAATAGTTCATATTTATTTTCTGCTATTGGTGATTTTATCCACGAACTTACAGCCGCCAAACCTTTTCTTTTGGTTTCTTCTAAAACATTGTCCCTGTATTGTTCGCATATTTCATCAAATTCTTGAAATTTGACTTGCGATAACATCCCTAAAACATCTGCGCCAGGAAGAGGAATTGGCAAACTTTCTTTTTCATTACCTATCCCCATTTTTAAAATATCAATAAAAGAAAATATATCCCAAATACCACCTACTTGCTTTAATAGACCTAATGTTTTAGCTTTCATACCATACTGTGAGAAGAAACGATATTGGTCAATTCCAACTGTAGTTGTTCCATTTGGCAATGAAAAATTTTTTCCTTGAAAACTTTCAACGAGTTTTCCATCCGTTGTATATATCTCCTTAAAGAAGATTTGCCTTTCTGTTCCTTTATATGTAATATTTGTATATATATGACCACTATTATCAACCATATATCCACTTGACAGTTTCACCAATGTGAGGTATTGTAATTTTTTATTTATTACCGGTTGCAAAATTTTATCATCTAATACTTCTGAGATGCCTGATAATCCCACATAAGAACCTTCATCATCATTATTTATATTTTCTAAAAAATTGACTTCGTCACATACTACTTCTGAAGCCATTGCAACAACCAATAAAGAACCATCGCTATCATAAAACTCAGGAAAATCTTTATTTATAGGAGATGGCTTTATGTAGATATTCTTATCTGAGTATCTAACAGAAAGATAATCTGTTTTGTACTTTGGAATAGAGATTTTGCTTATATTATTACATTTTATCTTCCAATATAGTTCAACTTTCCCTTGATCATCTTTTATATCTTTTGTCCATGTCATAGGAAGTTGAAGTTCTATTATAGCATAGTTATTGTTTATATATGTATTGATTGTCTCTTCTTTTCCATTGAATTTATATTTATCAGGGTACAGATAATCCAAGAAAAAAAATTCTTCTAAGTCATATAATTGCAGTCCTATTTTAGTATCATTGGGAACACCGCTTGTCTTAATTATGAAATATACGGTATCTTCAAGCTTGGCTTCAGTAATTTTATACCGGGGATCATAGCTTTTCTGACTTGACCACCATCCCACAATATCTCTTATACCCAAATAGGCTTTGCCACGTATCTGCGGAGATGTTATTTCAATTCTCTTCATGCTGTTCTGTTTCAAATTTAAAATTATTAAGAACAATTATTCCATCATTGTTGATTATACCTGAATGCTTGGAGCATCTATAAACTCCTGATTCTTCAAATTTGAAATTTAAATCAACATTTTCTCCAGCAACAGGATTTTCCACTTGAACATATAAGGTAAAAGGAACATCAGGGAAAGAAGTTCGTTGTTTAGTTCCATCTTCATCAATCCAATAAGCATCAATAATTAACTTGGGCTTCTCGTCTGTATTCCGTACTATAAATTTTACTTCTTCCTCTTTATACTCCTCCCACCAAAAGCCGTAAGTCGTGCTGACTCTCCTGTCCATTCTGACAGTTCTGTTAATATCCAACCGTGTAGGAGATATGAGGAAACGAGTAATCATAGGAGCGTTTCCCTCCGCACTCATACTCTCCTCATGATAATAAAGGTACGCTTCATCAAAAGCGATTTCACGAAACATCATGTCATCCTTGGTATGAATTATCCGTCCGAACACAGGTATGGGTTCAGACCTTAAAAAGAAACTTTGAAGTGGTCTGTCCATATCGGCAAGAAGCATTTCCAATACAGCATTACTGCTATCAGATTCCATTTCTACATAGATATTTCCACCCAATATTCCGGTAGTAGGTCTACCTTTACAATCAATATTACGATAGAAGCCATACTCATACCTTAATATATTATGCTTGTAGCTATTTATTTCTAAGGTTATTTCAGAATTCATACTCTTTACTTTTATATGTTTGCCATCATCAATTCCAAATATATGATAAAATCAGGAAGAATGGTATTATCTGAGTAGATTATCTCTGTTTATCTGCTCAAGAACATAAATATCTTCCTTCCTGATTATCAGTATTAACGGTTCTTCAGCTTATCAGCTTCCTTTCTCAACTGCTCGGCTTGTTCATTAAGCAATCTTGCACGCTCCAATGCCTCCGCCTGTTTCTTACTGCGATATTCAAAATCTATCACAGAATCTGTCAAACTTTGGATGAAATCGTTATCCCTCTGCCAGTTGAATTTGGCTTCCAGTATATCAAGGACTTCTCCGTTTGCCCAACCCTGCATCAGCAAAAAGCGGTATTTCATATCGTTATCCTGTAACTGCTGCATCCGTGTAGCCAAACGGATATTCAACCATATGGAAGCGGAACAAAGAACCAGCACTGCCGAAAAAATAAACAATCCCGGACGAATCCAAGAAGTAACCTTGTTGCAAAACCGTTGATAGAACGGCAAGTGGGCAACATCCTCTTTATCCGTCTTGTAGGAATTCAAAGTATCAACCATTATTTTAAAATTACGATAGACTTCCAATGATATTTTCTTGGTGTCCTCAATATGCTGCTGCTGACCTTGTATCCTGTTCCGTACATCGTCAAGCTGACTTTGAATAGTTTGCAACTTCCCCACAGGAACAGCCGGATTATTGTGCAGCCTCGACAATGCCTGTTCAATCGCTCCAAACCGTTCGAGAGTTTCCTCCCGGCTGGCTGGCGTTACCTGCGCTTCCAGCTTTTCTTTCAGTTCTGTTACCATAGAGAGAAGTCCCTCTAAAATCAAGTTGTCTTCCATGTCTTTACAATTTAAGTCGTTTTTTCTTTTTTTTCTTCTTTCTCAAATTCAAGTTCGGCTCTTCATCCACCGGAGACGGTGATGCAGAGAACAGACCGAGCGAACCACTTATAAACGAACTTTCAGCATTGCTCCACGTGGGTATTTGTTCCCGGATGTGTGCGAAAGCTGTTTGTTGTTGGCTTTCGGCAACATTCATTCCTGCATCTCCGAAATATCTATCCAGTTTGGAGAAACTGAAACTGCGGTCTATCTCCGAACCCTTGAACGTGTATTCTCCTTTGGAAAAGGATATGCCCTGTATTTCATCGGTCTGTCCCTTTCGTTTGAACTGGATAGTGATACCCTTTTCCGCTAACCTGTGCTGCAACTGCTGCCAATTGCGGGATTTGCCGATTTCATTTTTCACAGCCGTGTAAATCTCGTATTTCGACTTGTCCGGCTCTTTCAATCGGTGCTGTTTCACCTGCTCTTTCCCCTTGGCGAAATAAAGCCCATGTTTGGCTTTCAGCTTCTTGCATACCTGTTCGTTACGGTACATATCGTTCCTGTCCGAAATAGTCTTGCCGTTGTTGTCTATACGATTGAACACGATATGCACGTGTGGATGCTCCCGGTCTTGATGGCGCACGATGATGTACTGCGTATCGGTGATTTTCATTTCACGCATATACTCCTGCGCAAGCTGTATCATCTTCTCATCCGTCAGTTTGGGTGCGTCCACCGCCGAATAGCTTAACGCAATGTGTCCGACAGGTTTCTTTAAGTCGGGATTCATCCCGGTCTGCATACAAAAGCTGCGGATTATATCGCCCCGGCTTTCGGTCAGAACTCCGTCCGCATGAAGCAAAACCGCCTGCTCCTTACCAAGCACATAGTTCACACAACCCTTAAAACCGCTTCCTTTTTTTATTTTTCCAATCATCCGACAAATGGTTTATGATTTCAACAATCCTATTTTTGAGCTTCACCAGTTCCACTGCCACCAATGCGAAACCTCCGGCATTTGCCCGATGTGCCAACTGGTTAATGTTGTTGGCTTCACCTACCAATTTACGGATAGCATCTGCATCCTGCCTGCTCAGCCGGGGTATGACCTCTGCCGAAATAACTGCTTGCCGGACATATTCACTGATGCGCAACCCGGCTTCCCCGGCTCGCTTCCTGATAGCGTAATACTGCAACTCGGTCAGCTTCGTACTGACTACTTTTTTCTGCTTTTCCGTCCGTTTCTTTGCCGGACGACCGCCCGGCTTGTCCTGTATCTTTTTCATGCCTTTTTACTTTTAAATGATGTCTTAGAAATTGCGACCAACGGGAGCGGTTTCCTTTGCGGTGAGCAAAGCAAGGTGGTTTCGGTCTACCGAAACATAACCTTGCTCTCCCTATGAAACCGCCAGCCGCTGGCAATCCTGCTGGATTAAATGCCCCTGCCCTTCTTTTGTCTTGGGGCGGCACGTTGTTCGGTTTTCTGCTTTATTTCCTGTACTTGGCTGGCTGCGTTTTTCTGTTCCTGCTTCCTGCCGCACAGGTAATCGTTCAAGTCCGAATACCCTCTGTAATTCTGCGAGAAGTCACGCACATGGTAGGAGTATTCCAATTCGATAGCCCGTGTTGCCTTATACCCTGTCTCATCATTGTCAAGCATACAGTGGATGCGTTCATACGGGTATAGCACGTCAATGGCTTTCGGCACATTGACAGTCGAGTTAAGAATAACATAGTCCTGCCTGTCAAGGTCGGGCATGGTCGGACAGTTCTTCATCCGGAGCGTAAGGAAAGAAAGATAATCCATAAAACCCTCAAATACCAAACATTTCTCCCTCGGCTCTCCCTGCTGCCGTATATGGGTGATGTCTTTCGGGGCAATGCAGCCTTTGAAAAAGGAATTGCGAACCTCGTAACCTCCTGCCATGTTCGGGAACCCGATAGCAAAGAACGGCTTCCCGTTATTGGTAAAATGAAGTTCCTTACATTCTCTTTTTGCCAGCTCAATATTGATACCCCGTCCCTGCAAATAACGGAGCAATGCCGGATGAGTTAAGTCCCTAACTTCCAAATGTTGGAAACTTGGTTCTGTCCTACACTGGGAAAAAGAAAAACTGATCGGGCGAACATTCGGGGTCTGCTCTTCTATCCTCTTTAAAAGGTAGGGCAGACTGTCGGAAAAGTAAAGTTCCTTTGCCAGGGCGATGATGTTGCCGCCTTTCCCTGCGCCAAAGTCATACCAAAGGTTGCGGTCTGTATTCACCTTAAAGGACGCTTCGTGTTCCTCTCTCAGTGGTGATTTATACCATAAGCCGTTACCCTGCTGCTTGACGGGCGAATAACCTAAACTATGCAGATAGTCTGCAATGGGTATTTGTTTCACATCTTCGATGTTCATAACATTTTCTTTTTGGGGATTAAAAAATAGTTGAAAAGTGCGCCAGTCCTGTTTAGTCCGTCATATATATACCCGTACCATACTAAACCTGCCTGCTGTTGATACCGGGAGACAGACAGTCCGTTCCACTTATATATACACCCGGACTAAACCAAACCGACTTTTAATAATGAAAATCGGAATTGTAGCGATAGCCCTTGCCCTCTTTTACAATCATGCGCTTGTTCACAAGGAACTTGTTAAGTGACACAAGAACATTGCGTCCACGCTCGTAGCCGATACTTGCGTAACCTTGTTTTAATGCCGCTATCACATTGGAATAGCCTTGTACAACCTGCTTGCCGAAACCGTTCTCCAATGCTTCCCGGTGCTGCTGTTCCGTCAGCTCTGTAAGCGGAAAGCTCCTGTCCTGCTTGGTTTGCTGGAATACATAACCGTCCATGACTTCAGGCAAAGCGTTGTCATTGATGCGAAATGCGAACGGATCAAACTCCCGGTCACGGATGTGCATCGCCTTTACTTCACTTATATTGCCATCCTGCGTGCTTTTCGTTATTTGCAGGACGGTTTCAGCTTTGTTGTTCAGCTCTGTACCGATATGTCCTCTTGTGTTATCATCCCCCTTGTTCAAATGCAGTACGGTGTGAATATGCAGATTATACCCACTTGACCAGCGCATCAAAAGGTTGATTAGGTCAGTCGATTCGCTCGGACTATTGATGTCGTACATCAAATCACGGATTCCGTCAATGATGAGCAGCCCCACATCGGGCATATTCTCTAACATATAGCCAATTATCTGCTTTCGTTTGTCGGGGGTCTGCTCCCTTAACACAATGAAAACAAAATCGTCCACATCCTTATCGGTCGGCAGTCCAGCAAGGCGCAAAATACGTTCCATGACCTTATGGCAATGGTACTTGCTCTGCTCGGTATCAACATAGAGAATTTTGCGCTTGTTCGGTGGCAAATATGCCGAATACTTCAGAACCTCGTCATTCTTCAATGCAGCCGCAACAATGGCGGAAATGTTGAATGTCTTTTTGCTCTTGGCT
>OGQR01000468.1_pt1 | contig 35688 bp, 30 predicted proteins | sample 1553271 | NCBI WGS metagenome assembly OGQR01 (sample SAMEA2579970, study PRJEB22360) | human gut metagenome | biome: human gut; feature: human-associated habitat; material: faeces | place: Denmark | collected 2008/2010 | reverse complement strand
GCGTTTCTGCCGTCAGGGGATTTTTTCGAAGTGGTGGAAAAGTATCAATTATAAGCAGAAAATCGCGATTACTTGCTTAAAACGACATATGTTGTAGGCATTTCAAGCGGATTGTATGAAGTACTAATGTATTTCATATCAAGCATTTTCTTTGCCGGAGCGCACACGGTATGATAGAAACGATCCTGCCCTGAAATGCGCGCGACAGACTTTTTCAGCCTGTTTGGGGTATGCTCGCCGATAATATGTTCCGAAACGTTATCTATCGTCTCTATAAGCTCTCCCATTCTATTTTTCATAAACTGCTCGGCTTTTGCCATAAGCTCACCATATTGCGCCTTTGAATATATGGGCATAGCAACGCGGAAGCCTCCGCTTTCCGATATAACATACCCCTCGCGAACCATTTCGGCTATGGTTTCAAGGTCGTATTCGCTCAGATTATCAGCAGTACCGTCGGCAATATCACACAATAAATCAATCTTTCTCGGATTGCCGTAGAAATCATGATGATCGCCTTTGAGTGCAGGTAAATAGTCGAAGAACCATACAGTATCTCCGCCCTTGCTTTCAACTGTGCAATAGTTGAAAGTGCGCGCAGTCATATCTCCGGAGTCTTCTTTCAGCCATATATCGGCATGCTCGCCCCATCCTGTTTTCTCCGGCTTTCCGACGTTTTTGAAAGCATAACCCCCTATCGTTCGCCACGTTATGGTTGAAAGCTGCCAACGGAGCGTATTTTCGCTGAAGTCAGCGCCGTAAAAACCGAGCTTTACATATTCCTCCATACAGGAATCGACAAATTCAATTATAAGCTTTGCAATGGCATCATATTTCCCTGATACCTTGCGGCAGATCTCTTCCGTACATTCACGGTTGATGATAACAACATTTGCCGAATATCGTTTGCCGTCATACACAAGTATTTTCTTTTCGGTCATCTCTTTTATCTCATCGTCCAGATATGGAAGCGGTATTCCTGTTTCAAGGCTGATCTGCTGAACTGTCAGTGAGTCATTGTAGCAAGCACAAACGATATTCTGCTTGATTTTGCTTTGCATGAATTGCCAAAATTGATTCGGTCCCTGTCCGCTGTACATGGGAATAAGGGCTTTGGGATTGTAGCTGAGTTCTCCGAGATTTCTTTCCATATTCATTCCTTCTTTCAGTATTTTTCTTGATTTGAACAGCAGGTATTTTACCATGCTTTCGGATATTGCGAGCAAATCTGAAATTTCAGAGCATGAGCACCCCTCAATATAATACAAAATCGTTGCTTTGCGGTATTTTTCCGATAGCAAAGTCAACTCACGCCGGAGAAGATACAGGCGCTCACTGTCATCCTCCGAAAGTTGATCTTCCGATAATTCGCAAGTGTTGTTTTTCAGCTTTTTTCTATACCACTGCTTATAAACGTTCCCGGCAACGCCCCACATAAAAGCGTAAAAAGCGTTTTCATTGCGAATATTTTTGACCGATTTCGTAAGCTCAAGCAGAATATCCTGCGATAGGTCTTCGGCATCCTCTCGTGTGGATGTTTTGGATAAACAATATGAGTATATCGTTTTGGATACCTCTGCTATTTTCTCTTGATACGCGATCTCATTCATTAGCTCACCTCCCTATCAGTTTTTCAGAAGCTTCTGCCTTAATAGTGAAAGAAAAATGATTTGGTTAATGCTTTTTAAAAAAATCAGCCGAAAGTGGGGTGAAAAACCTCATTTTCGGCTGATCTTTGGTACGAGTGTTCATAACAGACTTACAAAAGGACGGTCGGGCATATTCCTTTCGTGTCGGTTTTGCCTGTGATATAAATGAAAAAAAGAAATTTGAAAGGAAACAGATTATGAAAATTACTTACACAGAAAACAAAAATGGCATCTATTATCCCGATCTGACTTTGCCGACAGGCACAACCTATTCCGTCGGCAAATATGGTCGGGTGTATCTTGACTATCTCAAGAGGCACCGTCGGGGTACATACACAACGCTCCTGACAGAAAACCGTCTGAATGAGCATTTGCATCAAGTCGATATCGAGACAAGGGAGATGGTTTTGAAGATCACAGAGGAGATCGCCGTTTCGCACGGGATTGATGAGCACCTGAAAACTGCCGATCCCCTCCGCTGGGCGCAGGAAATGAACAACTGCAAAGCGTGTGCGGAGGAAATCGCACTTCAGGATTTCTATGAGCAAATCCGATAAACCATAACGCAAACAACCGCTACATACCCGGCTCAGAAATGTGCCGGGCGTGTAGCGGCTTTGTTTATCTATCGGGAATGGGCTTGAAGTCAAAAGCGAAAAATGGTATAATTTATATTGTTACAAGTTATTCAAGATAGGTTACAGATTGCCGCACGGTTGTGCGGCATTTTTTATTAGAGAGGGGATTTTTGAAAAATGAAAATCAAGGAATGGTTACCGGTATGGCTTGAAAATTATGTGAAACCGACGGCAAAAGAGAAAACTTATACTCGTTATTCCGAGGTCGTGACTCATCATTTGATACCGCGTATCGGGGAATTGGGGATGTCGGAGGTCACGCCGCTGACGCTGCAACAGATGGTAACGGAACTTTCCGCGCATGGAAACCTTAGAACCGGCGGCGGGTTGTCTGCCAATACGGTGAATGCGATTGTCACGGTGATACAAGCCGCTTTGCAGGTGGCATATCGCCTCGGCTATCTTCCGGAATATACTGCCGATCAGGTAAAGCGCCCGAAGGCGGCGGAAAAGCAGATCGAGTGTTTTACGGTTGAGGAACAGAAAAAGATCGAGGCGGCGGCACTTGCCGACAGGCGTCCGAAGATGTTCGGCATCGTGCTTTGTCTTTACACCGGGTTGCGCATCGGGGAACTACTCGCGCTCGAGTGGTCTGACATCGATTTTGCAAAAGGCGAGATTTCCGTAAATAAAAGTTGTCACGACAGCAACAAGGACGGCAGATACTGCCGCCTTATAGAAGCGCCGAAAACACCGACTTCACGCCGTATTGTTCCGATTCCAAAGCAATTGTTGCCGCTTCTGCGGGAGCAAAAGAAAAAGTCCTCCGCCGCATTTGTTGTCGGAGAGGACAAGGTGCAAACGGTGCGCTCTTATCAATACAGTTTCAGTTTGTTGCTCCGTCGCATCGGCATTCCGCATCGCGGGTTTCATGCCCTGCGGCATACCTTTGCCACCCGCGCGCTGGAGTGCGGAATGGATGTCAAAACGCTGTCGGAAATCCTCGGTCACAAGAACCCGACGGTCACGCTGAATCGCTATGTTCACAGTCTCATGCCGCATAAGCACGAGATGATGAACCGCCTCGGGAAACTGCTCTGAATTTTCACCTATTGTTATAATAGGTGAAAAAATACGCCCTATTTTTCATCTATTAGAATTATTTTCGAAAAAATCAATCGTTTTTGACAGTATAATCTTGGCAATTATATTGACTTTTTGGCGTTTTGCTGATATAATAAAATAGAAGTTGTGTACCTATTATTGCAATAGGTGAAAGAAACAGCCTTCCCATTTTTCACCTATGCAAAGCTGTAAGCGTCCCATGTGGACGGAATCTTGCCGGTGTTCGTTGCCGCCAGACGGTACGCAAACAAACAGAGCAGGAGGACGACATGGGACTTTTTTCATATCTTTTCGGCAAAGAGCCGCCGATTCAGCCGCCGGTATTGGTTTCAATTCTGCCACCGCAGGCAGCGCAGAGAATTTATGCCGGGATGCTTCCGAATTTGCAGGCAGATAAACTCATTCTGAACAGCGGCGAAACCTGCCATTTTGTCGATGTTGCCGCAATCATCACCGAGAAAAAGCATTATGAAAGCCGGCACGACGGGGCAAGCTTTCGGGTATTCAAGGGCTTTACCTACCACACGGGGGATACCAAGAGTGTACCGGTGGTGGAACCGGAATACACGAAGGGCATACTGTATTTCACCGGTCGGCGAATTGTCTTTGTGGCAAGGAAATTCGGCTTTGACCAAAAGATCAGCAAGCTGACGGCGGTCACTCCCTATACCAACGGAATGGAACTGCAATTCGGAAATAAGACCTTCACCTTGTTATTGCCGGACGGTACCATTGCGAAAGCGGCATTGGATTTGATTCTTTGAAATAAATAGAGGTTCATATGGAACAAATTGATTTAAAACGACTCATAGAGCAATATCCGGAAGTTCTGACGGACGGTACAAAACTAAAAGCATACATCCTTGACCTATATCCTCAATGCAAGCGCGGGATGGTAAATATATTGGTTGCCATTCAGCAATGCGGGATTGTTTCGGAAATGGAGGCAAACAAGAAGCCGTCCGCATTGGATATGAGTCGATGGAAAAAGGTTTTGGATGATGATTACGGTTTTGCCGGAGCAACGGCAGAAACCTGCCTGCAACTGTGGTGTAGTGCCGTTGGGATACAATTAGAGATAAAGGCAAGCGCAGAGACGAAACCGAACAAACCTAACAACAACATCCCCAAAAAAATTGAAGAAAAGGCGGATGGAAGTCGTGCTCTACAGGACTCACAAAACAGCCAGAAGGATTGGTTTGAGTATAGTGGAACTATGCTTTTGAAACTAAAAGAAAAATACAGAGATTACAAAGGCGAAATTTATATTCCGGACAGCGTGACGAGTATTGGTGTTGATGCGTTCTACAATTGCAGTGGCTTGACGAGCATAATAATCCCCAATAGCGTGACCAGTATTGGCGATGAGGCGTTTAGAAGCTGCACCGGATTGATAAACATCACGATTCCAGACGGTATAACGAATATCGGCGATGATACATTCTGTAGTTGTAGTAGTCTGACTACACTCACGATTCCTAATGGTGTGGTGAGTATCGGTGATAGTGCATTTCGATTTTGCTCTAGTTTGACAAGTGTTACGATACCAAATACCGTGATAAGTATTGGAGATTGGGCGTTTTCTGGTTGCTCCAGCTTGGTGAGCATTACGATACCAAATAGCGCAACGAGTATTGGAAACGGCGCATTCTCATCTTGCTCTAAATTGATGGGCATTACAATTCCAAATAGTGTAACGAGTATTGGTTGGGCTGCGTTTGAATACTGTAGCAGTTTGACCTCAGTTGTTATTCCTGATGGCGTGACAAGTATCTGTGAGCGTTTGTTTAATGGTTGCAGTAGTTTGACAAGTGTTACAATCGGGAAAAATGTGACAAGTATAGACGATGGGGCATTCCAGGGGTGCGTTGACTTGATACATATCACGATTCCTGATGATGTAGAAAGTATCGGGCAGGAAACATTTTCTGGATGTGTTAGCTTAACGAGCATCATGATATCTAATGGAGTGACTAGCATTGGCGAGCGCGCATTTTATGGTTGTAGTAATCTAACAAATATTACAATTGGAAAAAGCCTAACGATTATTGATAGTTTTGCATTTGCAAATTGTAGTAACTTGGTCAGCATAACGGTTGACAGTGAAAATCCAAAATATTATGGTCAAGGTAATTGTCTTGTTGATTCTGAAAACAAAATCTTGGCAGTTGGGTGTAAATCCAGCGTGATTCCTAACGATGGTAGTGTAACAAGCATTGGTCGTACATCATTTTCAGGTTGTACGATGTTGACAAGCATCACGATCCCGAGCGGCGTTGAAAATATAGATGACGATGCATTCTCAGGTTGTTCAGGACTTATGAGTATCATAGTTCCAGACGGTGTGAAAAGCATTGGTAGAGGAGCATTTTTCAATTGCACGAGGTTGACAAATGTCACTATTCCAAACAGTGTGACGAGCATCGGTGGTTCCGCATTTAGCAATTGCGAAACTCTCACAGGAATAGATTTTCTTTCTGTAAAAGGTAGATGGAAAGCCATAGAAAAAGGATATGGTTGGAATAACGATACTGGATTTTATACTGTCCATTGTACCGATGGGGATATTCCGATGAATAAGAGTTATTAAGGAGCAAATCTCATGTCAGACTTTAAATCAGGCACAAAAATAAAACTAACCAACGGCGGGACGGTTACGGTCAGGTCGAAAATCGGCGAGGGCGGGCAAGGCAGCGTTTACAAGGTGGACTATGACGGCAAGGACTATGCGCTGAAATGGTATCTGCCGACCTACCTGAAGTCGCTCAAGCCCAACTGCAAAAAATTCTATCAGAACCTTGTGGATAATGTGACAAGCGGCAGTCCGTCCGACCAATTCCTGTGGATGAAAGCCGTTGCGGTCACGGGGGCGCACAGCAAGGGCTTCGGCTACATCATGGATCTGCGCCCGCAGAATTATGCGGAGTTCACCAAGTTCATCAAGGCAAAGGAGCATTTCGCCAGCACGGAAGCGGTCATCACGGCGGCGATCCATGTGGTGGAAGCCTTCCAGGCGCTACATAGAAAGGGACTCAGCTATCAGGATCTGAGTCCGGGCAACTTCTTCATTGACAAAAAGACCGGTGATGTGCTGATCTGCGATAACGACAATGTAGCACCGAACGGGGACAACCTCGGTGTTGGCGGCACACCCGGTTATATGGCGCCCGAAGTGGTGCTGGGGACAAGCAAGCCAAGCACCGATACCGACCTGTTCTCGCTTTCGGTCATTCTGTTTGAGCTGTTCTTCCTCGCGCATCCGCTGGAGGGGGCGAACTGCTGTAAATACCCCTGCCTGACGCAACAGATCGAAAAGGATCTGTACGCCATTCACCCGGTGTTCGTGTGCAGTAACACCGACCGTTCCAATGCCCCCGTGAGAGGGACAAGCTCCAATCTGATGAACCTGTGGCCCATCTACCCCGAATATCTGCACGATGCTTTTCAGCAGGCATTTTCAGAGGACGGACTGAAAAACGGCTCCAAGCGTTTGAGCGAAATGGCGTGGAAGCGGGTGCTGTACCGTCTCTTGGACGATGCGGTGATCTGTCCCGGTTGCGGGGAGATCAATTTTGCGTCCATGGCAACAGACGGCGTATTCTCCTGCACGGTACCGGGATGCCGCAAGAGGGCGGCTGTTCCCGTGAAAATTGAAGTCGGCGGCATCGAGATCGTTGCCGGAAAAGGAAAGACCGTGACCGAGGCGCATATTTCTTATGGCAGTCGGGACACCGTGATCGGCACTTTTATGGAGAGCAAGAAAACGCCCGGTGCGTTCGGTCTGCGCAACGATTCCTCGCAGATCTGGGCAGTGAATTATCCCGGTAAGCCGATGATGAATTATGAACCCGGCAAGACCGTTTCGCTGATTCCCGGAACGACGATTCAGATCGGAAACAAGTCCGTGCGGGTGTTGTCATCCGCACCGGATGCGCAGAGCTGACATGGAGAAGTATCCGAACATCACGGATTCGTATATCCGCTCCCTGACCGACAAGGCGATCACCTATGCGAAGGGCAAGGACTATTACGAAAAGAATTTTATCACTGCCCTGCGGGAAAGCCGGGATCGGCACACCTTTGACGCAGAGGTGGCAGGGACGGATTTTTATACCGTGCATCTGGAATTCCGGGGCAACAAACTGGCGGTCTGCGACTGCGATTGCCCCGCATTCTCCAAGTATGACGGGGCGTGCAAGCACATTATTGCCACGCTTTTCAAGGTGCAGGAGCTGGCGCGGGCAGATGCAACCCAGCCGAAAAAAGAATCAAAGAAAGAACAACCCAAGAAAGAACCCCAAAATATAATAAACAAAACAACAAAGGACGGTAACAGAAAAATGAGCAGATACGATGGCGATAACATTGAAGAAGTAGCGGCAAGAACCATGGCACTCTTTTACCTGTTCGATCAATCGGGCAGTATGAGCGGTACGAAGATCGGGCAGGTTAACTATGCAATGAAGGACATCCCGAAGATCATCAAGGATGTGGCGGACGGCGCGCCGAACGCCAACATTGTGGTCGCGGCGGCATCCTTCTCGAACGATGTGAATTGGATTACCCCACAGCCGGTGTCGCCGGACGAGTTCATGAACATCTGGCACGACATCAGCGCAGGCGGGCTGACCTCTCTCGGTGCGGCATTGCGTTCACTCAATGAGAAAATGTCAAGAAAGGCATTTCTCGGTGACAACCCGATGGGCTATCTTGCTCCCGGTATCATCCTTCTGAGCGACGGTGAGCCGACCGACGATTGGGAAACGCCTCTCCGCGAGCTTCGCAAGAACAATTGGTTCAAGGCGGCGGTCAAGGTTGCTTTTGCGGTCGGTGAGGACGCCAACAAGGACATTCTCGGCGAGGTCTGCGGCTCCAAGGAAGCGGTGGTTTCGATTGATGATCCCGAAAAGATCCGGCAGTACATCAAATTCGTAACGGCAACCGTCTCCAAGACCGGAACCACCAGCTCTGCCGGAAAAGACCCGCAGACGGCGGTCAATGAAGCCCTCGCCAACATCGATGACAATCAGCCGATCGTGGTGGACATCCCGGACATTGACGACAGCCAGTGGTGATACGATGGGACTATTTTGGCAACAGGAGGACGACGGGATGCAACAAAACAAAGCGGATTGCCTGTCCGTACAGGGCTTTTCGCATATCCGTGCCGGAAAGGAATGTCAGGATTCGTCCCTCTGCTGGCAGGAGAAGAAATACGACGGAATCATCATCAGTGACGGACACGGCGGGGAGAAATATATCCGCAGTGCAACGGGTTCCCGTTTTGCCTGCGAGGTCGGAAAAGAGGTTCTTTCCTCTTTCATGGAGACATTGGAAAACAAACGGGATTTTCGTCGGGCGTTCTACACGCAAAGCAGAGAGCGGGAGAAAATGCTCTCACAATTGGAGCGCTCTCTCATTCAGCGTTGGCATGAACGGGTAGCGGCAGACCTTGCCGACCATCCTTTGGATACCGATGACCGCTATCGGGCATTGGAGGAAGGCGACCGCGCCGCATTGGTGAAATCCCCCGTCAAAGCTTACGGCGCGACCTTCATTGCGGCAGTGCTGACAGATTCCTGCTTTTTCGTTCTGAAACTCGGCGACGGAAATGCCTGTCTTTTGACACGGGATTTGCACGCACAATTGCTGAATCATCTGTTCCCACAGCTGGAAGACGATGAATTACAGTTCAATCTGACAACTTCTCTTTGCAATAGTGATGCAGATGTGGCATTCAAGCATTGCTTCTGCCGACTGAATGATCGGCGGGATGTACAGGGGCTGATTCTGACTACGGACGGAATTATCAATTCCTATCAAAGCGAGCAGGCATATCTCGGCTTTATTGAAAACATCTTTGCGGGCTACCGGGAGCAGCAACGCAAGGATGCCCGCGCCGAGCTTTCCGAGTTTCTCCCCCGCCTTTCCGAAAAAGGAAGCGGAGATGACCTCAGCGTGGCAATTATTTGTAGGAAAGCAAAATAAGAATTTAACTACATGCAAAAAGTCTAAGGAGAAAAAATCATGAGCAGTGAAGTGCCGGATAAAAGACAGGATATTATTCAGTTGCTCTTGGAAAACAAAGAAAATATAATTCTGACAAAAGATATGCTATCGAGAAAAAGGAAGGGTGGGATAAAAACTCTGGTCCATACATTATTCACTGTACCGACGGAGACATTCTCCCCTGTCTTTCTGAAAAAAGTGCGGAGATAATCTCAGCGCACAAATCGTTTGCGGAGAAGCAAAATGAAGAAATATATTATCGTTAAACGATCCCGCCCAAAATACAAAATCGAGAACCACTTGAAACCATATTCTCCAGATCGATTTGATTCAATTCCGACCGGATTGGGCGGAAATTTTACTTACTCGCCGGTTTTTAAGTTTTCAAAAGCGAATGTTTTGGTGGAGCTGACTGGAAGTCGGAAAAAGGATTACCAAATTGCAGAAAGAGTTTCAGAAAAAAAGCATATACCGAAAGTGACAGTATGGCATCATACATGGAAAATGGTCGGTTCGAGCTGTTTAATGCAATTGGTAATGTATGATGAACATCAACAAACCTGTCCTCACGCTGGAGGGTGTAAAGCATGGGAACAGCAAAATCCTTTCAGACATTATCATGCACTGAGAGATCTTTCGATGCCACTTTGTAGTTCAGAACGGCAAATCGTATCCGAATGGAACCCGGTTGTGATACCGAAGAATTATTGTTCATCATATATGGGTTTACAGAAAGGCAATCAATTGATTCGACAATGCTTAGCTGTTTCACAGAAGAATAAAAAAATCACCTGTCGCAAGTTCAAAACTGTTCGGTCTTGCGTAGAGGTAACGCCTTGGGGCGATGTCGATTTTTGGCTAAATGGCATGAAATACAGGTGGGATCATGAATATGGCAAGGTGCTTATATGTCATGAGCGGAACAAAGGAGTAAAAACATAATGGAAAGATATTTGAATTTAGATGGAGACTCTAATGTCGAGGCATATTCAATTCATGCAACTTACATCGATGTAAAGTTTCGCGGGACTTCTAAAATATATCGCTATTCGTATGAATCTGCAGGAGAAGACCTTGTTGAGGAAGCAAAGACATTAGCTGAACGCGGGTACGGTCTAAACTCTTTTATCATGAGTTATATGAGATATCTTTACGAATGAGATGAATTAAGAAATTTTTCTTTGGTTGAGAAGCATTATTGCGAATGAAAAAACGAGGTGAAAGTGGTGAAGGTTCTTGATATGATAATCATTCTAAGTGATTATCCCGAATGCATAACGGAATCTGCCAAATTGAAAGCGATTCTGACCGATCTATTTCCGGAGGAATCAAAAGGGGCTCTCAATGTAATGGTGACCATTGCAAAGTCCGGAATCGCACAAGAGATTCAAAATAGTGCTTCTCATGATTCAATTGGGAAGATGGAAACAGGCAGATGGGTAACCAGATTGGCATCGGAGTATTGTATGTCCGGCGATACTGTTAATAAATGCATCGGCTTATGGGCTGATTCGTTAAAATGGCTTGCCGAGCAAAAAGCAGGTAAATATAATCGGTTCGGTGCAGATACGCCGTTGGAAGAGCTTTTATACGCCAAGCCATTTGATAATGTCTCGCTGGATAGTTTTTCAGCACTTGAACAGTGGCTTTATGTGTGTAACAAATATCATGACCATGCAGGTATGGCGTACTATCATTCGGCAGATATCTGGCGCCAAATTGAAGGAGAAATTTTTGACTGTAGAGGTGCTATTCCTTCGGTAGAATCATATAAGGCATATCAGAAGGCATTGGAGAAATCCCGGAATCTCCGGACTGAGTTATGCAACTTTCTAAAAATTGATACGGTCAATTGTAATGTCATCGTGGAAAAATTGTTGCTTGCGGCAAATCGCTGTGAATACGAAAAAGCAATACCGCCGCTATGTCGGGCATATTTGTATGTATATGATCTTGATGGCGATTACGGGGTAAGCAGTTATCAAGACATGACAGAATGGGATGTCAATTACGGAGACTATGAGGAAAAACCTTGGTTTGATATTAATTGTATGGACGATGACTATGATACCCTTGAATCGGAAGATATAGTTGAACTCCAAGAACCGAGCCCGGAAATCAGGGAGAAGTATGTTCACAAAGCGTTGGAATTTTTCGCAGATGGACAATTCAAATCCAGAGAAGTGAAATCCTATATGGTTAATGTGTATCGCATTGCTTCGGAATTGATGAACACGGACTATCTGAAGGATGTATTGCCCACTCTGATAGAGTTGGCAGACTCCGGCGATGCTCATTTTATTAAACTTTTATTGCGGTATTACGAAGATAAAAATGATGCCGAATATAAAAAATTATTAGTGAAGTATGCAAAGGCAGGAGACTATCAAGCACAGTGTAAATTAGCTACACGCTACCAACAAGAGTATGATAAAACGAAATCGGATGAATCTTTTGAAAATGCGTATAAATGGTATAAGAAAGTCATTCGTAGTTCAAAGCGGGGATATGAGACACATGAAATGAAAGAGTTGGTAGAACTTCTGAAAAAGAGAGATAGTGCGCAGTACAGTGATGAAATTCGCAAATTAGAAAGAAAAATCAAGCATGAGGACACCGTTGCATCAAATGAATACGAATACAGGATGCGCTATCTATAACCGAGTGTGCTTATATGATTTACGACCGCTATTATTACACCCGCCTGTCCGACCGGGAAAAGAAAATCTACAAGACAATTTACAATGGACTGACAGACTTTGCGCCGGAAATTCATATTCCGACGCTCACGGGCATTGGCATTGATCCCGTCAGGATTTTATATGCCGTGGATATGGACAACCCGCACTTGTTTTATGTAGATTTCCGGCATATCCCCGGACACATAACGGCACTGGAGAAGGTGCTGCAACCATCCTATCTGTACACACCGCAGGAAGCGAAGCAGATGCAGGCGAAGATGCAAACCATTCTGCAAAAGATTCTTTCCAAAGTAAATGGCAGCACCGATTACGAACGGGAATTATCTTTGCACGACATCTTGGTTCGCAATGTCCTGTATGACCATGTGGCGGCAAATAACCTGGACGCTTATGCAAATCGCAGCAATACCATTCTCGGCGTTCTTTCCTATAAATCCGCCGTGTGCGAGGGCATTGCCAAGACTACAAAACTGCTTCTCAATGCTCTGAATATCAAATGCGTTGTGGTAACAGGGAAAGCCAGCAAACCCGATGATCCTGCGCCCGGCGATGTGTCTCATGCATGGAATCTTGTTAAAATTGGCGACCGTCCCTCTTGGCTGGATGTCACATGGGATGTAAATCTATCCGGAAAGTCCTGCATCCGGCACGATTATTTCAATCTGTCCGATGCGCAGATGGCGCGGGATCATGTCGCAGACGGTGTGTTTCCGCCGTGTTCCACTATCGATATGGATTATTACACACATACCGGAACAATTCTGCGCCGGAAGGAGGACTTACAACGGCTTCTCTCGGCGGCGGTTCGCTCCGGGCAGAATGGCATCAGTTTTCGCAAAGAAACCAATATCGGTATGACAGACCAAGAGATCGTACAAGCCGCCATACAGACGCTGTCTGTGCTGTTTCCGTCAAGGGATAGGATCGGGGTACAGTTTTCCGTCAATCAAAGTCAAAATATCATGGAACTGGGGTGGTAACTGCATGAAGGGAATGGTAGCAGTGATCTGTAAATGCGCAAAGCACAATAAACTGTTCGGGATTCGCTTTGATCAGATAAACAGCCGCACGTGGGAATATGCGTGGGCGTTTCCGCTGAAAGACGGTGCAGACCGCCGCGAACAGGGCTTTTCCACCACGATGCGGGGAACCTTTGAGGAAGGCGCCAACTATCCCGGTTGCCCGCATTGCGGTGTCAAAGGATTCTTCCTGTGCTCTTGCGGGCATATATCCTGTTGGGATCAGCGTACCATGACCGCACATTGCTACTTCTGCAACCAGGATGTTACGCTTGGTGGAGAGATTACGGAAATCGGCGGGAGCGGGGGAATGTAGTCTTGTTATGTTTCTTTGATATGGATTAAGAAAAAACAAAAGGAAAAGAGGACAGGCAATGGAATCAAGCAACTGGAAAACAAAAATTGTTGTGGGTGATGTGGTGAAGATCCTTCTTTACTATGCTTCCAGAAAAGTCTCCGAGTACATCTATACTTCTGAAAACGATGCAGAACAAGAGGCTCGCGAATGCACATCCCACTTTTGCGAAATCCTTATGAAAAAGGGTGTATTGGTTTCGAATATTGAAAAAGTAGGAATGTTTGCTGAAATTGCAACAGCTTTTCAAGCCCATCAGTCGGAAACGCCTTCAGTGACAAATGTTGACGATGAAAATGACGATGAAGATGACGATGAAGATGACGAAGACGAGAATAATGAAACTACGAATGAAAACCAATCTGTGATAGTCGAGAAAAAAGACAATCCGAGGATTACCGATCAGAGCTTTACAACAGCCAATTTAGTGCAGGAAATACTTGATAACGATAGCTGTTTTTCATGTTATGAAATTGATCTGTGCGTTGAACGGGTTCGACGCGGAGCAAAAAAATTGGTTCCCGGTGAGGATCGGGTTCCAAAGAACATCATGGTTTCTGACTATTCCGGAGATAAATACAGAGCAAAAATCAGCTCGATAGAGATCTTGCCATCAGAGAATAAGGAGACTTTCGACACCGCTTTTGCAGATTCTCAAGATGCTATCATTGTCGGATTTTCTGTTGAGGAACCAAGATGCGTGCTGGCATTTGCGTTGCGCTTTTTTCAGAAAACCGATGATGACGCAAGGAAAGTACAGTTTTACGAGTTTGCGGATAACAGCGTGGTGGATGACAGTTTTCCTTATGTCGTATATCAAACGAGTCAAATGGATATCAGGGTGTTTTCCTCCTTGCCGACTGAAGATATGCTGTTACCGGCATTGCAATACTACCATCGTCAGTATAACGATCTGAATGAAAAGGAGCTTTCTGTCAGGATTGAGGTCAATTTGAATTTGCTACGGCAGAATTATGAGCTTTTTAACACTCTGGCTGTCGATGAATCTCTTTTGATCGTTCCGATTTTTGGGAAAGCGGAACGACTTCGGAGTCTATCTCTGACGATTGGGGATGTGGATCAGAAAACCAGTGTTCACGATTTTAGCGAGGCAGCCACTACGACATTGTCAAAAGACGATATAAAACAGTATTTGTCTGCTTTGAACAATGAGGGGGTTATGCTCGGCAAAAATGAATCTCTTTTGATGCTTGATTTCACGCAACTTGGTGATCGTGATATTAACGAATTCAAGAGATTGTTGACAGATGAAAGCGCCGTTCAATGTTGGCTCAGTGCAAACCTTCTCGGCGATAAAACGCGCCTGAAAAGAATTGTGGCCGGAATAACAAATGCGATGCTTGGAAAAGTTGCCAATGAGCGATTGGTGGAATCCGTTTGTCTCTGTGACATAGACAAAACCTGTAATATTGAAGATAATGCCTATGTAGAAAACGAAGCATACATATCTCAACTCAAGACGCTGTATCCGATTCTGAAAAACAATCCGGAGCAACTGACTGCCATTGACAAAGTTATGCAGATGGAACGCCATCATATTGACTTCATGTTGATTCAGGGACCTCCCGGTACCGGAAAAACAGAATTGATTTTGGCATTGGCAAAGGAGTTGTCAAAAGCCCGATACAATACCCTGATTACATCAAATGTTCAGGTTGCCTGTAATAATATCGTAGAACGGTTCAAAAACAATAAAGATATGGTTTTGAAGCGGTATACTGAGATAAAGGGCGAGCAATATGACAAGGAAGTGTTGGAAAACAAAATCAAATATGTCGACAATCAGGTTCTTGAGGGCTTTCGGTGCGGCAAAATCGTAATTCAATCCAAAGAAGCGTATGATGAAATCTTGAAAGACATCAACGAGATTTCCGCGAAAAAAAGAACGCTTTCTGAATCGAAGCGGGCATACGAATCCCATATGGCTCGGTACAATTCGCTTTTGAAACAAGCGGATATATATAGAGCAAGGCTTGCTCAAATTGAAAACGAAAAGTCTGCGCTTTGCAATCAGATTTCAACCATGAATCAAGAAGAGGAAAATCTGCTTGAAAGTGTCTGTCAAGCACAGGAGTCTGTTCGGATTGCAGAAAAAGAGCACAACACAGTCATTGAAAAGGGCAAAGCGCAGGAAACGGTCGTTCGTGAATTGAACGGCACTTTGGTGGTTCAGTATGCAAAAGTAAAAGAGATTGAGGATGCTCTTAACAGAAAAAAGGCAGAAATAGAACGCCTTGAACAGGAAGAGCGGGAGTACGAGCAAGCTCGCAGTCATTTATTGTTTCTTAACCGGCTGACGAGTGATAAAATCAAGGAAGAGATCTATTCTGTTGCCATCTGTAACAATAATCCGAGCAATTATGATTATCAGGAATTGCTCGCCCCCGTGCTGTCGAGACTCCATAAGTTCGGAGAGATTTATCATGTTCTTTGTCAGGATAAAAACTTCTGGGATGGTCTGGGCAATCTTTCGCCCGATACAATTGAGTACCTGAATTATCAGTACCAGAGGGAGGCTTTGCTTCAGGAACTTTTGGATGCCGAGGTAATGCGTAATATCGGGAAACTGTATGCTTACTATAAAACAGCCGGACTCAAAAAGAAAATGATGACCGTTTTTCCTTTCGTGAAACTAAACGGGGAAAATAACGCCTACTACCTGAAATGTAGCGAAGCAATTTCAAATGAGATCAAAAAGTTCAAGTATTACATAAAGGATTTTTTGCTGCACTGTATTGGCTCGTATTTGAATGAAGAATCGTTGGCAAAGATGAAAGATGACAGCATACGGATCATTGCTGACTATGAACAAAAGCATGAGGAAATCTGCGCAGCCATTCGCAATGCGGAAGCGACTGCAAGCGAAACGGAGGCAAAATGGCAGACAGAAAAAGAAACGGTTGCAGGTATGACCAAGAAACTTGCGGCTGCAACCACCAAAAACAAGAGAATCCTTACTGAGATTGAGAAGCAGCAACAATCCTTGATTGATAAACGCAATGAATTGGAATCAGCAGAAAATGCCCTTAGTGAAAATCACAAGCAATTACAGGAGTTGAAACAAAAAGAAGAGAGTATTGAAAAAGCCAAGAAATCCATCTTGATTCAATCCTTGTGCATCTCAATTCTGATTCATACAGAATATACGCAAAATGCAGATGTGATCGATGGTTATGCGACTTATCTTAACAAGTTTGAAATTGATATTCGTATATTGTCCAAAGAGCAGGAGCGATTGGAGACCGCTATAAACGGCGTCAAATCAAGAATTTCTATGCTTGTGAAGGATGGTTGGGATGAGGAAACTGCCAGGAACTTTGTGTTTGAGTACGCAGGCGAACTGAATACTATTGTAAGCGGTGACGGGGAAGCATCAGCAAAATTGTATTTTGAAGGGCGTGGCGTTACCTTCAACAATATGTTCCAACTGTCGGAAAAGAGTGACGGTTCTTTAATCTCTATGACAACGAATCAAATTGCAAAACTGTTCAATGATTCTGACGGTAGAAGTCTGTTGTTCGATTATGCAATCATTGACGAGGCAAGTAAGTGCCGTTTTGAGGATCTGGTTATTTCCTTGCCAAAAATCAAGCATTTGATATTGATTGGTGATTTTATGCAGTTGGATCCGATGTTTGAAAAATACGAAAATACTTCTCCAAGTACACAGAGCCTGTTTTCCATGGAAGCGTGGGAAAACATTAACCGTTCTTCTTTCAGCAACCTTTTGCATCAATTCGTTTCCTACAATGAACTTCATCAAATCGACTCGTTTGATGAAAATCCGTATGTTGCAGTGATGAAAAGACAATATCGGATGAACAAAGGGATATTCAGTCTGATCGAACCGATATATTCCATTCATAAGGGATTCGATCTGATAGATGAGAAGAATTCAACGGCGAATGATGTTCTGTGTGCTCAGATAAACGGAAACGAGATGGCGTTTGGGACTTCATTCTATAACATAGAGGAAGCGGATGCCGTTATATCGTTCCTGAAAGAGTTTCAAAGCAGAAGGGCAGAGTTTCCGTCTATTCAAACCATAGGGATTATTACCGGTTATAGACCGCAGGAAAATTATCTGAGAAGAAATCTTCGTACAGTTAAAATTCCGGGTGTGCAAATCGGCACCTTCGACCGTTTCCAAGGACGGGAATATGATCTTGTTATAGTGAGCTTGGTCAGAACGGTTCGCTTCGGCTTTACCAGCAATGTCAGACGAATGAATGTTGCGCTTTCCCGTGCGAAAAGTCATCTGTTGATATTGGGGAACTTCGATGCCTTATACAAACTTTCACTAAAGGACAAGGGAAGCGCAGGTGGGGATGATTCCCTTGAATCAACGGAAGAGGAAAACAACTTTGTCAGAAAGAAGTTGATTCCGCAACTCTACAGAATGCGTCATGATTATGTGTCGGAAAATGAGAGAACAAAATCTTTGATTGATTTTTTGAAGGAGAACGACTATGGGGAAAGAAAGTAATCCGGTTGAAGAATCTGTTCTGGATTCTGATCAACTGAATTCGGAAGAAAATGCTCCGAGCACGGAAAGGATCGTATCCGATAGTGACAACGTTGAGATCTCATCCGAAAATATGAATCTTAATGAAAATGATGACAAAAAGCTGAGTGACGGTGAGCTTAGCGATGATGCACGGGAAATATCATCCGGTTTGACGGAAGGCAGCGAAAAACACGGGATCTTCTATACAAAACCGTTGAAATTGTCTTTTCAAGTGTATCGGCTACATTTTACAAACATTCCCGTGTTGAAAAGTATTCAACTCGCTTTCTATGAAAAGTATTGTGTTTTGCTCCTGCAAAACGGAATCGTTGCGGGTGATACAATCGAGCTTGTCGAAAAACTTTCTGAGTTGTTGAACATCAAGACAGAATGCGTTGAAGAATTTGTGGAAGATCTTGACCGCAGAAATGTTCTTGTTTACGATCGAAGTACTCGCTTGTTTTTTATGGATCCGACTGTGCATTATACAATGGACAAAACCAGAAATAATGCAATGTTTGCCGAGTTGGAAACCAAAATGGCGGATTGCGATAAAATCGTATGCATCAACGAAATACAGGAGTTCCATCTCGAAAAAGACTTTCCGGAAACAGTATTCAGGCGTGTAGGTACCGAGTCTGCAATGAGCATCCAATCGGTACCGGAGCAAATTCGGGTATCCGCACAGAATGACTCAAAGCAGCTTAAGATGCTATTTGTCCGTTGCTTTGAAGAAACGAATCTGCATTTGAGTAAGGATTTTTCCTATATTCTGGATCCGGATAAATGTGTTTCTTATTCGGTGGAGTTTGATGCCATTGCTGAATACGAATACGACTCTTCGGCGAGGATGTCAAAACGCATCGGCGTAATCGTATCGAAAGACAACTTTTTGCCGGAGACCTTCATTAACATGTTGGCATCAAAATGGGATACGGATCAAAAGTTACCGCGCTTTATTGAGTTGAATGAAAAATTCTACCGACAAATAGATCCCCACATTGCTTCTATGGATCAAATAGATACGCAGATAGAAACGGCAAGGGATTCAATTGCTCCGATAGAAGAAACATTGCAGGCGGATAAAACCAAATTAACAGAATTAAAGAAGGCACATAAAAAAGTAAAGAAAGCCGAGGATGATTCTGTAGCCACAATTCAAAAGCAACTGGATTTGACGGATGATGAGATTAAAGTCAATCAAACATTGGTTGATTCAAAGGAAACTGATGCTGAACTGATCAAAAGCCTGAAAGCGACCATTAAAGAACTGAAAGAGAATCACGGGAAACTGTCCAGAGAGTTGGAAGAAAAGCAACTCTCCATTGAAGCTTTGACAAAAGAACACAAAACTGCCGAGGCAGAATTGGCAAGTCAGATTTCGGAACGGGAAGAAGAACTCAAAAAGGCAAATGATACAGTTCGTGCCTATGAGGAAAAGCAAAAAGAGACGACCACAAGTTTCAATCTTTTGCTATCTCAGAATGCCAAGCAGTTGTCTCCTGTAGTTCAAAATGTTGTAAAAAAATATCCTGCCGGTTCAAATATCTTTTTCCGGTATGTATCGGATATCAGCATTTGTTTGGATAGCGCAGTCTCTGCGTCGGAAAGTAATGCCTTTGATGAAATGGGGCGGTGTATTGATGCCATCCGTGAAATGTACAGAAAAACATTACAAGCGGTTTTTGATGTTACTTTGCAAAAAAATGTACAGAACCTTGGAAGTTACCTGACAGACGGGTTTAATCTGATTGCTATTGAAAATATGTTTAAGCAGAGGAAGATCCCGCTCGACATTAGAAGTAAGTTAGTTGCATTCCATGCTTTGGCTAATGCGATTGGTCATTCGCTTGAGAATGGACCACGCAAAAAGGACAATGACAAACGCGTAGCGAATTTCAAGAAACTTGGAAAAGTTGAGCGAGAGAAAATACTCTTAGCAGTTCCGAATTTTTTCAATTCTTTGAATTGCACCAAGAATGAGGTGGCGGATATTAATAAAAAACTAAAGGTGTGATGGAAATGCAGGCAAAGAATAATCCGGTTAAATGCAAGTAACATCATCTGCCAAAAACAAGTTTAGAATCTTATACATAGTAAATAGTTTTTATCGAAGCATCTGGCTCCAAACGGTCGGGTGCTTTTTCTATGCTCATTCAACCGGACTGTGAAACCATTGTTTTTGCACTGGCTCAAAAATTTTTGCAAATATTTTCTCAGAAAACCTTACATTCAGGGCTTGAAATGTCGGTATAGTGAAGGGCTGACATTTATGCTGATCGTTCTTTTGCAGGATAATCAAAAAAACTTTCCGAAAAACCTTCACCTTTTGCCGCTTTTTTGTCGGTATAGTGAGGATGTCGTATGGTTTTTATAGGTGATTGTTACTTGCCTTTTTCGCCAAGTGCCCACCGGACACTAAGTAAAAGAGATGCTTCGCCGAAGTAAAAATACCGCGCTTCCATGGGATATACGACGGTGTTTGTTTCGGCTGAAAGCTGTTGCAAACCCACGCCTGCGTCCCCCTCCATCATTGTCTTTCACTTTTAGCGAGCAATGAATTTGGAGCCCCAAATTCGGTTTTTAGGGGATGCCCCCTAAGACCCCGGCCTTTCGGTACATATTCAAAGAAAGGAGAAAAGAGTATGAGAGAAAGAAATCATATTGTTCGGGTGCACCTGAACGACCGGGAGATGGCACATCTGGAAAAGTGCCTCTCGAAAACGCACTGGGGAAAGGAGGCGTTTCTACGTGCCGCCATCCGAGGCACCGGCATTGCCACCAAGCCGCCGGAGGATTGTCAGGAGGTCATTGACCGGCTTCGGGAAATCGGAGATTGCCTGAATGTTCTTCCGCTTCAGGTAGCAAAGCTGTCGACCGAAGAAAAGGAGGCACTCGGCAAAGCGACGCGTGAAATCTGGAGACTTTATGATTTGGTACGGGATGCGTTTTTGCCGCCGTATCGGTATCACATGCGAACCGTTATCAGGGTGGGAGGTAAAGAAGAATGAGTGAGAATCACAACCAGACCCCGCCTTCTGAAAAGAAGATTTATTCCATCGGTCTCCACCGCATCCGTCCCATGCAGAATCATCCGTTCAGTGTCCGTGACGATGAAGAAATGACCGCTTTGATGGAGAGCATCCGTCAATACGGGGTTCTTACGCCCATCACCGTCCGTGCCATCCGCAAGGAGAACAGCAGCGAGACCGACTATTTTGAAATCATCAGCGGTCACCGCCGCTATCACGCTTGTAAACGGCTGAAACTGGATCGCATTCCTGCCAACATCTTAAATCTTGACCGCAATCAAGCCGTCATTGCCATGGTGGACAGCAACCTCCACCGGGAGCATCTGCTTCCGTCCGAAAAAGCATTTGCCTACAAAATGAAACCGGAAGCCCTGGATCGGCAGGGAAAAAAGCCAACCTTGTGCCCACAGGACACAAAGCCGGTGGACAGCGCCACGGAGATTGCGGAAAGCGCAGAAGAAAGCCGCCGGCAGATCTTCCGCTATATCCGCCTGACTTACCTTTCCAAAGGTTTGCTTGACTTTGTGGATGCGGGAAGAATCGCATTCCGCCCGGCAGTGGAACTCTCCTATCTCAATGAACAGGAACAGGCGGATCTTCTTGCAATCATAGAAGCGGAAGAAAAGACACCGTCTCTTTCGCAAGCGGTACGGTTGAAGAAAATCAGTCGGGATGGCAACCTCACACCGGAGAGGATTGCCGAAATTATGGCGGAAGAAAAGGCAAACCAAAAGGAGACCATCAAAATCTCATCCGAGGTGTTGCGGGATTATCTGCCCGACGGAATGGGAAGTCAGGATTTTATTGTAAAAGCCTGTGCCTATTATGCGCAATACCTCCGCCGATGTCGGGACAGGGAGGCAAGGTGAGAAAGTATCCCTTGCAGCTTTCGCTTGACGGTCCGCCCCGTTCCTATCGGGTAAATCATGTGGACTTCCTTGTGGAATCCCGCTTTGCTTTGCCGCCCTGCAAAACCGATCTCCGTGACCGCTTTGAAAAAATCATCCGGACCGGTTCCACACATTTGACAATACCGGAGGAAGCGGATAAAATAAAAGGCGAGGAATATGATCCGACTGTCGGAAAGGAGAACAATGAGTAAGACAGTCAAAAAACAAACCGACAGCGGTATGACCGCATTGTATTGCCGATTGTCGAGAGACGACGGAAGCGAGGGCGAATCCAACTCCATCGCCAATCAGAAGAAACTGCTTTCCAAGTACGCCAAGGAACACGGGTTCGGCAACACAAAGTTTTATGTGGACGACGGGTTTACCGGTACCGATTTCAACCGTCCGGGCTTTCGGCAGATGCTTGCCGATATGGATATGGGATATATCTCCACGGTCATCGTCAAGGATTCGTCACGGTTGGGGAGGAACTATCTGGAAGTGGGAAAATACACCGACTACTACTTTCCGGAGCATAATATCCGCTTTATCGCCATCAATGACTGCGTGGACAGCGACAACGGGGAGGATGATTTCGGTGCCTTCCGGAATGTGATGAACGAGATGTATGCCAAGGACATCAGCCGGAAGGTCAGAAGCTCACAACGCTTGAGAGGCAACGCCGGAGAGCCGCTCTCGCCGCCGCCATACGGGTATAGGAAGTCACCGGAGAACAGGAAAAAATGGGTGATCGACCCGGAAGCGGCAGAGGTCGTCCGTAAGGTGTTCCGTCTCTGTATGGAGGGAAAAGGCAATGAAACGATTGCAAGACAGTTGCAGAATGAAAAAGTGCTTGTCCCGCAAGCATACTGGCAGAGCAAGGGACTTCCGAGAGGCGGCAAGAAAACACAGCCGAACCCGTACCGATGGTGTAAAACGACCGTTGCCAAGATGCTGACGCAGCAGGAATACTGCGGGGATGTCATCAATTTCAAGACCTACTCCAAATCGTTCCGGAATAAGACCCGCATCGACAATCCGCAGGAGAATTGGGCGGTATTTCGCGATGTCCATGAGCCGATCATCGAGCGTGAGACCTTTGAGCGTGTTCAGCAGATCGTCGGGAAGGTGAAACAACGGCATCTGAAGAATCCGGAGGAAGAAAAGAGTATCTTCACAAACCTCCTCTACTGCGCCGATTGCGGGAGCCGGATGTGGTTCCACAAAAGCACAAACAAAGTACCGGTCCGACACTTCTTCTGTTCCAACTACAAGGGCATGAGAGGCACCTGCAACGATCACCACTATATCCGGGAAGACGCGCTGACCGAAGTCGTTCTCTCGGAACTCCGGCGACTTGCCGCTTTCCTTGCCTGCGATGAGGACGCTTTTGCGGAACTTCTGCGGCAAAAGGCGGATGCGGATATGCTGGCGGAGCAAAAACGGTTGGAAGCCGATCTCGCCGCTACCCAAGCCCGCAATGCCGAGGTGCTGAAACTGTACGAGCGTATTTATGAGGACAATGTCAACGGAAAGGTCAGCGACGAATGGTTCATGCAGCTTTCCAAAAAGTACGAGGAAGAAAAATCGGAACTGAAGAAGCGGATTTTCGATTTGACCGAGCGCCTGAATCGCCTGTCCGGTATGCAGACAGCAAAAGACGGCTTTCTCCGAGCCATCCGTTCCTTCATGCAGATGGAGACGCTGACCCCGACCTTGCTTCACGAATTGGTTGAGCGCATTGACATCCACGCTGTACAGGGCAGAGGCAAGAACCGAACGCAGAAGATCGTGATTCATTATCGGTTTGTAGGCGTGATTGATGTCCCGTATGTGCAAAAGACTCCGGTTCTGATGGAGACAAGACAGGGCGTGGCGATTCGGTATGTGAGCGGGGAGCAGACAGCGTAAGCGAGAGTAGAGCGCACCGAACGATACCAACACAGGTAAACGCCGATTCTCACCGCTTGACCCCAAAGAAAAAGCCGTGCGGAGAACCTGCACGGCAACAATAAAGAAGTATTTTCAGGCAAAAAACAATCGAGTGTCCATGCCAAACCCGTAAGGTCTGTTATGAACACTCGATATGGTCGGAGTGGCCGGATTTGAACCGACGCATCGAAGTCCCAAACGCTAAAAACCTGATTTTTTACGTGATTTTACGGGCTTTTCGGGGTTTTTGCATCCGGATTGACTGCTTTCGTGTGCTCTTCGCGGCATAAAATCCGGGTAGTCCGAAGCCGTAAGTGGTCAAAGATGTGGTCAGCAACGAAACCCGCATAGATTTCCGTCATATCGTGAAGCCCGCAGGTGACTGCGCAAAATGCTTTTTCTGCCTTCAGTATAGCATAAAACCGCTTGAAAGTCAACTCATTTCACAACGCAAAGACTGAGGTGCAGTAGGCAAAGAAAATGATTTTCAAATTCCGTCGGCACATCACGAAACGGCTGTCGGGTCAAGCAGGAACTTCTCAATGCCGATATAGCATGCGGCAAAAATTCGTATTTATACCTTTTCAACGGATGTTACATCAAAAGGATAGGCAAAATCGCCTGCCCTTTTTCTATCGGAACAATACCAAAAAATACGGCGGTATAGTTCCGAACATTGTTCCGCACATTGTTCCAATAGAACTTCAAAAAACCTTATTTTGCGCCGCAGTAGGCAAAGAAAAAGCAGGAACATTTTTCGCTCCACAGAAAAATATCTGACAAAATCATGCAACAAATACCGCAAGTAGCATTGACATTTGATATGACATCTGGTATAATAACTTTGATATAATTTGTTATATTGGCCGGAGGTATCAATGCGGAAACTGATTAAAAGCATAAGAGAATACTTGGGGCTGAGCCAAACCGAATTTGCGGATAAAATCGGTGTCACATTTGCAACCGTCAACCGTTGGGAAAACGGTCGTGCGATTCCGACCAAACTGGCACAGACAACCCTTTATGAATACTGCAAGGAGCATGGCGTTCCCGTTTATCAGATGATTCTTGAGAAAATCAAAGCAGAAGCCGATGCAGTCTCCCTCGATGGAGACAGAATACTGCTTTACCACGGTTCAAAGTCAGGTATCGTCGGCGAGATTGCTCCGAAGAGTCGTGAAATGTGTGATTTCGGTAAGGGCTTTTATATGGGTACCAACCCGGGTCAGCCGCTGACGCTGATCTGCGATTTTAAAAAATCCAAATTCTATGTTGTCTCCGTCGATATGAAAAACCTTGACACGATCGAAATCAAAGCCGATCTTGACTGGGCAATGCTCGTTGCCTACCACCGCGGCAGAATGGAACAGATCAAAGGCACGGCGCTTTATAATAAATACAGCAAAATCGACGCAGGAAAAGATATTGTCATCGGAAGCATTGCAAACGACAGGATGTTCTATGTCCTCGACAATTTCTTTACCGGCGTGATTACCGACATGGCGCTTGTGAACAGCCTGTCCGCGCTCAAACTCGGCAAGCAATATGTTGCCACCACCGAAAAGGCATGCGCCGCTGTCCGCATTGAAAAAGAAATCCCGCTCTCATTGTTGGAACGCAGATTTTTACAGGACGAGAGTGACGCAAACCGCCAGAAGGGCGTTTCACTTGCCAATGATATTTGCAAAAATTATCGCCGCGACGGCAAATTTTTTGACGAAATTCTCGACGAAGCCAAGTAAAGGAGGAAACCATGGACGGCATTCAATTCAAACTGTGCGACATTCAGGGCAGGCTTTTTGAACTGTCCGGCGCAAAAGGATATGACAGCGCGGCTTTCATCAAAGCGTTTATGGCCTCCGAAACCGCCAAAGGACTGGATTCAAAGTATAACCGCCTGCAGTGGGCAGGCGAGGAGTACCTTCTTGCAGAGGTGGTCGATTCCGCAAAGCTGGCACCCGGCGGGAAAGTCTATGATAAAGAAACGCTGTTCTGGAGCGGATACCTCTATCGCTTCTGGCATTTCGCCACTGGCGAGGACAGCCGTGAAATCTATAAGCAAGCCCCTGCCGAGACCATGAACCGCAATTGGCTCATCTTTCACACTCTTGCCCCGGAAGTGGCAATCGAGGATCTGAAGGAGATTCATAGGCAGAGGAACGGAGAATCATAAATTGAGATCCATAAAACAAAAACAATACTTTGGAGGACAAAACCATGATTGATACAAAGAAAGAGCAGGAACGGGACGAGCTTCACCGCGCGATTTGGGCGATTGCGGATGAATTGCGCGGCGCCGTGGACGGATGGGACTTCAAAAATTACGTTCTCGGTACGATGTTCTATCGTTACATATCCGAAAACCTTGCAAATTACATAAGCGAAGGCGAGATCAAGGCGGGCAATGACGGCTTTGACTACGCCAGAATGTCCGATGCGGAGGCGGAAGCGGCGCGTGAGGGCTTGGTGCAGGAAAAGGGCTTTTTCATCCTGCCGAGCGAGCTGTTTTGCAATGTTCTTGCCCGTTGTCAGTCGGACGAAAATCTCAACGAAACGCTGGAGACAGTTTTCCGCCATATCGAGGAATCCGCGAAAGGCACCGAATCCGAGGGGCAGTTTGCAGGGCTGTTCGACGATTTCGACGTCAATAGCAACAAGCTGGGCGCAACGGTGGCAAAGCGAAACGAAAAGCTCTGCAAGCTGCTCATCGGCGTGGCAGATATGAACCTTGGTGACGTGAAGGATCACGACATTGACGCATTCGGCGATGCTTATGAATATCTGATGACGATGTACGCCTCCAATGCGGGCAAGTCGGGCGGTGAATTTTTCACGCCTGCCGATGTGTCCGAGCTTCTGACAAGGCTCGGCACGGTCGGAAAAACCGAGATCAATAAGGTCTATGACCCCGCGTGCGGCTCGGGTTCGCTGCTTCTGAAAGCCGAAAAAGTGCTTGGCAAGGACGCCATCCGCAACGGCTTTTACGGGCAGGAGATCAACATCACGACCTACAACCTTTGCCGCATCAATATGTTTCTGCATGATATCGGATTTGATAAATTCGATATTGCCTGCGAGAATACGCTGACCAACCCCGCGCATTGGGATGACGAGCCGTTTGAGCTGATCGTCTCCAACCCGCCGTACTCCATCAAATGGGAGGGCGATGACAACCCGCTGCTCATCAATGATCCGCGCTTTTCTCCTGCGGGCGTGCTGGCACCGAAAAGCAAGGCGGACATGGCGTTTATCATGCACAGCCTTTCGTGGCTTGCGGCAAACGGCACGGCGGCGATTGTCTGCTTCCCTGGTATTCTGTACCGCGGGGGCGCGGAGCAGAAAATTCGGCGGTATCTTGTGGAAAACAACTTTGTGGACTGCATCATTCAGCTGCCCGCCAACCTCTTTTTCGGCACCTCCATTGCCACCTGCATTCTGGTGATGAAGAGAGGCAAAAGCGACAGCAAAACGCTTTTCATCGACGCATCGAACGAGTGCATCAAGGTCACGAATAACAACAAGCTGACGCCCGACAACATCGACCGCATCGTAGACACCTACGCAAATCGCGCGGAGATCGCGCATTTCTCGCACCTTGCCGCGTTTGAGGAGATCGAAGCAAACGACTTCAACCTTTCGGTTTCCACCTATGTGGAGCAGGAGGACAAGCGGGAGAAGATCGACATTGTCAAACTCAACGCCGAGATTGAGGAGATCGTCAAGCGGGAAAATGTGCTGAGAGAGGAAATCAAGAAAATCATTACTGAGATAGAGGGGTAAAGTATGAGACTGTCAAATGTACTATCTAAGCCCCCAAAGCCCGAATATGTACCCATCGAAAGTTTTTTAACGGGCAAAAAAGGCAATATCGGGCAAAAAGTTGAGATAGAGGTTGGAGATATTGCTCTCAATTATTATTGTGAAAAATGTGAGGATATGCGCACATTTTGCTCGCAAGGGAAATTGAATTGCATTTTTGTCAATAAGAATTTGATAAGCATAGACTGTGTTTTATCGTGTTCGTGTGGGACAACAGCCGAATCGTGGTTTTTGATTGAAAGCGAAAATGATATAACTGACATTAACCCAAAAGTCAGAATTATCAAACGGAGTGACAAACTTTCGGATTGTGTGAAATCGCGAGATAAGCGGTTTGGGGAATTTGATGAACTGCTTAGTAAAGCAGAGGTTGCATATCGTGAGGAACTTGGAGCTGGTGCGATAGTTTACCTTCGTAAAATATTCGAAAAAATTACTCTCCAAACGGCAAATGCTGTTGGAATCGAAACAAAAGGTAGCAACGGAAGAAATATAAACTTTAAAGAGTTGCTCAAAAGAGTTGACTCACAATGCCATATTATTCCGGTGGAATATTCAAAAAACGGGTATAAATTGTTCGGGGAATTAAGCAATATAATCCACGGTGATTTTGACGAAATGTTGGGATTAAGTAAGTTCAATCCACTTTACAGGCTTGTGATAGGCATTTTGGAAAATGTGGAGAGAAAGAAAGAGCTAATGTCGGCAATGGATGCTTTAGGATGGGATATTGCGGAGGAAGAAACAAATGATCAAACTTGATGAACTAATAAAAGAATCCTGCCCAAGTGGTGTAGAATACCAAAAGATAGGTAATGCTGTTGAGTATGAGCAGCCCACAAAATACATAGTCACAAGCACGGATTATAATGATTGTGAAGGAACTCCTGTTTTAACTGCTGGTCAAACATTTATCCTTGGATATACAAATGAAAAAGATGGAATATATGCGGCATCAAAAGAAAAGCCAGTAATTATTTTTGACGATTTTACCGGAGCTTTTAAGTGGGTGGATTTTCCCTTTAAGGTGAAATCCTCTGCCATGAAAATGTTAACCGCAAAAAAGGATGTTGCTATACTAAGATACATATATCATTGCATGGGGCATCTTGATTTTTCGTCGTCAGAGCATAAAAGACTGTGGATAGGTATATATTCGGAATTTCAAATCCCCGTTCCGCCGATTCCGGTACAGGAGGAAATTGTCCGCATACTGGACAGTTTTACGGAACTCACGGCGGAACTCGCGGCGGAACTCGCGGCGAGAAAGAAGCAGTATGAATACTATCGGGATAAATTACTGTCATTTAAGGAAGAGTTATGATTGAACATTTGATAACTGAGATAAAATCCTGCTTAAAAAATGATCTTCAAATTGCCGCGTTGACTATGGCGCTGACGTTGCCAGATACGTGCGGAAAGGTGTATTGTCCAACCGGTAAAAATCGTGAACGCTATGTTTGCTGGTATAACGATCATATCATTGCTCCAAAAAAGAATTTGCTTGGATTCGATAATGCCGATTGCTTTTATGCCAGTGGAGAAGTTGTATACAAACTGCGCTGTGCAATGCTGCATGAATCCAATCCGGTTGTTTGCGGGACGGCAGAGGAAATCACACAATTCTCACTGATTTGGCATTCGGTATCGTGTGCTTCTCGGAGAGCGATAGAGAGTTGTACCCAAGTTGATGAGGAAGGCAAAATAATTTCAAAAACGCTGTTCGTCGATATTGTGTCTCTCTGTCAGGATATTTGCGATGCGGCTTTGAAATATTATCTTGAAAATAAAGATAAATTTTCTTTCGATTATCGCATTGTTTCAACAACAGATTCTGTGGCGAAAGTTTTTGGATTTGATAACACAATGAATGTTTGACGGATGGGGGGAAATAACCATGTCATACTTCAACATCGTTGCCGCGACCACAGAAAACACGGTGGTCACCGAATACAAGCCCGCCGAGGTTCGCGCCGACGCCTATCAGAGCGAAGCTGCGCTCGAAGCGGAGTTTATCCGCCTTCTGACACAGCAGGGCTATGAGGACAAGCCGATTCATTGCGAGGCGGAGCTGATCTCCAACCTGCGCGCACAACTCGAAACGCTGAACAACTACCGCTTTTCCGACAGCGAATGGGAGCGGTTCTTTTCCGAGTGCATTGCCAACGCCAACGACGGCATTGCGGAAAAGACCCGCAAAATGCAGGAGGACAATGTGCAGGTCCTGCGGCGCGATGACGGAAGTACGAAAAATATCACGCTGATTGACAAAAAGAACATCCACAACAACCGTTTGCAGGTCACCAATCAATACATAGTCACCAAAGACGACGGCGCGAAGCACGACAACCGCTATGATGTGACCGTGCTCGTCAACGGGTTTCCGCTCGTCCACATCGAGCTGAAGCGCCGCGGCGTTTCCATCCGCGAGGCGTTCAATCAGATCGACCGCTACCAGCGCGATTCTTTCTATGCCGGCTCGGGGCTGTTTGAGTATGTGCAGATTTTCGTCATTTCCAACGGCACAAACACGAAATACTATTCCAACAGCACGCGTTTTAATGCCGTCAGGGATGCGCGCGCCGCCTCCGGCAAAAAGGGCAAAACAAGCAACAGCTTTGAATTTACTTCCTATTGGGCGGACGCGAACAATCGAATCATTCCCGACCTCATCGACTTTGCCAAGACCTTTTTCGCCCGCCATACGATTCTCAATATTCTGACGCGCTATTGCGTTTTCACCTCCGAAAATCTGCTTCTCGTCATGCGCCCGTATCAGATTACGGCAACCGAGCGGATTCTCAACCGCATCGAAATTGCAAACAATTATAAGAAATACGGCAGTATCGCGGGCGGCGGCTACATCTGGCACACCACAGGAAGCGGCAAAACGCTGACCTCCTTCAAAACCGCGCGGCTTGCCTCGGCACTGCCCTATATAGACAAGGTTCTGTTTGTCGTGGACCGCAAAGATCTCGACTATCAGACCATGAAGGAATACGACCGCTTTGAAAAGGGGGCGGCAAACTCCAACATCAGCACGGCGATCCTGAAAAAGCAGCTTGAGGACGAGAACTGCCATATCATCATTACGACCATTCAGAAGCTGGCGACCTTTATCAAGAAAAATCCCGGTCATGCGGTCTATCAAAAGCACGTTGTCATCATCTTTGACGAATGCCATCGTTCCCAATTCGGCGATATGCACACGGCGATTGTGAAGAATTTCCGCAAGTACCATCTGTTCGGCTTTACCGGAACGCCGATTTTCTCGGTCAACGCGCAAAAGGCGCACACCTCGCAGTTTTTCACGACCGAGCAGACCTTTGGCGACCAACTGCATACCTACACCATTGTGGACGCGATCAACGATCACAATGTCCTGCCGTTCCGCGTGGATTACGTCAAAACAATGGACGTTGACGAGCAGATGGTGGATGAGGATGTTTACGACATCGACCGCGAGCGGGCTTATATGGCGCCCAAACGGATTGAACTTGTGACCAAGTATATACTTGACCATTTCGATCAAAAGACCTACCGCGGCGACAAGACCTATATTTACAACACGCTGACCAACATTTCCGAGGTGGCGTCCGCCGCGCGCGGGGCTGTAGAGGAGATCAAGCAAAAGCAACGGCTTTCGGGCTTCAATTCCATGCTTGCGGTCGCATCCGTGCCGATGGCAAGGCTCTATTACAACGAATTCAAGCGACAGATGTCCGCCGACCCGACCAAAAAGCTGCGCATTGCCACCATTTTCAGCTATACCACCAACGAAGCCGACCCCGACAGCGACCTTTTGGACGAGGAAAACTCGGAGGACACCTCCGCGCTTGACGCGAGCAGCCGCGATTTTCTCGACAGCGCCATCCGCGACTATAACGAACTGTTCCACACCAACTATTCCACCGACGGCGACGGATTTCAGAGTTATTACAAGGACGTTTCCCTGCGGATGAAGAACAAGGAGCTTGACCTTTTGATCGTGGTCAATATGTTCCTGACCGGTTTTGACGCAACCACGCTCAACACGCTGTGGGTTGACAAAAACCTACGGATGCACGGACTGATTCAGGCATTCAGCCGCACCAACCGAATTCTGAACAGCGTCAAGACCTTTGGCAACATCGTTTGCTTCCGCAACCTGCAAAAGCGGGTGGACTCCGCCATTTCGCTGTTCGGCGATAAAAATGCGGGTGGCATTGTCCTGATGCGCAAGTTTGACGACTATTACCATGGTTATATCGATGCGGCGCATCAGTCTCACCCCGGATATGTGGATATGATAGCGGAGCTGGAAACCGACTTCCCATTGTCCGAGCCGCGTGTGGAAGGAGAACAGAATCAGAAACATTTTATCGCGCTGTTTGGGGCGATCCTTCGGATGCGCAATCTGCTTTCGTCTTTCGATGAGTTTGCAGGGAAAAATCTGCTGTCCGAGCGCGACTTGCAGGACTATCTCGGACGGTATCAGGATCTGCGCGATGAATGGCGCGAGCGGCGGCGTGACGGACAGAAAGAGGACATCACCGACGATGTGGTGTTTGAAGTCGAGCTGATCCGTCAGATTGAGATCAATATTGACTACATCCTTTTGCTTGTCAAGAAGTATCATGATACACACGGGACAGACAAAGAGATTCTGATCACGATTCAAAAAGCCGTTGATGCCAGCCCCGAGCTGCGCAGTAAAAAGGCGTTGATTGAGACCTTCATTTCCGGCATCAACGACGTGGAAGATGTGCTGACCGAATGGCACGGCTATGTGGCGCAGGAAAAGGAAAAAGAGCTTTCCTCCATCATTGCCGATGAAAAGCTGAACGAGAGCGAGACACGTAAATTTATCGATAACGCCTACCGCGACGGGGAGATCAAGACGACCGGCACCGATATTGATAAACTGATGCCGCCCACATCCCGCTTCGGCGGCGGAAACCGCGCAGAGAAAAAGCGCGGAATCATAGAAAAACTGAAGGGCTTCTTTGAGCGGTTCTTTGGGATTTGACAATGACATTCAGGAGGATGATATGAAAGGTTCGGAAACACGACTTGTGGCGTATATGCAAGGAGCAAACAATCGGTTTGTAATACCTGTATACCAGCGTAATTACGATTGGAAAACAGAAAATTGCAAACAACTGTTTGACGATTTGATAAAGGTTGTTCGTGAACATAGAAAAAGCCACTTCTTCGGCAGTATTGTCTCAGTTCACAATCCCGATGCAGAGGGCGGGCATAACGAATTTTTGGTTATCGACGGTCAGCAAAGATTAACCACCGTTTCTCTTTTGCTGTTGGCGATGTATAACCTGATGAAAAAAGGCATTGTAATTCCCGCCAAGGCATCATTGGGTGAACAGATATATGAAACATATCTTGTAGATAAGTGGCAGGATGACGATGCAAGAATCAAATTGAAGCCTGTAAAAAATGATAAAGAGGCGTTCAATCGCTTGTTTGGCGACGAGGCTGATTATATTCAAGGGTCTAACCTGACTGCAAATTACAAATTTTTTTATGAAAGAATCCGGAAAGAAGAGATATCCGTTTCAGAGCTTTACGATGCTATATGTCGTTTAGAGATCATCAGCATAACACTGAATCAGGATGATAACCCTCAACTGATTTTCGAGAGTTTGAATTCCACCGGCGTTGCTCTTAGTGAAGGGGATAAGATAAGAAATTTTATTTTGATGGGACTTCCGTCCAAAGAGCAAAATGATTATTACGAAAAATATTGGAATAGAATTGAGCAATGCACAGATTATGATGTAAGTTCGTTTGTGCGTGATTGGTTGAGCGTCAAGCAACAGGCTACCCCCGCTATAAGCCGAATCTATTACACATTTAAATTGTACGTTGAGGATGAGAAAGCTGAAACGGAAACGCTGCTTAACGATTTGCTTTCTTACGCCAAGAGATATGAGATGCTGTTGCACGGAGGTCGTAGTAACAAAGATCTGAATGCATGTGTTTTTCGTTTGAATCGGTTAGAGACAACCGTTACGCGTCCATTTTTCCTTGAAGTACTCAGACTCTATGACGATCGGAAACTTACGCAAGATGAAGTTAAAACAATTTTTCTGACAAAGGAGACGTACTTGTTCCGCAGATCAATATGCGATCTTCCCACCAATACTCTGAACAAAATTTTTCTTACGCTACATAAAGACATCATTCGTTTTGATGGGACAGATGATAATTATGTGGCAAAATTTAAATATGTTTTGCTGTCCAAAAAGGAACGCGCAAGATTTCCGTCGGATAACGAGTTTGCGGAAGCATTTGCTACCCGTCAGATATACCAAATGAACAGCAAAAACAAGGTTTATGTTCTCGAACGGCTTGAAAACTATGGAACGATTGAAGATAAGGATATATATCGGCACGTTGACGATGGCGATTACAGCATTGAGCATATTATGCCGCAGCATCTTTCTAACGCATGGATCGATATGCTGGGAGAGAATTATATTGCCGTTCATGAGGAGTGGCTGCATCGTATTGCCAACCTGACGCTGACTGCATACAATTCCAAATACAGCAACAGATCTTTTCCCGAAAAGAAAACGATGGATCATGGCTTTATCGACAGCGGTATCCGTATGAATCAGGCAATCGCGCGTTATGACAAATGGACAATAGACGAAATGAAAGACCGCAGCGAAAAGCTGACACAGTGCGCACTGACTATATGGCAACTTCCGACTACCGACTTTGTTCCGGCAGAGCGACCCATGGACACATATTCTCTTGACGATGATACGGATTTGAGCGGTCGGGTTATTGCACGATTTACCTTTCACAACGCAGAGCAACCGGTTACAAGTTGGATCGAAATGTTTGAGTCGGTCGTGAAATCACTCCATGATGAAGATGAAACTGTTCTTTCAAGGCTTGCCTATGGAAAAAGTGATAACGATGTTGCTGTATATGTCAGCAATAGTCCTGACAAACTTCGCGGTGCCTGCGAAATCAGTGAGGGATTGTATATTGAAAAGAACACAAGTACAACAACGAAATTGACCATTCTTCGCAAATTGTTCAAGCTCTACGGAGTTGATCCGGCGGATTTGATTTTTACTTTGCGAGATGAAAATGACGATTCCACCAATACGGAATCCACCGGAACACGTTTCGAATTGCGGCGAAAATATTGGACATATGCCTTGAACGTAATAAAATCCGAAAACACTAACAGGATTTTTTCCAATGTCAGTGCGTCAAAAGAAAACTGGATCAGTGGTTTCTTTGGAATCAATGGGTTCAACATCAGTTGTGTTGCAAATTATGACTCAGCCAGAGTTGATCTGTACTTGGGAAACAAATCCAAAGAATATAACAAGAAAGCCTATGATAAGCTTCTGTCCCACAAGCAAGAATTCGAATCCAAACTTGACACCGCCTTGATCTGGCACAGGAACGATGATGCAAAATCATCAAAAATATCTGTTGTTTTGGGTGGTGTAAGCATCGAAAACGAAAGTGATTGGTCTCGTATGGCTAAGTTCCATGCCGAATGGAGTAAAAAGTTTTATGATGTAATGGTAAGCCAATATATTTTATAAAACCATCTGTTTTGATCTTTTCATCCCCCAATATCTCCCTCGCTGTATTCAAAGAAAAGGAGTCAGCCATGGACTCGGATTTGTTCGCGAAAAGCAAAGGTCAAACACAAAATTGCATTTTCGATGCTCAAATTTACAGTTTTCTTTTTCGGCATTTCGAGAAAAGCCTTCGAAAAAGCCGGAAAAGCCCTGAAAACAGCGCTTTTTGTGTCGTTTCGTGCAAAAGCGTGATTTCGGATAAATGGTAGAGATACTATCCGAGCGGAAAAATCAGCTCTTTCGTCAAAGAGACTTTTTGTTGTGCTGCTTTCGGCGTTCATGCCATCAGAATGAACGCGTATAGCCCGGGATAATGCTGTTTTCAAAGCAAGGCCTCATTCTGAGGCCTTGACAGTCAATGTCCCCCTTTGTCCGAAATTCAATCCGCAAGAGTATCTCGATCAAGTCGCAAAACATGGTAAAGTCAAAACATCAGAACA